>Ga0335081_10014052_pt1 | contig 12952 bp, 9 predicted proteins | sample Lox_Sample_35_FD_206713 | JGI IMG/M metagenome (GOLD analysis project Ga0335081, IMG submission 206713) | Soil microbial communities from Loxahatchee National Wildlife Refuge, Florida, United States - Lox_Sample_3.5 | ecosystem: Environmental > Terrestrial > Soil > Wetlands | place: USA: Florida...
CGGACGTTCGGCCGTTCTGGTCGATGGCGCGCGCGTAGCCTCCCGAAAGCGTCGTATTCAGGTAGGTGAAGAGCACCACGCGGAAGTCGAGTTGTAGTCCGAGGTTCGCGAAGTAACTCCGGCTGGCCGCGCTGCTGAGGTTGGTGAACAGACCGGAGGAAAACGCCGTCAGCCGCGCCCAATTCACGTAGCCCCAGGTGGTTCCCAAACGACGGAATCGCATCGGCGGAAGATTGTATTCGCCCAGGACCTTGCCGAAGCTGCGCGCGCTGATGGCATCGATATCCACGCCGGGAAAACTGTAATAGTCGCGATAGCGGCTGATGGTCCCATGGTCAATATAGTTATTGCCGAATGCGCCGAAATAGAAGCTGCTGAATGGGCTCGAAGAATCGCCATACGATTTCCCCGCCGAACTCCGCAGCCAGAACGAGCTGTTGCGCGGCAAGAGAAACCCGCGATCATAGTTCGCCCAGATGGCTGGAAAACCGCCGTTGGCGTAGTACATGCGCGCGTACAGGCCCCACGCCACGCCGCTCTCATCGTCCACCGCGCCCTGCGCCCGGGTGAGATTGGAGTACTTGAGATCGAGATTGGCCTCCATCATATTGCGCACAGTCGCGAAGACGTTCTGATAATCGGGCAGCCGGTCCAGATCGGAATAGCCGCCCACGTTCCATTCGAGCGACAGAGTTCGCGGCATGTCGTAAATCAGAAACTGCGAGTGCGCCAGTTTCAACTGCTCGCCCTTGCGGCTTACTTTCGTGGGGCCGAACAGGTCGTAGAAATCGGCGTAGTTGAAGGCGCCAGTCAGTTTCCAGTTCCAAAGATGGGCGTCGAACGAAACATGCGGCTGCTCGATTCCAGGCAGATTCGGATCAGGCGAGTAGCTGGCGTCCACGTTGATTCCCGCGAGCCGCAGCCGGTCGGAGAACTCGGCGCGCATTCCGCCGGCCGCAGTGCTTTTGTAACCCTGCACGATGGGGTACGCCGAGATGAGCTGAATTTCATGCAGCGGGTTGTACGCGCCGGCCCGCGTAATCAAATTTTCCGAGTTGATGGACGAAGGCGTCGAGACTTTCCAGGACCGCAGCTCCGGGTACTTGTTCAGCAGCGCCTGGCCCAGGTACTTCACCGCACTGACATCTTCCAAGGCCTGCGTGGGAACGCGAGCCGGAATGAAACCCTGGCTGGTGTATTCGAACGCGATCAGCGAACCATCCGCCAGCGGCAGCGGCCGAAACAGCCCGGTTTCTGCATTGCTGATCACATCCATTTTCTTGGTCGCGAAGTCGTAACGGAATAAGTTCGAAGCGCCGGTGTAGTAGGACGAGCCGTACAAATACTTCCCATCCGGCGAGTACACAAAGTTACCCGGGGTGTTGTATTGGAAATCGTAGAGGACTTCGAACGACGCGTCCCCCTTGCGCAGCTTATCGATCTCGAAACGAACTAATTGCTGCCGTCCACTGAGATCCGCAACGGAACCCGTCAAATAGCGGCCATCCGGGGACACGTCAATATCGAAGATATCGGTTCCGTATTCGAAATCGTGCAGCGGTTTGAATTCGTTGTACGGGGCCGGAATCTCGACCAGCGTCGAAAGCCCGTTGTTGTGCCGCACTCCCCAGATCGAGCCGGTTTGCGAATCAAAGGCGAGCTCGCCCACGCGGATATCGCGTAACAAGCGCTGTGCGTGATGCGTTTCCACGTCGTAGACATTCAGGTCGCGCCAGTCGTTGTTGTCGGTGGTGTAGTAAAGCTTGCGGCCGCGCGGATCCCAGGCGAGCGAGGTCACGTAATACAGACCCGGGCCTTTGATGTCTTTCAACTCCTCGATCTTTCCGGTGTCGAGATGAATGGCGGATACGTTCGCCATATGCGCCGGATAACGGGTTCCCGCGTAAATCACGTTTCGTTTTTCGTCGTAATACGCCCGCGACACCGAACCGAGCGCCCGCTCGGAAAGCCGGTCAATCTTCGTCAGCGGATATTTGCGAATGTCCTGGAGGTTTGCTTCCTGCCATTTGCGCTCATCGGCGATCCACTTCTGCCACGCCGTCTCCATTCCCATCCCATAGACTTGCGCAAACCTGGCCCCGAAGTAGCGCTTGGTGTTTTCCCCGCGCGTCACCCACTCCAGAAGCTTCCCCGGCCCATAGGTGTACGCAAGCCAGGTCATGAAGCGCGTGCCGTACAAATACGAATTGGCGCCGGTCTGAAAGTCTGCCGACGTGCCCTCCGACTCGAGGCCCACCACATCGTAGATATAGGCATCATCGCGGACCATGGTGCGAAACACCATTTCGTCATAACCGCCCATCGCCCGGCCCAGACCGCCCGACATCCAGGTCTCCATGAACGTCGCGATCCCCTCGTGGAACCAGCGCGTCGAATAGTGGCGGGGGCTGGTGAGCGAGCTGTAGAACATCGAGATCGGGTCCTGATCGTTGGGCGCGACTTTGCCGAAGAATAGCGAGCGAAAACGCCGGTCCATGCTGTTGGCGTTGTCGCCCATCACGATGTGGATCGACTCGTGATTCATGATCCAGGTCATGCGCTCATTGGCGGGCAACGTTTCGTAGGTGTAGCTGAATGGCGCGATCCCCACGCTGATGAAATTGGATGGCACAGTGCCGGCGGCACCGTGGCCGTAGTCGCCAAAATCTTCGAGCAGTACGCTCACCTTCCGCGAAGGAGTGAAGTGAAACAGGTTGCGTTCGAAGTTGAGTGCGTTTTCGTAGGAACGGATGAGGTGCGTGACCAGGTATTCGTGAGCGGGGCTATAGTACAGGACTTCGATGTGTTCCGAAGATTGGATGAAGATCCGCGGAAGCGCGTACCCGCGCCATGCGGCTAATAAAAGGAGAAGTCCCGCGCACCAGCGCGGGACTTGCCAACTTCGAAACGTTGCGATGGGACCCGAGACCTCTTCGCTCCTATTTACAGCATTTCTTCGCTTCTAAGGTTCAATGCTTGCAAGAACACCAGAAGGAGGCGGTGGTCAGCAGGGAAGCGAGGTTCGCATTCGAGGCCAGAGTGAGGAATTGTTGACTCTGCAGCAGATTGTTGAACGACTGATTGGTCGACAACTGATTGACTGCATTCTGAGCCGCCGATTGCGAGGCCGATGCCGAGTTCAACTGCAGCAGCAATTCATGCACATTTTGGTTGGCAGCATTGGTATTCGACGCCGACAGCACCTGCATCAAAAAGCCAGATTGCACCAGTGTATTAAAGCTAGCGTTGGTCACCATCGCCTGGAAATCCGAGTTGTTCGCCAACGCCTTAAATTCCTTGCTTTCGAGAATCGCCTTCACCGCAACCGGAGCCGCGCCGGGAGTAGCGGCGACGTCGGCCGCCTTCACTTCGCCATCTCGATATACATCGCGATGCCCGATGGCTCCCTGCGTCTTCTGGGAATTGATATACCCATTCGCAAAGTAGACTAAGATGCCTGCGGCGATCACACCGCTTCCGATCAGTACCGGGAATCTCAATCTGCGGGCCGTCTGAGTGCTCATTATTTCTCCTCTCCTCACAAGCCCCCGAAATCAACTTGCACGGGCCAGCTCCGAGGTTTCACGTTACCATACTGTGACACCATCTTCCGAAATGTTGCACGCCATCTTTCAACCCGGCTTATTTTTTTCAGGCTCAGGCCATATCGGGTCCAGGGAAGGTGAACGAGAGCGTATTGCGGTCCTGCTCCCGCCGGTAACTTAGCGAACCCACCAGATTCTTCACCAGAAAAACCCCCAAGCCTCCAATCGGGCGTTCCGACAAGGTCCCGCCCAGGGCTGGCGGGTCCGTCGCTAAAGGATTGAAAACATGGCCTTCATCCGAGATTTCGACGAACAGCCGCCCGGGCTCCGGTACGGCATAGCGTACCTCCGCGTTCCCCGTCCCAGGCTCATAGGCGTAGCGCGCGATGTTGACCAGGATCTCTTCCAGGACTAGGTCCAACCAGTCCAACGCTTGTGCCGCCACTCCCGCCGATTCCGCCCCGGTGCGCACGAAGCCGCGAAACGCCTCGAGCGAATCGACGCGTGCCGGCAAAACCAGGCGTTCGAAGGGCGCTTCCATCAGAGGGTGGCGAGGGCCTTGGGCACGTCGTCGTAGACCTGGAAGAGGCTCAAGAGCCGGGTCATCTCAAAGACTTGCCGCGGCAAGCCGTGCAACCCGCACAGAATCAAGCCGCCCGAGAGCGACTGCAATTTTTGCGCAACCGCCAGGAAGGCGCGCAACCCCATGCTGCTCACGTATTGCAAACCATCCAGGTCGGCGATCAGATGCCGGGAGCCTTGGGCGATCCACCGGTCGCAGGCCTTTTGAAACTCGTCGGCGTTCTCGGCGTCCATGCGGCCCACCACTTTCAGCACAATCGCCTTCTCCAGTTCCGTGGGTTCGATGTTCATGTTGGTATCGGGTGGTTACCCATCTTACCGCGTCTAAGCCCCGGTTTTACCTATGTTAAGATGACTCCATTGTGGGGGCGCAACCGAGCTGGGGGCATTCCGTGACGGTTTCCGACGAGGTCCTCGAAAAGCTGCGGCCCAAAGTGTCCTTAAAGGTCAGCTATGAGGTTGGTTTCTTCTGCCCCGATATCGACGACCTGGTGCAGGAGACCCTGACCCGCTTCCTGGTTGCCGTTCAAAAAGAGACCGTGCGGAACACGGAGTCCTTAGGCCCCTTTCTCAATGGCATCTGCCGCAACGTCATCCTGGAGTATTGGCGCCGGTCGACGCGGGAAGCGCCCATGCCTGAAACAGTACCGGAGCCGCCGGCCAAGGGAATACCGGACGCCGGTTTGCTGGAACTGCGCCAGGCCATCGCGGAAGGCATGTCGCAACTGAGCAGCCGCGACCGCCAGATCCTTACTGCGTTCTATCTCGAAGAAAAGACAAAGGATGAGATCCTGAACATGACCGGAATGAGCGACGAGAACTTCCGCGTCGTGCTCTGCCGGGCCAAAGAAAGATTTCGCAGTATTTATCAGCAGCAGGCGAAACATCGGGGCGGTTCGCGTCACTTGGTAGTATGAGCATGGATTTGCATCGGGACCCAGTTCACCGGGAAGAGCTGATCCGAGGCTACCTGAGCCGTAGACTCAGCCCCGAACTGACAGAAGCCTTCGAGTCGCACTATCTTGGCTGCGATGAATGCTTCGAAGAGACGCAGGCAACCCGTCTGCTCATCCGCGCTCTGGGCGAACCGGTGGTGGAGCGCCAGCGCATCAATGACGTCACCGTCATCCGGTTCCAGCCGAACGCACGGTTGCAGGCAGCGTCGCTCGAACTGAAGGAGTTGGTCAACGCGGTACGCCTTGAAAACGACAGGAAAGTGTTGATCGACCTCAGCCGGGTGAGCCGGATCGACAGCACCGGTCTGGGCGTGCTGATGAACTGCTACGCGCACGCTGTCAAGAATTCGGGAGTGTTGAAACTTCTCCACCCCGATGCCCCCGTGAAGCGCATCTTGAGCATGACGAAGATCGATTCGGTGGTCGAAACGTTCGCCGACGAAGCATCGGCTATTGAGAGCTTCAGCGCGGTTCCATCGTAAGAGCCTACACAGGCCAGGAGGCCTGTGCTACAAGTGGCACCGGCCTCCCGGCCGGTGTTTTTTGTTTACTCCAGCGCGAACACCCAGACCGCGCCCCCCTCGGGCACTTCCGGATACTCGCCAGGAAATAGACGGTCCAGGTTTCCCTGCATGCCGCGCGCATCGCCGCCCCATCCGGCGTGCACGGCTATATACTGTTTGCCATCGATGGCGAACGAAGCGGGCGGCGCCAGGATTCCCGAGTTAGTCGGAAACTCCCATAGCAGCTTGCCGCTCGCGGCGTCGAATGCGTGGATATGGCGATCGTTGGTGCCGCCGCTGAAAACCACGCCACCGCCGGTTGCCAGCACAGCGCCCCAGTTTTCCGACTTCGCGTAGGGATGCGTCCAGGCGCGTTGTCCGGTATCGACATTCCATGCCTGCATTTCGCCAATGTGGTTCGCGCCCGGCTGGATCGTCATCCGCATGTTCGATGCGCCCACGAATCCCTTGCCGGGCGAGTATTCGACTTCGACGCCGGTATCGGTCTGACACAAGTTCTCGTTGGCGGGGATGTAGATCATGCGGGTCTTCGGGCTGAAGGCGATCGGCGGCCAGTTCTTGCCTCCCCAGAGCGACGGACAATACGTGGCTTCTTTGCCGGTACCGGGCTTATGAGCTTCGTCCACTTCCGCGCGTCCGGTTTCCGGGTCGAGCCGCTTGAAGACGTTTTGCGTGACGAACGGCTTGCCGTCAATGAAATGAATGCGTCCATCGGTGCGCTCGAGGAAACGGAGGTAGCCGTCGCGCGCCACGTCGATGAGGCCCTTGATGGTGCGGCCGCCACGCTGGAAATCGACCAGGATCGGCGGCGAGACCTCGTCCCAATCCCACGAATCATTGGGGTGGTATTGGAAGTAGCCTTTGATCTTGCCGGTGGCGACATCGAGCGCCAGTACGGACGCCGTATAGAGGTTATCGCCGGGACGCTTGTCGCCCATCCACGGGCCGCCGTTGCCGGTTCCCCAGTAGGCCAGGTTGGTCTCGGGATCGTAGTTTCCGGTTACCCAAACCGGACCGCCGCCGGTCTTCCACTGGTCGCCCTTCGGCCAGGTTTCGCTGCCGGGCTCGCCAGGCGCGGGGATGGTGAACGTCCGCCAAAGCTCCTTGCCGCTATCGGGATCGAAAGCCGCAACGAAGCCGCGGACCCCGAACTCTCCACCGGAGCAACCCACCATGACCTTGTTGTTGGCAACCAGCGGCGCAAGCGAAATGTAATAGCCGGAGTGATTATCGGCCACGGTGGTGGCCCACACTTCCTTGCCCGTCTTCACATCGAGGGCAACCAACACGGCTTCCCCGGCCGCGAACAGAACCTTGTCGCCGTACAGCGCGACGCCGCGGCTGGTGTCATGCGGCACCTGTGCTCCCGCGGGCCGCGGCCTGTGGTATCGCCATAGAAGATTGCCGCTCTTGGCATCGATGGCGATCACCTGGTTGTTGGGCGTCGAGACGAACAGGACGCCGTTGTTGATCACTGGCGCCGCTTCGTGGACCTTGGTTTCTCCGGTAGAAAAGACCCAGACCGGCTTGAGCCGCGCGGCGTTGTCGGGCGTGATCTGATCGAGCGGGCTGTAGCCCCAGCCGTTGTAGGTGCGGCGAATCATCAGCCAGTTGTTATCTTCGGGATTCAGCAGCCGCGCGGCCGTCACCGGCTGGTAGTTGCGCAGGATCTGCGGCACCGGCACATCCACCGGCGGACCGCCCGGTTGCGCAAACGCCAGCGCGAATCCTCCGGTCATGAAGGCAGCACACCAGCGGCTGAGATGGGGCATTTTGACGAGTCTCCTTGGTCCGTCATCATACACCAGTCAAGGCGGCACAGATCTGTGCCGATTTCAGGCGAATCGAAAGGACTTAGCTCAGAACGGCGGACCAACTTGGTCCAGACCCCGTGGGACAGGCCATCGTTCTTCAGTGGCCAGTCATCTTGATGGACGGCAAGGCAGGCGACAGAAAACGATCGCCTGCCCCACCAAGACTGGCTTCAAAACGCAGATCAAACTGATCCGCAGGCATTGCCAGTTCAGCCGGGACCCACGCATCTCTTCGACCCACGCACGGCTGCCCGAACCGCCATGGCCGCGCAGATCGCCGAGCCGCCCCCACCGAGCGCCATGAGAAAGGAGTGCCTTGCGAGCAGCAGTTCGTGCGCTAAGAATGCCAGGCAAAAAGCAGCGCACACCGTCCATTGAACCCACGCTTCCCAGCGATGTTGAGGCACGAATAGGATTGGTAGCGCTAACAAGACCACGAAAACGAATGTCCAGCGAGCCAGGGGCGCTCGCCAACTCTGGACGGCAAGGGAACGCAAAGCGTCGCGATCCCTCGTGTTCTCCTGATCGGTACTTGGGTGTTCGCGCGGTTTCCACTCGCGAGCCAGTCGCTCGGCCTCGGCGATCTGTTCCGGGGTCATTTCCTTGGCGACGAGATTTCGTCCGCTGATGCTGTTTTCCTTTAGCTCTCCAGTGGCGCTTGCGGCGGCGAGACTCATCCACATGTGTGCCTGCACGTAATCCCGCGGCACCCCTTGGGCGCGGTAATAGAGGAAGGCCAGGTCGAACTGAGCCTTCTCGTAACCTTGGTCGGCGGCTTTGCGATACCAGCGAACGGCCTCGCCGTAGTTTTGCGGCAGCACTTCACCGTAGCGATATTCGTAACCGAGGACGTATTGAGCCAACACATATCCCTGGTCGGCGGCCTTGCGACACCAGCGGATACCCTCGGCGTTATTCCTCCAGACGCCTTTGCCGTGACGATACATGTAGCCGAGCCCATATTGCGCACTCGCGTCACCTTGCTCGGCAGCCTTGCGGAACCAGCGGACGGCCTCGGCGTCGTCCTTCGCCACTCCCTCGCCATGGCGATACATGTTGCCTAGAGCGTATTGAGCATGGGCGTCGCCCTGGTCGGCGGCTTTGCGGTACCAACGCACGGCCTCGAAGGAATCCTTCGGGACGCCGCGGCCGTCGGCGTAACAATAGCCGAGGTAGAGTTGAGCCCACGCGTCGCCTTTCGCGGCCGCCTTGCGAAACCAACGTACAGCTTCGGCATAGTTCTGTGGCAGCCCTAGGCCAGAGTGGTACATCAAGCCGATTGCGTATTCACCACTCGCGTCCCCCTGGTCGGCGGCTTTGCGATACCACTGGAGAGCTTCGGCGTAGTCTTGTTGCACCCCTTGGCCTTCGGCATAACTCGTGCCCAAACTTGCTTGCGCTTTCGCGAATCCTTGCTCGGCGGCCTTCCGAAACCAGCGGACAGCCTCAGCGAAGTCCTGTGGCACTCCTTGACCGTGGGCGTAACTGTAGCCGAGGCCGTGCTGTGCTTTCGCATCTCCCTGCTCGGCGGCTTTGTGGAACCACCGGGCCGCCTCGGCATAGTCCCTGGGCACTCCCAGGCCGCGTTCGTAACTGACACCCAGGCGGTATTGAGCTTGGGCGTCTCCCCGCTCGGCGCGCGAGCGGTATCCCTGCGCAGCTTGAGCCAGCTTACGCTCTGCGGCATTCTTTTGGTAGAGCGGCCAAAAGAGCGCCGCGCCGATAACGGCCACGCACGTTACGGGTACTGCTATTTTCCAGAACGACGCCATTCACCCACCGGTAAACAATTGTTTGCTTCGGTGAGCATGCAATTCAAGTTGTCGTAGGTAAACGCGTAGGACAGGCCGTCGTTTTTTGCGGCCTGTCATCTTGACGGGGGAAGGCAGACGGCACAAACTGACCGTCTGCCCTACCAAGACTCAAGACCTACCCGTGGCGGATCACCAGCACATCGCCATCCTTTACGATGTACTCTTTGCCCTCCAATCGCAGCAGGCCTTTCTCGCGCACGCCCGGATATCCGCCCAGATCTACCAGCGACTTCCAGTTCACCACTTCCGCGCGGATGAATTTCTTTTCGAAATCGGAGTGGATGGCACCGGCCGCTTTGACAGCGGTGCTGTGCATCGGAATTGTCCAGGCGCGTACTTCGGTTTCACCGGCGGTTAAGAAACTCATCAGCCCCAGCAGCGCATAGGTCGCGGAGATCAACCGCTCCAGGCCCGATTCTGTTAGCCCGTAACTAGCGAGGTAATCGCGCTGTTCCTCCGGGGCAAGCTCGGCCAGCTCGGCTTCGATCTTGCCGCACACCGCGGCCACCGACGTATGCTTGCGGCCGGCCAGCGGGCCTTCTCGGTATTCCTTCTCGCGCTCGTGCAGTTTTCCGGCATCGGATTCGCCCAGGTTCAGCACGTACAGCATCGCTTTCTGCGAGAGGAACTGGAACCCGCGGATGCGCTTTTCGGCGTCGGCATCGAGCTCCATCTCGCGCAATGGCCGATTTTCTTCGAGCATGGTCTTGCATTTCTGGAGCAAATCGAATTCGTGATCGAGCTCCGGGTTCTTGATCTTCTTGCGGTCTTTGTCGAGCCGCTCCAGGCGCTTCTCCACCACCACCAGGTCGCTGAGGATCAACTCGGTTTCCACGTCTTCCAGGTCGCGCACCGGATCGACCGAGCCTTTCTCATGTGGAACGGTTTCGTCCGCGAACAGGCGCAGCACGTGGGCGAAGGCGTCCACCACGCGCAGGCTGGCCAGGTAACTCGGGTCGCGCAGGTTCTCTTTGGAAATGGCCGGCATGTCGGCGTATTCCACCGTGGCGTGCGTAATCTTGGGCGGCTCGTATAGGCGCGCGAGTTCGTCCACGCGCGCATCGGGAACCCGGGCGATGCCCACGCGCGCAGTGGTCGAGCCGATGTGCGTCTCTTGATGCACGCCGGTCAGGATGGTGAATAACGAGGTCTTGCCGACCATCGGCAGGCCGATAATAGCTGTCTTCATAAAAGGAGCGATTTACAGCGGAACTTCCACCTGGCTGAGGATGTCTTCGATAATGCGCTCGGCGCTGTCGGTGCGGCGCGGCACCAGCGTGGTGCGCGTGTTGATCACCACGCGGTGGGCGAAGATGGGAGCGGCCAGCCGCTTCACATCATCCGGGATCGCGAAGTCGCGGCCTTCGAGCAACGCCAGCGCCTGCACCGCGCGGAACAGAGCCTGCGACCCGCGCGGACTTACACCCAGCGCTAGCGCTTCATGGCAGCGTGTCTTCTCCACAATCGCGAGCATGTAATCCACCAGCGACTCTTCCACTTTCACCGTGTGGACTTCGTCCTGCAGCCGAACCATATCTTCGCCGGAGAGCGAGCACGCCGTCACTTCCGGAAGCCCCCGCTCCGCATTCCGCAGGATCTGGCGTTCGGCCGCCATGTCGGGGTAGCCAACTCTCAGGCGCATCAGGAAACGATCGAGCTGCGACTCGGGCAGCGGGTACGTGCCGTGATGCTCCACCGGATTCTGTGTGGCGATCACCATAAACGGCCGCGGCAGCGAGTGCGGCTTGCCGTCGATCGAAACCTGGGTCTCGTTCATCGCTTCGAGCAGCGCCGATTGCGTTTTGGGCGTGGTGCGATTAATTTCGTCGGCCAGCAGGAAGTTGGTGAAGATCGGTCCCGGCTTGAATTCAAATGCCTCCGAATGGGCGTTATAGATGGTGACGCCGAGCACGTCGCTGGGCAACATGTCGCTGGTGAATTGCAGCCGGTGAAACCGGCACGAAACCGAGCGAGCCAAGGCCTGCGCCAAAGTGGTCTTGCCGACGCCGGGCACATCCTCAATCAGGAGGTGTCCGCGGGCGAGCACGCAGACGAGTGACAGCCGTATTACCTCGGGCTTCCCACGGATGGCCGATCCAACGGACGCTTCCAACTCGGCGAGCTTGGCCAGGGTTTGGGAGGAAAATCCGGCCGGCGGGGCAGCGGTCGATTCCCGCGGGGACATCACGCCTTTCATGATACCTAAAGCGGGGCTGGCGCTTAGTACTACTGGATCGTCGCCGTGGCCGACTGCGAAGTGCCGTTGGAATTGGTCATCGTTACCGTTACAGAGGTAATGCTTCCGCCGCCGGTCACATTGAACGGTTGCGTGTAGACGAACTGGCTGCCGGTCGATCCGGGAAAGGCGCTCTGGTAAAACGTGCTGAACAGAGACCCTACCTGGACGGTCAGGCTGCTGGTCTGCAAGTTCGTGCCCGAGCCGGCCGTGAACTGGAACGTGGCCTGGGTCATATCGAGCGTGGTGCTAAAGCCCGTGACGGTGACGGTGAATCCGGTCGACGTGTGAGCGGCCGTCACCGAAATCGTGGGCGGAGCCGCCGGAATCGTGATTTGTTCGGTCGCTACCGGGTTCGTAGGTGCGCCCGTGATATTGGCGGCGATCGTGATGGTGCCCGCCACAGTTCCGGTTTGGAGCGCCGGCGTGCCTATTGTGAAAGTCGCGGCGGTTAACGTGGCCGGCACACTAAACCCCACGCAGCGAGGAGCGGGTGGGCAATCGCTCTTAGCAAATTGCACTTCTGGGTTATCGCCGCCGCCCGAACTGGCTTTGAACCCTAAAGTCAGTGTTCCGTTAATCGGTTCGGGGTAGCCGCCGCTCAGGCTCACTTGCAACAATGGCTGCTGGTTGGGACCGGCGCCGCTCCCTCCGGTAATGGTCACGGTGGGCACTGGCGGCAAGCTGAAGGTCACGGTATAAGTGGCGCTCTTGCTGCCACCCGCGCTGTCGGTTACGTTGACCGTGACGGTCTGGCTCCCGGTGACGGTGGGAGTCCCCGAAATCGCGCCGCTGGCCGGATCGATCGCCAGGTTCGCGGGAAGCGTGCCGCTGAACATGAGCGGCGCCGAGCCGCAGGTGGCTACGACGCTGGCCGAGTAGGGCGAACCGGTCGTTCCGTTGGGCAGCGCTTGCGTGGTGATGGCGAGTCCCGATGCCGCTTGAATCGTAAGCTGCTTGCTCACCGTGGCCTTTTGCGAATCGGTCACCTGTATCGTGACGGTGAGACTACCGGCCGTTTGCGGTGCGCCGGTGAGCGCGCCGCTGGCCGGATCGATCGCCAGATTGGGAGGAAGCGAGCCGCTGAATGTGTACGGTGGCGCGCCGCCCGAGGCCATTACGCTGGTCGAATATGCCGCACAGGCTGTCCCGCCGGGAAGTGTCTGGGTGGTGATGGTGAGCGGGCCGGGCGCAACCGTGATGGTGATCGTGCCGCGCGCCGACGACCAATCGGCATCACCGCTGTAAACGACAGTGACCTGGTGTGTTCCAGACGTCAACGGTCCCAAGCTGGCGCTCGCCGCGCCTGAGGAAACCGAAGCTGTGCCTAGCTGGGTGAGCCCTTCCGTGAACGTTACTTGCCCGGTAGGTCCGGGCAGCCCCGTGGGCGGTTGCGGTCCGAGCTGGGCGGTGACGGTGAGGGTCTGGTTGGATAAAGGCGCTGAGGGGGAACTGGACAGAGTGAGCGTGGTAGGAATTCG
>Ga0335081_10014053_pt1 | contig 12952 bp, 14 predicted proteins | sample Lox_Sample_35_FD_206713 | JGI IMG/M metagenome (GOLD analysis project Ga0335081, IMG submission 206713) | Soil microbial communities from Loxahatchee National Wildlife Refuge, Florida, United States - Lox_Sample_3.5 | ecosystem: Environmental > Terrestrial > Soil > Wetlands | place: USA...
GAAACTCGATTCGGCCGCCGAGACCATGCTGGATATCAATCCCTACGTCGAGATTGACCGGCATGAGACCGCGCTCACCAGCGAGAACGCGCTCCAGATTCTCAAAGATTACGATCTGGTGGTCGACGGCACGGACAATTTTCCGACCCGCTACCTGGTGAACGACGCTTGCGTGTTGCTCGGCAAGCCGAATGTCTATGGTTCCATCTTCCGTTTCGAGGGCCAGGCAACCGTGTTTGCCTATCCCGGCGGGCCGTGCTATCGCTGCCTGTATCCCGAGCCGCCACCTCCGGGCCTGGTTCCAAGCTGCGCTGAGGGCGGAGTGCTGGGCATTCTGCCGGGCGTGATTGGTTTGATCCAGGCGACCGAGACGGTGAAGCTGATTCTCGGCGCCGGCGAGCCGCTGGTTGGACGCCTGCTGCTCTACGATGCGCTGGCGATGCGTTTCCGCGAGCTCAAGCTGCGGCGCAATCCCGAGTGCCCGGTGTGCGGCGATCACCCGACGATTCGCGAGTTGATCGACTACCAGGAGTTTTGCGGCATCCCCAACCAGTCGCATGAGCCCGCCCCAGTCGCGGGCGACATCGACCCCGTTGAAGTGAAGTCCAAGATCGATCGCGGCGATTCGTTCGTTCTGATCGACGTGCGTGAAACGCACGAATACCAGATCTGCCGCATCGAGTACGCGAAGCTGATCCCGCTGGGCGATCTTCCCAAGCGCGTGAATGAACTGGATTCAGCCGACGAGATCGTCGCGCACTGCAAGAGCGGTGTGCGCAGCGCCAAGGCAGTCGATTTTCTGAAGCAGGCCGGCTTCAAGAAGGTCCGCAACATGAAGGGCGGCATCCTGGCCTGGAGTGATAAAGTCGACCCCAGCGTTCCGAAGTATTGATTAAGCCCGCGCGCTACGCCATCTTGTAGATATAGGCGTCTAGCGACAAACCCTCTCTGACGGGGCCCGTCCGCGGACCGCTCCGTTGTTTGACCATCTTGTAGAGCAGGCTGTACGGGCTTACCAGCATGATTCGGTCAAACGGAAATTTTAGAGGCGTCTTCGGGTCGTTCTCCAAATCATTCAGGAGCGTCGATATCGCAGTATAAAGCTCTCTAGGGCCCTTTTCAGACACGTCGGGCGACACGACGACAAGCCTCCATTGATCTTCTTCGTCAAAGTGAAACCAGAAAGCAGCGGTGACGTGCAGCATCGTTTCCAAGCTCACTAAGAGACGGCGTCCATGTTCGATGTCGTCATTTACCAATATCGTTTTATACACGAAAGCACTCCGTGATCCGGATCGGAAACGGCTACCAGCAAGTCTTCCGCTTCCCTTTGTCCGCGCGGTTCATAACGGCTATCTTCCGACCAGTCCTCCACCGTCTTCCAGTTTACGTCGAGCACACGGTCACTTTGGCGCGCCGCTCTGAACTCTTCTTCCAGCCCCGAAACCTCGATAAGCTTTCCGAACTCGTGAGACCAGGCTTTGCTTGCAACCCTCGGATGGACGTAGAAATCAAATTGATTGGTTCGGGCACAAATGCAGGCCTTGAGGGCACACTCCACCACGTAGCCACAGATATAATATGCTCCCGAATCGAGTCCGGCGTTCTGCAAGGCCTTGGCGTGCTGAAGATGAAGCTCAGCTAGCTTCTGGAAATCATCGCGATTCATCGCGCAAAAATGCGCTCAGCGAGAATGCACCACCTGCGCTATTTCTCGCTGGCGGCGTTCTCGGCCGCAGGTCCAGGTTTGCTGACCTTGGCTGAGAGATTATGGAAATTCGACCATTCGCCTTGTTGGGAATCTTGCAGCATCACGCCACCGTCCACGCATCCCACGCTAATCAAACAGAACGCTCCCAAAAGAATGGCCGCCAAAATTCGCATATTCCGTACTCTAGCACAGGGCGCTGCTGCACGCGTCCGCGGACCCCGTGTTAGGATCTGGACTGCCAGACGCGCACCCTGAGAATGAAACGGCGAATGGTATTTGCGATCATCGTCACGCTTGCGCAGAATCTCGCCGCGCAGCGCGCTTTCGAAACAGGTGGCCAGGTCGTTTACCAAGATACTCAGGGGCGGCGAGTCGATCTCGGAGCCGGCTTCAGTCCCGTGTTAACCGCGCAGGGCAAGATTGCGTTCATTCGCGGCCGGCGCTTTGCTTATGGGGAGACGTTTGACTGTCGCGACGCGAAGAAAAAGAACTGGATTGCACTTTACGACCCTGCAACCGAGCAGGAAAAAACTCTCTTCGATCGCGCGCTCGACTTCGATGGGCGCGGCATCCCGTTCTGCGTCTTCGAACAGATGGGACTTTCGCATGACGCTTCCATGCTCTACCTGCTTAGCCCTGCAAATGCAGCCTCCGAAAGCCTTGCCCTCGTGAATCTCGCGCGAGGATCGATCGCCTATGTCCCTGACGTGGAGTCTGTTTATGTGATCGAAACCGGCCCGCACCGCGACGAACTGATCTACGTCCAGCGGGTTATGCATAAGTCCGCTAAACGCCGGCTGCCGTTTCCGGCGTATCCGATTATCCACGCGCGCGCAAACGGTGAACAAATCGCGGAGATTTCGAATGAGTCCCTCACGGCAGGAGGCGACGGCCGAGTACCGATGCTGAAGGCGTATCTGAGTAAGATAGGCGGGACAATTACAGTAAATGGCCGGAAGTTGCCGTAAGCCACTTACAACTTCAACAGCGCTCGCAGACGCTTGGTCTGCACGCGGCTCACCGGGATCTCGGTCTGTTTCTTATCGTCCATCCGAAGCTGGAAGCTGGACTTGAACCACGGGATCACTTCCTTGATGCGATTGATATTCACCAGGAACGACCGGTGCACGCGCCAGAACGTCTCCGGATCGAGGTTGGATTGCAGCTCCTCGATGGTGCGATAGTTGGATTCGCCTTCCACGTTTGAAGCCACTACTGTAATGAGTCCGTCTTCGATGGTGGCGTAAATCACGTCCTGCGCGTCGACGATGAAATGCCGGTTGGAGCTGCGGACCAGCAGTTTGGTGCGCTGTAGACCGGCCTTAGAAGCCACCAGCTCACCTTGCTGGGGTTTGGCCTTCTCGGCCACCGCCTTGGCCGCGCGCTCGACCGCCAGCGCCAGGCGTTCTTTTTCGATCGGCTTGAGCAGATAGTCCAGCGCCTCCCAACGGAAGGCCTCCAGCGCGTATTGGTCATAGGCCGTCGCGAGGATAAAGTACGGCAGCGGGATGTTTTTTTCGCGCAGCGTACGGATCACGCCGAAGCCGTCCAGGCCGGGCATCTGGACATCCAGGAACACCACGTCAGGCTCCAGCGTTTCGATCAGCTTGATCGCCTCCAGGCCATTTTTCCCGGTGGCCAGCACCTCGACTTCGGGAAATTCCTTGAGGAGATAAGAAAGTTCTTCGCTGGCTAGTTGCTCGTCGTCAACTACAACCGCGGAGATCACGCCGGTCGCGCGGCTTGTCATAAAATGTTAGTATAGCGTAGGATAGGCGTTCGCAGGTCCCCTTTTGAGGGCACGCTAAAACATCTTCGCGCCACCCAAGGAGATTCGTTGTCTACCATCGGAAACACCAGGATTGCGCCCGCTGATGGGAAATTGGGAATCCTGATTCCCGGTATCGGCGCGGTGAGCACCACCTTCATGGCGGGGGTGGAGGCGGTAAAGCGCGGGCTGGGCGCGCCCATCGGATCGCTCACGCAACTGGGCACTATCCGCCTGGGCAAGCGCACGGACGGCCGCACGCCCAAGATTCACGACTTCGTTCCGCTGGCTAAGATCGAAGACCTGGTCTTCGGTGGCTGGGACATTTTCGAAGATAACGCCTACCAATCCGCGGTACATGCCGAAGTGCTGGAGCCGACGCTGCTCGAAAAAATTCGCGAGCCGCTGGAAGCGATCCGGCCCATGCGCGCCGTCTTCGATCCCGACTACGTTCGCCGCTTGCAAGGCCCCAACGTCAAGAGCCAAGGCTCCAAGATGGATAAAGCGGAAATGCTGATGGATGATATCCAGCAATTCCGCCAGACCACCGCGGCCGAGCGGCTGGTCATGATCTGGTGCGGATCCACGGAAGTCTTTCACAAGCCGGCCGCCGTGCACCAGACCTTGAAAGATTTTGAGTGCGGCCTGCAGAAAAACGATCCCGATATTTCCCCCAGCCAGATTTATGCGTATGCTGCCTTGAAGAGCGGCGTTCCTTACGCTAACGGCGCGCCGAACCTGACCACCGACACGCCCGCCTTGCTCGAACTGGCGCGGGAACGGCAGATTCCCATCTGCGGCAAGGATTTCAAGACCGGCCAGACCTTCATGAAAACGCTCATCGCCCCGGGGATAAAGGCGCGCATGCTGGGAATGTCGGGTTGGTTTTCCACCAATATTCTGGGCAATCGCGACGGTGAGGTGCTGGAAGACCCGGGTTCGTTCAAATCCAAGGAAGAAACCAAGCTGTCGGTGCTGGAACAAATCCTTCAGCCGCAGCTGTACCCGGAACTGTACAAAAATCTCTATCACGCGGTGCGCATCAACTATTACCCGCCGCGCGGCGACGCCAAGGAAGGCTGGGACAACATCGACATCTTCGGATGGCTCGGTTATCCTATGCAAATTAAAATCAATTTCCTGTGCCGGGACTCGATTTTAGCCGCGCCGCTGGTGTTGGACCTGGTGCTGTTCCTGGATTTGGCGCAGCGCGCGGGAATGAAGGGCATCCAGGAATGGCTGTCGTTTTATTTCAAGGCGCCCATGACGGCTCCGGGGCTGTATCCCGAGCATGACATCTTCATCCAACTGATGAAGCTCAAGAACACGCTGCGCTGGATGCGCGGAGAGGATTTAATCACACACCTTGGCCTCGAGTACTACGACTAACGGAGCGAAACGGCAAGAGCCGGCCAAGCGCAAGGTGCTGGTCATCGGCGGAACGTTATTCATCGGACGCATCCTGGTGAAGGAATTGGTGCGCGCCGGCCACGACGTCAGCGTGCTGCATCGCAAGTCGCGGCACAACCTCGGCAAGAAAGTCGGCAATGTCATGGCCGACCGCAATGATCCCGAGGCCATGAAGCGCGCCCTGGCCGGAAAGAACTTCGACGTGGCGTTCGACAACGTGTACGATTTGGAGCGCGGCACCACGGCGGCGCAAGTGGAAGGCACGGCGCGCGCGTGCGGGAACAATCTGCATCGTTACATCTTCATGTCCAGCGTGGCCGCGTACGGCGATGGCCTGAATCATCATGAGGGCGATGCGCTGGCCCCCGACGATCATCCCGACGTCTACGTCCGGAACAAAGCCATGACCGAGCGCTTGTTATTCCGGATGCATCAGCGCAATGGGTTTCCAGTGGTAACGTTGCGCCCTCCGTTCATCTACGGGCCGGAAAACAATCTGTACCGCGAAGCCTTCTTCTGGGACCGGCTGCGCGAAGGCCGCCCCATCATTCTTCCCGGCGATGGCCGCCGTTTGATGCAGTTCATCTACATCAAGGATCTGGTGGGCGCTTGCCTCAAGGTTATGGAGGCGCCGGATATCGAAGGACACGCCTTCAACATCGCCAATCCGCGGCCGTTGACACAGGTGGAAGTGGTGGAGGCGTTCGCGCGCGCGGCCAACAAGGAGCCGACCTTTGTTCGCCTGCCTCGCGAGCGAATTCTGCGGGCCGGAGGGCATGTCATGGCGTCGCCCAATCTCTACTTCGGAACTTATTTCGACGTGCCCGCCATCACCATGGTGGTGAACAAAGCCCAGCGAGTGCTAAAGTTCAAGCCGGTGGATTTCGCAACCGGGCTCAAAGAGAGTTACCGCTGGTATCTGCGCAACAGCCCATTCTCGAAACCTGATTATTCGTTCGAAGACACTCTCATCGAATCCGCTCCGGCGTCGGCTTATTCGGCGCCGGTGGACTGAGCTTCCTCTTTTCGAACTTGAGCCAGGCGCTCTCGCAGAACATCCGGAAGCTCGGCCTCGATTTCGGGCGTGATCAACCCAACGGAATCGAGATCAATCAGATGCATCTTGTCCCGCGGCCGGAGACTAGTCAACTTCATTCGCACTAAATCTGCCACTGGCGCAAGCAGCACTCCCTGTTCAATCACGGGTGGCCGAGAAAAATCGGGTACCGGCTCCGGATAGTGAGAACGTACTTTTTCTCGAATGAAGACGAGGTGCACGGCACTTCGTGCACTTGGCGCTCTAGCATCGACGAGCATGTCGACTCCCGCAGCGTGCCGGTACTCCAGACCAGTTTCGCGGACCGCTTCTACTATGCGGGTAATGTCTGCGCGATCAACGGCCACGTCAACATCTTTCGTTAACCGCGCAGCCAGAGGGTCCCGCGCCTGTACGTGAAAGAGCACCGCTAGGCCCCCGACGATCCGGTAGTTGATACCCGCCGCCTGAAGAGCGCGACAAGCTCGCTCGGCGACTTCCGTTAGTTGTTCCAAGTGGCGATCGTATGCCTGAAAAATCAACCTTTCTCACTTTAGCGCGTTTTGCGCTTCCTTGACCGTGTTGCAGTGGATGGTCACCGTGTCCGCGGTGTCTCGGGCATAGCCGCCTGCCAGTGTCACCGCGAGCGGGACGCGTTTTCCCAGCGCTGTTTCAAACACCAGCCGGTCCCGTTGTTTCAGCCCCTCCATGGTCAACTTCAGACCGCCCAGCTGATCTTCGCGGTACGGATCGGCGCCCGCCACATACACGATCAAGTGCGGCGCAAAACCCATCGCCAGATCCAGGGCTCCACGCAGCCGTTCCAGATATTCCTCATCGCCGATGCCGTCGCGCAAGTGCACGTCGATGGTGGAAGAAGGCTTTACGCTTGGGTAGTTGTTCCATTGGTGCAGGGACATGGTTAGAACGGAGTTGTCGCCGGTGAAGATGGCAGCAGTGCCGTTGCCGTGGTGCACGTCGCAGTCCACCACCATGGCCCGTTCGATCGCCTTCTCGTGTTGCAGCGCGCGGATCGCCACGGCGACGTCATGAATCGCACAGAAGCCCTCGCCGTGTCCAGGGAAAGCATGGTGGAAGCCTCCGCCGATATTGAAGCCGATGCGTTCGCGTAAAGCGTTGCGCGCCGCGAGAATGGTGCCGCCGGCGGCCAGCCAGAACCCGTTCACCATGGCCTCGGAATACGGAATTTCCAGGCGGATCACTTCCACGTCCGTCATGGTTCCGGTCTTCAATCGATGCACCCAGCCGGCATCGTGCACGCGCAGCACGTCTGCATCCGCCACTGGTTGGGGTTCTAAGAAATCTGACGGCGTGGCGGTGCCTTCGTCCAGCAATTGATCGTGGATGAGGCGGTACTTGCGCGAAGGGAAGACATGCTCACCCAGGTTCAAATCATAGCCGGCATGATAGATCAGCTTAAACGGAAGCATGCGTGGATTCGAGCGCGGTCATGATAGCCACGCCGTAGATGTCGTCGGGCGAGCAGCCTCGGGATAGATCGTTGGCGGGCTTCGCCAAGCCTTGCAGCAAGGGCCCGAACGATTGAGCGCCGGCCAACCGCTCCACGAGCTTGTAGCAGATGTTGCCCGAGGTGAGGTCGGGAAAGATGAGCGTGTTGGCGCGGCCGGCGACGCTCGATCCAGGCGCCTTGGCGCGAGCCACAGCTTCCACCAGCGCCGCATCGCCTTGTAACTCGCCGTCGATCGCGAGATCCGGCGCGCGCTCGCGCACGATGCGCAATGCCTCCACCACTTTGTCCACCCATTTGTGTTGCGCGCTGCCCTTGGTCGAAAACGACAACAGCGCCACGCGGGGCTCAGCTCCGATGACATTGCGCGTCGTGGCTGCGGTGGCGATGGCGATCTCGGCTAGCTCGACAGCGGAGGGATCCACGACGATGCCGCAATCGGCGAAGGCAAGCAAGCCGTTGTGTCCGAAGCTGCGGTCCGGCACGGCCATCAGGAATGCGCTCGAAACGATGCTGGCCGAAGGCGCCAGCCCGATGCAGTGCAGGGCCGCACGCACAGTTTCCGCGGTGGTGTTGACGGCGCCGCCCACGAACCCGTCCACCTCACCGGCAGCGACCATGAGCGCCGCCCGGTACAGTGGCCGCCTGGCAATCTGCTCCGCCTCCACTTGCGTGACCCCTTTAGCGCGGCGCCGCTCGAAATAAAGCTTTCCGTACCGGCGGGCTTCGGCGCCAGTTACCGTGTCACCAGGCTTCAAAAGCATCGGCGTGAGCAAGGCTTCGCGCTCCAGCCGTTCGGCGGCGGCCTGGACGCGCGGGTCGTCGCCCTCGGGGAAAACGATGCGGCGCTTGGGCTTCAGCCGGCGCAGACGATCGACTTGAGCGGCGAGAAACGCGGCGGCGGATTCCGGGAGGGTGGCCAAGGATTCATCATAACCGGCTAGGCCCGGTGGGCGCGGCGCGGTGGTTGCGGCGGATCGGGTTTGCGCATGCCGCGGCGATAGCTTTGGACCGCGCGGTTATGTTCGTCCATGGTTTTCGAGAATTGATGGCCACCGGATGCGTCGGCTTTCGCTACGAAATACAAAAAATCAGTACCGGCCGGCGCCATCGCGGCCTTGATCGACTCGACGCCCGGATTGGCAATGGGTCCCGGCGGCAGACCGGTGTGCTGGTAGGTATTGTAGGCGCTGGCGCTCGCCAGATCCGACTTGTAGATGGTCCCGTGATAGCGCGCGTCCAGCAGCGCCGCGTAAATAGTGGTCGGGTCGCAATCGAGCGGCATGCCCAGCCGCAAGCGGTTTTCAAACACCGATGCAATCAATGGCCGCTCGGCCGGAAGTGCAGTCTCCTTCTCGATGAGCGAGGCCAAGGTTACCGTCTGGCTCACGGAAGCGGGGTGACTCGGGTCTTGAAGCTGCTGCCAGTGCTTCCGGAACTGATCCGTCATCATCCGGCACAAATCGCGCGCCGTAGTCCGGCGAGTGAGGCGATAGGTGGACGGGAACAGATAGCCTTCCAGCGTGGGAGCGCCGGGAGCGAGATCTTTGATCATGGAAGGATCGCGCGCGGTTCGCAGAAAGTCCTCCGCGTGAAGAAAGTCGAACTGATTCAAACTTCCCGCGATATCGAAGATGTTGCTGCCTTCCGGAACCGTGAGCACATAGAAAAACACGTCGCCGCGCACGATGCGGTTAAACACGTTCCAGGTAGTGTCGGGATGGCTGAATTGATATTCTCCGGCCTGCAGCCGGACGGCGGGATGCAGCAGGCGCGCCAGGACGAACTGCCATGGATATCGCACGACACCGGCGTCCGCCAGTTGCTGCGCCATGGCTGGCGCGCTGGTGCCCTTCGGAAAATCGAGAACCACGGAGGTCGCAAAGCCCTGGTAGGCCATCGCCAGCGTAGAGGCCAGCAGCAGAACGACGCCCGCGCCGATCAGCACGGCAAATACAATGAGCCGAAGCAGGATTCCTCCTCTGCGGCGGCGGCGATGAGTCATAGTCTCTGTGAATCCAGATAGCTTTCGAGCAGAATGACGGCCGCCAGCCGGTCCACGGCCTGGGCGCGTTTTTCGATGCTGATTCCGCTCTGGCGCAGCACGCGTTGCGCTTCCACCGTGGTGAGGCGCTCGTCCCAGAATTCGACCGGCAGCCCGGTGGCGGCCTGAAGGCGCGCACCGAAGTCATGGGCGTGCTCGGCCTGGCGTCCCTCCCGCCCGCTCATGTGCAGCGGATTTCCAATTAGAATGCGCGACACGCTATGTTCCGAAATGATTCGCGCCAACTGCGCGAGATCCGACCTGATATTGGTGCGCTGCAGCGTCTCCAGGCCCTGAGCCGTAATGCCCAGCTGGTCGCTTAACGCCAAGCCGATGCGCCGTTTGCCGAGGTCGAGCGCCAATACTCTGCCTGGATTGATGGAAGCCGTCTGAGCTCTCTCCGTTGCTCGAATTTGCCGTACGCTACACTTTCATTTCATCATAGAAGCAGCGGTTCTATCCTGGATGTCCACTACGGCCCCTCCATTACCGGCACAAAAGGCAGGGCAGACCAGCGTTGCGGTCCTGGCCGCCGCGGCTGCCGTCGCGCTGCTCTACTTTGGCCGCGTGTTTCTTATAACGGTTGTCATCGCAGCGATTATTGCATTCCTGCTCGATCCAGTGGTAACCGTTTTTGTGCGACTGCGGCTACCCCGCGCGGTGGCAAGCTTCATCGTCTGCAGCATTACGCTGCTGGTCCTTTATCTGCTAGGGCTAGGCGTCTACACTCAGGTCTCGTCGTTCATGGGCGATCTACCCACGTATAGCCAACGCATGAACGACATCGTGGACAACGTGGCAACGCGCGTGGACCAAGTGGAGAAACGAACTTACCAAGTTCTGGTGCCCAAGCGCTTCCAGGCGGCGCAACCTGTCGCGCCCGCGCCGCCGGTTGAGGCCAACCGCCGCCGCAGGAATGGCAAGGCTCCTGCTCCAGAACCGGAAGTTCCGGCTGCCATCCCCGAGGTAAGGATTCACACCGAACCCACTCCTCTGCTGACCTACGTCTACGGATACGTGCGCTCTTTCTATGACGTGCTGCTCATGGCCAGCTTCGTCCCGTTTCTGGTGTACTTCATGCTGAGCTGGCGCGATCACATGCGGCGCAGCTTTTTCTATTTGTTCAACGATCCTGGGCGGCACGTGGCCGGAAAGAGCTGGGGGGGCGTAGCGGACATGGTCCGTGCCTACGTAATCGGCAATTTTGTTCTGGGGCTTTTCCTCGCGCTCCTCAGCTCCGCGTTTTTCTTCTCCATTCGGCTGCCGTATTGGCCGGTCATCGGACCGGTGAGCGGATTTTTGAGTCTGGTTCCGTATGTCGGACTCCCAATGGCTGCATTGCCGCCATTGCTGGCCGGATTGATTAGGTACGGCGAGCCGGCAGTGTACGTTATGATCGCCATCGTTGTAGCTATGTTGCACCTGATCGCTTTGAATTTGCTTTATCCCAAGGTGGTGGGTTCGCGCGTCCACTTGAACCCTCTGGTGGTGACGGTCGCACTGATGTTCTGGGGAACCCTGTGGGGCGGCATCGGCCTGGTGCTCGCAATTCCAATCACCGCCGCCGTGAAGGCGGTCTGCGATAATGTCACCAGTTTGCAAGGATACGGGAAGCTCCTGGGAGATTGAACTGCGGCCATGAGCAAGCGATTCCTGATTTTCTTCGGCGTCGGCGTGGTCGCCGTGGCTGCCGCTGTGGTGGGAATCCTGAGCTACACCAAGGGCGCGCACCTGGTTCTGCAAGGGCAGATTCTGAAGATTCGCACCGGGGCTTTAAGCGATTCCGACAGCGTCGCCGTGCTCGATTTCCGAGTTACCAATCCGTCCGACCTTCCGTTCGTGGTGCGCCAGGTGGAAGTATCGCTGGAAAAGCCCAACGGCGATATGATCGACGGCAACAACGTCGTGAAGGAAGATCTGAAACAGTTGTTCCAATACAATCGCTTTCTGGGCGAGCGCTACAACGACGGCCTCGCGATCAAAGACACGATACCGGCGCACAGCACGGTGGACCGCATGCTGGCGGTGCGCTTCGACGTGAACAACCGCGACCTGGAGTCGGCCAAAGCCATTCATCTCAGCATCCAGGATATGGACGGCCCAATGTTTGAAACCAGCCGGAGCATAAAGTAGGCTCGCTTGCGCCGGCTGCTGATTCGTCCGGGCGGAATCGGCGATTGCATTCTGTCCTTTCCTGCCCTTGAGCATCTCAAGGCGGACTACACCGAAGTGTGGATGCGTGGCGACGTCGCTCCTCTGGTCAGATTCGCGGACCGCGTTTGTTCCATCGCATCCACCGGGCTCGATTTCCTTGGCCTCGCGGGAACCGCTCCACCTCATGCGCTGATCGAGCATTTGCGGTCCTTCGATTCGATAGTTTCCTGGTACGGCGCGAATCGCGCCGAATTTCGCGAACAGGTAGACGCGTTGGGGCTGCCGTTCCGATTCCTCAGCGCCCTGCCGCCGGCCGGCGAGACAACGCACGCCGCGGATTTTTTTCTGAGGCAGGCCGGTGGTGCCGGCCTAGCGGTATCGCGCATTGAATGCCCGCCTGCTGAGCTGCCCGACTTCGCCGTGATTCATCCCTTCTCCGGAAGCCCGCGCAAGAATTGGCCGCTGGAACGATACCGCGAATTGGCGCAGCGCCTGCCGCTTCCGGTGCAATGGTGCGCCGGTCCTGAAGAACAGCTGGATAATGCGGTGCGGATCGAAAACCTGTGGGACTTGGCCGGCTGGCTTCGAAGCGCTTGCGTCTACATTGGCAACGATTCCGGCATCACGCACCTGGCGGCCGCTGTGGGAACGCCCGTGGTTGCGATTTTCGGCGCGACCGATCCCGAGCTTTGGGCCCCGCGAGGAAAGCACGTCCAGGTCGTGCAGGGCAACTTCGACCAAATCGGCGTAGATCGAGTGTTTCAGGCCGTTCAAGTGCCTCTGGAACGGCGTTACCATTCAATAAGGGGCTGATCTTATGTCGGGTGCCGCAATCGTTTTCGCCTTCGTATCCATCGCCGCGACAGCGGCCGAAATCCCGCAAGGCACCCACGTCTTGCTCCGAATGGAGAACTCCATCAACACCCGCACGGCGCAGGAAGGCGATTACGTCTATCTGCGAACTGCGGCTCCGATCAGTGTGGGTGGCCAGATCGCCGTGCCGGAGGGAAGCTACGTGCAGGGCGTGGTGGCGCAATCCAAGCGCAGCGGGCGTGTTAAAGGTCGCGCCCAGTTGGGAATCCGACTGGAGACATTGACGCTCGCCAGCGGCAAGGTCCTGAAGTTCTCGCCGCACCTGGGTTCAGTCGAGGACGAAGAGGCCGGACAAAAAGTCACCGGCAAGGAAAACACGGTCGAGGCAGGCTCGAATACCGGCAAGGACGCCGAGCGCATCGCCATCATGGCCGGCAGTGGCGCGGCGCTGGGTGGCCTGACGGATCGTGCTTGGACGGGCGCGGGCATCGGCGCCGGCATCGGCAGCGGCGTTGGGCTCGCCACCG
>Ga0335081_10014055_pt1 | contig 12952 bp, 12 predicted proteins | sample Lox_Sample_35_FD_206713 | JGI IMG/M metagenome (GOLD analysis project Ga0335081, IMG submission 206713) | Soil microbial communities from Loxahatchee National Wildlife Refuge, Florida, United States - Lox_Sample_3.5 | ecosystem: Environmental > Terrestrial > Soil > Wetlands | place: USA...
GGTTGTCGCTCGATCAGGCGTTTCATTTTGTGGCGTTGTTCCTGACCGCGCTGCTGGTCGGTCACTGATACTGGGCCTCGCTGCGCTCGGCGTCCCTGGGTCCGTTCCGCCGGACATCCCTGTCCGGCGGCCGGGTCGCGAACCGCCGCTCGCTTCTTGGCGACCAAACCCTTAGGATCGCCAGCGAGACCTCGGACAAGGAGATTTGTGGATGAGCACGACCGAACAGGAGCTGCCCGGCCCTGTCCTCGATTACCTGAGTGAGCAGAGCACGCTCAGTCTCGCGACCGCGTCGCCGACCGGCGTTCCGCACGCCGCGACGTTTCTGTACGTCAACGAAGGTCCGTCGTTGTACTTCTGGTCGCGCAGCACTACCGAGAGCGCACGACACATCGAGCAAAACCCAATGGTGGCGTTCACGATCGACGAGTACGCGACCGACCTGAACCAGACGCGCGGGGTACAGGGAGTCGGCGAGGCCTCAGTTCTGCTCAGCGGCGAGCAGATCGCCCGCGTGGCCGATTTGTTCGGGCAGAAATTTCCGGCGCTGTCGCCGGGCGCGACGATGAGCATCTCCTTCTTCCGAATCACTCCAACCGAGATCCAATTCATCGACAACAAGAAGAGCTCGAGCGCCTCGCCCGAGGGCGTGTTCGGCGCCGAGTTCCATCGCGAGCGTTCCTACAGCGTGTTCGGCGGCCTTCCCACTCAGACCGCCCAGACCATCTCGGCGTCCACGCAGCTGGTCGACGCCGACGCTGACTCTGTGGTGGCGAGGCAGGGCGGACCCGCCGATAAGTTCTTCATCGTTGTCGACGGTGAGCTCGAGGTCACCCGCGAGGACGGCGGCAACACCGAGACCGTATCCACGCTAGGGCCGGGCGACCTGTACGGGGAGATGGCGATCCTGTTCGACAAGCCCCGCGGCACGAGCGCCCGCGCGACGAAGCCGACGAAGCTCGTGGTGATCGACGGCGAGACGTTCCGCGCCGTCGTCGCCCAGTCGCTCGGAACGACGCGCGACTTCGACCAGATCATCCGGGACCGCCTCGGGCGGTCGGCGGGCTAGGCCGGGGGCTGCGGGACCGTGCCGACAGACTTCTCGAGCAAGGAGTTCCGGGCCACGGTGGGGGCCTTCGCCACCGGGGTGACCGTCGTGACCACGCGAGGGGAGGAGCACGCCTACGGCATGACCGCGAACGCGTTCTCCTCGGTGTCCCTCGATCCCCCGCTGATCCTTGTGTGCGTGATCAGCCCGTCGGAGGGGGCCGACCACATCAGCCGCAACGGCGTGTTCGCGGTCAACATCCTCAGTCAGCAGCAGGAGCCGCTCTCGCGCTACTTCGCCTCGCGCGACCGGCCGAAGGGGCGCGACGCGTTCAAGGAGGTGCCCCACCGGATCGGGGCGAGCGGCTCGCCGATCCTCGAGGGCGCGGCCGCGTTCCTGGACTGCCGCCTGCACGCCACCCACGAGGCTGGAGACCACCTGATCTTCATCGGCGAGGTGCTCGAGATCGCGAACAGCGAGGACGGCACACCGTTGGTCTTCCACGGTGGCGGGTACCGGCTGATCCAGGCACCGCCCGGCTGAGACCCGCGAAGGACCCTGAGGTCGGTCAGGAAGACGAGGCGGGACGCCAGGCGTCGCCGTCGAACTCGAGCTGCAGCGGATCCGACCCGTCGTCGACAGCCACCGTCGCCGTGCGCGCGGCGAAGTCGATGTGGAGCCGCAGGGAGAGGGCGGCAGGACTACCCTGGAGCCTCGCCTCCGCCTGGGCCTTCGTCGGCGGCCCCGCCGGCGCCGGAGACCCGGGCGGGCCGGACCGGGGTGCCGTATCCGAGCGCCCAGATGAGGACAGCGGCGTCGCCTGGTCCGTCGGCGGCAACGCGCCCGTGCTCCCGGGCGGGGACGTCGGTTGGGGCGGTACCGCTCTGAGCGAGCGCTCGCTCGCCGGGATCGGGAGCTCGCGGACCACGAGCGTGGTGCCGCCGACCTCGATCGTGTCGCCGACCGACAGCGTCTGCGGTCCGCTGATCCGCAGTCCGTTGACGAACGTGCCGTTGGTCGATCCGAGGTCCTCGATGGCGCAGAATCCGCTGCGGTCGAGGCTGATACGCGCATGCGATCGGGAGATCTCGTCGTCGTCGGCGAGCCGTCCAGCACCCTCGGCGTGGCGTCCGATCAACAGCTCGTCATCGAGCAGGACCGACATGCCGATCGCTCGCCCGGCCACGACCTCGAGCCGGGCAGTCGCGCCATTCATGCGCCGGACTGTACCGCGACGTTGGCTGAGGTCACACTCCTCACCCGGCTTGCAGCAACCGGCCGCCATGGGGTAGTCTGCGCGCGCTATGGCACGGCTGCGTGTAGTGAGTGGGCCCAACGCTGGACAGACGGTGGACGTCGACCAGGAGCTCGTCATCGGCCGCGAGGACACTGACCTCGCGATCGACGACGACGAGATGTCCAGGCGTCACGCCGTGGTGCGGCGTCACGCCAATCGCTTGCAGGTCGAGGACCTGGGCTCCACCAACGGGACGTTCGTGGACGGCACGCGTATCGCCGAGCCAACGCTGCTAGGCGGCGGTGCCGAGATCAAGGTCGGCACGACCGTGCTCGTCGTTGAGGGGGTATTGCCAGTGTCGGAATCAACCGGCGACATCGTCGCGCCTCGTAATGCCACCCGCGTGAGCGCCGCTATCCCTGAGGGAGCAGCACCGCCACCGCCACCGCCACCGCCTTCGGCGACGCCGGTCACCGCAACCGCCGCGCCGCTCGCCGCACCGTCGCAGGCGATCGGCGAGTTCCGCCCGCCCGAGCGTCAGAAGGTGCAGCGTGGGCTCGCCTCACGATCGTGGGTCCCGGTGGCGCTGTCGTTCGGCACGGTCGTCATCGTCGCGATCGCGCTCGTCATCTACTTCAGTCAGCACAGCTGACTGCGGATAATCCGCAGGGCGCGCTACTTCAGCGAGAAGTACAGAATCAGCGCGATGGCCACGAGCGTGAACACCGCGAGCGGGGCGAGCTGGGCGCGCCTGCGCACCTTGACGTCGAGGAACCGGTCGACGGTCGGGTGGTCGGCATTACCGGCGGCCACCGCCGGCGTTTCGTCGAACCGGCGCACCTCGGGATTGACGTAGGTCGGCTCGCGGGGGGCGATCGCCATGCCGGGTGGGATCTGGATAACCGCCGACGCCCTTGAGGCGATGTCCTGCCGGGTCCGCAGCTGAAGCACGCTGATACCGACTAGCAACTCGTCGCCCGGATCGAGGTGAGCAGGACCCATCAGTTCGTTCTGGTTGACGAACGTGCCGTTGGTCGACTCGAGATCCTCGACCGTTGCCGTCCCGTCGGGAGACGGGGTGACTCGGGCGTGCTGGGACGAAACCTCGCCATCCTCGAGCACCAGGTCTGACCCTGGATCGCGCCCGATCACGATCGGTCGATCGACCGCGATCTGCTTGCCAGCGTCCGGTCCCTCGATGACTTCCAGATTGATCTCGCCCGCCACGGGCGCGAGCATATCGTCCCGGCCGGCGTTTGTGCAACGTGACCTCTACGAAAGAGAGCGGTCATGAACGTGCCGGAAAAACGTTCTTTTCACCCTTGCGCGTTTCGCCGTCTGCGCTATAGGGTGCCCGCACTATGACTGCGACAGCTCCACGCGACTCCGTAATTGCCGTTGTCGGCGACGGCTTCGGATCGCTTCTCGTTCACACCACGGCCCGTTACCTCGGCTTCGAGCAACAGCAGATGTCGATCTTCGGGCCGAGCGACAACCCCGTCGGCACCTATCAGCAGTTCGCGTACAACCTCGGGCAGACAGTGCTGCGTTCGGAGTCCGAGTCACACTTCCTGGCGCCCGACTGGCCGACGTTCGCGCAGCTCGATGCGTGGTCGCACAAGTCGCTCAAGCCGCTGTGGCGCACGACCTCGCGTAAATACAACCCGGGCGTCCCCGAGATTCTGACCGAGGCGGCGGTGGTTACGCGGCGGACGGGATGGAACGACGTGCGCGTGCCCTTGCGCGTGGGCTGGTTGCAGCGCCAGATGGAGCCGATCCCCCACTTCGTCATGTACGACGAGCAGGCGAACTTCATCGGTCGCGCCAAGCACGTGATGCTCTCCCCCGGACATGGGCCGCTGTCGTTCCCGCCGGTGCTGGCCAAGGCGCGCAAGGACCCGGCCGTCGCCGATCGGATCGTCCAGGCCTACGAGCCCAAGCAGTACGCGAAAGGCGGCCGCTACATCGTCCTCGGCGCCGGCATCGCATCCGTCAACGAGTGGGCCAACATTCTCGACGAGGGTGGCTCGGTGCTTGCGCTGACCCGCAACCCGCAGCCCGAGACTCAGGATCTGAACGTGCCCCGTTGTCTTTTCGAGTCGATCGGCATCGACGCCTACACGCAGCTGCCGTTCGAGGAGCGGATCCAGTTCCTCGGGCAGGTACTGCGTGGGACCCGTCCCGAGCGTCGAGAATGGCTGGCGCGGATCGAGGCCGGACAGAAGGAGGGGCGGTTCGATGCGCTCGTCGGCGAGATCGACAAGGTCGAGCCGGGCCGTGCCGGTCTGCGCGTATATGTCAAGAGCGCGCACGGGGAGGACCCCGGCTGGCTCGACGTCACCGGTGTCACCGCGGGCACGGGCTTCAACAAGTCAGTGCTCACGCTTCCGTTGATCCGGCGTCTGGTCGAGTTCTACAAGGTGCCCGTCGTCGAGGGTCGAATCCGTCTGCAGACGAATTGCGGCGTGCCCGGTCTCGACCGTCCGGACTCGCGGTTGTGCTGCATGGGCCTGATCGCGAACAACGTGATCCCGCACGGTGACACGATCGCCGGGCTGAAGTTCATCGCCCGCCGGTTCGTCGCCGACTGTGCGCGGGCGGAGAAGCTCAGGAAGCGGTCGTTCCCGTCGAGGATGTCGCTCCAGCTCTCGATGGGAAGCGATGTGGCTCAAGCGCTCCGCACTGTGACACCGACCCAGCAGCTCGCGTAGGGGGGACTTCACCATGTGTCCGACTGTCCTTGGCCGGGTTCAGACGAGATGGGCGATCCTGATCATCCCGGCGATCATCTGGACGATTGTCTCGCTGATCACCGGTAACCCGAGCTGGATCGTCCTGATCGGGTTGTACTTCGTGATCGGGGTTGCGCTCGACACCGCTTTCTATCCGTTCATCATCCGCTGGCAGCCGCCGTGGTTGACCTTCGTGCTCGCGGTCGGCGAGTTCATCCTCGTGTACCTGGCGGCGAAGAGCCTGAAGGGCATTCACTTCGCATCTGACTGGGAGCCGATCGCCGAGTACTGGATTACATGGGTGATCGCGATCTGGACGAAGGTCGTGATCCTCCCGCTGCTGTCGCTCAGCTGGATTGAGAACGCCGGCGAGTTCCGTTCCACCGACTGGTCGGTCTCGCCGGAGTACGTGCCGCTTCCGGTGACGGCGTTCACGCCGGCGCTGGCCGAGGGCGGGCCGCCGCCGCTGGCGCGCAAGTTCTCGGCCGCGGTGATCGAGATCCCCGAGGAGCTCCGCCGGGCGCCGAGCCCGTCCGGGGTGTTCCAGGTTCCGACCGGGCCGCCGCCCGCCTAACCAGCGAGACCGCTCGCCGCTGACTCAAGCGGCTTCGTCTAGGCGGCCGATGACCTCGTCGCGGTCTGTGCCGTGCGCCGCGAGCACGAGGTCGAAGTCCGAGCCGTAGAAGCGCAGCACCGCGAAGAGAATGTCGCCGGTGCCGACGTTGGCGGCACCGCGCTTGCGCGCGACACGAGTCGCAAGCTCGCTGACGCTCGCCACGGGATCGCGGTCGGCCCGGCCCGCAGGACCGAGAACGGGATCATCCTCGTCCTGATCGACATCCGGCAGCGGCGTCTCGCCGACGCCCAGCGCGCACAGCACGCGCGCGGCTTCACCGTGCAAACGAAGGATTCGCAGCCAGCGGAGCGCCTCGGCACGTCGCGTTGTCGCGAACGGGAGCGCGGTCGAGGCGAGGCCGAGAACCATCGCGGCGTCGGTGCAGAACGGCAGCGCGCTTTCTGCGCGGCCGCTGAGTGCGTCGTCGACCGTCGCGAAGCTGTCGAAGCGAGTGTCAAGACCGGTGAGCTCGAGCAGCTTGCGCTGCTTGGGCGGGAGACCGGCGAGTGACAGGCTCACGTCCCGCGGGAGGCGCTTGTGGAAGCCGATAAGCACGCCCAACCCCATCGAGTCCATGTGGGTGAGTTGCGAGAGGTCGAGCACGTAGCGGCTGTACCCCTTGCCGAGGAGCTCGACCAGGGTGAGCTTCAGGTGCGGGGCGGAGGCAAGGTCGAGCTCGCCCTCCACTGCGACCACGCAGGTTCGCTCGTCGAACGGGCGAGGCGTGATCCCGAAATTCTCGAACACAAGCTCGTTAACGGACGCTCGCGCTGATCCGTTACCGGCGTCCAGGCCGGCTCGACAAACGTACGTATGCCGAACACTCAGGCGGTCGTCTCGGCGGTCTCGGCCGGGGCCGACGTCGGCGAGGGCGCCTCGTTCAGGCCCCACAGCTTCATCCGCGCGATCCGGCCACGGATGTCGACCTCGTCGACGAACACCAGATCGTCGGCCGGCTCGACCAAGGCATCGCGGGTGGAATCAGAGATCAGAAGCTGGTGCGGCGTACCCTTGGTCAGGCCCTCGATCCGGGACGCCGTGTTCGTGGTGTCTCCGACCGCCGCGTACTCGACCCGCCGCTCGGAGCCGACGTGACCCGACATGACCCGTCCGCTGTTGAGCCCGATTCCCATGCGGAATCCGTCGCCGAGACCTTCGGAGCGGATCCACTCGTTGAATCGCGGCAGACGGGTCTCGAGCATCTCGCGCGCCGTCCGCAGTGCTCGGTCGGCGTGATCGGGCTGCTCAAGCGGAGCGCCGAACACGGCGAAGATCCCGTCGCCCATGTATGCAACGAGCGTGCCCCCGTTGTCGAGGATGGCGTCGCTCATCTCGCTCAGGTAGTGGTTGAGGACCTCGATGACCTGGGCGGGTGTGAGCGACTCCGAAAACGAGGTGAAGCCGCGCAGGTCGGTGAACATGATCGTCCCCTCGCGCTGTATGCCGCCCAGGCGGAGTCCGTCGGCGCTCTTCAGGACCTCGTCGACGACGTCCTCGGGGACGAATCGGGCGAACAGGTCCACCGTCCGGATCCGCTCGAACGCTTCGGTGACGAGCTGCACCGCGAGCGCGCCGACGGCCGCCAGGACGAGCGCACCGAGCGGGTATACGAATGTCACAACCAGGCCGGCGTTAAACATGAGCTGAACGAAGATCGCGAACACGATGCCGAGCGCGACAGCGATTGCGATCGAGACGATCGGCCGGACCCAGATGCTGGCGAGCGGCACGGCAACACCCAGCACGACGATCAGCACGACGTTGACCCAGCCGGGCACCGAGGACAGCGGGAAGCCGTCGAGCACCGTAGCGATCGCGTTCGCCTGGACCTCCGGCCCGGGCATGGCGGGATCGGTCGGCGTGGGGTGGATGTCCTGAAGCACAGGAGCGGTCGCGCCGATCACGACGATCTTGCCGGTGTACAGATTGGCCGGAAGCTTCGTGCCGTTCTTCGTCCCGTCGGTGGTGCCGTAGTACGCGCTCGAGAACGAGATCGACGGGTATGTTCCGGACGGTCCCGCGAAGTCGATCCAACGGTTGCCGGCAAACGGCTTGACCTTGTGGCCGGTGGCGACCCCGGCGGTGACCGGAGCGAACGTCTCGAGCTTGGCGATCGAGTACTGCATCTCGCGATCGAAGTCTCCGGGCTCGGTCGGGAACAGACCGTTCGCGGGCTGCACTCCGGCCTGGCGGAGTGCCTTTTGCGTCTGGGCCAGCCCGAACAACTGGACGTTTCCGTTCGACGGGTCGGTCGCGGTCCACGACAAGATCAGCCTGCCGTTGGCATCGCCGGCGCCGTTCAGAAACGCGACCTCGTCATTCTGGCCCCGATCGCTGGGCTGGGTGAACTGCACGTCGAACGCGATCGCTTTCGGGTGCTGCGCCGCGATGCTGCTCATCACCTTTCCGTCGATCGCCCGCGGGAACGGCCACTGATACGGGATGTTCGCGAGCGTGTTCGAGTCGATCTTGACCTCGAGGATGTTCGGGTGCGGCCGCTGTTTGCCCCGGATCGCGAACCGCGAGTTCATCGTGTTGAGGTCGAGCGTGCGCAGCAGGTTCGTCGCATACGCAGCGATGCCGAGTCCCGTCGCCCCGAGCGCGACGAGCGCCAACATCAGCAGCTTGAGGTTCCGGTTGCTCCCGAATAGCCGCGTCCTCTTCATTTCAAATCACCCCTCGCGGATTGGCCCCATTTCGCCCCTCGCGTCCGCCCCGGCCTCGCGGCACACGGATACGCGCGTGAGTGTACGGACTCCTGAACGGCCGGACAAGCGCCTGGCCGGTGTAGGGTTGACTCAGAGCAGGAGGGCGTTCTACCGTCCCCGGGGGACCGAGCGGTGACATCAGGACGACGATCAACGATCTGGGGGGCAGCCGGGGGCTTGTTGCCGTGCGTGCTCACGGCGAGCGCCGTCGCTGCGGCGGCGCCGGCGTCGCCGGCTCCGACGTTCGCCAAGACGGTTGTCCTGCGGCCGGTGAGCGGCAAGGTCCTGATCCGCCCGCCTGGCGCGGCGTACTCCACACCGCTGAACGCGGTCCGCATCGTGCCGGTCGGAACAGTGGTCGACACGACCGGCGGACGGATCGAGCTCACTTCCGCCAACCCATCGCCGGGCAGCTTTCAGAGCGGTCAGTTCTTCGAGGGGACGTTCCAGGTCAAACAGAGCCGCGGTGGTGGCGGACTGGTGAGCCTCGTGCTTCGCGACGCGATCACTCGCGGGTCGGGTTGCAATCCTCCGCCGGTGCATGCGGCCGCGCTCAGCACGCGGATTCTCGGTCTCTTGCGAGGCAACGCCAAGGGCCACTTCCGCACCGTCGGCCGGTTCTCGGCGGCGACCGTGCTGGGCACCAACTGGGGCGTCCGGGACCGCTGCGACGGCACGCAGACCGTCGTCCGGCGCGGAGTGGTGATCGTCCAGGACTTCGTTCTGCACAAGACGGTGACGGTGCGAACCGGTCAGACATATCTGGCCAGGGCGCCCTGACCCCCGCCGCCGCGCGATGTCGACCAACCAAATCACGATCGTGATCGCCGACGACCATGCGGTCGTGCGACAGGGGCTGCGGTTGCTGCTTGAGGCCGAGGACGACCTGGCCGTCGTCGGCGAGACGAGCGACATCGCGCAGACGACCGCGTTGCTACGGGAGAGCGCGCCGGCAGTGATCCTGCTTGACCTGCATATGGGTCGCGACCTCAGCTTGAGCGCGCTGTTCGAGCTGCGCTCGGCGTCGCCGTCGACTGCGATTGTGATCCTCACGATGGAGGACGATCCGGCGTTCGTCGCGCCCGCCTGGAACGCAGGGGCGGCGGGCTACGTGCTCAAGGAAGCCTCGCGCACCGATCTCGTGCGAGCGATCCGGACCGTGGCCAAGGGCGGTCGCTATCTCGATCCGGCGATCGGCGGATGGGCGCTCACCGGCGCCGACGATGCGGCCCTGACGGAGCGTGAGCTCGAGGTGCTGCGACTTGTCGCTCTCGGGTACACCAACAATGAGATCGCGACCCGCATGTACATCAGTCCGCGGACCGTGGAGACACATCGCGCCAACCTCCAGGTGAAGCTCGGCCTTACCGGCCGGCCCGAGCTCGTTCGGTACGCCCTCGAGCACGGCGTGATCCATCGATGAGCAGCACCGCGACCCGGGCCAGGCAGATCGAGCTCGAGGCGGCTCAGCGCCGAGTCGTCGAGAGGCTTAAGGCGACGGCGCCGTTGCGGCCTTCGCCGGCGCGGCGCGCGGCGATCGTTGGTCTGGCCGCGCTCCTGTTCGCCGTCGCGTTCGCCGCCCGGCTGGCCGTCAACGACCCCGATGCGCTGCTCGCCAACTTCTACATCGTGCCGATTGCGCTGCTCGCCATCGAGTTCGGGACCCGTGCCGGGCTAATCGCCGCCGCGGTGGCGTTCGCCCTGATACCGGCATGGAGCGTGATCAACTCGGTGCACGTCGATGCGCTCGGCTATGTCTCCCGGGGGGCGGCGTTCGTCATCACGGGTGTGGTCGTCGGTGCCTTCTCGGATCGGTTGCGACGAGACACCGCCGAACGCGAAGATGCCCAGCGCGACCTCGCCCTGTACGCCGATCAGCTCGAGGGCTCGAACCGAGGACTGGCGCGGAGCGTCGAGCGGCTCGAGGCGTTCGCCGAGATTGCCCGCGCGGTCGGTGGCGAAACCGACCTCGAGCGCATCCTGTCCCTGATCCTCGCCCACGGCCGGGAGGTCGTGGCCGCTCGCACGCTGGTCATCTACCTGCCCGACGGTGGCGAGCTCGCGGCCGTGAGCGGCAGCGCAAGGCGCTCGGACTCGCAGCCGCGGTTGCCGCTCGACAGCTCGATCGCCGGCCAGGTGCTGCTAACAGGGAGCGCACGGCGCGTCGGCCCCGAGACGGCCCCCGCCCAGCTCGAACAGCTCGCTCCCGACGCGGCCGAGGCGATCCTTGTGCCCCTGATCTTCCGGGGGGAGACGCTCGGCGTGCTCGCCGCGATCAACGGCGAGGGCGAGCGCACGTTCGACGACGAGGACGAGCAGCTGCTGATGTCGGTTGCCGCGAGCGCGGCAACCGCGGTCGCGACCGCCCGGTCGGTGGCAGCCGCCCGGCTCCGGCTCAGCGTGGAGGCCGCCGACCAGGCGAGAGCGCGCTGGGCGCGCGAACTACACGACGAGACGCTGCAGGGACTGACGGGCGTTCGCATGGTCCTATCCGCCGGGCTCGCCCGCCGCGACAACGGCTCGCTCCGGGGTGCGGCCGAGACCGCGGACGCGCATCTGGGCGAGGAGATGCGCAAGCTGCGCGACCTGATAGCCGAGCTCCGGCCGGCCGCGCTCGACGACTTGGGGCTCGGACCGGCGATCGAGTCGCTGGCCAAGCGGCAGGCAGCGATCGCAGGCTTCGCGGTGGCCGTCGATGTACGTCTCGTCTCCGGGCAGCGCCTGGCTCACGACACCGAGACCGCGATCTACCGGATCGTCCAGGAGGCGCTCTCGAATGCGGTCAAGCACGCCGACGCCGGCCACGTAAAGCTCCGGGTCAGGCAGCTTCCCGACCGGGTCCAGCTCGCGATCGAGGATGACGGCCGCGGCTTCGAGCCCGGCGGCGTCCGCGCCGGGTTCGGGCTGACCGGGATGCGCGAGCGTGCGCTGCTCGCCGGCGGCCTGCTCACCGTGCAGTCGGTGGACGGCGGTCCGACGAGCGTTACCGCCGTGCTGCCGTTGCCGCCGACGTGAACAAGGAGCGCCGGTCCGAGACAACACTGCCTCGGACCGGCACAGCTCGCCCCGTTGACGAGAGTTCTCAGGAGGCCGACGTCGGCGGCTCGTCGGACGACGGGCCATCGGTCCCCGCCGCCGGCGTCCCCGTTGGCATCGCGCCTGAGAGGCCGCGCGGCGAGGCGCCGAGCGAACCCGGTCCGCTTACCATCGACCACCTGAACTGGGTGACGTCCTCCTTGGGCGCGAACAGGCCCGGCCGCGTCCCGCGTCGCACGAACAGGACCGGCGCAGTGGCCGCACCGGCGATCGCCGAGCGCGTCGGTCCGAGCCCCTCGCGGCGCCACCGATCCGAGAGGCCGAGCACGAGCAGTCCGGCTCCGTCGGCCGCCTCGACGATGCTGTCCCGGCCACCGGCCACCACTAGCGGCTCCGTCGAGATCCCGGTCGCCTGCTGCACGAGCAGCCCCGCGTCGGCGAGCATGCGTGTCACCGACGCGCCCTCGTCGGTCTGGCCGGCCGCGCCCAGCAGCCTGAGCGGCGCGCCGGAGCTCGCAGCCAGCCACGACCCGAGCTCGAGCGCTGCCCAGTCGTGCTCGGCGCCGCCGAAGGGGACGAGCACCGGCTTGTCGGGGCCGAGTGCGATCGGATCTCCCTCCTTGGCGACCAGCACCGCGACGTCCGACGCCGCGTTCTCGAGCAGCTCGGTCACGTCGCCCAGCGGCACTCCCTCGCCGATCAGCCGCCGGCGCCCCTCGGTGAGCACGAGATCGACCGGCTCGCGCTCGACGATGTGCGCGAGGTCCGACCCCGGATTCGTCGAGGTCAGCGCGACGCCCCTCACCACTACGCCGTCGGAGGCGAGCTGCTCACGCAGATCGTTGATCTGCCGAGAGGCTCGTTCCAACAGGAGGTTCTCCGACTGGAGCCCGCCACGGACCCCCGCGCCGGCGCCGCGAGGCGGCCGGACCAGGCGGGCGATGATGAGCTCCCGTGGCGGCTCGGACCGTGCCAGCGGCTCGGCCAGCGCGACGAGCTGTGCGATGGCGGCATCGGTCTCCGGCGCGACGAGGATCGAGCGGTCGGGCACCGGGAGCTCCGGGTGCGCCTGGACTGCGGCCAGCGCGGCGTCGGCGAACTCGTCCTCGACGGCCGTGCCGTACCTGTTCTTCGGGTCGAGCAGCTTCAGCAGCGGTCCGGCCATCAGCGTGGTGACGATCGCCATGATCACCAGCATCGCGAACAGCGTGTTCGAGATCGCGCCGACGTCCAGCGCGAGGTTGAGCACAATCAGCTCGGTCAGCCCGCGGGTGTTCATCAGCGTCCCGATCACCGACGACTCCTTCCAACCGTACCCGGCGACCCGGGCGGCGATCGCGGCTCCGGCGAGCTTGCCGACGATCGCGACCGCGACCAGCAGCAGCGTGAGCAGCCACAGCTCCGGGCGATCGAGCAAGCCGACGTTCGTCCGCAGGCCCGTATAGACGAAGAACACCGGCAGCAGCAACGTCACAACGAAGTCGTCGATCCGGCGCGTGATCTCCTCGCTGAGCCGCGCGTGGCGCGGCATGACGATGCCCATTATGAACGCGCCGAAGATGAACGCGATGTTGA
>Ga0335081_10014057_pt1 | contig 12950 bp, 11 predicted proteins | sample Lox_Sample_35_FD_206713 | JGI IMG/M metagenome (GOLD analysis project Ga0335081, IMG submission 206713) | Soil microbial communities from Loxahatchee National Wildlife Refuge, Florida, United States - Lox_Sample_3.5 | ecosystem: Environmental > Terrestrial > Soil > Wetlands | place: USA...
CGACACCAAGGCCGTGGAGCAGGCCGAGGAGGCCCTCGCGGCCCGCCGGTCCTGGCTCACCGAAGCCGAGCGGACCCTCGCGGAGCTCTCGGGCTAACCGCGGGCTGTCCGGCCAGCCGCGCGGCCGCCGCGGCGTGCGGCTAGTTGCTGACCCGGCAGCCGTCGTACCTGAGATGGCTCAGCCCGGGACCACGGTGCGGCCGGACCGGCTGTTCGCTCAACTGCCCGGGCGGAAGATCCGGGCAAGCTCGTGCACGGCCTTGCCCATCTGGGCCAGGCTCTCTGCCGCTAGGCGGGTAGCCGGCAGCGGGTTGCCGCCGATCCGAGCGACCATGGCTTGCAGGAAGTCTTCCCCCGGCGCCGCCAGGCCCCGTGCGTTCAGTTCGGCCAGGTAAATCTCGCGGATCTCGTCCTGGCTCTTGCCGGCGGCCCGGGTTCGCGTGGACTCGAATGCCTCTTTGCGGGCGCGTGAGCGGTGCCGGGCGTCTTCCACGGACTTGCCGAAGTCGGGGAATTCGGCGCCGGCCTCGTCCATGCGGCGCCTTTCCTGCCCGGCGCCCGGGCAGGTGCACGACTCCCGCCAGGCCTCAGGCCGCACGGTCAGCCGCTTCCCCGAGGGGGCGACCGGGCAGGACGAGTGGCAGGAGCACGGGCACAGCCCAGCGCCGACCTCCAGCCGGAGGCGCCGCGGGTTGAACCCCCCGCCAACGGTGGCGAAATGAGGGCAGTCGTCATGTGCTCCGCTGCTACAGGCCCGGGACTTGTCTACCTGGCCGAACCCAGCCCAGCGATCGGTCATCGGAGGAAATCCCGCCTCAGTTGGTGACCCGGTAGACGTCGTAGACGCCGTCGATCGCGCGGACCGCGCGGAGCACATGCCCCAGATGCTTAGGGTCGCCCATCTCGAAGGTGAACTTGCTGACCGCGACCCGGTCCCTGGTGGTGGTGACCGATGCCGACAGGATGTTGACGTGCTGGTCGGAGATGGACCGGGTGACGTCGGACAGCAGGCCGGTGCGGTCGAGCGCCTCCACCTGGATGGCCACCAGGAACATCGAATCCTCGGTCGGCGACCAGCGGACCTCCACCAGCCGCTCAGGCTCGGAGTCGAGCAGGTGGCGCAGGTTGGCGCAGTCGGACCGGTGCACCGAGACACCGTGGCCACGGGTGACGAACCCGGTGATCTGGTCCCCGGGCACCGGCGTGCAGCAGCGTGACAGCCTGGCCCAGACGTCGGCGTCGCCCTCCACCACCACGCCCGGGTCACCGGCGGTGCGCGGCCGGGGCAGGCGGGTCGGCAGGGTGGTCTCCGCGAGATCCTCGGCTGCCGCCGCGGCACCGCCGACGGCCTGGACCAGCTTGGTGACCACCGACTGCGCACTGACGTGGCCCTCTCCCACCGCGGCGTACAGGGCGGACACATCCGGGTAGCGCAGCTCGGTCGCGATGGACTTCAGCGCGTCCGCGGTGGCGAGCCGCTGCAGCGGCAGCTCCTGCTTGCGCATCGTCCGCGCGATGGCGGTCTTGCCGGCTTCGGCGGCCGCCTCCCGGCGCTCCTTGGAAAACCAGTGCCGGATCTTGTTCCGGGCCCGCGCACTCTTGACGAATCCCAGCCAGTCCCGGCTCGGCGCCGCGTCCGGCGCCTTGGACGTGAAGATCTCGACGGTGTCCCCGTTGTCCAGGGTGGATTCCAGCGCGACCAGCTTGCCGTTCACCCGCGCGCCGATCGTGCGGTGCCCCACCTCGGTGTGGATCGCGTAGGCGAAGTCCACCGGGGTCGCGCCCATGGGCAGCGCGATCACCTCACCGCGCGGGGTGAAGACATAGACCTCGGCCGCGCCGAGGTCGAACCGGAGCGACTCCAGGAACTCGGCCGGGTCGGCCGTCTCCCGCTGCCAGTCGACCAGCTGCCGGAGCCAGGCCATCTCGCTGACGTTCGGCTCCCCGCCCCCCCGCCTGCGGGGGGCGGTCTCCTCCTTGTACTTCCAGTGCGCGGCGACGCCGTACTCCGACCGCCGGTGCATGCCCCAGGTCCTGATCTGCAGCTCAACCGGCTTGCCCTCCGGGCCGATCACCGTGGTGTGCAGCGACTGGTACATGTTGAACTTCGGCATCGCGATGTAGTCCTTGAACCGCCCGGGAATCGGGTTCCACCGGGCGTGCACCGTGCCGAGTGCCGCGTAGCAGTCCCGCACCGAGTCGACCAGGACGCGGATGCCGACGAGGTCGTAGATCTCGTCGAAGCTGACGTTGCGGGCGATCATCTTCTGGTAGACGGAGTAGTAGTGCTTGGGGCGCCCCGTCACCCGCGCCTTCACCTTCGCGTTGCGCAGGTCCGCCTGGACCTCCTCGACGACCTCCTGCAGGAACAGGTCCCGGCGCGGCGCGCGCTCGGACACCATCCGCGCGATCTCGTCGTAGCGCTTGGGGTAGAGGGTGGCGAAGGCCAGGTCCTCCAGTTCCCACTTCACGGTGTTCATGCCCAGCCGGTGGGCCAGCGGCGCGAAGATCTCCAGCACCTCGCGTGACTTGCGCTCCTGCTTGTCGCGCGGCAGGTACCGCAGGGTGCGCATGTTGTGCAGCCGGTCGGCGAGCTTGATGACCAGCACCCGGATGTCGCGCGACATGGCCACGACCATCTTGCGCACGGTCTCCGCGGCGGCGGCCTCGCCGTACTTGACCTTGTCCAGCTTGGTCACCCCGTCGACCAGCGCCGCCACGTCGTCGCCGAACTCGCGGCGCAGTTCCGCCAGCGTGTAGGCGGTGTCCTCGACCGTGTCGTGCAGCAGTGCCGCGCAGATCGTCTCGTGGTTCATGCCCAGCTCGGCCAGGATCGTGGCCACGGCGAGCGGATGGGTGATGTAAGGGTCACCGCTGAGGCGCTTCTGGCCGGCATGCCATTGCGCGGCCACCTCATAGGCACGCTCGATGAGCCGGATGTCCGCCTTGGGATGTGTCGCCCGCACGGTCTTGGTCAAGGGCTCCAGGACCGGGTTCACCCCGCCCCCGCGGGGTGCGCCGAGGCGTGCCAGCCGCCGCCGGACGGCGGCGCCCCCGCTGCTCCCCAGCGGAAGGGCGGGCGACGGGACGGCGGAGACCGGCGGCGCGGAGCGAGCCTGCGGCGTGGCCACTGCGGAGGGGGGCGCGGCGGAGGGGGGCGCTGCGGAGGGGGGCGGGGTGGAGGAGGGCGCGGCGGGCGATGCCTGCCCGGAGGAATCCCCTGGTGCCGGCCCGTCGGGGGCCGGCTCGGCGGAGCCTGGCGCGGCGGGCGATGCCTGCCCGGAGGAATCCCCTGGTGCCGGCCCGTCGGGGGCCGGCTCGGCGGAGCCTGGCGCGGCGGAGCCTGGCGCGGCGGAGCCCGGCACGGCAGCGTCCGGCACGGCAGCGTCCGGCGTCACCTCGCCGTTGTCCCCGGGCGCGGCCAGCAGGTCATGCTGCCCCCGGGCGGGCGGGGTGACGTCGGCGTCGGCCCTGCCGGTCATCGCCACGTCACCGGCCACCTGTGCTCCTGTCGTCCGCCAGGCGCCCATTCTATCGGCGGCTTGCCGGACCCACGCCCTGCTCAGCCCGTACAGCACCGGCGCGCCGGCCGCCAGGCCACCCGGCGCTCAGACCACCAGCAGCGACCGCAGGTTCCCGCCCGGCAGCCGGCTCCGGCCTCCCAGGAACGCCAGTTCCAGGATGACCGCGATCCCGGCGACCTCTGCCCCAGCACGGCGGACCAGGTCCGCGGTCGCCTCGGCCGTGCCGCCGGTGGCCAGCACGTCGTCCACGATGAGCACCCGCTCCCCCGGGGTGAAGGCGTCCTGATGCACCTCGATCGTGGCGGTCCCGTACTCGAGCTGATAGCTCCGCGCGTAGGTCGGGCCGGGCAGCCGCCCCTGCTTGCGGACGGGCACGAATCCCGAGCCGAGCTGGCAGGCGACCGAGGCCGCGAGGATGAACCCGCGGGCCTCGATGCCGGCCACCTTGTCCACCGGCCCGTGCCCCGCTGCCAGCGCGTCTACCACCGCGGCCAGCGCCTGGCCGTCCGCCAGCAGCGGGGTGATGTCCTTGAACACGACGCCCGGCTGCGGGTAGTCGGGGATGTCCCGGACCTTCGCCTTGATCAGGTCGGCCAGGGCGGTGCCGGCCGCGGTCTCCTCGCCGGGCACCGGGCTACCGCCGCTTCTTCTTGCCGCCGGGCCGCCGCCGGGCCGCGCTGGTCCGCCGGGGCTGCTGGCGCGGGCCCGGGCGCGCACCGCCCGGCGCGGCACCGCGTGCGCTGGTGCGGCCCGCCGGGACCGGCTCGCCCGGCCCGGCGGCCTCCTCGGCGGCCGGGGATCCGGCTTCGTCCTCGGGCTCGTCGGCCTGGTCATCCAGGCTGCCCACGGCGGCGGGCGTATCGCCGACGGCCGTCTTGGCGGCCGCCCGCTTGGCGGCCCGCCCGCCGGCCGAGCGCTGGGCGACCCGCTTGGCCAGCGCCTTGTACTGCGGCTCCCGCTCCTTGAGATCGGCAAGGACCGGGGTGGCGATGCAGATGGAGGAGTAGGTGCCCGACAGCATGCCGACGAACAGCACCAGCGCCAGGTCCTTCAGCTCACCGGCACCGAGCAGGCCCGCCCCGATGAACAGGATCGCGGCCACCGGCAGCAGCGCGATGACCGAGGTGTTGATCGATCTGACCAGGGTCTGGTTGAGGGCCTGGTTGGCCGCCTGGCTGTAGGTGGCGCGGGCGGAGCCGAGCAGCCCAGCGGTGTTCTCCCTGACCTTGTCGAAGACCACCACCGTGTCGTAGAGGGAGTAACCCAGGATGGTCAGCAGGCCGATCACCGAGGCGGGGCTGACCTGGAAGCCGAGCAGCGCGTACACCCCGACGGTGATGACGATGTCGTGTACGAGCGCGATCAGCGCTGCGACGGCCATCTTCCACTCGAACGCGATCGACAGATAGATGACGATCACGATCAGGAACGCGATCAGGGCCTGCAGCGCCTTCTTCGAGATCTGGCTGCCCCAGCTGGCGCCGACGAACTGGGAGCTGACCTGGCTCGGCGTGAGGTGGAAGTCGCGGCTGATCGCGTTCTCCACGTTGCTTTGTTCCGCGGAGGTCAGCTGGTGGGTCTGCACGCTCCAGCTGGAGGCACCGGTCTTGATGTTGGTGATGTGCTGGACGATGGCGTCGCTGCCGCCGCCCGCCCCGCTGACCGTCTGCCGCACCTGCGAGATGGTGGCGGTTCCGGCCGGGAACTGGAAGACCGAGCCGCCCTTGAAGTCGACGCTGAAGTTGAGCCCCAAGACCACCAGGGCGATCACGCTGACCGCGAGGATCGCGCCCGAGATGGTGTACCACAGCCGCTTGCGGCCGACGAAGTCGATCGAGACCTCGCCCCGGTACAGGCGACCGCCGATGCCACCCAGCGCGGACATCACGCCTCCTTCGAGGGGGTGGCCCTGGCCGGGACACGGGCCGGGGGTGAGGCCCGCCATGGTGCGCGGGCACCGAGCCGCCGGGGGTCGAGCCCGGACATCGGGTGGCCCTGGCCGTAGAACTTCGTCCTGGCCAGCAGCGTCATCATCGGCTTGGTGAAGGTGAACACCACCAGCACGTCGATGACCGTGATGAGGCCGAGGGTGAAGGCGAAGCCCCGGACGCTGCCGATAGCGAAGTAGTACAGCAGCGCGGCGGCCAGGAACGAAACCAGGTCGGCGACCAGGATGGTCCGCCTGGCCCGGGTCCAGCCGCGCTCCACCGCCGTCCGCAGCGAGCGCCCGTCCCGCACCTCGTCACGGAGCCGTTCGAAGTAGACCACGAAGGAGTCCGCGGTGATGCCGATCGCCACGATCAGGCCCGCGATGCCGGCCAGCGACAGCGCGAAGCCCTGGTACTTGCCGAGCAGGACCACCGAAAGGTAGGCGAGCAGGGCCGCGATCACCAGGCTGCACACCGCGACCAGCGCCAGCCCCCGGTAGTACAGCACCAGGTACAGGACGACCAGGATCAGGCCCAGCGCGGCCGCGATCAGGCCGGCGGTGAGCTGGTCCCGGCCCAGCTCGGGCGAGACCGACTGCACCGACTGCTGGTGGAACGACAGCGGCAGCGCGCCGTACGACAACTGGTTCGCCAGCGTGGTGGCCGACGTCTGGCTGAAGTTCCCGGTGATCTGGGCCTGGCCGCCGGTGATCGGGCCCTGGTTGATCGAGGGGAACGAGACCACGGTGCCGTCGAGCACGACCGCCAGGTCGTCCAGTGGTGAGCCGGAGGTGCCGTACTTGTCGTACATCTGGGTGGTCAGGTCACCGAACGCCTTCGCGCCGTTGCTCTTGAAGTTGAGGTTGACCTGCCACGCGCTGGAGTTGGTCTCCGGGGTGGCGCTGGCCGAGGCGATCATGTTGCCCACCACCTGGGCCTTGTCGAGCACGAACTTGTTGTGGGCCGAGTCGCAGGACACGATCTGGATGCCGGGGTCGTTGTACTGGCCCTTGGTGTAGCCGACCTCCTGCTGCCAGTTCGGGTTCGCGCAGTTGAGCTTGTTGAACTGCGCTTTCACCGGCGCGCTGACCAGGGAGGCATCGCCCTGGGCCTGCTGCCAGGTCGACGTGGCCGACGTCGGCGTGGGTGACGGTGTGGCACTGGCGGGCGACGCCGCGCCGCTGGCGGACGGTGACGGGCTGGCCTTGGCCGAGGACGAGGGGCTCGCGGAGGCCGACGGCGACGGGCTGGGGGTCGCCGCGGCCGACGGCGTGTTCGGCGCGACCAGCAGCACCTGGCGGAACTGGAGCTCGGCGGTCCGGCTCACCTTCGAGACCACCGCCTGCGCGCTCTGGCCGGGCACCGAGATGTTGATGATGTCGTTGCCCTGCTGGACCACCTGCGCCTCGGTGACACCGGCCCCGTTCACCCGGTTGTCCATGATCTGGATCGCCTGCTGCATCTCGGCCGCGGTCGGGGTGCCGCCGCCGGGCTTGACTGCCTGCAGCGCCACGGTGGTCCCGCTGGTCAGGTCCAGGCCCAGGTGCACCTTGAAGTTCTGGGACCACTTGCCCGGGCTGGCCAGGTCACCGCCCACGATGGCGAGGATCAGCAGCACGATGATGCCGGCCAGCAGGGCCAGCATCCGGCCCGGCCGTGAGGAGCTACTGCTTGGGGGAGCCAACTCTCGCCCGTCCTTCGATTCTCATGCCGGTGAGCCCATCGGCCGGTGACGCCCGGCGGTCAGGTCGTGGCGGGCCCTTCTTCGGCGTCGGCCGACGTGCCGGTCTTGCCCGTGGCCGACCCGGACCCGTCGACTCTGCCGTCGCTGCTGGCCAGGTCCTCGGCGCCGTCGGGCACCACGTTCATGATCGCCCGCCGCATGTACCGGACGTTGACACCCGGGGCGACCTCCAGCACCACGTCATCGCCCTCGATCGAGGTCACGGTCGCGTACATGCCAGCCGTGGTGCGGACCCGCTGGCCCGGCAGGACCTGGTTCTGCATCTGCGCAGCCTGGCGCTGCCGGTTCCGCTGCGGCCGGATCATGACGAAGTAGAGCAGGCCGAACAGCGCGACGATGATGACGGGGAACAGGTAAGGGTTCCCTTTCGACGCCGTACTTGTGGCCGCGAGAAATTCCACATTCCCCATCTCGGGGGCTTCCTTCCCGTTGATGTTCCACGCCGGCTCACGCGGCCCGGGCCGCGGGCGCGCAGGCCCAGCACTCACACTCCGATGGCACTATGGCCAACTGCCGAAGTGTAGCGGCGCGTGGACGGCGCACCAACAGGCTATGGCCTTCCGCGACCGATCGTGACATCCTCGCGACAATGCCGCGGCGCCGGCCTTGACACAGGCCCGCCGGCCACTCCGCTACTCAAATAGTGTGCCCGGCGCGGTGAGGTCAGCTGCATCCGGGGCGCCGGTAGCGGGCAGGGAAAGGCCGAGGTGCTCCCATGCGGCCGGGGTGGCCACGCGTCCCCGCGGCGTCCGCGCCATCAGGCCGGCCCGGACCAGGAACGGCTCGGCCACCACCTCCACCGTCTCCGCCTCCTCCCCCACCGCGACCGCGAGGGTGGACAGCCCGACCGGCCCGCCGCCGAACCTGCTGACCAGCGCGCTAAGCACAGACCGGTCCAGGCGGTCCAGGCCCTGCTCGTCCACCTCGTACAGCTCCAGCGCCGACCGGGCGACGTCACGGCTCACCACCCCGTCGCAGCGGACCTCGGCGTAGTCGCGGACCCGGCGCAGCAGCCGGTTCGCGATCCTCGGCGTGCCACGGGAGCGCCCGGCGATCTCCTGCGCGCCGTCGTCGCGCAGGGCCACCCCGAGCAGGGCCGCCGACCGGCGGACGATGATCTCCAGTTCGGCGGCCTCATAGAAGTCCAGGTGGGCGGTGAAGCCGAACCTGTCACGCAGCGGCGCGGGCAGCAGGCCGGCCCGGGTCGTCGCGCCCACCAGCGTGAACGGCGCGATCTCCAGCGGGATCGCGGTCGCCCCCGGCCCCTTGCCGACCACCACGTCGACCCGGAAATCCTCCATCGCCAGGTAGAGCATCTCCTCGGCGGGCCGGGCGACCCGGTGGATCTCGTCGATGAACACCACCTCGCCCTCGCCCAGGGTGGAGAGCACCGCAGCCAGGTCACCCGACCGCTCGATAGCCGGCCCGCTGGTGATCCGCAGCGGCGCCCCAAGCTCGGCAGCGATGATCATGGCGATGGTGGTCTTGCCGAGCCCGGGCGGGCCGGAAAGCAGCACGTGGTCAGGGGGCTTGCCGCGGCGCAGGGCGCCGGTCAGCACCAGCGACAGCTGCTCACGGACCCGGGTCTGCCCGATGAAATCGTCAAGCCGCTTCGGCCGCAGCGCCCCCTCGATCATCCGCTCGTCGGCGTCGGCGAGCGGTGAGACGAGCCGCTCCTGCTCCGCCTGCGACAGCCGGTCAAGCTCGGTCTGGGACAGCCGGTCCATCTCGGCCTGGGACAGCTCCGGCGCCGCCCGTGCCGCCTCCTCCGCCGCCGCGTGCGCCTGGCCTGAGCCGGGCCCGGGCTCGCTCACGCGCGGCTCAGCTTCCGCAGCGCCGCGCGCAGCATGACCGACACCTCGGCCTCCCCGGGCCCGCCGTTCGCGGTCCCCCGGCCGGGTGGGGTTCTGTCACCGGCTGTGGTCCCGCCGCTGGCTGTGGTCCCGCCATCAGCGGCCGCGGCCAGGGCGTCGGCCGCCACCGCCGCGATCGCCTGGTCCGCCTCGCGCGCCTGCCAGCCCAGGTTGAGCAGCCCGGCCCGGACCTGGTCCCGCCAGGGCTCGGCGCCCGGCAGCCCGGGCCTGGCGGCGGCCAGCTGGCCCTGCTGGGCCCGCCCGCCCGCCAGGCCGGGTGAGCCCAGCCGGCCTGCGAGCTCCAGCACGATGCGCTGCGCGCCCTTGCGCCCGATGCCGGGGACGCGGGTCAGCGCCGTGACGTCCTCCGCGGCGACGGCGCGGCGCAACTCGTCCGGGGTGAACACGGCCAGCATCGCCAGCGCGAGCCGGGGCCCGACCCCGCTGGCGGTCTGCAGCAGCTCGAACACGTCCCGCTCATCGTCGGCGGCGAAGCCGAACAGGGTGAGCGCGTCCTCCCTGACCACCAGGGAGGTCGCCACCCGGGCACGCTCCCCCCGGCGCAGCGTCGCCAGCGTGCCCGGCGTGCACTGGACCAGCAGGCCGACGCCACCGACCTCGATCACCGCGCCCTCCGGCGCGATCCCAGACACCATGCCATCCAGATGGGAGATCACGTCCGGCCTCCTGCAGTGGCCGCGACCGCGGCCGCGAGCCTGCGCTCCGTCCCGCCGCGCCACAGATGGCAGATCGCCAGCGCCAGCGCGTCGGCGGTGTCGGCGGGCCGGGGCGGGCGGTCCATCCGCAGCAGCCGCATCACCATGGCCGTGACCTGGTCCTTGCCCGCCCGGCCGCTGCCGGTCACCGCCGCCTTCACCTCACTGGGGGTGTGCAGGCCGACCGGCAGCCCGCGCCGGGCCGCGCACACGATCGCCACCGCCCCCGCCTGCGCGGTGCCCATCACCGTCCGCACGTTGTGCTGGCTGAACACCCGCTCCACCGCCACCGCCTCCGGCCGGTACTCCGCCAGCCACCGGTCGATGCCCTCCTCCAGGGCCAGCAGCCGGGCCGCGATGTCCGCCCCGGCCGGCGTGCCGAGCACGCCGGCGCCCACCAGCACCGGCGGGCGGCCTGGCACGCCGTCCACGACGCCCAGCCCGCACCGGGTCAGGCCGGGGTCGACACCCAGCACACGCACTGTGTCACCATCCCGGGTCACACCATCGCGGCCGACCACCATAGACGAACATATATTCGGTGCGACACTAGCGGGCCGTTCCACCCATGGCCGCGAGGCCGCCCGGCGTGTCGCGGCCAAGGATCAGGGCATCACCCATTCGGGCGGGGGGTAGCCCAGCTCGCCGTGCAGGCGGCCGATGCGCTCGCGCAGTGGCTCAGGAATCGCCTCGGCCGGCATCGCGGGCCCGGGTGCCGGCGGTCCTGCCGCGTCCGGCCCGGAAGGTTCGGGAGGCGCGCCGTCAGATGCCGCCTTGCCCAGCCCCAGCGCCGCCCGCACCGCGGCCAGTGCCTGACCTGGGCCGGCCCGCACGTCCTCGTAGCGGAGCCGGTGAGCCGCGCCAGCGTTCGCACGCTCGAACGCGAGCAACTGCTCCGTCGAGCTGACCCAGTAGGCGGCCAGGGCGGCGACGCTGTTGCCGGGGTAGGACAGGAAATAAGGCATCAGCACCGGGCCGTACACCCCCCACGGGCTCGCCTGCACGCCCGCGCGGACCACGTCGGCGCAGGAGCGGTGGACGCACACGAAACCCGTCTGGGGGAAGACCTGGAGGAAGGGATCGGCGGCACCGGGGGGCGCGGTGACCAGCTCACACCACCTGCTCTTGCCAGAACCGGCCAGGATGACGGCGAGCTGGGCGGTCAGCAGCCCGCGGATGGTGGAGATCGCCAGGCGTGACATCGCTGTCCCGGTCTGGCCCTCCACCCGGTGCCATGCCTCGGCCGCGGTCGCCGCCAGCGGGACGATGCCGGTGCTGGACGTGCACGCCAGGCCCGTGCCGGCGGCGAGCATCTCCTGCACCTGGCCGGCTCCGGAATGGGCGTAGGACAGCACCAGGATGGGGCCGTTCCGCGCGCCGCCGGGGGCGCCGGTGCCGTCGCGTTCCGCGGGCCGCGATTCGCTCCCGCCGGCGGCCGGCGGCTGGTCCCCTGCCGCGGGTCCTGGCCCGCCAGCAGGCTGTGTGCCACCCGCGGTGCGATCCAGGGCCGGGGCCGGGTGTCCCGGCACGGCTGGCGTGCGCCGTCTCACCGGGCGGTCACTCCCAGCTCGCCAGGCCAAGCAGGGAGGCGATGATCCCGATCCGGGTGTCCGCCGCCAGCGGAGTGGTCTGGCCGTTGTCGCAGTAGCGGAGCTGGCAGGCGCGCAGCGCGACGCTGAGGTTGACCTCCCCGGCCATGACCCTCTCCCAGGCGTCGACCGAGCCGATCAGGTCCCAGTCGGAGTCCTCCTGCGCGGCCTGGCTCGCCAGCACCACGGTGGCCGCGCCGAGGTCGACGAGCCAGTACTCGGCCGGCCGGCCGGCGTCCTTGGTGACCGCGACCGCCACGAAGGTCTCGCTTGCGTGCGGCCCCCACCGGCCAGCCGCATCCCCGGCCGGCCGGGCTGCCAGCCCGGCGCGCAACTGTTCGCCCAGCCGTTCCGAATGCACCGGGCCCGCGGGGACCGCCGCCGCTTCCGAACGCAGCGGGCCCGCGGGAACCGCCTCCGTTGCCGCGGCGGGCGCTCCCAGCGCCGGTTCCCGGTCAGCTTCCGCCGGGGCGGGATCCCGGCCGGCGGCTGCCGTCACCTCAGTGGCGCCTGCCGTGCCGCCGTGCGGGCCGGCCTCTTCGGCCGGGGTGACGATGGGGACGCGCAGGTCGGCGGGCGGCTCGGTGGTGCCCCAGTCGCCATCGACGGCGAGGTATCCCAGCCGGCCCGCCAACTCGTTGATCGCGGCGAGAAGCTGCGGCGCGATCATCGCGGTCGGCACCGACCAGCCGCGCCCGACCGAATCAGCGCTGACCCGCGACGTGTACCAGATCTTGTAATCCGCCGGGCCGAACCGCTCCCGCTCGCTGGAGAAGCACCGCTCCGATATTCCTGGCGCCGGCGGGACGCCCAGGAATTCGAAGAGCTCAGCCGCTGTTCCCTCGGGGTCGGTAACCAGGTCCTCATACCGCAGCCGGAAACACTTGTCCGCGAAACGCTCCTCCACCGCCAGCGTCGTGCCGGCGTTGTCCGCCCAGAAATTCGCCAGCGCCATCACGGCATTCCCCGGCGTCGCCGCGATATACGGATCGAAGCCATACCCGTTGAGGCCCCACGGGCACGCCTCCACACCGGAGGCGACCACGTCCATCGGGTGCCGGTACACGCAGATGAACCGCGCCTCCGGGTACACCCGCAGCAGCAGCTCCGCATAGCGCGCCGTGCCCAGGCTCTTGTCGCAGTAGCGCTTCTTCCCCCGCCGCGCCAGGTACGACCCGACCATCCGGTCCATCGTGTGCCGCACCCCGGCGATCGCCGCCTCGGGGATCTCCGGCGGCTCATCCCCCCGGTTCGCCGACAGCGGCGCGCCTTCGATCAGCGACCACACCGTGGCCAGCTGCACGCACAGCCCTGGCAGGTTCGTCTCCGGCGGGCAGGCCAGCTCGGGGTGCGCATCCAGTAAGAACCGCAGGAGCGTGGATCCCGACCGGCCGTTGCACAGCACGAACACCGGATCAGCGAACGAACCGGCCGCCGCACGCTCATCCACTGCCGCCATCGATGCTGAGTGCTGCGCCACGGCTCGCTCCTGGTGTCCCGCTTGCCTTATGCCGTACCAGCGGCCTCGCCCTGGCGGGGCGGGTGGTTGGCCCGCGGTGTGAGGTGGGCTGGGTTCACGCAGCGCCATTGCGATCG
>Ga0335081_10014060_pt1 | contig 12949 bp, 12 predicted proteins | sample Lox_Sample_35_FD_206713 | JGI IMG/M metagenome (GOLD analysis project Ga0335081, IMG submission 206713) | Soil microbial communities from Loxahatchee National Wildlife Refuge, Florida, United States - Lox_Sample_3.5 | ecosystem: Environmental > Terrestrial > Soil > Wetlands | place: USA...
GTTAGCGGTCGTTGATAATACGCAGCGGGCTCGGGCACGCGGGACCGACCGCCCGGCGACGATGCAGGCCGTGCTGGGGGCACGCCCCCACAGGGAGCTACCCCCACCCGCTTGCGGGGGGACGGCCGGGGAGAGCCGGGCAATCGGGCCCTGTCCGGCCGTCGTGGCAGCATTGAGGCCAATGATTACCCGTCGCGAGCTTCCCGAGTCGCCGTATCTGGTCGCTGCCACCGGTCGCAAACCCAGCCGCGTGCCGGTGTGGTTCATGCGGCAGGCCGGTCGCTCGCTGCCCGAATACCGGGCGCTACGCGAACAGCACAGCATGCTGGCTGCGTGCTTGGAGCCCGAGGTGGCCTGTGAGATCACGCTGCAGCCGATACGTCGCTACGACGTCGATGCGGCGATCTTGTTCTCAGACATCGTGGTGCCGCTGCGCGCCGCGGGCGTCGATTTGGACATCGTCGCAGACGTCGGACCGGTGATCGCGCACCCGGTGCGTACCGACGCTGATATCGACGCTATGAAACCCCTTGACCCACAAGCAATTCAGCCGGTATGCGAGGCGGTTTCGCTGTTGGTTGCCGCGCTGGGTGATGTTCCGCTGATCGGTTTCGCCGGTGCGCCGTTCACGCTGGCGTCCTACCTCGTCGAAGGCGGGCCCAGCCGCAACCACGCCCGCACCAAGGCGATGATGCTCGCCGAACCGACGAGCTGGCATGTGCTGATGTCGAAGCTCACCGATCTCACTGTCGGGTTCCTGCGCGGCCAAATCGAGGCCGGGGTAGACGCCATCCAGGTGTTCGATTCGTGGGCGGGGACGCTGTCGCTGGCCGACTACCGCCAGTACGTGCTGCCACACAGCTCGCGGGTATTCGCCACCCTGGCCGAATACGGCGTGCCCATGACGCACTTCGGCGTCGGGACCGCCGAGTTGCTGGGTGCGATGTCGGAGGCCGTGCAGTCAGGCCAAAAGCCTGCGCGCCAAGCCGTGGTCGGCGTGGATTGGCGAACTGCGCTCACCGATGCGGCTACCCGCGTCGAAGCCGGCACGGCGCTGCAGGGCAACCTCGATCCGGTGGTGCTGCTGGCGGGCTGGCCGGTGGTGGAACGTGCTGCGCGGGCTGTGGTCGACGACGGACGACGCGCCGTCGACGCGGGCGCGACCGGCCACGTCTTCAATCTCGGCCACGGAGTGCTTCCGGAGACGGACCCCAGCGTGCTGGCCGACCTGGTATCGCTGGTCCACTCGCTATGAGTCCTCACTCGTATTGCGTTGTGGGCGGCGGAATCTCGGGCCTGACGGCGGCATACCGGCTGCGCACGGCCACCGGCGACGATGCGACCATCATGCTATTCGATCCGGGCCAGAAGCTCGGGGGCATATTGCGCACCGAGCTGGTCGGCGGACGGCCGATGGACCTGGGTGCCGAGGCGTTCGTGCTGCGCCGGCCCGAGACGCCGGCGCTGCTGGCTGAGCTGGGCCTGTCGGGCCGCCAACTGGCCACCACCGGTGCCCGGCCACTGATCTACAGCCAACAAGAGCTGCACCCGCTACCCACGGGCACGGTCATCGGGATCCCGTCGTCGGCGACTTCGGTGGCGGGATTGGTCGATGAGGCGACACTCGCGCGGATCACCGCCGAACCCACCCGCCCGCTGGACTGGCAACCCGGCAGCGATCCCGCGGTGGCCGACTTGGTAGGCGACCGGTTCGGCGAGCAGACCGTGGCCCGGTCGGTGGATCCGCTGCTGACCGGGGTGTACGCGGGCTCGGCGGCGACGATCGGTCTGCGCACGGCCGCACCCAGCGTGGCGGCGGCCCTCGACGGCGGCGCCAGCAGCTTGACCGATGCGGTCCGGCAGGGGTTGCCGCCGGCCAGCCGTGCGCCGGTGTTCGGAGCGTTGGACGGCGGCTACCAGGTGCTAATCGACGAGCTTGTCGAGCACAGCCAGCTGCGCTGGGTCCGTGCCGCGGTGCAACGGCTCGACCGTGCCGAACCCGGCTGGGAGCTGCTCGATGACACCGGTGCTCGCTGGCACGCCGATGCGGTGATACTGGCCGTTCCGGCCCCGCGCCTGGCGCGCCTCATCGAAAGCATCGCGCCTCGCTCGTTCGCCGCCGTGAGCCGGATCGTGAGCGCGTCGTCGGTGGTGGTGGCGCTCGCGGTGCCGGGCAATACCCCGTTTCCGGAGTGTTCCGGCGTGCTGGTGGCCAGCGGCGAGCGGTTACGGGCCAAGGCGATCACCCTGTCGTCACGCAAGTGGGGTTCTCGCGGGGACACGCAGCTGCTGCGGCTGTCGTTCGGGCGGTTCGGTGACCCCGAAAGTCTTGTTGCTCGCACCGCCGACGACGAGCTGCTGGCCTGGTCGGTGAGCGATCTGGCCACCGTGTTCGGCCTGGCCGTCGACCCGGTCGACGTCCGCGTGCGGCGCTGGATCGACGCGATGCCGCAGTACGGTCCCGGCCACGCCGATCTGGTCGCCGAGGTGCGCGCCGGCCTGCCGCCGACGCTCGCCGTGGCCGGCAACTACCTCGACGGCATCGGCGTGCCGGCGTGTATCGCGGCGGCCGGCCAAGCGGCTGACCGCGTCATCGGGGCCATCGAGGCCTTAGACGCAGAAGTGGCACGATAGGTTTCATGGTCCGCCACGATTACGACGCCCTGAACGCGACGCTTCGGTATCTGATGTTTTCGGTGTTTTCGGTGCGGCCCGGCGTGCTCGGTGAGCATCGCGACGCCGTAATCGACGACGCATCGACGTTTTTCAAGCAGCAGGAAGAACGCGGCGTGGTGGTGCGCGGCCTCTACGACGTCGCGGGCCTGCGGGCCGACGCCGATTTCATGATCTGGACCCACGCCGAACGCGTCGAGGCACTGCAAGCGACCTACGCGGGTTTCCGGCGCACCACCATCCTGGGACGGGTTTGCTCGCCAGTGTGGAGCAGTGTGGCGCTGCATCGGCCAGCCGAGTTCAACAAGAGCCATATCCCGGCGTTTCTGGCCGGCGAGGAGCCCGGCGCCTACGTCTGCGTCTATCCGTTTGTGCGGTCCTACGAGTGGTACCTGCTGCCCGACGAGGAACGCCGCCGCATGCTCGCCGAGCACGGCATGGCCGCCCGCGAGTACAAGGACGTCCGGGCCAACACGGTGCCGGCGTTCGCGCTCGGCGACTACGAATGGATTTTGGCCTTCGAGGCCCCCGGATTGGACCGCATCGTCGACCTGATGCGTGAGCTGCGTGCCACCGACGCCCGACGGCATACCCGCGCGGAGACGCCCTTTTTCACCGGGCCGCGGGTGCCGGTCGAGCATTTGGTGAACTCGCTGCCCTGAACTCGCTGCCCTGAACTCGCTGCCCTGATCGAGCGGAAATGAGGAGCACATGACGACCCAGTTCGACCCGACCGATCCGACCCGCTTCGAGCAGATGTATCGCGACGACGGGCTGTCGCATGGCTTGCCTACCGCCACGCCGTGGGACATCGGTGGTCCGCAGCCGGTGGTCCAGCAGTTGGTCGCATTGGGCGCGGTCAAGGGTGAGGTGCTCGACCCGGGCACTGGCCCGGGTCACCACGCGATCTACTACGCCTCCAAGGGCTATGCGGCTACCGGCATCGACGGGTCAGCGGCCGCCCTGGAGCGGGCCCGGGAGAACGCGCAGAAGGCCGGGGTGTCGGTCAACTTCGAGTTGGCCGACGCCACGAAGCTGGAGGGGTTGGAGAACCGGTTCGACACCGTTGTCGACTGCGCCTTCTATCACACCTTCAGCACCGAACCCGAGCTACAGAAGTCCTATGTGCAAGCTCTGCGGCGCGCTACCAAGCCGGGAGCGCGCCTGTACATGTTCGAGTTCGGCGCGCACAACGTCAACGGCTTTTCCATGCCGCGGTCGTTGTCCGAGGACAATTTTCGTCAGGTGCTCCCGGTCGGCGGCTGGGAGATAACCTACCTGGGGCCGACCACCTACCAGGTCAATATGAGCGTCGAGACATTCGAGATGATGGCCGCGCGCAATCCCGACCTGGCCGATCGGGTGGAGTCGATACTTGAACAGTTCCGCGCGATGGAACCGTGGCTGGTCAACGGCCGGGTGCACGCCCCGTTCTGGGAGGTTCACGCCACCCGGGTGGACTGAGGGCGTACCGGGCTTGGCGCCCACGCCGCGAGACTGTAATTCCGCAGAGAAAGTGCGGGTAGAGACCTGCCAAACTACAGGCTGGCGTTCGGCACCCGCGAAACTTAAACCATGGCGCGCTTTGTCGGCGTGTCGTCGCCACTGGTTAAGTGTCGTGGCGCCGAGCCCGCTAGCCCCCCGTCGGGACCAGGCGCAGCGAGATCGAGTTGATGCAATAGCGCTGATCCGTCGGGGTCGGATAACCCTCCCCGGCGAACACATGGCCCAGGTGGCTGTGGCAGTTCGCGCACAGCACCTCGGTGCGCGTCCTTCCCAGCGAATGGTCGGAACGCAGGATCACCGCGTCGGAGCTCGACGGGTCGAAAAACGACGGCCACCCGCAGTGCGACTCGAATTTCTCTGTGCTGCGGAACAATTCAGCACCACAGGCCCGGCACTGGTAGATGCCCTGGGTTTTGGTGTCGGTGTACTCACCGGTGAATGGCCGCTCCGTGCCGGCACGACGGAGCACGTCGAACTCCTCACGCGTGAGTTTCTGACGCCATTCGTCGTCGGTCAGTTGCACCTTCGGACGTCCCGAACTCGTATCAGAGGAAGTCATGCGTCCACGCTAGCGCGCTCCCGCTCGGCCGTCAGCCACGCCGGATCGATGCCGCCATCCAGCCGGTTTTCGGCCTTGGCGTCCAGGTAGCGGAAGTAGAGCACGGTGAACACCACGATCAGCAGCAGCGACCAGCCGTAGGTGATCTTCAGGTATTGCAGCGCGCGGCCGTACCTCATCCAGTTGAACAGCAACCAGTTGTCCAGCGTCATGAAGCCGTAGACCCCCAGCCACGCCGGCCAGTTGCGGATCAGCGAGTTGGGCAGCACGACCGTCATCAGGAACGGAAACAGCATCATCGAGTAGTAGCCCTGGGCCAATGGCAGCGCCAGCCACGACCACAGCAGCAGCACGCCGGCCGAGTTGGTGAACCAGAACAGCGGGTCGCGCGAGCGGTAGTAGCGGTGCAACAGCCACAGGCAGCCGATGGCGAGCAGTGTGAACAGAATCCGCAGGAACACGATCAGCCAGGTGGGCAGGCCGAAGTACACCCCGTTGCCCTCGATCGAACTGTTGAAATAGTCCCGGGTGCCCCCGATGTACGGCAGCGTTTTGGTGAAGAAGTCCATCGGGTGACTGACCAGCGGCAGCGCGGCCAGGTTTATGACCAGGGGAACCACGATGGCGGGCACCAGCGCCCGCCACTGGCGGTTCAGAAGGGGCAGCAACAGCAGCGGCCCGAGCACGGGTTTGAGCGAAAGCGTCAGCCCGATCGCGACACCTGCCCACCATTGATGGCTGACCTTGCCGTCCAACAGCCACCGCAAGAACAGCATCTCCGCCAGCAGGACGCAACCGTTGATATTGGTGAACACCAGCGTGCTGGTCACCGTCTCGGTGCAGAACATGGCCAGCAGCAGGACGGGTGCGGCCACTGAGGACAGCGTGTAGTTGAACATCCGCAGCAGCAGGTACCAGGCAATCAGGATCGCCACGGTGTTGATCAGCACGAACAAATACCGCGACGGCGTGAACGGCAGGTACCCGAACGGCGCCATCAGCAGCGTGCCGCCGGGCGGGTACAGGTAGTGCGGGTCGACGTAGTCGAAGTGCTCGTTGTAGATGTCCCAGCCGCGCCGGAAGTTCAGCACCGCGCGGTAGACCGGTTTGAAGTCGTCGGTGATGTTGCCGTTGGCGGTGAGCACGATGCTGCGGTGCAGCACCGAGAGAATGGCCGCCGGCCACAACGCCGACCGCAATATGGTCGCCGCACTCGGTGCGCTGGTGCGGGGTCGAAATGCGGCGAGTATCCGATCGCGCAAGCCGGTTCGGGTCGAGTCAGCTGCCGTCACCAGCGCACCGTACACCGGGGCAGCCGGCCCGGTGACGATGCGGGCCGCAAAAGCGGCCCGAGAAGTAGCCGGGCAATCAGGCACCGACCCCTGAAAGCCCCCTGGAAGCGAAGTATCAGGCGGGACAATAGGTGTCGGTTTCGGGCAGCTTGCCGCTGCTGAGATAACCGATCAGCGGCGGGACCGCGCAGGGCGAATAGATGCTGGCGCCGTGGCCGATGCCCTGCCACATCACCCGCTTGCTGGCCGCGTTGGCGTTGATGATGGTGGCCGCTGTCTGAGCGACCCCTTCGGTGCCCACGATCGGGTCGTTCTGCACTCCCGACAACAAGACGTCGACCTTGAGATCCTTCGGCGTCGGCGGCGGCGAACCGGTGGGCCAGTGCACGCATTTGACCAAGTTGAGCGCGGCGACGGTGCCGAACTGGGGATACAACTTCCCCCACGCCACCACCAGTTCGCGCACCCGGTCGGGGGTCGGGCGGTTGATCGCGTCGCTGCAGGAGTTGACGAACTGGCCGTCTGAATCCTGGGTGGCGTCGGCGCGGCTGATCAGGCTGTTCAGCTGGTTGGTGTCGCCGGAGCGGGCGGTCGCCAGCGCGTTGGCCAGACTCGTGGTGGTGTCGACGCGGCCGCCGGAGGGGAAGCCCAAAGCGACGGTGATGGCGTTGGCCACCTCGGCCACCGATGCGCCGCCGGGCCCCTTACCGGCGCGGGCGTCGGCCAGCAGCGCGCTGACGGCGCCCTTCGGATCCGGGCCCAGCGCACAGTTCACTGCAACGCACTGGGCGGCGAACGCGTCGAACGCGGCCTGCTGGCCCTTGACCTGTTGCTCGGCGGCCGCTTCGGCGTTGACCCCCAAGGCAACCGGGGAGTCGAGGATCAGTCTGGCGACTTTGTCAGGACGCGATGCGGCATAGGTCAGCGCCACCTGGGCGCCGTTGCCGATTCCGACCAAGGCCAGTGCGGGCACGTCCCAGAGATTGCGCAATCGCTCGATATCCGAGGCAGCGTGTGCATTGTCGTAGGCGGAATCGCCTGCTGGCGCGATGGCGTCGGTGCAGTTTGTGGTGGCGTTGTTCGAGACGTCGGAAAGGTTGGCAACGGGATCGTCGCCGGTTTGGAATTGCGCCTGATCGCGCATCTCTTGGCGGTCAAAGTGATCGCGGCAGTCGAGCGGGCTCGACATGCCTATTCCGCGGCGGTCGACGGCGACGATGGGATGGGTTTGGAGCACGTCGGCGCCCGCTCGTGTCAGCCAGACCGGCAACTGCGTCGACGACGGCAAATCGGAGCCGGTGGTGAAGACAAGGGGCCCCGCGTCGTGCGGAGTCTGATTCGAGCGGGCGCGGACCACGCCAATGCTCACGGTCCCGGACCCGCCGTTCGGGTCGAGGTCGGCGTCATAGTTTGCGCAATCCAGCTGGACGCCCGGCGCCGGGCGGACCGCCGCGTCGGTGAAAACCCGCGACGTGCAGTCATGCCAGGACAAGTCGTTCTTGGGTGCGGCGATCGGTGGCGGACCGCTGGGAGGAGGCTTTGTCGTGGCCGCGCCTTGCGGTCGGGCGCCGGAATTGGTGGCGAAGCGCGGGTCCGCGGCCAGGCCCGGGACGCAGCCGGCCAGCACTGTGCTCACCGAGAAGGCCACCGCGACCAGGGTCGTGGCGGACGTGATCTGCCGACTCATGCCGACCACAGTAGCCATTCGTGCACCCAGCTACGCCTTCACGTAGCGGGTGTAGAGGTAGCCGGCATCGTCGGTCAGAATGTGGGCACAGCGCATCGGGGTCAGCAGCTGGCCCGGACCCGTCGCGATGCGTCGAGCCAGGCCCCCGACGACGTAGGGTGCGATCGTCAGACACAGCTCGTCGAGCATGTCGTGCTGGATGAACGAGCCGAGCAGCGTCGGCCCGCCTTCGGTCAGGATCCGGCGCATTCCGCGAGCCCCGAGGATCGCCAGTAAGGAGGCCTCGTCGACCTTGCCGGGATCGCTGCCGGAGCAGTCGACCACCTCGCAAACGTCGGCGAGCAGACGGCGCGTCTGATCGGCTGCCGCCGAGCAGGTGAGCACCAGTGGTGGCACCTCGGTCCGGGTGAACACCGCCATATCCCGGTCAAGGCGACCCGACTTCGTGACGACCGCCAATTGCGGGACTTCGCTTTGCCCGCGGGCTTGCCGACGCTGGCGCTGGGCGACGCCCAAGTGCGCGCCGGAATAACCCTCGATACGCACGGTGCCCGCGCCGACCACGATGACGTCGGCGAGTTCACGCAGCAGATTGAAAATGAATCGGTCGCCAGGTCCAGCCATTGCTCCGCTCTTACCGTCGATGGTCGCGCCGCCGTCCACGCTAGTGATGAAATTCGCCCGCACCCACGTCCCGTCCTGTTCGGGATAGTCGTAGAGCCGCGGGAGATAATCGTCGTCGACTTCGCGCACCGACCCGAGCAGCGTCAGCGGGATCTCGGCGGCTCTGCCGGCCTCAAAGTCGGGCATGAGCTTGATTGCAGCACGCCGCCACGGTTCCTGCATGCACGGGTCCACCTCTGCGGACGCCTCCGGGCGGGTGGCTCACCGGCGCCGCCGCCTTCACGGCTAGTGGCGCTGACCACCCCGGTCAGAGAAACTCCCGAACCATGACGTAGTCGTTCTCGCGGCGGGCGCCCACTTGAAACGTCCTGGTACCGTTGATCGTAAAGCCGTTTTTGGCGTAAAAGCGTTGTGCGCGTTGGTTTTCCTGGTTGACGCCCAGCCACACGCAGCGCACACCCCATTCTTTGGCGGTAGCCAGCGTACGTGCCATCAGCGCTGTCGATACCCCGGCGCCGTGGTAGTCGGGCAGCAGATACATCTTGGACAGCTCAGCGGCCGGACGAATGGGGACAGCTCGCGCAACGTCGGTGTCGTCGCCGACCCCGCGAATGAGCATGGCGTAGCCGACAATCCGGCCGTCCAGCTGCGCGGCGAGAATCGCACGTTGCGGATCGGTCAGATACTCCGCGAAGCGGGCGGCCGACAGGTTGGTGTCGATGAACGACGCGATGTTCTCAGCAGGCGTCGAGGGCGGACATGCCAACGGAAACGTGCTCGCGGCCACGGCGGCCAGCTCTTCGGTATCGACGGAATCCGTCGTGGCGAGGTGGACGGCCGGCGTCAGAGGTTCCACTGTGCGAGGTGGTAGCCCGTCTTCTTGTCCAGCAGGACGACGGTGGAGACCGGATCGCGGTAGGCGTCCCAATACACTCCGCCGCGGACGATCGCTCCGTTCGGCGCGTTCACCAGCACGTTGTCCAGCGCGTCGGGCGCGGCGGATGGCCGGGGCTTGTAGGCGTCGGCGAACGGGGTTACCCCATCGAAGCTGAGGTTGGTCGCCATGATGAACGGATTGGGCACCCTGATCGCGCGGACCGTCACGTCGGCTCGGTCGACGGTGCTGCCGGGAAAGCTTTTGACCGGAATGCCGCTGCGCGTGTAGCCAAATCCCGGCGGCGGGTCGCACGGGGCCGCGCTGCTGACGGTGACGTCTGCGACGTAGGTGCCGGTGTCCACTCGCAGTGTGTCACCGATGTGGCCGATCGGCGCGTCGCCCGCCCAAGCGCCGGGAGCGGCAACGCCCACGGCGGTGGCACTCGCAGCGGCGACGAGGACGGCGGACAGGACGATCAGCCAGCGGTGCATCTTCGTCTCCTTGGCTCCCTTCTGGGACCTTCGCATGATTGCACACGGGGTAATGCGAAGGGGAACGGTTGGACCGCACGATCAGCCGCCTTGAGCAGGGCTCCCGCCGGCGTTTTCGCCACTGGTGAGTGCTTCGAGCGCATCGATGAGATCGGCCTCGACGCGGTCTTTGTCGACGCCGGATCGGTGCAGCGGCCCATCGCCATCTTCGAGCTCGAGCAGCGCCAGCAACAGGTGTTCGGTGCCGATGTAGTTGTGCCCGAGCCGAAGCGCTTCGCGGAAGGTCAACTCGAAGGCCTTGCGTGCCCGGCCGCTGAACGGGATGAGCTCCGGCAGTTCGGCATCCGCGCCTGCCGGGGGCAGCGTTACGGCTGCACGCAGGCCGTTGGCGTCGACGTGCTGCCGGTGCAGCAACACGGTGGCCAGCGCAGCCGGATCACTGAGCACGCCGAGCAGCAGATGGTCGGGAGTGATCGCGCCGTTGGCGGCTTCGTGCGCGGCATTCTGGGCTGCGACAACGGCATTGCGGGCCCGCGGTGTGAAGCGCTCGAAGCCTTGATCAGGGTCCAGGGCGGTGGGCTCGGCCCGCGGGACGAACCGCTTTTGGGCGGCCTGTTTGGTGACGCCCATGCTCTTGCCGATGTCGGTCCAGGAGGCGCCCGAGCGCCGTGCCTGATCCACGAAGTGCCCGATCAAGTGGTCGGCGATCTCCCCCAGGTGCTCAGCGGCCAGCACGGCATCGGCCAGCTGATCCAGCACGTCTGTGTGCACCCGCTTGATAGCGTTGATCAGTTCGTCGAGGCGGACGGGATAGGCGATGGGCGTTGGTTCGGGCATGTCGTCAACTGTAGGTTGACGCTACTGAGTTGTCAACCGCGGGTTGACGGCCTGCCGCGCCCGTGGACTTGGGGGTCGGCGAACCAGCGGCGAAGTTGGCCTTGGGAATTGTGTTGACGTACTGTGTCATTCGCGGTTCACGTGTACGGAATGCGAGTTCATTGCCACTCTGGGACGATCAGGGAGCCATGAAACTAGTCCTGACGCTGACAGGCCTTGCTGCCATGATCGGCGTGGCCGTGCCCGGGTACGCCGATAGCAACGATGACGCGTTCCTCGCCTCACTCCAAGCGGCCGGCATCACCTATCCCGACCCGGACCGGGTAATAGCAGCCGGCAAGTGGGTATGCCAAGCCGTCGGCCAGGGCACGCAGCTGGCGGATGCCGTCAAGACGATCCAAACCCAAAACCCTGGACTCCACGGGGACAACGCCGCCAGGTTCACGGCAATCGCGGCCAACGTGTATTGTCCCCAAGCGCTATCGGCCAATGGCGGGAAGGTCGGCGGCGGCTCATAGCAGCGCGCGACGGCGGCCGTCCTGACCCGACATACGCTACTGGTCATGTACGCCGATCCGGGCCCGCTGACATGGGCCGCCGTGGTTCGCACATGGCATCTGGACCTGACTTCCGCGGCCGTAATCGTGGTGCTGGCCGCCGCATTCACGTGGTGCCACAGACGCACCCGGGACAGCGGGCAACCGGTCGAACGCGCGCAGGCCTGGTGCATGGGTATCGGCATTGTGCTGTGGGCCCTGACCACGATGAGCGCGATCGGTGCCTACGCCTACACCCTGTTCTGGGTGCGCGCGCTGCAGGTGCTGCTGCTTCTTTACGTCGTGCCGTTGTTCATCGCGCGGGGCAAGCCGGTCACGGTTGTGCGCAATGCGCTGGGCCCAGCCGGCCGTGACCGCGTTGACCGACTGTTGGCCACACGATTCGCCCGGGTGCTCGCACACCCGTTGACCACGTCGCTGGCAATGCTGGGCACTCCGTACCTGCTCTACCTGACACCCTGGTACACCGCGTCCCTGCGGACCGAGTGGATTGGCGCACCTACCCGAATTTTCTTGGTAGCGGTAGGTTTTGGGTACTTCTACGCCCGACTGCAAGCGGACCCCGTTCCCCGCAGATACCCCCAGCTGATCTCGTTGCTGATCACCGTCGTCGAGGCACTCGGCGATGGAATTCTGGGGTTGGTCATCTGGCAGGGCCCATTGATCGCCACCACCTACTACTCGGGGTTACACCGCTCCTGGGGCCCTGACCAGCGCTTCGACCAGACGATCGGCGCCGGTGTCTTATGGATTCTCGGAGACGTGGTCGGGGTGCCGTTCGTGCTGCTGTTGATGCGTGCGCTGTCCCGCGACGAAAAGGCACACGCGATCCAGGTCGACGCCGAGCTGGACACCGTGGAAGCGGCCGAGAGTGAAAGTGCTGCGCCGTCAGGATTGTGGTGGGAGAACGACCCACAACTGCGCGAGCGATTCCGTCGACGCTGACATCCGAATATCGGGAGGATACGCAATGAGAACAGGACTGGCCGCAGGCGCGGCGCTGGTCGCTGCGACTGGTTTGTTAGGCTTGGCCGCTGCGCGGACAAGGGTCATGCGGATCCGGCAGAACCCGGATCCCTTTCCGCGCGAACGGCTTATTGCCGAACCCGAGGGTGAGCAGGTCCTGATCACCCGCCCTGATGGCACGGTGCTGCGCGCGTTGGTTGCAGGACAAGGACCGCCGGTGATTCTCGTCCACGGCTACACCGCCAGCATCGTCGAGTGGAACTTCGTGTCCGACGAGCTGCAGGCTCGGGGCTTCCGCGTCATCGCCTTCGATCAGCGCGGCCACGGGCGTTCCACGCTCGGCTCCGACGGGATCGGATCTGAGCCCATGGCGGCTGACCTCGCCGCGGTCCTGCGGCACTTCGACGTTCACGACGGTGTGCTCGTCGGACACTCGATGGGCGGATTCGTCACCATCCGCACGGTGCTCGACCACGCGGAGCTGGCGCAGCGGTTGCGCGGGCTGGTGTTGTTTGCCACCTGGGCGGGCCGCATCCTGGATGAGGCGCCGCAGAACCGACTGCAAATCCCACTGCTACAAAGCGGCATCCTGCAACGGCTGTTACACAACAAGACCGTCGCGGTGCTGTTCGGTGCCGCGCAATGCGGGGCGCGCCCGTCACCGGCGATGCTCTCGGTGTTCGTCGAGTTGTTCAACCAACACCTGGATGAACACGGGCCGCTGCTACCGATTGTGCGGGCCTTCTCGCGCGAAGACCGATACCCACGCCTGGCCGAGATCGCGATACCGACGGTGGTGATGGTCGGCTCCGCGGATCGCACTACGCCGCCAAGTCTCTCGCGCTGGCTCGCCGAAGGCATACCCGGCGCGCGGCCGACG
>Ga0335081_10014061_pt1 | contig 12948 bp, 8 predicted proteins | sample Lox_Sample_35_FD_206713 | JGI IMG/M metagenome (GOLD analysis project Ga0335081, IMG submission 206713) | Soil microbial communities from Loxahatchee National Wildlife Refuge, Florida, United States - Lox_Sample_3.5 | ecosystem: Environmental > Terrestrial > Soil > Wetlands | place: USA: Florida...
CGACCGGACCGGATTCGATTGGCAAGTAATACTGACGGGATAGACAGGGATTTAAGTTTACATAATATCTGTTATGGGAAGTTGCGCCCAGGCCCTCCTGAGCTGGGCTTACGCCGCCCGCTTCGCCGAAACCCTACAATTCATCAACCGCCTAGTCCACATCGCTGAAGCCCACGAGCAACGCCTCGACAATCTGGGAGACAGACCGTAGAGCCCATGACCACCAAACAACACCTCAGCCTTCACGACCGCCAGATCGCCGCCATCCGAGCCCTCGTCCAGGAAGGCATGCGTCTGGTCGTCGATACCCGCAAAGATCCGCGTAAGCTCGCCGCCGAACTGCGCACCCAGGAAAAACTCGAGGTCCTCATGGACACACTCCGCCGGGCGCCAACGGCCACAACAAGCCGTCACGCTAGCGCTTCCCTCCAGTCCCTTACTACTGCAACACCCCCACCCGCTTGAAATCGCCGGCCCGAACGTAGGTCAGCATGGCCGGATCCACATGCCTGCGGAAAGCGGTTGACACCTGCTCCGGAGTCAGCGCGGCGACTTTAGTCTCCAGATCCTGCTGCCACTTCAACGTGCGGTCATACCGTTCCGCTTCCGTGAGGATGTACAGCAGGCCATAGTCGTCGGAACGCTCCACCATCCGCTCCTCCGCCCACGACTTCTTTGCCGCTGCCACCTCATCGGCCGTGAACCCGTCCTTCACCGTCCGCGCCAGTTCGTCCCGGAAGCTGGCTTCCACCTTCGGAGTGTTCTGCGGCGCGCTGATCGCAGTGACGCTGAACGTAGTGCCCTCGTCCTTCGGCGGTACTGCGTAATTCGAGTAAATGCCGTAGCTCAGGCCTTCCTTATCCCGGATGCGCTTGAACAGCCGCGAGCCGCCCGAGCCGCCAAATATGTAGTTGGCGATCACCATGGCCGGGTAGTCCGGGTCGTCGTCCTTCATCCGGATATTCATTCCGGCCGCGAATAGCGCATTCTGCTTGTCGGGCGTCTCGATCTTGCGGCTGGCCGCCTCCACCTTCTGATACACGGTCGGCACGCGCGTGAACGGCGCGGGGCTCTTCCAAGCTCCGAACAGGTCGGCGGCCAGTTTCTGCATCTCGGGCGCCGCTTGCTGGCCGTTGATCACAAACTCCGCGGCCGACGCGCCGTAGAACTGCGCATAGAATTTGCGCACGTCCTCGAGCGTCACCTTCTTCAGGTCGTCAATCTGTTCCGCCGGTGTTCCCACGTAGCGCACATCGCCGCGGGGATAGGGCCGCAGCAGCCGCTGCATCTCGATATAGCCCAGGTATTGCGGCTCGCTTCTGTTGGCTTCCACGTTGGCGACCTGCTGTTGCCGGAGTTGCTCGAACTCACTTTCCGGGAACGACGGCTCGCGCAGAACCTCGGCGGCCAGCCGCAGCGCCCCGGCCAGGTTCGCCTCGACGGTCTCGATATACGCCGTTGCCGACGTAGCGCCGCCGCTAACGTAGATCCGCGCTTTCAACCGGTCGGACTCGTCCTGAATCTGCTGGCGGGTCTTGTGCTGCGTGCCGCGCATCAGCATTCCGACCGTCAATTGGCCTACAGTCGCCTTTCCGAACACCGCGTGTTCATCGCCGAAGTCCAGCCGCACCTGCGCCATCACTGTGGCTCCGCGCGTCTTCCTGGGCAACAATGCGACCCGCACGCCCCCGGGAAGCTGCTGGCGCACCATTCGCCCTTCGACATTCGCAGGCGCCGGCGAAAAATCCTCGCCCGGTGCAACCGCGGCGCCGCCCTTGTAGTCCTTCAGCACGGCCGAAGCTTCCGGCGTGGCCGGAACCTCGGTGCGGTCGGGACTCTTGGTGGGAATGAACACTCCCACGGTGCGGTTGGAATCCTTCAAGTAGGCCTTGGCGGCGCGCGCCACGTCCTGCTCCGTCACGCTCTTGATGCGGTCGCGGTCCAGAAACAGCAGCCGCCAGTCGCCGGAAGCCGCGTACTCGCTGATCGTCAGGCCGATGCCTTCCGAATCGTTCAGATCCAACTCGATCTGTTTCAGGATGCGGTTCTTGGCGCGCTCCACCTCTTCCCTGCTCGGCGGCTCGCTCACCAGGCCGGCTATGGTCTTCAGGGTGATTTCGCGCGCCTCGTCCAGCGACTGATCCTCCCTGAGCCTCACTATAGCCATCAGGAAGCCCGGGTCATGCAGTTCGTTCTGGTCCGCGCTGGTGGAAACAGCCTTATGGCTCTCGACCAACGCTTTGTGCAGCCGCCCCGATGGCGTATCGCCGAGAACGGTGGCCAGCACCTCCAGCACGGCCGAATCGGTGTGCGTGGCCGCCGCGGTGTGATAGACCACCATGATCACCTGGTTATCCCCCACGCGCCGCAGTGTGACGGTGCGCTCGCCGTCCTGCGTGGGCTCGACGGTATAGGTCTTGTCGAGGGTGCGCTGCGGTCGAGGGATGGCGCCCAGCGATTCCGCCACCAGGGCCAGCGCCTTCGCGCTATCGAAGTGGCCGGCAATAGTCAGCAGCGCGTTGTCGGGCTGGTAATACTTGCGGTAGAACGCCGCCAGCCGCTCGATGGGCACGTTTTCGATATCCGAGCGGCTCCCGATGGTGGACTTGCCGTAGTTATGAAAACTGTAAGCCGTTTCGAGCGTGCGCTGGTACAGCATTCGGAACGGGCTGTTCTCGCCCATTTCGAACTCGTTGCGCACCACCGTCATCTCCGTGTCGAGCAGCTCCTTCTCGATGCGCATGTTGGTCATGCGCTCGGCTTCGAGACCGATGGCCCAGCGCAGGTTCTCGTCGGAAGCCGTCACGGTTTCGAAATAGTTCGTCCGGTCGTACCACGTGGTCCCGTTCCAATCCGCGCCGTGATCGGTAAGCTCCTTCTTAACGTCCTTGCCACTCTTGGTCCGCAGGAACAGCATATGTTCCATCAGGTGCGCCATCCCGGTTTCACCATACCCTTCGTGCCGCGACCCCACTAGGTAAGTAATGTTCACGGTTACCTTGGGCTTGGACAGATCCGGAAACAGCAGCAGGTGCAAGCCGTTGGGAAAGGCGTATTCATTAATGCCCTCGACGGAGGTCACCTGCTGGACTCCCGCGGGCAAAACCTGTGAGTATGCCACGAAGGCAAACGCCAGCGCCGCGGAAATAAGACTTAACCTAACGTACCGCCGCATAGCAACGTCTCCTGTCAGTTTGCACGGATTATAGCACCGGCACCGCTCTCGTTCCTGCGAAAACGAAACACGACGTCCGTTCCCTTCCCCGCCCTTCCCTTTTCTATCGTCCCCTCGGCGCCTCGGCGGTAAATCATCTTCTTCCGGTTTTCCTTCTTGACGCGGAGGCGCGGAGGCGCGCGGGCTCACCCTCCAAGTGCTATAACAGAGTCGGAAAGTCTGAAACGTGAGACCTGGCGCCAGTCGCCGTACCCTGCTGCGGGCCTGTCTTGCCGGAGCGCTTTCCGGCCGTGCCGCCGTCCCGGCGAAGTCGAAGGTGGCCATCGCGCGCGATCCCATGATCCGCCGCGCCGGCTCCTCGCCCGATTCCACACGCCTGCTCCTGCTCCTTGATCGCGCCGTGCAGTCGGTCTACGACGCCGATTCCCCGTCCGCCGCATGGAAAAAAATCGCGCGGCCCGGAGAAACCGTCGGCCTCAAAGTCAACTGCCTGGCCGGCCGCGGCAGCGCCTCCACCAGCCCTGTATTGGTGGAAGCTATATGCGAGCGCCTCCAGCAGGCCGGCGTCCGCCAGCAGGATCTCATCGTCTGGGACCGCCTCACCGCCGACATGGAGCACGCCGGATTTCCCGTGACAGCCCGCAAAGACCGCATTCGCTACCTCGGCAACGATGCCGCCGGCTACGAAACCGACCTCGCCATTTTCGGCAGCGTGGGCAGCCTGCTCTCGCGCACCATCACTCAAATCTGCGACGCCGTGATCAACCTCCCGGTGCTCAAGGACCATGGCATCGTAGGCGTCACCATGGCGCTCAAGAACCTGTTCGGCGCCATCCACAACCCCAACAAGTACCACCTTGACACCGGCGACCCCTACGTGGCCGACGTCTACATGCTCTCGCCCATCCGGCAGAAAGTGCGCCTGACCATCTGCGAGGCCGTCAGCCCGCAGTTCGAAGGCGGGCCCTCCTACATGCCGCAGTGGGCCTGGCCCTTCAACGGCGTCATCGTTTCCCGCGACCCGGTCGCGCTCGACTATATCGGTTGGCAGATCATCGAGCAGAAGCGCGCCGAACAAGGCTTGCCCACACTCCGCCACGAGCGGCGCGAACCGGTATATATCGCCCGGGCCGCGGACGCCCAGCACCGCATCGGCACCAACGACCCGGCCGCCATCGACCGGGTGGAGATTTGACCATGGACCGGCGGGCATTCCTCAAGACGGCCTCTCTTCCCTGCCTCGCCGCCTGCGCCGCGCGGAACACGGTCGCCGCTGCGGCCCAGAACGACGCCCAGTACATCGTCGAAGCCAAATTCTACGAAAAGCAACCCTACAAAAAAATCAAATGCAAGCTCTGCCCGCGCGAATGCGTCATCGACGATCACGAGCGCGGCTACTGCGGCGTGCGCGAAAATCGCGGCGGCGTCTATTACACGCTGGTGCACTCCCGCCTCTGCACGGCCCACATCGATCCCATCGAGAAAAAGCCCTTCTTCCACTTCGCGCCCGGCACCATGGCTTTTTCCATCGCCACCGCCGGCTGCAACGTCAACTGCAAGATGTGCCAGAACTGGGAGATCTCGCAGGTCCGCCCCGAGCAGGTCGAGAGCATGTACGTTCCGCCCAAACGGCTGGCGCAGGCGGCCGCGGACAATCATTGCTTCTCCATCGCCTACACCTATAGCGAACCTGTCGTCTTCGCGGAATACGTCCTGGACGCCGCCGAAGCCGGCCGCGCTGCCGGCGTGAAGAGCGCCGTGGTCACCGGTGGCTACATCCAGGACGAGCCGCTGCGCCAGATGTGCCAACGCGTGGACGCCATCAAGGTCGACCTGAAAGCCTTCACCGAAAAGTTCTATAAAGAGGTCGTCAACGGCGAGCTCAAACCCGTCCTCAACACCATCGCGGCCATTCACAAGCTGGGAATCTGGAACGAGATCGTCTACCTCGTCATCCCTACCCTGAATGACGCCGACCAGGAATTCAAAGGTCTGGCCCGCTGGGTCAAAACAGAGTTGGGGCCCGACGTTCCCGTGCACTTCTCGCAGTTTCATCCCGAATATCTGTTGAAGAACCTTCCCGTCACGCCGGTCGCAACCCTCGAACGCGCCAAGGCCATCTGCGACGCCGAAGGCCTTCACTACGTCTACATCGGCAACGTCCCCGGCCATCCGGCCGAGAGCACCTACTGCCCCAAATGCCGCCGCGTGGTGGTGGAGCGCGCCGGCTATGCCATTCGAGGCATGCACCTCAAGCAGGGCAAGTGCCAGTTCTGCCAGCAAACCATTCCCGGGCTTTGGGAGGGCTCTCTTCACTTATGAAACATCGAACTGAGCGGCTGCGCGGGCGGCCCCGCCTGCATCCGCTTCACATCGTCGGGATCACCCTCGGCGCGCTGGCGGGCCTGCTCCTCATCCAATGCCAGAGCGCCCGTTCCGGCGAAACGCAAAAAGTGCGCCCGCCCGCTGTCGCGGGCTCATTCTATCCGGCCGATCCAAAGGCGCTGGAAACCATGATCGACGGTTTCCTGGCGAAGGCCGCACCGCCTCCACTCACGGATGTCGTGGCCATCGTGTCTCCGCACGCCGGCTATGAATACGCCGGCCAGGTGGCCGCCTATTCCTACGCCCTGCTCAAGGGCAAGAAGATCGATCGCGTGGTGGTGATCGCGCCCTCGCACTACGAGGCCTTTGGCTTCGCCTCCGTCTACGACGGCATCGCTTACTCCACTACGCTGGGCCAGGTCCCCGTCGACCGCGAATTCGCCGCCAGGCTCGTAAAGATGAGCCCGCTCATCAAGCTCTCCGATCTGGGCCACGGAGCGGGCGCCAACCGGCCAGAACACGCCCTGGAAGATCAACTTCCTTTCCTCCAGCGCATCCTCGGCCAGTTTCAACTCGTGCCCATCGTGATCGGCGATCAAAACTATGAAACCTGCCGCGCGCTAGGTCTAGCGCTGGCCAAGCTCATCCAGGGCACCAACACCCTGATCGTCGCCAGCTCCGACCTCTCGCACTATCACCCTTACAACGACGCCGTGAAGATCGACCACAAGACCCTCAAGGCCATCGAAGAGTGGGATTACCTCAGCATGTCGCGCAACTTCGCGCAGCAGATCTGGGAAGCCTGCGGCGGCTACCCGATCATCGCCGCGATGATCGCGTCCGAGCGTCTGGGCGCCTCGCACGCCAAGGTTCTGAACTATGCCAACTCCGGCGACACCGCCGGCGATAAGAGCCGCGTGGTCGGTTACGGCGCTGTAGCCTTCGTGAAGAACGCCGCGCGCGGCGCGTCGAACGAAGCCGCCTTCTCGCTCACCGAGCGCGAGAAGGACGAGTTGCTGCGCCTGGCGCGGAAATCCGTTGAAACCGCCGTGCGCGAGCACAAGATGTACGAAGCCGCGCCGCCCGCCTCGGAAGCGCTCAACCAGGAGCGCGGCGCCTTCGTCACCATCAAGAAGCTCGGCCAACTGCGCGGATGCATCGGCTACGTTGCGCCCATGCGGCCGCTCTATCAAACCGTCCGCGACGTGGCCGCCTATGCCGCTGTGCGAGACACGCGCTTCAACCCCGTCACTGAGCGCGAGCTGAGCACGCTCGAATACGAGGTCTCCGTGCTTTCCCCGCTGCGCCGCGTGCTGGATGTCAGCGAGATCAAAGTCGGTCTGCATGGCCTGGTGATGAAGCGAGGCGAGACCGAAGGCCTTCTGCTTCCCCAAGTAGCCAGCGAAGAAAAGTGGGACCGCACCACCTTCCTCGAAGAGACCTGCTACAAGGCCGGCCTGCCCAAGAACTCGTGGAAGGACGCCGACACGGACATCTTCCGCTTCACCGCGCTAGTCTTCGGCGAGCGCAAGCTCACCGAACCCGACAGCCCGATGCAGTAGGGCGGGTTGTTAACCCGCGGACCGATTGTCAATCGGTCCAAGTACGCACAAGCTTGAGCTTGTGCAAAACAAGCTTGAGCTTGTGCAGAACAAACCTGAGCTTATGCCTGGACCGAGGCCCTTGTTCTTGGCCGGAGCTGCCAGTTCATTCTCCTGGCCGCCGCAGCTCCTTACCTGCCAAGCCTCACCGCCGCGCCCGAACCCCCGTCAACACTTAAGGCTCGCCGCGGACGCTTGCAGACTGACGAAGACCTTCTGATTAGGGTTTGTGGGATACGCGGGCGTAATATTGCTGACGCGCAGTGACTGAAGCTCCACGGTAAGAATCGGCCTTAAGTCTGGCCCGAGGTATTCCAGCGAACCGCCCTTGGGCTGGTTGCCGCTCTGCTGCCAGCTACGAATGGCGCCGGCCCTAGATTCCACCAACTCAGTCGTCAATACGGGAACGCTCCGGCCGAGGCAGAGACCGGTAGCCGACATCACATACTGGCCGCCCTGCAGATCGTTAATCGAAAACTTGAAATCATTGGAGAGGAAGGGCTTCGGCACGGGCGCAGCCTGGTTATACTTGCCGGTACTCGATGATTTCGCGTTCACTTGGTGCGTCGTGATCGTCACCCGAATGTAGCTTGCGTTCCTGGATGCCGCGTCGCAGGCAGGCATTTCAACTTGGGAAACCCTGCCCTTGCACTGATCCCTGTAAAGCGTGTTGCCCGAGCTATCGACCGTGATGACCGTGCAGTCCTGTACCGAGCCCCCTTTCAGACTGGTCGAGATCCAGTTAAAGAACGGCTTCGTCATGTTGCCGCCCGTCTCGATCGCCAGCGAGGTTTGCGTAGGAAACTCGGCCGAGTGCAGGCGGCCGACGCAGGCACCCGACAGTTCGAGGTACCAATATACTGCGCAGTTGTTGTGGTTGCTAGTCCCAGGCACTCCCCTACCTCCGTTACGAAATCGACAATATGGTCGGGGAGCATATCACAATCAACTGCAACCTGTCAACGATTTCTCCAGCAGCGGTCGCACCGTTCAGGCGCGGTGGGCACAAGCTTGAGCTTGTGCCTGGAGGCCTTAACTTGTGCCTACAGAGCTCGGCTTGCCCCACTCCGCCAGACCGGCCTTCGCCCGCTCCGCCGCCCCGCCTCAAGCTTCCCGCCAAATCCACCTATTCAGCCCTGAAACCCTTGTTTTGCTTCCGAAGAAGTTGTATACGGTAAATAACCGGGTGATTTGTAGCTGAAGCGCAGGAGCACAGCACTTGTAGTTGTTTTTTCTCCCGGCCGCCGCGGCCTCAAAGCCCGCGCGCGGACGGTGGGGTGAGCTTGGTTAACGTGCTCTAGCTTAGGGGTGATTTTATGCTCTCTCGCTTCAGAAGCTCCCGGTTTGTCCTCGGGCGTCTGGTAATCTCGTCGGCGATGCTGCTATGCCTCGCCGCAACACCAGGCTGGCCACAGGCTACTTCATCAACAGGAACTGTCTCCGGCCGGGTGATGGACCAGCAGGGCGCCGTCGTGCCGGCGGCGGACGTGACCTTACTCGACATCACAACCAGCGCCAGACGAACGGCCGCTACCAACGAGGCCGGCCGCTACGTCTTCGTCAGCGTCCCACCGGGGACCTACGATATCGTGGTCAGCCGGTCGGGCTTCCAGACCGCCAGGGTGTCCGCGCAGAAGGTGACCGTCGGGCAGGAACTGACCATCGACCTTACCCTGACCGTCGGCGGCGTGACGCAGTCCATCGATGTGGTGGCATCGGCGGCTGCCCAGTTGCAGACCACCAGCGCGACCGTAGGCGCGACGCTCACCGGCGCGTCCGTCATCCTGCTTCCCAACCTTTCCCGCGACGCCTACGCCCTGCAAACCCTCAACGTGGGCGTAACGCCGGCCGGCGAGGTCGCCGGAACCCGCAACGATCAGAATACTTACCTGGTTGACGGCGCCAATGTCACCGACGATAACTCCGGCAACCTGAGCTACAACACCATGCCCAACCTGAGCGCCGTGGCCACCGGTGTGATTCCAACACCGGTCGAGAGCATCGAAGAGTTCAAAATGGCCACCAGCAACCAGACCGCCGACTTCTCCAACTCCGCCGGCAGCCAGATCCAGATGATCACCAAGCGCGGAACCAATCAATTCCACGGCTCTCTCTACGAGTACTACTTCGGCAGCAACGTGGGAGCCGCCAATTACTGGAAGAACAACCATACCAAGTTGGGCAGCCTGCCTTATACTCCGCTCCCCTCGACCCACTACAATCGCTTCGGCGTCACCGCGGGCGGCCCCATTGCGCCGGAGTTCCTGGGCGGGAAGTGGTACGTATTTGGCAACTACGATGGATATCGGTTCCCCAACACCACTACCTTCGAGGCCACCGTGCCAACCGCGCTCATGCGCGCCGGAGTAATCCAGGTTCAGGATAAGACCGGCAAGTACGCGGCGTACAATCTCAACCCGTTCCCCGTTACCGTCAATGGTGTTACCTATCCCGTGGCAACCTGCGGCGCCAACAGTATTCCCTGCGATCCGCGCGGCATTGGACTAAACCCCGTTGTCAATCAGCTCTGGTCGAAATACATGCCCTTGCCGAACGACCCGCAATATGGCGATACCTACAATACGCAGGGCTATAACGTACCGATTCGCATCCCCGAGACCGCTAACACCGTGGTAGCCAGGGTCGATCACGACTTTACGCCGAAATGGCACTTCATGGGGACCTACCGTTACTACAAGGACCGCGCTTATGGAACCAGCCAGGTAGATATCGGCGGCTTGCTGCCCGGCTGTGTCTTCGGACAGGCATGCAGCGTTTACACCATTCCTAACGAGCCCTGGAGCATGGTTGGAGGGATGACGACGATCATCACCAGCCACCTGACCAACGACTTTCGCTTCGCCTACGTCCGCAACCTGTGGGCCTACGGCTCCGCCATGGCGCCGCCGCAACTGTCAGGCCTCCCAGGCGCGCTGGAAATCGGCGGTGAAACCGCCAACGCGCTCATCCCCTACAATGTCAACAACCAGAGCGTGCGCGCCCGCGAATGGAACGGCCAGGACAAGCAGCTCAAAGATGACGTGAGCTACCTCCGCGGCAATCACTTCTTCCAGTTCGGCGGAAGCTTCCAGCGCAACTTCGACCAGATGTACCGCACCGACAACGGAGCCGGTATCATGTCGGCGCTGGTCTATCAGATTTACGATACGGGCATCAACATTGATTCCCGGTACCAGCCCACGACCATTGCCAGCTCGTCCGCGTCCACCTGGAATCACCTTTATGCCGAAGTGCTCGGTCTCGTGAACCAGCCTCAGGCGCTGTTCACGCGCAAGCTTCCGGCGCTGACGCTGAATCCCATTGGGACGCCCATGTTTCCCCGGGCCATCATTAATTACTACAACGCCTATATGAACGACACGTGGCACGTGCGGCCCAAGGTCACGCTGTCCTATGGCTTGGGTTATATGGTGGAACGGCCGCCCTATGAGCTGACAGGACAACAAGTAATCACCGTGGATCCCAACAATCAGCCGCTCAGCGTTCCCGCCTACCTCGACGCCAAGCAGAAAGCCGCTCTCGCCGGACAAGTCTATAACCCGGTCATCGGAATGACGCTGGTCCGAAACGTCGCCGGAGGAGGAATGAAGTACCCCTACAACGACTTCTTTGGCGGCCTCAGCCCGCGCGTCGCAGTGGCCTGGAACCCGAGTTTCGGCGATGGCATCCTGGCCAAGATCTTCGGCTATAACGATACCGTGATCCGCGCCGGCTACAGCCGCATCTTTGGTCGCTTGAACGGAGTCAAACAGGTCATGTCGCTAGTGAACAACACCGGTGTCGGCCAGCCCATCTCCTGCGTGGGCGCCAGCAAGGACGGCGGTTGCCTGGGCAACCTCGGTGTAGATCCGACCACCGCCTTCCGCATCGGCACCGACGGCATGACCGCCCCCATGCCCACCCTCACGGCCACGCTGCCGCAGCCTTATTTCCCGGGCGTGGGTGTCAACCCGGCAGCCGGCGACGGCGCGGGCATCGACCCGGACTTCAAACCCAATCGCTCCGATCAATTCACCTTTTCCATTCAGCGCGCCATTTCCAGGAAGTTCATCCTGGAAGCCGGTTACATCGGCAAGATCATCCGCAACGAGTTTCTGCCGATCAACCTGGATGCCGTTCCCTACATGCTGACCCTGAACGGCCAGAGCTTCGACAAGGCTTGGGCCAATCTGTACAACGCCGTCTCCACGGGAGCGACTCCCGCCGTGCAGCCGTGGTTTGAAGCAGCTATGGGTGGCGCGAGCTCCGCTTACTGCAGCCCTTACTCCAGTTGCACCGCTGCCGTGGCCGCCCTGCAAAAAACCAATATTAACGGAACGCGGGTCTACGACTTCTGGGCCGCGCTCGCCAGAACCTCGTCGTGGACATTGGGCCGCACACAGCCCAGTTCCAATCCTGCCCAGGTCACGTCGCTGATTCAGTACACCAGCCTCGGCTATGGAAATTACAACGCCGGCTATGTCTCGTTCACCGCGGACAATTGGCACGGCCTGGTGGCTCGATCCAACTTCACCTGGAGTCGCGCGCTTGGCACCGGCTTCCTGAACCAGTCCAACACACAAAGAACCGTCCTCGACGCTTGGGACATCCACGCCAACTATGGGGCTCAGCCGTTTGACATTAAGTTCATCTACAACCTGTCGATGACTTACCAGTCCCCGTTCTACAAAAGCCAGAAAGGAATCGTGGGGCACCTGCTCGGCGGATGGTCCATCGCTCCAATCTTCACCGCGCAGACCGGCTCACCCTTGCGCGTAACCACGTCCTCCGGCAACTCCGGGGCATTCGGTGAGATCTTCTCCAGCAGCGGCAGTGCCGATTGCGAAGGCGCGGCATTGGCAGCGCCATTCACCGGAGGGAACTCGGCCCATTACAACGTCACCGTTCCCAGCGGCGCCGGCATCAACGGCAATGCGAGTGTAGGCGGCTCCGGGATCAACATCTTCGCTGATCCCGTGGCGGTCGCCGCGGAGTTCCGGCGCCTGACATTGGGCATCGACCACAACGGCGGTGGTTGGGGCATGATTCGCGGCTTCAACACCTGGAACGTGGATACCAGCGTCTCCAAGGAGATTCGCGCCACGGAAAAGGTCGCGGCCACGCTCATGTTCCAGATCACAAATATCTTGAACCATTTCCAGGCTGCCAACCCAACCGTCAGCATTGACAGCCCGGCATCCTTCGGCGTGGTTACCGCGCAGGCCAACACCCCGCGCCGGATGGAATTCGGCTTGCGGATCCACTTTTAAGAAAGCCGGCATCCGGGGGCAGTCCTGCGGTCGGGCCGTGACGCGGCAGATCGTCGGACGCCCCCAGTTCAACCCGCGCTCTCGGCCCGCCAGCCATCAGGTCCTCAAGGTGTCGAAGATTTCAGCGTTTAATGCTATAAGACCCGAAAATCCTTGAAAAATTCAACAAAACGCTGTATAACCTAAGCTAACCGGCATCCTTTACGGGGTGCCTGGCCTCTATATACGATATCGGGCCGAAATCTTAAGCCGAAGCGACGAAAAGGCATTAGTTGGTTTTATGCGTGACGCGTGACTGGGTTTCCAGCAGCGGCAGCGCTCTGTTTTACGTAACGGGCCTTTTGAGGTGATTTCAATGGTTTCTCGCTTCGGACGTTCTTGGTTTGTCTTCGGGCGTCTGGTTATCTTGTTGGGGATACTGCTTTGCCTCAGCGCGATGCCAGCTTGGCCACAAGCTACATCAACCAGTTCCATCACCGGCCAGGTGACGGATCAACAGGCGGCGCTGGTTCCAGCCGCGCAGGTTACCCTAACCGACCGGGCGACCAACGCGACGCGCACTACGTCGACCAATGAA
>Ga0335081_10014062_pt1 | contig 12948 bp, 11 predicted proteins | sample Lox_Sample_35_FD_206713 | JGI IMG/M metagenome (GOLD analysis project Ga0335081, IMG submission 206713) | Soil microbial communities from Loxahatchee National Wildlife Refuge, Florida, United States - Lox_Sample_3.5 | ecosystem: Environmental > Terrestrial > Soil > Wetlands | place: USA...
TGTTCTGGTGGAGACACTCCTCGATCGCGGGGCCGACGGCGACCTAGTCGAAGCCGAGGCTGCGATCGAGCGGTTAGCGGCCGCACCGGCCGACGAGGGTTTGGTGATGCGTGAGGTCTGGCTGCTGCGATCACGAACTCTGCTGGCGCGGGCTCGCGGCGACACGGTGGCCTATACGGATCTCCGGGATCGCTACCGCGACATGGCGAGAACGCTTGGCTTCGAGGGGCATATCGCGTGGGCCGAGGCGATGCCATAACGCGCGCGGTCTGTCTCCTGCGAACTCACGGCTGCCGGCGCCCGGACAGCGCGGCGGCGACGTCGCGGGCCCGGTCGCGGGCTGTCCCGATATCCGGTGCGGTGGCCAGTGCTGCCACTGCGGTGGCGCCCGACACCCGGACATCGCTTTCCGGCACACCAAGCGCAGCGGTCAACCGGTCGGCGCTCGGCGCGCGGGGACCGGGATTCAGCACCCGGGCGGCCCCCGGCGACACCATCATGGTGTCCACCGGCAGGCCCAGAATGGCGCGGGCCTGCAGTTCGAACGCCGACAGCCGTTGGCTGCGCAGCGTCACCCAGGCGCTCTGCTGCGGGCACGCGGTGACGTCGGCGAAGTACACCTCGTCGCCGTTGATCATCAACTCCACGCTGAAGACGCCGCGCCCGCCGAGGGCCTTGACGATGCGCGCGGCGACCGACCTGGCGGCGTCGGTGGCGGCCGGGCTCAGCTCCTGCGGCTGCCAGGACTCAAGCACGCCCGCGGACCCGCGATGACCGATGGGAGTGCAGAACTCGATGACCGGACCCGTCGGGCCATCGGTGCGCACGGCGAGCAAGCTGACCTGAAATTCGATCTCGACCACCGTTTCGGCCAGCACCCGCTGGCGTGCTCCGCCCGCTTCGTGCCGCACCGCACGCTGCCACACACGCTCGATATCGTCGGGCCCCGCGACCACCTGCCCCTGGCCGACCACCCCCGCCGCCGGTTTCACCAGCAATGGAAACCCAGCCTGGGCGGCCACGGCGCTGAGCTCGGTGACCGATTCGATGAACCAGAACGGTGCGGTGGGCAAGCCCAGCTCGTCGGCAGCGAACCGGCGCAGGCCCTCCCGGTCGGTGGTGAGCCGGACGCTGCGCGCACTCGGCACCAGCTCGGTGAACTCGTCGTCGGCCCGGGCCAAGACAGCCTCGATCGCCCCGAGGGCCGCAAGCGCCATACCGGACATGGAGTCGGTAAGCGTCACAAAGTCGGGTTGCAGCCTTTCGAACTCGGCCGACACCGACAGCGCATCAGCGTCACCGTCGACAGCGATCACTTCCGCGCCGAGGCGTCGCAAGGCGATTGTCAGCTCCACGCTGAACTCGCCTGAACCCAGCAGCATCACCCGGGGCCCGACGTCGGTGGGCTCGCTCATGTTGAATACGGATAGGAGCGTACCTACGGCTGGCCGGGCAGCAACCGCACCATTAGGCCGTTGCCCTCGGCCAGCACCGTCTCGTCACCGTCGACCAACTCGGCTGACACGAACGCCTTGCGGCCCTCGGTTCTGGTGACCCGTCCACGCACCAGCAACGTCGCATCGATCGGGGTGATCTTGCGGTAATCGACGTGCAGGAAGGCCGTCCGGCTGATCGGCCTGCCGGCCGCATGCGAGATCATGCCGAACATGTGGTCGAACAGCAGCGGCAGCACACCTCCGTGCACCGCCATGTTGCCGCCGACGTGAAACCGCGTGAAATATCCCGTCATTTCGACACCATCGGGGCCGTACCGAGTCAGCATCCAGGGCGGCAGCAGCACGCTGCCCATGCCGGGCAAGCCAGGAGTCCGGCCGGCGGGCGCCTTGCCCTCATCGGCCTGGAATGGGCCCATCAGCTCGACCAGCGCCTCAGCGCGGTCGGCCGCGTCGTCCCACACCGTGTCGTCGGGGTCGGCGGATACGGCCAGGTCCTGCAACCGGCGCATGGCCGCCACGAAGCGTCCGAAACCCGGCCCGGGGCTGACCGCGCCGTACTCGGGAAAGCCGCCGTGGTGATGGTATTCGGGATCGAGTTCTTCCGGGTCCGGTGCAGCGTCCGTCACTGGCGGGCCGCCAGCACGTCGCGGCGCACGATGGTCTGATCCCGGCCCGGGCCGACGCCGATGCACGAAACATATGCTCCGGCAAGCTCTTCCAGCCGCAGTACGTAGTCACGCGCCTTGGCGGGCAGGTCGTCGAACTGCCGCGCCGACGAGATGTCCTCCCACCAGCCGGGCAGCTCCTCGTAGATCGGCTTGGCGCGGTGGAGTTCGCTTTGGGTCATCGGCATCTCGGGGGTGCGCTTCCCGTCGATCTCGTAACCGACGCAGACCGGCACCGTTTGCAGGCTGGACAGCACGTCGAGCTTGGTCAGGAAATAATCGGTGATGCCGTTGACCCGGGTCGCATAACGGGCGACGACGGCGTCGAACCAGCCACAGCGCCGGCGCCGCCCGGTGGTGACGCCGAACTCTCCGCCGGTCTTGGACAAGTATTCGCCGTTCTCGTCGAACAACTCGGTGGGGAACGGGCCGGAGCCCACCCGGGTGGTGTAGGCCTTGAGGATCCCCAGCACGGTGCGGATCCGCGTGGGGCCGATGCCCGAGCCGACAGCCGCGCCGCCCGCCGTCGGGTTCGACGACGTGACGTAGGGGTAGGTGCCGTGGTCGACGTCGAGCAGGGTGCCCTGGGAGCCTTCCAGCAGCACCGTTTCGCCCGCCTCCAGCGCGTTGTTGAGCAGCAGCCGGGTGTCGGCGATGCGATGCCGGAAGCCCCCGGCCTGTTCGAGCAGGACCTCCACCACGTGGTCTGCGTCCAGCGCCTTGCGGTTATAGATCTTGACCAGAATCTGGTTCTTGAGTTCCAACGCGGCCTCGATCTTGTGGGCCAGCAGCTCGCGGTCCAGCACGTCGGCAACCCGGATCCCCATGCGGGCGATCTTGTCCTGGTAGCACGGCCCGATGCCCCGGCCGGTGGTGCCGATCTTCTTGCTGCCCATGTAGCGCTCGGTGACCTTGTCGATGGCAACGTGGTAAGGCATCAGCAGGTGGGCGTCGGCGGAGATCAGCAGCTTGGAGGTGTCGACGCCGCGGTCTTCCAGGCCTTTCAGCTCGTCGAGCAGCACGCCCGGGTCGATCACCACGCCGTTGCCGATGACGTTGGTGACGCCGGGCGTCAGTACTCCGGACGGGATGAGGTGCAGCGCGAAGTTCTCGCCGGTGGGCAGGACGACGGTGTGCCCGGCGTTGTTGCCACCCTGGTAGCGGACCACCCACTGCACGCGTCCACCGAGCAGGTCAGTGGCCTTACCCTTGCCCTCGTCACCCCATTGGGCGCCGATGAGGACGATTGCCGGCATGACATGCTCCCTGCTTAGTCGTGGTGATCGCAAGCGCGGCGCAGCCGGGCGCAGCGGGTCACCACAATAGTGTTGTCCAGCCGGTGACCCACCCTATCCCAGCAGGTTGCGAGGAGTGTCTTGATTTCCAGTGTGGCGGTGCTGCTGTTCGGCGATCAGCAGCCCCGGAGTCTTGAAGGCCTGCCCTCCCACCGGGTTGCTGGTCCGGCCGATATCGATACCGCGATCGGGCCGCACCGACGGCTTGCGGTGGTCGGTGCCGATGCCGACCTGGCCGCGGTGCTCACCCGGCTGCTGCGCGCCGAGCGACTCGACATCGAGGTGGCCTATGCGCCGCGCCGGCGCACCGCGGCGACCCGGATCTATCGGCTACCGGCCGGACGCCGGGCATCGCGGCGCATCCGGACCGGCACGGCCCGACGCGCGCCGCTGATCCGCGACGAGACCGGGTCGGTCATCGTCGGCCGAGCCCAATGGCTGCCCGCCGACGCTCAGTCACTCCGCGGTGAGGCGGTCGTCGACGACACCGTCCTATTCGACGGCCACGTGACCGGCGTGCGCGTAGAGCCGACGCTGTCGCTGCCGGGCCTGCGGGCCAGGGTGGACGGCAGGCGTCGCTGGATCGCCGGGCGCGCGGTCCAGCTGGGCAGCACCGGCGTCGCCGTCGTCCGAGACGGTGTCCCGGCCCCCCGCACGGCGCGCCGATCCACGTTCTATCGCAACGTCGAAGGCTGGCTGGCGGTCCGCTAGTTCACCCACGTCAGGGCATCGAAGGCCCGGGCCGGGCCGACCTGCCAGGCGCCGACGGGGGCGTGCATCGGCCGCGGCGTCACAGAACACCCGCAGCCGCAGTCGGGCCGGCCCGTTGAGCTTCGGTCCCCGGTCTTCGCAGGCAACCACACCCGTTACGTAGTCGTCGAGGGCAAGGATGTCGGCGTTGGTCGGTGTCGTGCCTTCCCCACTTTCTGTGGAATCCGTGTTGTCGAGACCACCGTGAGCTCGACATCGGGCGCATCGTTTGGCTCGGGTAACCGCCACAAAGACTTATATTCCAGCGCGGATACCGGCATGTGATTAAGATCACATCGCCGTGGTGACCCGCGGGCTACCGTCGCATCGGGCCGATGGGAGATGGATATGTCGTTTGTGGTCGCGGTGCCGGAGCAGCTGCAGACGGCAGCTGCGAATTTGGCAGATATCCGCACAATTCTGGCCGAAGCCACTGCATCCGTTGCGGTTCCCACGACCGGGTTGGTTCCCGCGGCCGCGGATGAGGTGTCGGCCGCGATCGCCGCGATGTTCGCCGACTTCGGCCGGGAATATCAACTTCTTGGCGCCCGAATGGAAGCGTTCCATGCGGGGTTTGTCGATGTGTTGAGCGCTGGCGCGGGTGCGTATTTCAACACAGAGGTCGCCAACGCCGAGTCCATCGGCGCAGCGGCCGGTGCCGCTTCAGCCCCTGCCGATCTGGTCCAGGCCATCTATCTCCCGCTGCACGCGCGCGGCGAGGCGTATCTTGCCAGCCCGCTTGGTAAGGCGATCGACCCGATTATCAATGCGCCCACTCAGTTGCTGTTCCACCGTGATCTGATCGGCAACGGCACCGCCGGGACGCTGACACACCCCAATGGCGGTCCTGGCGGGTTCCTTTTTGGTGACGGCGGGGCCGGCTACGACGCCACGGGCCAAGCAGGCGTGGCCGGCGGTAACGGCGGGGCCTCCGGGCTGATCGGCAACGGCGGTGCCGGCGGTAACGGGGCCGTCGGCGGGGCCGGCGAGGCCGGTGGCGCCGGCGGGGCCGGCGGCATCGGCGGGTTCCTGATCGGCAACGGAGGTGACGGCGGCAACGGCGGGGCCGGCGGCGCCGGCATGAACGGCGGGGCCGGCGGCGCGGGCGCGAACAAAGGGCACTTCATCTTCGGCTTCGGCAACTTCTTCGGGAACGCCGGCAACGGCGGCAACGGCGGCGCCGGCGGGGCCGGCGTCCCCGGCACGGACGGCACGGCGACCAGTCCCGCCATCGGCGGCGGCGCTGGCGGCGCCGGCGGCGCCGGCGGCACCGGCGGGGCTGCCGGGCTGCTGTTCAGCGTTGGCGGCAACGGCGGCCACGGGGGCGGCGGCGGCGCCGGCCAGGCCGGCGGCAACGGCTTCGACGCCAGCACCGTCGCCGGCATGAACGGCGGCAACGCCGGCAGCGGCGGCAACGGCGGCAACGCCGGGGCCGGAGGGGCCGGCGGTGTCGGCGGGCTTCTGGGCGGGGGAGGCAACGGCGGTGACGGCGGCACCGGCGGCGACGCCGGAGCAGCCGGCACCGGCGGTGACGCCGGCACCGGCGCGGTCGGTGCCACCGGCGGCAACGGCGGGGTGGGGGGTAACGGCGGCACCGGCGGAAATTCCGGCCCGGTCGGCTATACCCATCCCGTGGGCGGCAACGGCGACGGCGGCGACGGCGGGGGCGGCGGTTCCGCCGGCGCTCCCGGAACCGGAACCACCACCGGCACGGGCGGGACTGCCGGGGCCGGCGGGGCCGCCGGGGCGCCCGGCAGCACCCCCGGCAGCGGCGGCACCCGCGGCACCCCGGGCATCCCCGGTGCCATGTTTGTCGCGCATCCCCTCGCCGCGGCCCATTCCCTCGCGGGACTGGATGTGAGCAGTCCTCTTCACCCGAGCGGTCTTGCGCTGAGTTCGGTTGATGCGGCGTTGACTGGCCTCGCGCTGCCGACCGGCTCACCGGCCATTGCTTCACTGGTTAACGGTGTGGTCCAGGGCATCTATCTGCCGCTGCACGGGCTCGGCGAGGCATATATTGCTAGTCCGCTCGGTCAACTGGTCGACCCGATTATCAATGCGCCTTTCCAGTTCTTGTTCGGCCGCGACCTGATCGACAACGGTGCTGCCGGAATCGCGGGAGGAACGTTGGCACAAGCCGACGGCGCTCCCGGCGGGATCCTCTTCGGCGACGGCGGCGCCGGTGCGACCGATGCGGCCGGTGTGGGCGGGTCCGGCGGCAAGGCCGGCCTGACCGGCAACGGCGGCGCCGGCGGTGCCGGGGCGGACGGCGGCGCCGGCGGAGCCGGCGGCAGGGGCGGATTCCTGATCGGAAACGGCGGCCCCGGCGGCAACGGCGGCGACGGCGGCATCGGCATGGACGGCGGGGTCGGTGGGGCCGGCGGCAACAGCGGGTTCTACCTCGGCATGGGCGGCAACGGCGGAAAGGGCGGAAACGGCGGGGCCGGCACGGTCGGCGAACCGGGCACCGCGAGCCTCCCGGGCACCAACGGCGGCAATGGCGGCATGGGCGGGGCCGGTGGCGCTGGCGGGGCTGCCGCGCACCTCTACAGCATGGGCGGCGACGGCGGCGACGGCGGCGACGGCGGGACCGCCGGGGCCGGCGGCAACGGCTTCGACGCCAGCACCGTCATGGGCATGAACGGCGGCAATGCCGGCAACGGCGGCAACGGCGGCACCGCAGGGGCCGGTGGGGTCGGCGGCGAAGGCGGCCTTTTGAGCCAGGGAGGCAACGGCGGTGACGGCGGCACCGGCGGCGACGCTGGAAAAGCCGGGACCGGCGGCGACGCGGGGGCCGGCGCGGCCGGCGGCAACGGCGGCAACGGCGGGCTCGGTGGTAACGGCGGCGCCGGCGGGAATGCCGGCGAACTCGGCCTTTTGGGCCCCCCGGGCGGCAACGGCGACGGCGGCAACGGCGGGACCGGCGGCACCGGCGGCGGCCCTGGAACCGGAACCACCGCCGGCACCGGCGGGGCTGCCGGCGACGGCGGGACCGGCGGGGTGGCGGGTGCCGGTGGCAACGGCGGCACCGCCGGGACCCCCGGCACCCCCGGCTGACACCGGTTGCAGGGTCGGGCTAGGAGGCCTCACCGCCACCGGCCGAATCGATCGGCCGCACGGGGCGTCCGAGGACCCCGAGGGGATGCGCGTGGTCGACGATCCCATAGATGTTGAGGAACGCGTCGTAGCCGATGAGCCGAAGAAAGTCGTCGGGGAGTTCTCGTGCCACTTCCTGCGGGATCGCGAGGTATGGATTCTCCTGCTGTCGCAGCCAGGCGCAGTTGTAGTTCACGTTCAGGCCCAGCCGAGCATGTGGGGAGCGGTTCGCACCGCCACCGTGAAACAGCCCTCCGTTCCAGAGCAGGACCGAGCCGGGTTCCATTTCGGCGCTAACTCTCTGACAGGCATCGGGCATCGCAGTGAGATCTTGGCTCTTGGGAACCAGCACCGTGGCGCCGTTCTCGCGGGTGAACTCGGTGATCGCCCACATGGTGTTCACGATCAACGGCGGATGCGGGCGTGAGATGGGAAACAGCACATCGTCTTGGTGAAATGGCTGCGCCGTCTCGCCGGGGTGGATCTCGATCGCGTTGACGATCGAGACCTGGGGATAGGTCAGCACGGTGCGCACCAGCTCGACAACCGCCGGATGGCCTACCAGACAATCGGTTGCGCGAGTTTTCGCCAGGACGTTGTGAAGTCGGCGGGTCCGGGAGCCGAAGAATTCGCCCCGCGCCCACGGCTGTCGTGCGAGCAGCGGCGTGAGGGCGCGCGTGACCTCTTCGACCTCGAGCGCGGACAGCAACCCTGGCAGGATCACGTAGCCGTCGATTTGCAGCTGCCGAAGCGCCTCGCTCATCGTCATCGCCTCTACTCGACCACCAGCGCGCGGGTCAGGGCGCCAGCGACATTGTCGCTCATGGATGGACCACGGCGTAGTTGATCGCAACGTCGAAGGCTGGCTGCTGTTCAGGTAGCTTCGACGGGTGCGCGAATCGGTGCGACCCAGCCCGATCTTTCTGGGCCTCGTCGGGTTGACGGCGGTCGGGGGCGTACTGGCCTGGCTGGCCGGGTCCAGCGTGCGGCCGATGGCGTATGCCGGAGTGTTCATCTTCGTGATCGCCGGCTGGCTGGTGTCGCTGTGCCTGCACGAATTCGGGCACGCGTTCACCGCCTGGCGATTCGGCGACAATGACGCCGAGGTGCGCGGCTACCTGACGCTGGATCCGCGGCGCTACAGCCATCCCGCGCTATCGCTCCTGTTGCCGATGGTGATCATCGTGCTGGGCGGGATCGGCCTGCCCGGCGCAGCGGTGTACCTGCGGACCTGGTTCATGAGCCCGAGGCGCCGCACCCTGGTCAGCCTGGCGGGGCCGGCGGCCAACCTCGCGCTGGCAGTGCTGCTGCTCGCGCTGACCCGGTGGTTCTACGACCCGGACCACGCGGTGCTGTGGTCGGGGGTGGCCTTCTTGGGATTCCTCGAGCTCACGGCGGTGTTGCTGAATCTGCTGCCCGTCCCGGGCCTGGACGGATACGACGCCCTGGAACCGCATTTGAGTCCCGAGACGCAGCGCGCGTTGGCGCCCGCGAAGCAGTACGGCTTTTTCATCCTGCTGTTCCTGTTCTTGGCGGCCAGCCCGTGGATCTTCGGGCTTGTGCTCTGGCTCTTCGATTTCTCCGGTGTGCCGCACCTGCTGGTGGCGTGGGGCAACTCGCTGACCCGGTTCTGGAGCCGCTGGATCTGACGCTTGCCATATATGCGTTAGTACGCATATATTACTGCGCATGGGTGCCGGTCACAGTCACACCCCCGCCGGGGCGGACGCATCGCGGACGATCCCCCGCATGGTCATCGCAGCGGGAATCCTGGCGACATTCTTCGTCGTGGAACTGACCACCTCATTACTGATCAACTCGATGGCCCTGCTGGCCGATGCCGGGCACATGCTCACTGACGTGGTTGCCGTGTTCATGGGGCTGGCCGCCGTCGTGCTGGCCCAGCGCGGCAGCTCGTCGCCCGCACGCACCTACGGGTGGCATCGCGCCGAGGTGTTCACCGCAGTGGCGAACGCTGCGCTGCTCATCGGGGTCGCGATGTTCATCCTCTACGAGGCGATCGAACGGCTCAAGGAACCCGTGTCCATCCCCGGTCTGCCGATGGTCGTGGTGGCGCTGGCGGGCTTGGCCGCCAACTTCGCGGTGGCGCTGCTGCTGCGTTCGCACTCCGAGGGCAGCCTGGCGGTCAAGGGCGCCTACATGGAGGTCGTCGCGGACACCGTCGGCAGCATCGGTGTGCTGATCGCCGGCATCGTCACCATCACCACGCACTGGCCCTACGCCGACGTGTTGGTCGCGCTGCTGGTGGCGCTGTGGGTGCTGCCGCGGGCGATCTCGCTGGCCCGTGCGGCGTTGCGGATCCTTTCCGAATCCTCGCCGGCCCACATCGATGTCGAGGAGCTCCGTATGGCACTGGGCGCAGTCAAAGGCGTGACCGACGTACACGACCTGCACGTGTGGACTCTTTCGCCGGGCAAGGACATGTGCACCGCGCACCTTCGAAGCGCCGCGGACTCTGCCCAGGTACTCAATGAGGCGCGCGCGGTGCTGCACGCGCGTGGACTGGACCACGCCACCGTCCAGGTCGAGTGCCCGGACGGCACCGGACACTGTGAGGACACCTTCTAGAGGTCTACAAGCCCAGCGCTGTACGGGCCTCGGGGTCGCAATCGTCGAGAAGATCCAGGCAGCGTCGGTACTCGTCGGTCTCGCCGATAGTTTCAGCGGCCCGCGCCAGTGCCGCAACACATCGCAGGAAGCCCCGATTGGGCTCGTGCGAATACGGCACCGGGCCGAAACCCTTCCAGCCGTGGCGGCGCAGCCGGTCCAGGCCCCGGTGGTATCCGGTGCGCGCGTAGGCGTAGGCCGTGACGGCTTTGTTCTCGGCCTCGGAGGCCAGCGCCTCTTCGGCGAGCGCCGCCCAGGCCACCGACGCCGACGGATGTGCGGCGGCGACGATGCCCGGGTTCTCATCGGCCAACAGCGCCGCCTCGGCGTCAGTGTCACCAGGCAGCAGGATCGGATCAGGTCCCAGAAGATCACCCATCGGCGTCATGGTTGCCATTCTGCCGTTCCGCCGTCCGCCGGGGCGCCGCGCCTCGCCCTTCACCCGGACCGCAGGGCCGGGTCGCTAAGCTCCAAACTACCGACTCGATAGCGGGAGGACAGTCGCACTCATGCCCAATGCACCCGAGCCCGACCGGGACGACCCGGCCGGCCAACGGTCCGCGAATCCCGACGAACAGCTCACCGAGGCTCAACCCCTAGTGCCCCACGACTCCGAGACCGAGACCGTGGTGATCCAACCCGATCCGGACGGTGAACCGGAGGTGAGACCCGAGGGACCACCCCGCGAACGTCGGTTCACGGCACCCGGCTTCGACGCCAAGGAGACCGCGGTCATCGCCACCGCTCCGGAACCCGCGACGGAAGTCTTTGCGACCCCACCGGTTCCGACCGGCCCGCCGCCGCAAGCCGCAACACCGCCGACAACGCCCCCGAATCCCCCGAAAACTGCTACGCCACAAGCGATCCCGCCGCGGCGGGGCATGGAGCTGCCGGCATCGCGGCAATACAACTGGGGCTGGGTGCTGGCGATCGTCGTGATCGTCTTGGCACTGGCCGCGATCGCCATACTGGGCACGGTGCTGCTGACCCGCCACAACAACTTGAAGGTCTCGCCCGAAGACCAGGTCCGGCAGACCATCCAAAGCTTTGACGTCGCGGTGCAAAGAGGCGACCTGAAAACGTTACGCAGCATCACGTGCGGCACCACCCGCGACGGCTATGTGGATTACGACGAACACGCGTGGCAGGAAACCTATCAGCGGGTTTCCGCGGCCAAGCAGTACCCGGTGATCGCCAGCATCGATCAGGTCGTCGTCAACGGCCGACACGCCGAGGCGAACATCACCACGTTCATGGCCTACGACCCACAGCTCCGCTCGACACGCAGCCTGGACCTGCAATTCCGCGACGACAAGTGGGAGATCTGCCAGTCGCCCAGCGGGTAGCGCGAGATCAGCTGCCGACTGACTTTCCGGCGCAGTGCAGGTCGTTGCACGCCTCGATCACGCGCTCGGTCATCGACGCTTCGGCCTTCTTGAGATAGCTGCGCGGGTCGTACACCTTCTTGTTGCCCACGTCGCCGTCGACCTTGAGCACGCCGTCGTAGTTGGCGAACATATGACCCGCGAGCGGGCGGGTGAACGCGTACTGGGTGTCGGTGTCGACGTTCATCTTCACCACGCCGTAGCGCAGCGCCTCTTCGATCTCAGACTTCAGCGAACCGGACCCGCCGTGGAAGACGAAGTCGAACGGCTTGGCGCCATCGGGCAATCCGAGCTTGGCCGCCGCCACCTTCTGGCCCTGGGCCAGGATGTCGGGGCGCAGCTTGACGTTGCCAGGCTTGTAGACGCCGTGCACGTTGCCGAACGTCGCCGCCAGCAGGTACTTGCCGTGTTCGCCGTGCCCCAGCGCGTCGACGGTCTTCTCGAAGTCCTCCGGGGTGGTGTACAGCTTCTCGTCGATCGCTCCGACCACGCCGTCCTCTTCGCCGCCGACCACGCCGATCTCGACCTCCAGGATGATCTTGGCGGCCGCGGCCGCCTTGAGAAGTTCCGTGGCGATGGCGAGGTTCTCGTCGATCGGCACCGCCGAGCCGTCCCACATGTGCGACTGGAACAAAGGGTCGCGACCCGCGCCAACCCTTTCTGACGAGATCGCCAGCAGCGGGCGCACGTAGGTGTCCAGCTTGTCCTTGGGGCAGTGGTCGGTGTGCAGCGCGACGTTGATCGGGTATTTGGCCGCGATCGCGCGGGTGAATTTGGCCAGCGCAACCGCGCCGGTCACCATGTCCTTGACCCCCAGGCCGGACGCGAACTCCGCACCACCGGTGGAGAACTGGATGATGCCGTCGCTGCCGGCGTCGGCGAAGCCTTTGATGGCGGCGTTGACGGTCTCCGAAGACGTGCAGTTGATGGCCGGGAAGGCGTACGAGTTCTCCTTGGCGCGCCCCAACATCTCCGCGTAGATCTCGGGCGTTGCGATAGGCATGGACTTCCTTCCTGACGACGGGGTCTTCCCAGTATCGCAACACCACAATCGCGGTGGGCACCGGTATGTTGGGACGTCATGAGCACCGCCGTGATGGCCCTGCCGGACATCCTCGACCCGATGTACTGGCTGGGCGCCGACGGCGTTTTCGGGTCCGCCGTCCTGCCCGGGATTCTGGTCATCGTGTTCATCGAGACGGGGCTGCTGTTTCCGCTGCTGCCCGGGGAGTCGTTGTTGTTCACCGGCGGCCTGCTGGCCGCGCACCCGAATCCGCCGGTCAGCATCGGGGTACTGGCGCCCTGCGTCGCGGCGGTCGCGGTGCTGGGCGACCAGTGCGGGTACTTCATCGGGCGCCAGATCGGACCGGCCCTGTTCAAGAAGGAAGACTCCAGGTTCTTCAAAAAGCACTACGTGACCGAGTCGCACGCGTTCTTCGAGAAATACGGGCCGTGGGCGATCATCCTCGCCCGGTTCGCGCCGTTCGTGCGGACGTTCGTCCCGGTGGTGGCCGGGGTGTCGTACATGCGCTATCCGGTGTTCCTCGGGTTCGACATCGTCGGCGGCGTCGCATGGGGCGGCGGCGCGACGCTGGCCGGGTACTTCCTGGGCACTGTGCCGTTCGTGCACCAGAACCTGGAAAAGATCATCCTGGCCATCTTGTTCGTGTCA
>Ga0335081_10014063_pt1 | contig 12947 bp, 9 predicted proteins | sample Lox_Sample_35_FD_206713 | JGI IMG/M metagenome (GOLD analysis project Ga0335081, IMG submission 206713) | Soil microbial communities from Loxahatchee National Wildlife Refuge, Florida, United States - Lox_Sample_3.5 | ecosystem: Environmental > Terrestrial > Soil > Wetlands | place: USA: Florida...
GGCTTCTGCCCGACACGCATCCGCAGTGCGCCGGCGCGGCGCGATCGACCGTGCTGAAGGAGTCGGATGTCGTCATGCTGATCGGCGCCCGCCTCAACTGGCTGCTCTCCCACGGCAAGGGCAAGACCTGGGGCGAGCCGCACGCGAAGAGGTTCATCCAGATCGACATCGAGCCCAGGGAGATGGACTCGAACGTCGAGATCGCGGCTCCTCTGGTCGGCGATATCGGCTCCTGCGTCGCGGCGCTGGTCGAGGGCATCGACGGCAAATGGCCGCCACCGCCGGCCGAGTGGATCACCGCCGTCCAGGCAAAGAAGGAAGAGAACATCGCCAAGATGGCGCCGCGGCTGATGAAGAATTCCGCGCCGATGGACTTTTACGGCGCGCTCGCGGCACTGCGCGCCGTCATCAAGGAGCGGCCGGAAGCGATCCTGGTCAATGAAGGCGCCAATACGCTCGATCTCGCGCGCGGCGTCATCGACATGTTTCGGCCGCGCCAGCGTCTCGATGTCGGAACCTGGGGCGTCATGGGCGTCGGCATGGGCTTCGCCATCGCGGCCGCGGTGGAGACCGCCAAGCCCGTGCTCGCGATCGAGGGCGACTCGGCTTTCGGCTTCTCCGGCATGGAGGTCGAGACGATCTGCCGGTACCGCCTCCCGGTCTGCATCGTCGTCTTCAACAACGACGGCATCTATCGCGGCACCGATGTCAACGCTGCCGGCGGTTCCGATCCGGCGACCACGGTGTTCGTCAAAGGCTCGCGTTACGACAAGATGATGGAAGCCTTCGGCGGGGTGGGGGTCCACGCGACGACGCCGGACGAGCTCAAGCGCGCGGTCGATGCGGCGATGGATTCCGGCAGGCCGACGCTCGTCAACGCGGCGATCGACCCGGCAGCCGGGAGCGAGAGCGGCCGCATCGGCAACCTCAACCCGCAAAGCGTGCTGCGCAAGAAATAAGAGCACGGTGAACTTTACCGATATCGAGCCGAGGACATGTGACGATGGCCAGCGCCAGGAAAGCCAAAGCGAAGACCAAGACCGCGGTGAAGACATCCGCTGCGAAGAAGAAGGCCGTGAAGCTCAAGGCGAGGAAGCCCGCGGCGAGAGCGTTGAAGAGCAACGGCGTGCCGCGTCCGAGCACCAAGCCGTGGGGAGAGGCGGGGCGCGCGCTCGACGGCGTGCGCATTCTCGACTTCACCCACGTGCAGTCGGGGCCGACCTGTACGCAGCTTCTCGCCTATATGGGCGCCGACGTGGTCAAGGTCGAACGGCCCGGCGTCGGCGACATCACGCGCGGCCAACTGCGCGACGTGAAGAACGCCGACAGCCTGTATTTCACCATGCTCAACGGCAGCAAGCGCTCGATCACGATCGATTCCAAGCACCCCAAGGGCAAGGAGATCCTCGACCGGCTGGTCAAGGAATGCGACGTCCTGGTGGAGAATTTTGCGCCCGGCGCGCTCGACCGCATGGGGCTCACCTGGGAGCACATCCACAAGCTCAACCCGCGCATGATCCTGGCCTCGGTCAAAGGATTTGGGCCGGGTCCCTATGAGGACTGCAAGGTCTACGAGAACGTCGCCCAATGCGCCGGCGGAGCGGCCTCGACCACCGGCTTCCGCGATGGGCCGCCGCTCGTCACCGGTGCGCAGATCGGCGACTCGGGAACGGGCCTGCATCTCGCGCTTGGCATCGTCTCGGCGCTCTACCAGCGCGTCCGCACCGGCCGCGGCCAAAGGGTGCTGTGCGCGATGCAGGACGGCGTTCTCAATCTCGCACGGGTGAAGCTGCGCGATCAGCAGCGCCTCAAGCACGGACCGCTCACCGAATACAGCCAGTACGGCGAGGGCATTCCGTTCGGCGCGGCGACGCCGCGCGCCGGCAACGATTCCGGCGGCGGCCAGCCGGGCTGGATTCTCAAATGCAAGGGCTGGGAGCACGATCCCGACGCCTACATCTATTTCATCACCCAGGCGCCGGTATGGGGCGCGATCTGCGATCTCATCGGCAAGCCGGAGTGGAAGACCGATCCGGACTACGCGACGCCGGCGGCGCGGCTGCCGCGGCTGCGGACGATCTTCGACACCATCGAGCAATGGACGATGACCATGACCAAGTTCGAGGTCATGGAGACGTGCAACAAATACGACATCCCGGTCGGACCGATCCTGTCGATGAAGGAGATCGCGGAGGAGCCGTCGCTGCGCGCGACCGGCACCGTGGTCGAGATCGATCATCCCACGCGTGGGCCGTATCTCACGGTGGGCAACCCAATCAAACTGTCCGACTCGATCGCCGACGTGCGCCGCTCGCCGCTTCTTGGCGAACATACCGACGAAGTGCTAGGCGAGGTGCTGCATTACTCGGACAAGGAGATTGCCGAGATCAAGGCGTCCGGCGCGGTGAGCGCGGCGGAGAAGGCGAAGGCCGAGGCGGCGTGAACCGCGGAGCGAACGAGGCGAGCCGTTCCAGCTGCCTCCTTCCGCGGGCGTGAGCGGTGATCAAGAGGACTCGATGCGTATCGTCGTTCACGGACAGCAGGCGTTCGGCAAGGCCGTGCTCGAGGCGCTGCTCAAGCGCGGTGAAAATGTCGTTGCCGTCTACGTCGCGCCGGAGAAGCCCGGCGCCAAGCCCGATCCGCTCAAGGAGGCGGCGCTTGCCGCCAAGCTTCCGGTGCATCAGCCGGCGTCCTATCGCAAGTCCGAAGTCTGGGAGGAGTTCCGCGCGCTCAAGCCCGACCTGCAGGTGATGGCCTTCGTCACGCTGTTTGTGCCGGAAGAGTTTCTCAGCATCCCGACCCACGGTTCGATCCAGTATCATCCTTCGCTGCTCCCCGCTTATCGCGGGCCGAGCGCGATCAACTGGCCGATCATCAAGGGCGAGTCCGAGACCGGTCTCTCGATCTTCTGGCCGGACAACGGGCTCGATACCGGCGACATCCTGCTGCAGAAGAAGACCGCGATCGGCCCGACCGACACGCTCGGCTCCGTCTATTTCGATCGCCTGTTTCCGATGGGCGTCGAGGCGATGCTCGAAGCGGTCGATCTGGTGCGCGCCGGCAAGGCGCCGCGCATCAAGCAGGACGAGGCCAAGGCGACCTACGAGCGCCGCTGCGGCGCCGACAACGCGCACATCGAATGGGGCCGCCCGTGGCTGGAGATCGACCGCCTCATCCGCGGCTGCAATCCGTCGCCCGGCGCCTGGTCGAAGCTCGACGGCAAGATCGTGAAGATCTTCGACGCGAAGCCGCTGCCGGCCAAGGATCCATCGGGCATCGCCGGCAAGGTCGGCGAGATCGTCGCAGTCGAAGCCGACGGCTTCTCCGTGGTCTGCGCCGACGGCCGGTTCAAGGTCACGCGCGTGCAGGCGGAAGGACCCAAGATTGGCGCCAATGAATTTGCCGCCAACGCCAAGCTCAGTCCCGGAATGAGGTTTTCATGAGTCCGCCTTCCGCTACGGCCGCCAAACCGGCGGCCGCCGCCTCCCAGCACGCCAATCCGAAATCCGACATCGAAATCTCGCAGGCGGCCAGGAAGCGGCCGATCGTCGACGTCGCGCGCGAGAAGCTCGGCATCGCGGCGCAGGACCTCGAACCCTACGGTCACTACAAAGCCAAGCTGTCGATGGACTTCGTGCAGTCGCTGCAGGGCCGGCCGAACGGAAAGCTCATTCTCGTCTCCGCGATCACGCCGACGCCGGCCGGCGAGGGCAAGACCACGACGACCGTCGGGCTGACCGACGCGCTCAATCATATCGGCAAGAAGGCGATGCTGTGCCTGCGCGAGCCCTCGCTCGGGCCGTCCTTCGGCATGAAGGGCGGCGCGGCCGGCGGCGGCTATGCCCAGGTCGTGCCGATGGAGGATATCAACCTCCACTTCACCGGCGATTTCCATGCCATCACGGCGGCGAACAACCTGCTCGCGGCGATGGTCGACAATCACATCTACTGGGGCAACGCGCTCGGCATCGACGCGCGGCGCGTAGTGTGGCGCCGCGTGCTCGACATGAATGACCGCGCGCTGCGCTCGATCGTCTCTTCGCTCGGCGGCGTCGCCAACGGCTTCCCGCGCGAGGACGGCTTCGACATCACCGTGGCCTCGGAGGTGATGGCGATCTTCTGCCTTGCGCGCGATCTCGACGATCTGAAAAATCGTTTGGCGAACATCGTGGTCGCCTACACGCGCGACCGCAAGCCGGTGCGCGCCGCCGACCTGAAGGCGCACGGCGCCATGACCGTGCTGCTCAAGGAGGCGCTTTCGCCAAATCTGGTGCAGACGCTCGAAGGCACGCCGGCCTTCATCCACGGCGGGCCGTTCGCCAACATCGCTCACGGCTGCAATTCGGTGCTGGCGACGACGACCGCGCTCAAGCTCGCCGACTACGTGGTGACGGAGGCGGGCTTCGGCGCCGATCTCGGCGGCGAGAAGTTCTTGGACATCAAATGCCGCAAGGCGGGGATCGCGCCCGACTGCGCGGTCCTCGTCGCCACCATCCGCGCGCTCAAGATGCATGGCGGCATCAAGAAGGAGGACCTCAAGAGCGAGAACCTCAAGGCGCTGGAAGCGGGAATGGCCAACCTCCAGCGCCACGTCGAGAACATGCAGAAATTCGGCATTGTGCCGGTGATCTCGATCAACCGCTTCTCCGCCGATACCGAGGCCGAGATCCGCCTGGTCGAGGCCAAGTGCAAGGCGCTTGGCGTCGAGGCTCTGATGGCCGATCACTGGGCGCAAGGCGGCGCCGGCGCCGCCGACGTCGCGCGCGCCGTGGTCAAGGTTTGCGACAGCGGCAAGAGCAAGCTCAAGGTCCTCTATCCCGACGACATGCCGCTGTTCGAGAAGATCCGCACCATCGCCCGCGAGATCTATCGCGCCAAGGACGTTTCCGCCGACAAATCGGTGCGCGATCAGCTCGCATCGTTCGAGCAGATGGGCTACGGAAAATTTCCGATCTGCGTCGCCAAGACGCAATACAGCTTCTCGACCAATCCCGACGCGAAAGGCGCGCCGACCGATCACGTCATCAACGTGCGCGAGGTGCGGCTTTCGGCCGGCGCGGAGTTCGTGGTCGCGATCTGCGGAGAGATCATGACCATGCCGGGGCTGCCCAGGGTGCCGGCCGCGGATTCCATCGACATCGGCGCCGACGGCAGGATCGTCGGGCTGTTCTAGCGGCCCGATTCCAACATTCGCACCCCGCTGCGGCAACTGCTTGACGCGGCCTGCGTGCGCGGCTCAGATGATCAACAAACGCACAACGAGGGACCGAAAATGTTGAAGTTTTATTACAGCGGCGCGCCCAATCCGACCAAGGTCGCGCTCTTTCTCGAGGAGGCTGGGCTGCCCTACGAGGCAATCCCCATCGATACCCGCAAGGGCGATCAGCACAAGCCGGAATACCTCGCGATCAACCCGAATGCGAAGGTGCCGGCGATCGTCGACGGCGACGCCATCGTGTTCGACAGCAATGCCATCCTTCTTTATCTCGCCGAGAAGACCGGCAAGTTCCTGCCGCCGAAGGGCGACAAGGCGCGCGGCGAGCTTCTGTCCTGGCTGATGTTCGTCGCCTCCGGCGTCGGCCCCTATTCCGGCCAGCTCGTGCATTTCCGCGTGTATGCGCCGGAGAAGATCGAGTACGCGATCAACCGCTATGCTTTCGAGACGCGGCGCCATTACGGCATACTCGACGCGCGCCTCGCAAAGCACAAATACATGCTGGGCGACACTTACACGATCGTCGACATGGACGTGTGGGGCTGGGTGCGGCTGATGCCGCTTGGCGAAGCTGCCTGGCCGAAATTTCCCAACCTCAAGCGGCTCATCGACGAGATCAGCGCGCGGCCGGCGGCGCAGCGCGCCGTCGCGCTGAAAGAAAGACACAAGTTCAAGACCGAGATGGACGACGAGGCGCGCCGGGCGATGTTCCGCCACCTCACCGAGAAGGTCGCGTGAGCGCGCTTGCCAAGACGTCCGCTCGCTAAAACATGCCCAGGCGCTCGCTCGCCATCGCCCCGGTGAGAAGGAGCACGCCGAAGCACATCACGAGGAGCGCGGCGCCGACCTCGACGCCGCGCAACGCCACCGCGCCGTAGCCGGCCCGTGACGCCGCGAAGCGCCTGGCCGCCGTCTTGGCGCCGACGGCGAGCGTTGCGATCGCTGCGACCGTGATTGCGGTCCCAAGCCCCATCACGAAGGTCGAGGCGATTCCGGCCCAGAACAGGCCCTGTGCCAGTGCGAAAACGAGCACCAGGATCGCGCCCGAGCAGGGCCGCAGGCCGACGGCGACGATCGCCGACAGTCCCCGGCGCCAGCCGCCCGGTCCGGCCAGCTCCTCGGGCTCCGGCCCGTGCGCGTGGCCCCAGGGCAGGGCGCTCTCGTCTTCGTCATGGTCGTGGCTGCGGCCGTGTTCACGAGCATGATCATCGATGCGATCTTGGCCGGGTGCGTGGTCATGCGCGTGCGCGACATCTTCGTGCTGATGCGCATGGACATCTTGGGCGTGCTCGTGGTGGCCATGGTGACGGCAATCGCCGTGACCGTGAAGCGCCGTTTCCGGCTTTGCCGGATCGGTTTTCGATCTCGCCGCGTGCAGCGCGCCGAGGAAGCCGCGGCCCTTCACCCACAGGAGCCGCGCGCCGAGAAGTACGATCAGACAGTAGCTGACGATCTCGACGATGCGCACCGTGTCGCCCATCATTTTCGCCGTCGCGCCGACGAGGAGCGCGGCGACGGCGACGAGCACGACCGCCGTGAGCGCTTGCAGCAGCGCCGAGCCGAAGGAGAGCACGACGCCGCGCCACCAGGTCTCCTCATTGGCGAGCAGATAGGACGAGATCACCGCTTTGCCGTGGCCGGGGCCCGCGGCGTGGAAAATGCCGTATACGAAGGAAATGCCGACGAGCCCCCGGACAGCGGAGCCGTCGGTCTTGGCGGCGCGGATGAGACCGGCAAGCTCGCGGTAGAACAGCGTCTGCTTGGCGAGGAGCCAGCCCAGCACACCGTCGGCCGGGGGTGGGCGCATGCCGAATGGTCCGGTTTGCGCGTCGACCGGGCCGAGCAAGCCAGCGATGAACAGCGTTACGGCTATGGCTGCCGGAAACAGTAGACGGCGAGCGAAACGGGCGGCGGCGTCCGACCTCACGGGCACTTCACCGAAATCCTGTTGGCGAAATTCGCGCCCATGCCGATGTTTTCCTCGGACACCGCGAAGTCCTTGTTGAGGCGCAGCGAGACCGGGAATTTATCGTGCGGCTTCTCGACCGAAGCGGCACAGCCGTTCGGCGCGCCGACGAGCCGGACCGGCTCCTTGTCCGCGAGGCCGAAGTCGATGAAGAACTCGGGATCGTAGATCTCGAGGTCGAGCGCGTTCGCCTTCACCGGCGTCTTGAACGGCAGGATGAAGTGCAGCGTCAGCAGGCTGTCCTTTGGATCGTATTCGAGGAAGTAATCGACCGGTTCGAGGAACGCATCCTTCTGCCGCTTCCCGTTCACCTTGGCGTAGGTGAAATAGGCGTAGTCCTTGAGCGACTCGACATTGACCTGGGCGAGCGGCGCCAGCTCTTCGCGCGTGAACGTTCCCTTGGTCTTGCTCTCGATCCCCTGCGTGGCAAAGGCCGAGAACATATCGTCGAAGGTCCAGGCGTGGCGCACGCCGGTCACCGACCCGTCTGGCGCGTAGAGGAGTTCCTCAGTCATCGTCACCCAGACGTGCGGATGCGCACCGGCGCCGTCCGTCAGCGCCAGAAGGCCGGCAAGAACCGCAATCACGGTGACGAAGCGACGAATGATGCGATGAAACATGGCCCCGCGCCCGCACGCCGCTCCCCGCCGCGGCGCGTCAATCTATCACGGAGTGGGGCGGAATGGAGGCTGTCGCGCGCTCCCCATGCGCGGGCGTCCTATCAGACCCCCGCGGCGCCGCCGTCGGCGCGGGAATCGTGCGCCCCCTCGCAGGTGCCGTTGGGATGAAGGATGGCCGCACCGGCGTGACCCATCGTGTCGGAATAGCCTTCGGGCAGGATTTCGACGGCGTGGCCGGCGGCTTCGAGCGCGTCGACGAGGTGGCCGTCGAAGCGCGATTCCATGCGCAGCGTAGTCTGCGGCTTGCCCCAGGTGCGCCCGAGCACCCAGCGCGGGCGGTCGATCGCCTCGCCAAGCGGCTCGTTGAATTCGATGTGGCGCGTGTACACCGCGGCTTGCGTCTGCGGCTGGCCGTCGCCGCCCATGGTGCCGTAGGCCACGATGCGTCCATCCTTGAGCACGGCGAGAGCGGGATTGAGCGTGTGGAACGGCAGCCGGCCGGGCGCCAGGAGGTTCAGGGAACCGCCGTCCAGCGAAAAGCTCATGCCGCGGTTCTGCATCAACACGCCGGTGCGCGGCAGCACGCAACCGGAGCCGAACTCCCAGTAGATCGACTGGATGTGGGAGACCACGAGGCCGCTGGCGTCGGCGGCGCCCATCCAGATGGTGTCGCCGTCGCCGGGGCTGAGCGACCACCGGGCTGCCTTGCGCCGGTCGATCTTCATCACCTCGCCGGCGATGAAGCGCGGCTCGAGCGAGCGCTGCAGCGCGTGCGGCAGGCGGCCGGGATCGGTGACGACGCGGTCGCGCAGCCGCATGGCGCGCTTGGTCGCCTCGACCAGTCCGTGCACGTGGTCGAATCCCTCGGCCTCGGTCACGCCCAGGCGCGAGAACAGGGCAAGGATCATCAGCGAAGCGACGCCCTGGGTCGGCGCATCGGTGTTGTACACGGTGCCCGAGGGAAGCTCGACTTGTAACGGCTCCGCCAGCCGCGCCTCGTAGCGCGCCAGATCCTCGCGCGTGAGCGGGCTGCCGATGGCGGCGAGGCCTGCGGCGATCTCACGTCCCACATCGCCGCGATAAAAATCGTCAAGGCCGGCTTGGGCGAGCTGCTCGAGGGTGTCGGCGAGCGCGCGCTGGCGCAACCGCGCTCCGACGGGCGGAGGCTTGGTGCCGACCAGAAACGTTTCGGCGAAGCCCGGGACCTGTGCGAGCTGCGACAGGTTCTCCTGCGTCAGCCGCGCCTGGCTGCGCGAGACCTTGTAGCCCTCGCGCGCCAGCCCGATCGCCGGCGCCAGCAGAACATCGAGCGGCAACGTCCCGCCATTTCCCTTTGCGGCTTCGAGCGCCAGCATCCAGCCGCCGACCGCGCCCGGCACGGTGAGCGCCGCGAGCGGCCCGCGCGGAGGAATCATCTCATAGTCGCGATAAAGCTCAGGTCGCGCGTCGAGACCGGCCGGTCCGGCGGCCATGATGGCGCGCACGCGCCCCGACGGCTCGTGAATCAATGTGAAGGCGTCGCCGCCGAGATGGCTCATATGCGGGTAGACGGAGACAATCGCCGCCGCCATCGCCACCATCGCTTCGATCGCGTTGCCGCCTTCGGCGAGAATCGAACGGCCCGCCTCGACGGCGTCGAAGTGCGGGGCGCAAACGACTCCGCGGCGGTGGCCGGCGCTGTGCAGGTCCATGGCGCTCAGCCCGCCGCAGCAGCTTCGACGAAGCCGCGCTTGCGCAGAAGCGCATCGGCGCGCGGCAGGCGCCCGCGGAACGCCTCGTAAGCTTCGACCGGATCACGCTTGCCGCCGGCGGCGTAGATGGTTTCGCGCAGCCGCGCCGCCGTCGCGGGATCGAAAATGTCGCCGGTCTCCTTGAAGGCGGCGAACGCATCGGCGTCGAGAACTTCCGACCACATGTAGCTGTAATAGCCCGCAGCGTAGCCGTCGCCCGCGAACACATGGGCGAAATGCGGCGGCCGATGGCGCATGACGATCTCGTCCGGCATGCCGAGGCGCGAGAGCGCCGATTTCTCGAACGCGGTCGAATCGATCGGGTCGGGAGACGACATGGAATGCAAGTCGAGATCGACGATCGCGGAGGCGACGTATTCCACGGTCGTGAAGCCCTGATTGAAGTTGCGCGCGGCGATGAGCCGTTGCAGCAGCGCTTCCGGCATCGGCTCGCCGGTGCGGTAATGCCGCGCGAAGCGCCGCAGCACGTCCGGCTGCTCGAGCCAGTGCTCGTAGAGCTGGGAGGGAAGCTCGACGAAATCGGTACTGACGTTGGTGCCGGAAATTCCGGGATAGGTCACGGCGGAGAGCAGCCCGTGCAGCGCGTGACCGAACTCGTGGAACAGGGTGCGCGCATCGTCGAAGCTCAGCAGCGTCGGCTCGCCGTCGACGGCGCGGGAAAAGTTGGCCACGTTGACGATCAGCGGGCGGATGTCGCCGGCAAGCTTCTCCTGCTCGCGCAGGGATGTCATCCAGGCGCCGCTGCGCTTGGACGGCCGGGCAAAGTAGTCGCCGAAAAACAGGCCGAGCGAGGCGCCGTCGCTGCCGCGCACGTCCCAAACCCGCACGTGCGGATGCCAGACCGGAACGTCCGTGCGCGGGGCGAAGCTGAGGCCGAAAAGCCGCTGCGCGGTGTAGAAGGCTGCCTCGATCATGCGGTCGAGATCGAGGTAGGGCTTCACGGCGGCCTCGTCGAGATCGCAGCGCCGCTGGCGAAGCTTTTCCGCGAAGTAATGCCAGTCCCAGGGTGCGAGTGCGAAGTTGCCGCCTTCTTCCTGGACCAGCGCCTGCAACGCGTCGCGGTCGGCGAGCGCGCGGGAGCGTGCCGCCGCCCACACCGTTTGCAGGAGCGCGCGCGCCGCAGCCGGCGTTTTCGCCATCTCATCGTCGAGCCGGTAATGGGCGAAATCGGCGTAGCCGAGGAGCTGGGCGCACTCGGCGCGAAGGCGGACGATCTCGGCAATGATCGCCTTGTTGTCCGTCGCGCCGCCGTGGTCGCCGCGCGAGACAAAGGCGCGCCAGACCTTTTCGCGCAGGTCGCGGCGGCGCGCGAATTGCAGAAAGGCCTCGACGCTCGAACGCGACAGCGTCACCGCATAGCCGTCGAGGCCGTGCTCGCGAGCGGCGGACTTCATCGCCTCGCGCATGAAATCGGGCAAGCCGGCAAGCTCCGCCTCTTCCGTGAGGCGAAGCGTAAAGGCCTGCTCGTCAGCGAGCACATTCTGGCTGAAGGCGGTGTTGAGCGCCGCGAGGCGCTCCATGATCTCGGCAAGGCGCTGCCGCACCGAGGGATCGAGCGCCGCGCCGGCGCGGCGGAAGTTCGTGTCGTAGCGCTCAAGCACGCGCTTCTGCTCGGCATCGAGCGGGAGCGCGTCGGCCTCGCGCATCAACGCGTCGATACGGCGGAACAGCGCCGCGTCGGTGCGGATCCTGATCCAGTGGCGGGCCAACACCGGGGAAATCTCGCGCTCGATCTCGAGCAGAACGTCGTCGGTATGGGCGCCGGCAAGGACGGCGAAAGCGTTGCCGACGCGCGCCAGCGCCCGTCCGCTCAGTTCCAGTGCGGCGATGGTATTCTCGAAAGTGGGCGGCGCCGATGAGCCGGCGATCGCCGCGATCTCGGCCTCGTGCTCGGCGAGCGCATGGCTAAAGGCCGGCCGGAAGTGCTCGGGCTCGATCCGCGAAAAGGGTGGGACGCCGTCGGGGGTCGTCCACCGCTCGAGCAACGGATTGGTGGTGCTCAGGTCATTCATTGCGCAGAAATGCCAAGTCGGTATGCAGGCGTGATATATGTCATTGCGCTGCCGCGCCAAAGCCGAAAGGAGAACTTGGTTGCCCCGACACGCCAACTTCGAGCCGCATGGTGTCATTCCGGCGGTCCTGCTGCCGTTTGCCGAGGATTTCTCGATCGACGAGCGGGCTTTTCGGCAGCATCTGCGGGCGGTCGCGGCGACCGACGGCATCTCCGCCATAACCATTAATGCCCATTCGACCGAGGTCGCGTCCTGCAATTGCGAAGAGCAGCGGCGCGTGCTCGCCATCGCGCAGGACGAGGTCGGCGGCCGTCTGCCCGTAGTCAACGGCGTCTGGGCCGACGGCAGCCTGGAAGCCTCGCGAATTGCCCGCATGGCGGAGGAGGGCGGCGCCTCCGCGCTGCTCGTTTTCCCTCCTGCACCCTTCACGCTCGGGCAATCGCCAGGCATGGCGGTCGAGCACTTCCGGCGCATTGCCGAAGCGAGCGGCCTCCCGATCATCGCCTTCCAATATCCGCTCGCGACCGGCCAAGGCTATCCGCGCGAGACTCTGGCGAGGATGATCGAGGCGGTGCCGACGATCCGCGCCATCAAGGATTGGTCGGGCAACGTGCCGCAGCACGAGATGCACGTGCGCGAACTGCAAAGCTTGCCGCGGCCGGTCAACGTGCTCACGACCCACAGCGCCTGGCTCCTGAGCTCGCTCGTGCTCGGATGCGCCGGCATACTGTCCGGCAGCGGCAGCGTGATCCCCGACCTCCAGGCCGCGCTGTTCCGGGCGGTCCGGGCGAACGACCTCGCCGAGGCGCGGCAGCTCAACGACCGCATCCATCCGCTCGCGCGCGTTTTCTATGCGGACCCCTGGGCGGACATGCACAATCGCATGAAGGAGGCGCTGGTGCTGCTCGGCCGCCTTTCGCGCGCCGTGGTGCGGCCGCCGCTGATCAAACTCGACCGCGCCGAGATCGAGCGCATCCGCGCTGCCCTGATCGAGTCCGGCCTGCTCTCGGCGAAATCCGCGCGCGACGCCGCATAGTCCCCTCGCCGCGCGATCTTCCGCCGGAAAGGAAGGCGCGCGGCAAGCCGGCCAAGGGCCCGCGCCGCCGATTCGGAACCGCCTTGCATGAGCCATGCCTTTCGAGGAAAGTGCGCGCGCAATGGAAAAGTCCATGACCGAATTTCAGCCGCAACGTCCGCGCCGCGTCCAGTGGCAGCACGTGCTGACCGTCGTGAGCGCCGCAATTCTCATCGCCGCAGAAGTGTTCGGCGCCGCCTTCGCCGGGAGCTGGGCGATCGCCAACCTGCTGGCGCTCGGCACGCTCGGCGCGCGCGTGCTCGACGGGATCTTCGTCCTCTGCGGTATCGCCGTGATGGTGCAGTTCA
>Ga0335081_10014065_pt1 | contig 12946 bp, 6 predicted proteins | sample Lox_Sample_35_FD_206713 | JGI IMG/M metagenome (GOLD analysis project Ga0335081, IMG submission 206713) | Soil microbial communities from Loxahatchee National Wildlife Refuge, Florida, United States - Lox_Sample_3.5 | ecosystem: Environmental > Terrestrial > Soil > Wetlands | place: USA: Florida...
GGTCGCGGCACCCGTGCTGACGGCGTGTCAGGGCTCGGGAGTGGTTGTTCCCGATGCCCAGCGACGCGCAGGTCAGGCTGGTGAGGCAGAAGCGCATGGAAGGGAGGACGCAGCAGGCGGCCGCAGCCACAGCGGCGACGAGCGAGCGGTCGGCACGCGCGTTTGAGACGGAACCGTCGGAGACGAAGAGGCCACGGATGCGGCGGACGCGTGGGATCCGTTCGTAGATGTGCGAGAGCGTGACCTGGTACCGCTGATGGAGCGCGACGACGAGGGAGCCTTGCAGGCGAGGACGCTGCTCGGGGTGTTGCAGGAGCGACACCCCGGGCGGTTGCCCGACGGCCAGGTCCGCACGTTGCAGCGCCGGCTGCGCGACTGGCGGGCGCTCCATGGGCCGGAGAAGGAGGTCTTATTCGAGCAGGTCCACGTGCCCGGGCGAGAGGCGCTCGATTTCACGCACGCCACTAAGCTGGGCGTCACGGTTCATGGGACACTGTTGGTTCACCTGCTGTTCGAGTTCGTGCTGAGCTTTCAGCAACTGGACGTGGGCCGTACCTGGCGTTCGCCGAGACGTTCGAGGCCCTGGTCGCCGGTCTGTAGGGCGCGCTCTGGGACCTGGATGTGTGATCGAGGTCATACGGTCAGACAACTTGTGGGCGGCGACACACGACCTGAGGCAGAGGGTGGAGGTGAGCTCACGAATCGGTTTCAGGCGATCCTCGACCACTACGGGCTCCGGCCGACCCGGATCCGACCCGGGGAGTCGCACGAGAATGGCGTCGTCGAGCAGCGGCACTTCCGGACCAAGCAGGCGATCGCTGAGGCCTTGGTGGTGCGGGGGTGACGCGACTGCGACACCGTCGACCTATGCGCCGCGTTTCGTGCGTGATGTCCTCGAGCGGCACCACGATCACCAGATCACCGATGCACTGGTGGTCGAGCAGGCCGTGCTGCGACCACTGCCGGCCGCACCCGTGCCGAGCTGCACGACGTACCGGCCTCAGGTGCGGCGCTGAAGCACCAGCCGCGTCGGAGGCAAGACCTGCTCGGTACCCTCACGGCCCATCGGCCATGAGGTCGAGGCGCGCCCACACGCCGACGTAGTGGAGGTCTTACCGCGGCAGGCTCATCGAGACGATGCCGCGGATCCGTGATGAGGGTGAGGCCGGGATCGGCCACCGGCATGGGATCTGGTCCTTGCTCCTACTCGGCCCCACAGGCGGCAAGCGGGGCCGTCCGCGCGGCGTTGTTCGGGCCACCCCGGCGGGTGTAACGTCCGCTCAAGTCGCGGGCGGTAGGAGGCCGATGGTTCCACAGCAAGCGTCCCGCGAGAGCGGGTGGAGGCTCTTCGGGCCCCCTCGCGCCTCTCGTCGGAGGAGCGCGCTGCGGCTCGGGTCCTTCCTGGCGCTGGGGGCGGGCCTCGGCCTCGCGCTCTCGGTGGCGGGCTACGTCTCGGCGCGGGCCAGCGAGCGGCGGGAGAGCCAGGCCCGCTTCGAGAGGGCCGCGGCCAACCGCGTGGCGGCGCTCGAGGTGGCGCTCGCGCACATCGAGGACGACCTCGCCGCGCTGGGCGGGTTCCTGGCGGTCTCGAATTCACCCGACCGTTCCGAGTTCGGCGCGCTGGCGAGCCGGATCGAGAAGCGCCACCCGGGGACGCAGGCCCTGGAGTGGATCCCGCGCATCCCCGACTCCGAGCGCGAGGGCTTCGAGCGCTCGCTCCATGCCGAGGGCCTCGGCCTCTTCCAGATCACCGAGCGGCGGGCCCGGGGGGCGATGGAGCGGGCGGGCCGGCGGGGCGAGTACTACCCGGTGTTCTTCGTCGAGCCCTTCGAAGGCAACGAGATCGCCCTCGGCTACGACCTCGCCTCGGACGAAACGCGCCGGGCGGCCATCAGGCGCGCCGTCGCCTCCGGCGAGGCCGCGGCGAGCGGCCGGGTCACCCTGGTGCAGGAGCGGGGCGACCAGTACGGTGTCCTCGTCTTCCAACCGGTCTACCAGCGGTGGCTGCCCGGCCCGCTCGGCTCGCCGCGCACGCTGCTGGGATTCGCGCTCGGGGTCTACCGCGTCGGCGATCTCCTCGAGCAGGCGGTGAACCGGCTCGCGCCCGAGCCGGTGGCGATGGATCTCCTCGACGCCTCGGCCCCCCCGGCGGAGCAGTACCTGGCCTCCTTGTCGGCCGGCCGCGTGTCGCGGGCGGCCGCCCCAGGCCCGGCCGGAGCGCGCCCGGCGCCCTTCGAGGCGGCGGTGCACCTCAGCGACCGGGAGTGGAAGGTGCGCTGCTTTCCGGAGCCGGGGTCCTTCGAGGCCCAGCGCAGCCCGAAGCCGCTCCTCGTCCTCCTCTCCGGCCTGGTCGTGACCGTCCTCCTCGTGGCGGTGGCCCTCCTCATGGCCAAGGTCGCGGGCCGGGAGTCCGATCGCCAGTTCCGGGTCCTGCTCGACCGGCTCTCGCTCGGGGCGGTGGTCCTCGACGGGGAGGGGACCGTCCTCTACTGCAACGACCGGCTGCTCGAGCTCCTCGGCCGGGGGCGCCAGGAGCTGGAAGGGGCCGACTTCTTCGAGACCTGCGTCCCGAAGCCGAGGCGCGAGGCCGAGAGGACGCGCCTGGGCTCACTCCTGCGCGGCGAGGCGGCGGCGGGCGAGGAAGAGATGGAGATCGAGCGCGGCGGGCCGGGAGGGGAGGCGCGGGTCCTCGGCTGGACCTCCACCGTGCTCGCCGGGCCGAGGGGCGTCATCGTGGCCATCTGCTCGGACATCACCGAGCGCCGCCGGGCCCTGGCCAACCAGCGGTTCCTCGCCACCCTGGTCGAGCACATGCAGGAGGCGGTGGTCGCCCTCGACGAGGCCCTGGTGGTGAAGAGCTGGTCGAAGGGGGCCGAGCTCATCTACGGCTGGCCGGCCGCGGAGGCCATCGGGCGGACCGCCTGCTCGTTGTTCAGGCCGGACGCCTCGGAGGAGGAGCAGCGGGCCTTCGAGGCCCGCCTGGCTGCCCGGGAGACCGATCGGGTGGTCGCCCCCCACCTGCGCAAGGAAGGCCGCCCGATCGTGGTCGAAGCGAACTACGCAGCCCTGAAGGACGGGGACGGTCGCCGGACCGGCTTCCTCGCCGTGTGTCGCGACGTCAGCGAGCAGAAGGTCATCGAGGGAGCGCTGCGCGAGAGCGAGCAGCGCTTCCGGGCCATCTTCGAGCAGGCGGCGGTCGGGATCGCCCAGGCGGACGTGCACACCGGCCGATTCCTCCGCGTGAACGACAAGCTGTGCGAGATCGTCGGCTACCCCCGCGAGGACCTGCTCAGGCTCTCCTGGCAGGATCTCACCCACGCCGAGGACCTCCCGAGCGACCGGGAGTCCTACGCGCGCATGCTGGAGAGCCACCGCCCCTACTCCAAGCAGAAGCGCTACCAGCGCAAGGACGGGCGGCCGGTGTGGGTGAACGTCAGCGTGGCGCCCATGTGGCCGCCCGAGGCCGACCCCTCGAGCCACGTCTCGGTGGTGGAGGACGTGACGGCCGCCAAGCAGGCCGCCGAGGCCCTGCGCGAGAGCGAGGAGCGCTTCCGCATCGCCTTCGAGACCAGCCCAGACGCCGTCAACATCAACCGCCTCGACGACGGGCTCTTCGTCGCCGTGAACGAGGGCTTCACGCGCATGACCGGCTGGCGCGCCGAGGAGGCCCTCGGCCGCTCGTCGCTCGAGCTCCCGGTGTGGGACGATCCGGCCGACCGGGAGCGGCTGGTGGCGGGCCTGAAGGCGGACGGCTACGTCCAGAACCTCGAGGCGCAGTTCCGGCGCAAGGACGGCAAGGTCCTCGCCGGGCTGATGTCGGCCCGGCTCATCCACCTGCGCGGCGAGCGCTACCTGCTCTCCATCACCCGCGACATCACCGAGTGGCGGCGGCTCGAGCAGGAACGGGACCGCCTGAGGTCGGACCTCCACCAGGTCGCCAAGATGGAGGCCATCGGCCAGCTGGCCGGCGGGGTGGCCCACGACTTCAACAACCTCCTGACGGTCATCCTGTCCGGCGCCGAGGCGCTCAAGAGCGACCTCAGCGCCAACGCGCTGCCCGAGCCGGAGATCGTGGAGGAGATCGCCAACGCCGGCCGGCGCGCGCGCGACCTCACCCGGCAGCTCCTCGCCTTCGCGCGCCGCCAGGTGATCGCTCCGGTACCGCTCGACCTGAACGGGCTCAGCGCGAGCATCGAGAAGCTCCTCCGGCGCGTCCTCGGGGAGGACATCGAGCTCGCCATGGTCGGCGCGCCCGGCCTGTGGCCGGTGCGCTGCGACCCCGGGCAGATCGAGCAGGTCATCCTGAACCTCGCCGTCAACGCTCGCGACGCCATGCCCGAGGGCGGCCGGCTCACCCTCGAGACGCGCAACGTCGAGGTCGACGAGCAGCTGACCTCCCGCCATCCCTTCATGCGGGCCGGCCCCTACGTGCGCCTCACCATCTCCGACTCGGGTCAGGGGATGTCGCCCGAGGTGAAGGCGCACGCCTTCGAGCCCTTCTTCACCACCAAGCCGGTCGGGCGCGGGACCGGCCTCGGCCTCGCCACCGTCTACGGCATCGTCAAGCAGAGCGAGGGCTACATCCTCCTCGAGAGCGAGCCCGGGCAGGGGACGAGCTTCCAGATCTACCTCCCGCGCATCGCCGAGCCGGCGGTGGCGGTGGAGGCCCCCCCCGGGGTGGCCCCTGGACAGGGCAGCGAGACCGTCCTCGTGGCGGAGGACGACCCCCAGGTCCGCAACGTCACCGTCCGTTCGCTGCGCTCCGGGGGGTACACGGTGCTGGTGGCCGAGGGGGGGCGCGAGGCGATCGAGCTCGGGCGGCGCACCCCGGGGCCGCTGCACCTGCTCGTGACCGACGTGGTCATGCCCGGCCTCGACGGACGGTCGGTGGCGGAGGCGCTCCGCCCGGGTCACCCCGAGATGCGCGTGCTCTACGTCTCCGGGCATGCCGAGGAGGCCATCGTGGAGCGCGGGGTCCTCGAGCCGGGCCTCGAGTTTCTTCCCAAGCCCTTCACGGTGTCCTCGCTCCTCGCCAAGGTGCGGGCCATCCTGGACGCCGCCCGCGCCCGCACGGACGGCGCCGCCGAGCCGGCCACCTGGTCCGACCGGCTCGCCACCGGGGTGCGCCAGATCGACCTCGAGCACCGCGAGCTCTTCGCCAACACCGCGGCCCTCGGCGAGGCGATGCGGCAAGGTCATCTCCCGCGGGCTCTCGACATCCTCGCCTACCTCGAGACCTACGCCGCGCGGCACTTCGAGGCCGAGGAGCGCCACATGCAGGCGGCGGCCTACCCGCAGATGGCGAGTCACCGCTCGGCCCATCGCGCCTTCGCGGCCGAGCTCGCCCGGCGCCGGGCGGAGTACCAGGCCCACGGGTCGCGCGCGGCGGCCATGGTCGAGCTCCACGACTGGCTACGGGACTGGCTGAAGGCCCACGTCGCCGGCGAGGACGCCGAGATGGCTCGCCACCTGCAGGGGAAGGCGCTCTCCACCGACGTCGCCTGAGGAACGCCGAGGAGCGCGGCGTCGCGAAGGGGCCGACATGGTGCGCGGAGCGCTCACCTCGCCGCTCGCCTCGAGAGGGCCAGGCAGGCCTTGGGGCGAGAGGGGCGGCGCTCCAGCGCACCCGGCCGACCTCCGGCGGACGGCGCGTTCGAGTACACTCCGCCTGGTGCGTGGACGAGCGACCCCATCTCGATCCGTCCTCTCGCTCGCCGCGACCCTTCTCCTCGTCGCCCGGGCCGCCCGCGCCGGCGAGCCTCCTCGGCTGTCGCAGTACGTGCACGACAAGTGGACCCAGCGCGAGGGGCTCCCGCACAACGTGGTGGAGACGGTGCTGGCCGCCCGCACCGGCTACCTGTGGTTCGGCACCCAGGAGGGCCTGGTCCGCTTCGACGGCGCTCGCTTCACCCTCTTCGATCGCTCGAACACCCCGGGCCTCGCCGGGGACGAGGTCTACGCCCTCGGCGAGGACGCGGCGGGCGACCTGTGGATCGGGACGACCACCGGACTCTCCCGGCTGCGCGGACGGAACTTCGAGCTGGTGCCGACCGGCGGGAGCCCTCTCGAAGCCGTCCACCACCTGGTGCGGGACGGCGACGACCTGTGGGCCGCCACCGATTCCGGGCTGCGCCGCCTCCACGGTGGGGCCTGGTCGAGCTTCGGCGCGCCAGACGGGCTCGTCGAGGAGCGCGCCACCGCGCTCGCCCCCGCCCGCGGCGGCGGCCTGTGGGTCGGCGGGCAGCACGGCCTGTCGCGCTGGGCCGAAGGCCGCCTGTCGGCGGTGGCGGGGACCGGGCTCCCGGCCGAGTCGGTGACCGCGCTCCTCGAGGGCGAGGACGGGGTGCTCTGGGTCGGTACCACCCGCGGGCTCGCCCGGCGACCCGCCGGGGCGCCCGCGTTCTCGGCGGTGGCCGCGGTGGGCGAGTGCGAGGTGCGGGCGCTGGCGCTCGACCAGACCCACGCGCTGTGGGTCGCCACCTCGGCGGGCGTCCTCCGGGTCCGAGGGGACGAGGTCGAGACCGCCCCCGGCGAGCGGGAGAACGTGAACGCCCTCTACCTCGACGGCGAGGGCTCCCTGTGGTTCGGCACCGCCACCGACGGGCTCCACCGCCTGCACCCCGGGACGGTGCTCACCATCTCCAAGGAGGAAGGGCTCTCCTCGCTCGGGGTTTGGGCGGTCGCTCCCAGCGCCGACGGTTCCATCCTCGCCGCCGGCGACGGCGGGGTGGACCGCATCGGGGCCGAGGGTCCCCGGCCGCTCCGCCCCGACCTGACGCGCCGCGAGGGGATGACCGCCCTCCTGGAGGACCGCTCGGGCGACCTGTGGATCGGGACCGACGCCCACGGGGTCCTGCGCACCGGCGCCCACGGGACGCGCAGGTATGGGGTGGCCGAGGGGTTCGAGAGCCAGCCGCGGGTCATCTTCGAGGACGCCGCCCAAGCCATCTGGGTCGGCGCGCGCGACGGCCTGTACCTCCTGCGGGGGGAGCGGCTCACCCTGGCAGCGAGCTCCCGGGGGGCGGTGAGCGACGTCGAGCAGGGGCCCGACGGACGGCTCTACCTCGGCACCACCGCGGGCCTCTTTCGCCTCGAGGGCGACCGGCTCGCGCCGGTGCCGGTGAGAGGCCTCTTAGGCGCCCTCGACGTGACCGCCCTGCACTTCGACGCCGACGGCAGCCTGTGGGTGGGCACCGCCGGGGCCGGCCTCTGGCTCCTGCGCGGCGGTCGCGGATGGAACTTCACCCGCCGGCAGGGCCTGCCCGAGGACCAGGTGTTCGCCATCGTCGACGACGGGCTCGGCTACCTGTGGCTCTCCGGCAATCACGGGATCACCCGGCTCGCCCGGGCCGAGCTCGAGGCGGTGGCCGCCGGCCGGGCATCGGCGGTGGCGCCCACCGCGCTCGGGCGGGCCGACGGGATGAAGGAGGTGGAGTGCAGCGGGGGCGTGCAGCCGTCGGGGGCGCGGGGGCCCGACGGCCGCCTGTGGTTCCCGACCATCCGGGGCGTGGTGGTGGTGAACCCGAAGGCGGTCACCCGCAATCCCGAGCCGCCGCGGGCCTTCGTGGAGGACATCGTCGTCGACGGCACGCGCAGCCCTCCCGAGGACGGCCTCTCCCTCGCCCCCGGCCACCACCGCCTCGAGGTGCACTACACCGCCGCGGTGCTGGCCCACGCCGACCGCATCCGCTTCCGCTACCGGCTGCGGGGCTTCGACGCTGGGTTCATCGACGCCGGGGGCGAGCGCGTCGCCCACTACGCCGGCCTCGGGCCGGGACGCTACCTGTTCGAGCTCTCGGCCGCCAACGAGAGCGGGGTGTGGGGCGAGAAGCTCGCCTCCTTCGCCTTCGAAATCGAGCCGCGCTTCTGGCAGACCCGCTGGTTCAAGCTCCTCCTGGCGCTGGCGGTGGTGGCCCTCGTCCTCGCTGCCCTGGAGACGAGCACGCGCCGGCTGCGGGCCGAGCGGCGCGAGCTCGTGGCCCGGGTGAGGGAGGAGTCCGCCAAGGTGAAGGCGCTGAGCGGCCTCGTCCCCATCTGTGCCTGGTGCCGGCGCATCGAGGTGAGGCCGGGCGGCTGGCAACCGCTCGAGCAGTTCATCTCCGAGAGCGCCCAGGCCGACATCACCCACGGCATGTGCCCCGACTGCTACGCGCGCCACGGCGAGCAGGGCTGAGGCGGCTCTTTCACCGCGGTCGCGCGGCGCGGGATCCCGGCGGCCGCGACGGTCTCCCTCGCCGGGGGACGAAGGCCGGGGCCAGGCGATCGGGCCGCCAGCCGCGAGACCCGCAGTGAGAGGAGGCGGCGGGGCGGAGCGGCCGGCCTCCGGGTTCCTCGGCGCTCGAGCTCCCGATTGGGACCTCGCGCCCGCGGGGCCGGGCCGCCGAGCCGGGCGTTTGGAGGTCGGTGGCCGCGACGGTACAATCGCCGATATGAGCGCGCGCCCCAAGAAGCTGGCGGTCGTGCTGCACCGACTGAAAGGCCAGGCCTGGAGCGAGATCGTGCGCCGCGACATCGAGTCCGCGCTCGCGGGGGCCGCGCTCGCGGGCGCTCCGGCGATCGACGTCGAGTTCGCCGACCCCCGGGGGAGCTCGTCCGAGCAGATCGCCGTCCTCGAGAGATGTCTCGAGCCCAGGGTCGACGCGCTCATCCTGATGCCGATCGACCCCCCGGCGACCTTCCCGGTCCTGCGAAAGCTCAAGCGGGCCGGGGTGCCGGTCATCGTGGTGGGCAACGAGGTCGAAGACCCCGCTCTGTTCGACGCCTGCGTGCTCGGTCACCACCGCCAGTTCGGGAAGGAGGCCGGCGAGTTCTTCGCCTCGGCCACGGACGGGGAGGGGGATCTGGTCGAGATCGCCGGCATCGCGGTGAGCCCCATCACGCGCGATCGCTCGGCCGGCTTCAAGGAGGCGCTCGCGCCCTACCCGCACCTCAGGATCGTCGACGCCTGCCACGGGAACTGGCTCTACGAGAAGGCCTTGCAGGAGTTTCCCCGCCTCCTCGATCGCCACCCGCGCCTCGATGGCGTCTTCGCTCACAACGACGAGATGGCCGCCGCCGTCCTCGAGGTGGCGCGAGGGCGCGGGCGGGAGGAGGAGCTGCTGGTGGTGGGGATCGACGCCTTGCCGAGCGCCATCAAGCTCGTCAACGAGGGCCGGCAGGCGGCAACCTTCCTCTACCCTTCGCCGGGCAAGGACGCCGTCTACGCTCTGCAGGCCATCTTGAACGGCGAACCGTGCATGAAGCAGGTCCTCCTGAAGACCTGGCCCTACCACTCCAACACCCGCATCCGGGCCTGGAAGGAGCAGCGGGCGCGGAGGCCCCGGGCATGACCGCAGGCCGCGGAGCCCCTCCGCGGGGTGCCGCGAGGTCGCGAGGTCCTTCCCCTACCCGGAGCTCCCGGGGGGCGGCGCGCGCTTCAGGAAGGCTTCGCGCTCGGCCGAGTCCGGGATCTCGAGCGCCAGGAGCTCGTAAAGCTCCTTCGGGCTGCGCGCCCTGGCGCAGGCGCGCCGGATGATCACCCGGGCGAGCGGCCCGAGGTGCGAGGCGAGGTCCTTCTGTGCACGCTCCACCACCGAGGCGGCGAAGGCCGGCAGGCCGGTCCCGGTGGACGGGGCGGACGTCGGCTCGGAAGCCGCGGCCCCGGCCCCGGTGCCGGCGGAGAGGAAGCGCCGACGGTCCTCCGGCGAGGGGATGTGCAGGGCGAGCTGCTGGCAGAGGTCCTCGACGGACTGGGCCCGGGGGCTCGCCTTGCTCACGAGCTGCGACGCGAGGGGGCCGAGGTAGAGGGCAAAGCGCTCCTCGACCCGCCTGAGCGATGCCGGGTCGAGGCCGCTCGCCGTGCGCCTCGGATTGGGAGGAGGGCTGCGCCGGGACGAGAAGGCGCTCTCGGGGGTCCGTCGCGCCGAGCGCGGCAGGGCGCCCGGGGTGCCCCTGGGCGGCGAGGAAAGGGTGGGAGGGCGGGGGGTCTCCGGCGGCCCGAGGAAGGCCGTCTTGGTCGGCCCGCCTGGCGGGGCGGCCCTGCGCGCCGCGAGGTCGCCGGCGAGACCGACCATCCGCGCCCGCATGGCCTCGGCGCTCTCGGGACGATCGCTCCGCGAGGGCGAGAGGGCCCTCAGGACCACCTCCTCGAGGGCGGGGGCGATGGGCGTCTTCCGATGCGCGCTCGGCGGCGCGACGCGCTCGGAGAGCTGCCGGTGCAAGAGCTCCATAGGCCGCTCCACGCCGAAGGGGAGCCTGCGCGTCAGCATCTCGTACAGCACCACCCCCACCGCGAAGAGGTCGCTCCGCGGATCGAGCTCCTCGCCGCGGAGCTGCTCCGGGCTCGTGTAGCCGGGGGTCCCGCAGACGACGCCCACCTGGGTGAGGGTCTCGGTGACCTCGTCGGTGGCGAGCAGCTTGGCGATGCCGAAGTCGAGGACCTTGACCGAGTCGGGGAGGTCGCGGCGCGACTCGATCATGATGTTCTCGGGCTTGAGGTCCCGGTGCAGGATGCCGTTCGCATGGGCGAGGGCCAGCGCCGAGAGGATCTGCCCGCCGATGTGGGCCACGCGGGCCTCCTTGAGCGGGGCCTCGCGGGCGATGAGGCGGGAGAGGTTCTCGCCGGTCACGTACTCCATGACCATGAAGGGCGTACCGTCCTCGGCCTCGCCGAAGTCGGTCACCCCGACCACGTTGGGGTGACGGAGCCGCGAGGCGGCGCGCGCCTCGCGCTGGAAGCGGAGCGCCATCGCCGAGCTCGAGAGGAGCTCCCGCCGGACGATCTTGAGGGCCACCGGGCACTCGAGCTTCGTGTGGAGGGCCTTGTAGACGTGGCCCATCCCGCCGCTGCCGATGAGCCGTTCGATGAAGTAGGTGCCGTTGATCGTCCGGCCCACCAGGGAGTCGCTCCGCGGCTCAGCCCCGGGTTCGGCCGCGAGCCGCGTTCCGCAGGACCCGCAGAAGGAGAGCCCAGGGAGAGCCTCCACACTGCAGGACGGGCAGGTCGACATCCCCGTGAACATAAGAGGGTCGCGACCCGCACGCCCCTCTCGTGGTGGGCGAGGGCGTGGTCCTAGGGCCAGAGCTTAATGCGGACGAGGCAGGACGGCGGGTTCTGCGGAGCCCGCAGGGTCGGGGCTCGCTTAGCTCGGCCGATAGACCACCTCGAGGAAGGTGCTCGGGGTGGGGCTCAGGGCCGCGCGCAGGCAGCGCAGGTAGCACCGCGCTCCGAAGAGCCTGACGATCGTGAACGAGTGCCGAATGACGTCCCTGCCGGTGATGACGCCGCGCATGTCCTGCCTCCTGCCCTTCTGACAGGGCCCGCGGGCCGACCTGACGCCGCTCGGCCGTGAGACCCAGGCGGGCGTCCCGTCGGGCCCCAACGGGGGAGGGGTGGCCGGGCGGTGGACGGAAGGCGCGCAGGCCCTGGCGAGCGATCGAAGGCGAGCGAACGAAGGCGAGCGCCCGCTGGCGGCCCAAAGCTCGACGGATCGGTAGGTGGCCCGCCGAGGTTCGCGGCGCGCTCGCCCAGCCGGGCGAGGCCCTTGGTGGGCGATTCCGGTCACGCCCCGGCCTCAGGTGTTTCGACAGCCCTGTACGGATCGATGCGGCACAGGCTCGCTCGGCGCTGCCGCGTCGAGGTAAGGCCTCGCCCCGGGAGCGCTCATGAAACTGCTCGCCAAGTTCAGCCTCATCTTCGTCTTGGTGTTCGGCGCCGGCCTGGGAGCAGCCGCTTACCTCCTCTCGATCGTCCTCGAGCGCAGCGCCCGCGAGCAGGTGCTCTACAACGCGCAGCTCATGATGGAGACCGCCCTCGCCATGCGCAGCTACACCATCGAGCAGGTGAAGCCCGCCATCACCGAGTCCATGGCCCAGCGCACCCAGACCGAGGACCAGGCCCAGGCGGTCTTCCGCGAGCTCTGCGCGCGGCGCGGCCTCGTCGGCCAGCGGGTGTTTCGCCCGCAGACCGTGCCCGCCTTCGCGGCCACCGAGCTGTTCGCCCAGCTGCGCAAGGACTACCCCGACTACTTCTACAAGGAGGCGGCCCAGAACCCGACCAACCCGCGCGACCGCGCGGTGGCCTGGGAGGAGGACGTCATCAAGGCCTTCAACAACCACCCCGAGATGAAGGCCTTCGACGGCGAGCGCGACACGCCCCTCGGCCGTTCGCTGTTCCTGGCGAGGCCCATGCACGCCCCCAAGGCCTGCCTGGAGTGCCACTCCTCCCCCGAGGCGGCCCCGGCCGAGATGGTGAAGCGCTACGGGACCGCCAACGGCTACGGCTGGAAGGAGGGCGACATCGTCGCCGCCCAGATCGTCTCCGTCCCGGTCTCGCTGCCGGTGCGGATGGCCCGCCGGGCCCTCTACCACCTCCTCGTGTCCCTCGGCGTGGTGGGGTTCGTGACCCTCTCCGTCCTCGACGTCGTGCTGTTCTTCACGGTCATCCGGCCGGTGAGCCGGTTCGCCGAGCGCGCCGACGAGATCAGCAAGGGGCAGCTCGACGTCCCGGAGCTCCTCGTGCGCGGCCACGACGAGATCTCGGTGCTGGCCGCCGCCTTCAACCGCATGCACCGCAGCGTGACCGCCGCCATGAGGATGATCGAGGATGCGGAACCCGCGCCGGACCCTTAATTGACACCCCGGGGGGCGCGAGCGGCCGCGCGCGTCGACGGCCGAGAGGGAGCCTCGCCATGCAGGACACCGACAAGCTCGCCAACGGGGGCCCCGGGGGCCCCTCCTTGCAGGCGCGCGTCGAGCGCCTCGTCGAGAAGGGCGACGCCTCCGCCGGCGCCACCGAGGTCCTGCGCGCCCTCGGCCCCGAGATCCTCCGCTTCCTGCGCTCGGCGCTGCGCGACGAGGAGGACGCCGCCGACGCCTTCTCGCAGTTCGCCGAGAACCTCTGGAAGGGCCTGCCGAGCTTCCGGGGCCACTCCTCCCTGCGCACCTGGGCCTTCCGGGTGGCCTGGAA
>Ga0335081_10014066_pt1 | contig 12945 bp, 15 predicted proteins | sample Lox_Sample_35_FD_206713 | JGI IMG/M metagenome (GOLD analysis project Ga0335081, IMG submission 206713) | Soil microbial communities from Loxahatchee National Wildlife Refuge, Florida, United States - Lox_Sample_3.5 | ecosystem: Environmental > Terrestrial > Soil > Wetlands | place: USA...
GCCAGAGATAGGAATTGACACCGACGCCGGCAGGTCCGCCCTCGCCACCACCGCCGCCATTGTCCTTCTTCTTCCCGCCGCCGAAGAGGCCCGTGATCATGGAGAAGCCGCTCTCCGAGCCTTCCTGCGTCTTCGGGTTGTAGTTGACGTAAGGGTTATACTTCGGATCGGTGTGATAGGGGTCCTCGGCGCGCTGCACCGCATCGGTATCGGTTTCGGTCGGCGCCGGGCCGCCAAACATGCCGCCGCAACCGGCGAGCAAACTCGCCAGAAACAGCGCCGAGGCGGCGTTCCGAACGGTGGACATCCCAAAACCCTCCTAAACCTCGACCGGGGCCCAGCCCAGCCACCCCCGAGGGGTAACCCGATCCTACACCTTCGTTATGCGAAATCCAACCGATCGGGGCTTTCAAACCCGGCAACCCTCGGCTATCAGCGTTCAGCCGATCGCCGTCGACAGCCAATCGCCAGGGGCTTCCGGGCTTGACCGACATCGCCGCCAATCTCGCCGACGTCAAGGCGCGCATCGCCGCCGCGGCGCGCGCCGCCGGGCGCGATCCCGCATCGGTGACCCTGGTGGCGGTAAGCAAGACCCATGACGCCGCCGCCATCGCTGCGGCGATCGCCGCCGGCCAACGCTGCTTCGGCGAGAACCGCGTGCAAGAGGCGCAAGCGAAATACCCCGCGCTCCGGACCCCGCATCCGGGGGTCGAGCTCCACCTCATCGGCCCGTTGCAGACCAACAAGGTCAAGGAGGCGGTGGCGCTCTTCGACGTCATCGAGACGCTCGACCGGCCGAAGCTCGCCGAAGCGCTGCTGCGCGAGACGGCGCGCCAACAGAAGCGGCCGCGGCTCTTCATCGAGGTCAATACCGGTGCGGAGCCGCAAAAGGCCGGCGTGGCCCCGGATGCGGCGGACGCATTCATCGCCGAATGCCGCCGCAGCGGTCTGACGATCGACGGGCTGATGTGTGTGCCGCCGGCGGCGGAAGAGCCGGCGCTGCATTTCGCGCTGCTGCGCGAGATCGCGCGGCGCAACGGGCTGACGCAGCTCAGCATGGGCATGAGCAGCGACTACGAGACCGCGATCCGCTTCGGCGCCACGCATGTGCGGGTCGGGACGGCGATTTTCGGAAGTCGTCAGTAGTCAAGGAGTTGTCAGTTATCAGTTGTCAGTTTTCAGTTCCGTTGCCAGACAGACTGACAACTGAGAACTGACGACTCCCTAAGGGGCCACATCCACCTGCTGTCCGCGCTGCTGCTCTTGCTGCTGCTTCATGCGCGCGTATTTGTCGAGCGCTTCCATCATGCGCTGCGGGATGTCGACGGGTACGTTTGGCGGCAGCGTCGCCGTGGACGATGTCGGCACCGGCAGTGCGGCGGGCGGTCGCGGCGGCACGGCGAAGCTTTGCTGCGCCCCGGTGAGCTGCAGCGGGATCGGCGCGGCGTGCGGCTGGCCGTAGATGCTGCGCCTATACGCCGCACTCTGCGCGAGGAAAGCCTGATCGGAAGGGCCGGTCGCGCTCGACGACGCCGTCGCCGTCGCAACCGGCGGCGGCGAGCGAAACAGCGGCAGGAAGGGATGTGGCGCCGCGGCGCTGGCCACCAGCGGCTGGGCGGCCGCCGTCACCGGCACTTGCACCGGCGCTTGCACCGCTGTTGCGGATGCCGCTGTCGCCGTCGCATCTGGCGTGGCGGCCGGCAAGGTCGCGGCCGCCGTCGCTGCGGGAGCAGGCGCGGATGCGGCTGCCGCGGTCCCGGTGGCGGCGCCCGCTTGCGCCGTGGCGGTCCCGGACAGGATCTGCCCGTCATCTTCGCCGGTGAGCGCGGCGGCCACCATCTCGCCGGGCTCCTTGCCGGTCTCAGCCTTGAAGGCGGCGGTGAGCAGGCCGACGCCGAGACCGATTGGCCCGCCGTAAAGCGTGTCGCCGACGATGCTCGCGACATTGCCAGGCTCGTCGCCGGTGACCCAGCGATAAAGGGTGCTGATGAGAGGAAGGTGCTGAAGCGGGTTCAGCGTGTCGAGCACGTCGTGAAAGCTGAAGGAGCCGTCCTTCCAGGCATGGCTCGTCGCGGCCGCGGGCCCGGCGCCGCCGGGATCGGGCGCGTAGGAATAGAAGGTGGTGCCATCGGAGGCGGCGGGAGGCAGCATGCAGGCTCTGTTAAGCAAACCCGATGCCAGCCTAAATACGATGTCAAATCAGAGAGTTGCGAACTTCCGCGCAGTCCCGCGCGGCAACAACTGCCGGGTGCGCCGAAGTGGTTCTCGGCAAGAACGCCCGCCGATCGGCTAAAGCCAATGACCGCTGCGCGTCGCCTTGGTGCGGAGGTAGCGCTCGTTGTGGCCGTTGGCCGGGAAGATGTGCGGCACGCGCTCGACGACATCGATGCCGCAGCGGTTGAGCGCCGCCACCTTCTCAGGGTTGTTGGTGAGGAGGCGCACCCGGGCGAAGCCCAATTGCCGCAGCATCTCCGCCGCCGGCAGGTAGACGCGCTCATCGGCATCGAAGCCCAGCTGCTCATTGGCGTCGACCGTGTCGAGCCCGGCATCCTGCAGCCGATAGGCGCGCAGCTTGTTGACGAGGCCGATCCCGCGCCCTTCTTGCGCAAGGTAAAGCAGCACGCCGCTGCCGGCGCGCGCGATCTCGGCAATCGCGCCGCGCAGCTGGTCGCCGCAATCGCAACGCAGGCTGCCCAAGAGATCGCCGGTGAAGCATTCGGAGTGGAGCCGCAGCAGCACCGGGGTTTCCGGATCGGGATCGCCGATCAGAATGGCGAGATGCTCGATGCCGCCATCGCTCGGGCGAAACGCAATGATGCGGGTATTCTCCGCATCGGCGAGCGGCACCCGCGCCTCGCTCACCGGCTGCAGCGAGCGCGCAGCGATGGCCTGGTAGCCGCTGACTTGTGCCGCTTCGAGCAGCAACAATCCTTCGCGCTCGGCGAGCGTTAGCGCAGCGCGCGGCGGCAATGGCGCCACCACCATCGCCGGCAGCAGCCGCGCCAGCTTGACCAGCTCGACCGCGGCATCGGCCGCGTCGGTCGCTTCCGTCACCGGCGCCAGCGGCAGCGGCTCCGCCGCTTCCGCGCCGGGATCGGCGAGGTCGCGCAGCTCTTCTGCCGCTGCGTCCTCGGCGAGCCGCAGCAGCACCGCGCCGCCCTTTTCGCTCGGCGGCTCGGCAAGGCCCAGCGCGGCGGCGCGGCGGCGCGTAAGCGCCAGCGACAGGGGGCCGCCTGCCAGGCGCCTGAGGCGCGCGAGACTCTCCGCCGTGACCGCCTCCGCCGCCTGGGCAATCAGCGCGGCGCCGCCCTCGCGCAGCAGCACCATGCCGCCGCGGCGCAGATCGGTGATGGCACGGTCGACCTCGCGCAGGGCGCGCTGGTCCGGGGTCGCCGGCAGGCTGGCAGGCTTGGCGTTCAGCAAGACGTGCTCCGACCCCTTATGTAGTCACTGCCGGCACCCGCCGCCGTGCCGCGGCGGCAAGCACGACCATGTCGGCCAAAAAGGAATAGCTCAGCAACGCGAGCCCGGCCAGACACAAGAGCGCCGCCTCCGCCGGCTTGAGCAGCGGCGCCAGAGCCGTCAGCAGCACGGCGATCTCGATGACGCAGATCGCCTTGCGGCGGAAGCTCGGCATCAGCGGCGCGGCCAGCGCCGGCCACAACCTCCCCGCCAGGACGAAGATATAACGCATCAACCCCGCCGTCAGCACCCAGCCTCCCGCCTGTCCGGCACGCCAGACCAGCGCCGAGAGCACGAGCACGAAAAGCGCGTCGACCTCCATGTCGAAGCGCGCTCCAAAGGAGCTCGAAAGCCCGGTTTTCCGCGCCGCCCAGCCATCGACGCCATCGAGCAGCAGCGCTGCCGTGCCGCCCATCGCCATGAGCCAGCGCACGGCGGAAGCGAGCGCCACCCCCTCGGCCAGAATGCCGATGAGCAGCGCCATTCCCGCCGCCCGGATCAGGGTCACGGCATTGGCGAGGCCGAAACGGCGATGCGGCGCATGTTCGGCGAGGCCCAGCAGCACCAGCGCTGCGATCACCCCGTAACCCGCCAGCGCCCCTGCCGGTGCCCGCCAGCCAAATCCCGCGAGCGGCATCAGCAGCAACCCGGCCGCCGCAACCCCGCCGCCCAGCACCGCGACGCGCCAGCCGGCATCGATGAGCAAAGCGCGGGACGGCACGGTAGAGGCCTCGGCGTGTGGTTGGCGGCCCCCCTCGGGGGCAGGCTGACAATGGCGTGAAAGCCCCCGCCGGACAAGCCGGGCCGGGGCGCCTCGCGCAGAGTTGAGGATGCGGCCCTTCCGCGGGCACCCCCAAAGGGTGGGTTGCTGCCCAGAGCGAACCCCTATAGCAAGTAGGCTTGGCGTGGGAGCGTCTGGGGTCGCCGTTGCGGCCTCATCATGGTATGCCGCGATGTATACGATCCTGGTCGCCGATGACGATCCGTCGCTGCTGACGGTCGTGGCGCAAATTTTGGCCGAGCCCGGCCATATCGTGCTCACCGCCTCGGATGGCTTCGAAGCGGTGCGCATCCTGGGCGACCGGCATATCGACCTGATGATCGCCGATGTCCGGATGCCCGGGCTCGACGGGCTGCAGCTCGGGCGTCAGGCGAAGCTGATGCGCCCCAATCTGCATATCATCTTCATTTCGGGCCGACCGTTCGGCCACCAGGCGATACCCGAATTCGGCACCCTGCTGGAGAAGCCGATCCGCGCCGCCGCGCTGCTTGCGGCGGTGCGGACCGCGATGACGGGGCGGTAGCCGCTCGCCGGCTTTGGCCAAGCCGGGTCAAGACAATTGTCACGGCGACAATCCCGTGACTCAAAATTCACACCGCGCCTGCTAGATTTCGCGCCATGAAGAATGCCGCGATTTCCAGCGCCACCGAACTTGCCGAGCGTCTTGGGCGCGATGCCTATGCCTTCCTCGCGGCGACCGAGATGCGCGCGCTGCTGGCGGCGGCGGGTCCGCTCGCGGATTGGGAGCGCTTCGCCCGCAGCTGGGACGACATGCCGGTCGATCCTTACATGGCCGATGGCGGACGCTATCGCCGCCGCCGCTATGCCGTCTTCGCCGCGCGCCCAGACGGCGCGATTACGCGCGCACCGCACCAGCCGCATTATCAGAGCCTCGACTACAACCCGCTGCATGGTGGTATCGACCGCTGGTTCGAGCCGGTCGGCGACGAGGTCGCTGCCGGCGCCTCGCTCACCACCATCCTCGCTTTCTGCCGCGGGCTGTTCGAGCGGCTGGCGCCGGGCGTCCGCGCCTGGCACATCGAGACGCATCAGTTCCGCATCGAGGCGCGACCCGGCGCCGCCGGCAAACCCACGCCCGAGGGCATGCATCGCGACGGCGTCGACTACGTGCTGGTGCTGCTGATCCGCCGGCATAACATTCGGCGCGGCACCACCTCGATCCACGATCTCGCGCGTCACCGGCTCGGCAGCTTCACGCTCACCGATCCGTTCGATGCGGCCCTGGTGCATGATGCCCGGGTCTATCACGGCGTGACGCCGGTCGAGCCCAAGGACCCGGCCCTCCCCGCGTTTCGCGACGTGCTGGTGGTGACCTTCAAGCGCCTATAGCGCGTTTCAGCGCAGATGCGCCGCGAGAAAGGCATCGATCGCCTGCCAGCTCGCTGCGGTCGCTGCCGCGTCGTATCGCATGAAATGGCCGAGCGCATTCGTGCGCGCCGGGATGGGAAAATCATAGGCGTGATAGGCGCCAGGAAAGATCTTCAGCGCCACCGCGCCGTCCTTGCCGGCGCTGCGGAGCCTCTCCACCATCTGCCGGCAGCGCCAGGCCGGGGTCCAATCATCGGCATCGCCGATGAGGATGAGCAGCGGCGCGGAGAAGCCGCTGACATCGTAGCAATAGGGATAGAAGGCGATGCCGGCGGCGAAATGCTCGGGCACATGCCAAAGCCCCGCTTGCAGCGTCACCAGCACGGTCCAGCCGCCATGAGAATCGCCCTGCAATACCAGGCGATCGCGGTCGATGGTGCCCAACGTGCCGAGCCAGCGCGCCGCGCTCAGCGCGTCCCAGGCGCGGCGCATCGGCGCCACCCGCATCGATTGCCCGCACGCATTGGAGATGCCGCGCGGCTCGAAGCTGTCGAGCACCAGCGCGGCATAGCCATGCGCGACGTAGCGCCGGGCATAGGCCTTGGCGAGCGTCCAGCCCGGCTGTCCCCGCACCTGCCAGTCATAGCCGTTGCAGCCATGGATCAGCACCGCCGCCGGAAACTTCCCGCTTCCTTCCGGCATGAAGAGATAGCCGGCGACGGCGCTGTCCCGCGCATCGGGCTTGCCTTCGGCGATGAGCGGGATGCTGACGCTTTGAAAGCCGGTTTCGTCCGCCGCCGGCCGAGCCGGCGCGGCAGGGGCGAGACCGGCGATGAGCAAGCCGGCCAGGATGCATGCAAGCGCGGCGCGGAAAAAGCGGCCGGGTCGCAAGACGGAAAGCATCGTCGCCTTCGCCGGTAAGTCGAAGCAGCCGCAGAATGGCAGCCTCGGGCAACGGCAGCAAGCAGCGCCGACGGAGCCCTGCACCGCACGGCCATGTGTACTGACCGGGCGGCAGGCGCGTCTTAGAATGGTCGCGGAGGCTCCGGCATGGAAGATGTAAACGGCGTCTGGGAGAGCCTGCTCGCGGTGCGTCACCGCGGCGGCGCCGCGCCGGTGCCACGCAGCGAGGACGGCGTCGCGCTGCTCGAGCTTTATCTGCCCTTCGCCCAGCTGCCGCGCGGCCGCAGCTTCGCCGTCGCGCATCTCGGCCAGAGCCTCGACGGTCGCATCGCGACCACCGCCGGCGCGTCGCGCTGGGTGACGGGCGAGGCCGATCTCACCCATACGCATCGCATGCGCGCGCTCGCCGATGCCATTCTGGTAGGCGCCGGCACGGTGCGCCATGACGATCCGCAGCTCACCGTGCGGCGCTGCGGCGGCCAGCATCCCGTGCGCGTCGTCATCGACAGCGAGCGGAGGCTCGGCGCGCAATACCACGTTTTTCAGGACGGGGCGGCGCCGACCCTCGTGCTCGCTGACGCCGATCGCGTCGCGCCCGGCGAGCGCCTGGGCCAAGCCCAAGTCGTCGGGCTGCCACGCCGCGCGGGCGGCCTTGCGCCCGGCGAAATCCGCGCCGCCCTTGCCGCTCGCGGACTGCATTTCCTCTTCATCGAAGGCGGCGGCATCACCATCTCGCGCTTTCTTGCCGCGGGCGCGCTCGACCGGCTGCAGATCGCCGTGGCCCCGATCATCCTCGGCTCGGGGAAGCCTGGCCTGACGCTGCCCGAGATTCGCGAGCCCTGCCAGGGGTTGCGGCCGCGGCTGCGCCGCTTCGATCTCGGCGAGGACATGCTGTACGAATGCGTGTTGCATGATTGAGGCGCGCGCCTTCTGGCTCGCGACGCCGGGTCGAGGGGAGCTGCGTCGGACCGATCTCAGTCCGCCGGGCCCGGACGAGGTGCTGGTGCGCACGCTGGCGAGCGGTATCAGCCGCGGCACGGAATGCCTGGTCTTCATGGGCCGGGTGCCCGAGAGCCAGCACCAGACGATGCGCTGTCCCTTCCAGGAAGGCGATTTCCCGGCGCCGGTGAAATACGGCTATGCCTCGGTCGGGCTGGTCGAGGCCGGGGCGCCGGAGCTCGTTGGCCGCAAGGTCTTCTGCCTTCACCCGCATCAGGATCGCTATGTCGTGCCGAAGGATGCCGTCGTGCCCCTTCCGGGCGACCTGCCCGCGGCACGCGCCGTGCTTGGCGCGAACATGGAAACGGCGCTGAACGCGCTCTGGGACGGCGCGCCGCGTTTGGGCGACCGCATTGCCGTGGTCGGCTGCGGCACGATTGGCGCGCTGGTGGCGGCGCTCGCGGCGCGGCTTCCGGGCGCCCAGGTCGAGATCGTCGATATCGACCCCGCGCGTGCCGAGCTTGCGGCTTCGCTCGGCTGCCGCTTCGCCGCGCCGGCCGCGGCCGAAGGCGAGGCCGATCTCGTCGTCCATGCCAGCGGCAGCGCCGCCGGCCTCGCCACGGCGCTGGCGCTCGCCGGCTTCGAGGCCAGTGTGCTGGAGCTGAGCTGGTATGGCGACGGTCTGGTGCCGGCACCGCTGGGCGCCGCATTTCACGCGCGGCGCCTTCGCCTCATCTCATCCCAAGTGGGTACGGTCGCACCGGCGCGGCGGGCACGGCGGACACGGCGCCAGCGCCTGGAGCAGGCGTTGGCGTTGCTCGCCGATCCGGTTTTCGACCGTCTCCTCACCGGCGAGAGCGATTTTGCCGATCTGCCCGCGATGCTGGCGCAGCTCGCCCGCGATCCGCAAGGTGCGCTCTGCCACCTCATCCGTTACCGCTAGCTCCAATTTTTCTCACACCGTGTGAACCCCTGATAGTGCGAGAAAATCCGGTGTACGCGGCAGGGGAGAGCTGCGCGCCCGCCCTGCGGCGCCGCGGCCGCTTGCCAGCACCGATGCGCCATCCTATCTCGGCGCCAGGAGGGTTCGAACATGTACAGCCTCGCCGTCAGCGACCATGTGATGATCGCCCATAGCTTCGTCGGCGAGATCTTCGGCCCCGCGCAGCAGCTGCACGGCGCAACCTATGCCGTCGAGATGGAGCTGCAGCGCGCGCAGCTCGACGGCAACGGCCTGGTTTGCGACATCGGCTTGGCGCTCGCGGCTTTAAAAGCGGTGCTTGCCGAGCTCAACTACCGCAATCTCGACGAGGCACCGGAATTCCGCGGCCGCAACACGACCACCGAGTTCCTCGCCGGCGAGATCTTTCGCCGGTTGAAAACGCGCATCGCTGACGGCGCGCTTGGTCCGGGCACGAAGGGCACGCTTGCCGCGCTGCGCGTCACCTTGCGCGAATCGCCAGTCGCTTGCGCATCGTTCGAGGCTGCACTCTCTTGACCGCGCTCAGCTTCATCGTGCCGGGTGCACTCGATCAAGTCACCGGCGGCTATCTCTTCGATCGCCACGTCGTCGAAGCCCTGAACGCGGCGGGTCGCCCGGTTGCAATTCGTGAGCTCAAGGGGCATTTCCCCTATCCCGACGCGGCTGCCCGCGAAGCCGCGGCGGCCGCGCTCGATGAAATCCCCGACGGCGCGGCGGCGGTGATCGACGGCCTGTCGCTTGCCGCCTTCACCGATTGCCTCGACCAGGCGCAAGCGTCGCGGGTGAAGCTCGTCGGCTTCATCCATCACGCGCTGGTGCTCGAGACCGGCTTGCCGATCGAGCGGCGCGAGGCGTTGGCGATCGCCGAGGCGCGGCTGCTGCCGCGGCTCAAGGGCGTGCTCTGTCCGAGCCAGGTCACCGCCTGGCACATGGCGGAATATGGCGTCGCGCGCGATCGCATCCTGGTGACGCCGCCCGGCACGACGCCGGCGCGGCTGCCGCGCGTGCCGCGGCGCGAGGGACCGCTTCGCCTGCTTTCGGTGGCGAGCATAACGCCGCGCAAAGGCCATCTCCTGCTGATCGATGCGCTCGCCGAGTTCAAAGATCGGCCCTGGCACCTCACCTGCATCGGCAGCCTCACGCGCGATCCCGGCGCGGCGCTGGCGTTGGAACAGACGATCGCCCGTCACGGGCTGGGCGAGCGCGTGCTGCTCGCGGGCGAATGGCCGCCGGCGCGGCTTGGCGCCGCCTATGACGAGGCGGACGTCTTCGTGCTGCCCTCCTACCACGAAGGCTACGGCATGGCGTTTGCCGAGGCGCTGGCGCATGGCTTGCCGATCATCGGCACGACGGCGGGCGCCATTCCTGAAACGGTGCCGGTGGAAGCGGCGATGCTGGTGCCGCCGGGCGATCGCGCCGCGCTCGCCCGTGCGCTCGGTATGGTCCTGGACAACGAGACCTTGCGCGCGCAGCTTGCGGCAGGCGCGGCCAAAGCCGGGGCCCGGCTGCCGGATTGGCCGGTGGCGACGCGGCATTGGATCGAGGCGCTCGACCGGCTGCTCGCGCAAGCCTGACGGAACCGTCGCGCGCGACCGCCCGTTGCCGTGGCGGGAGCGCGAGAGACCAGTCCCCTGCCCTGGCGCGTGCGCCAAATCGTGATCGCCACGGTCGCGAGAATCTGAGAGAAAGGCCTCGCGAGGGTGCGGCGATGACGTCTCGAGCGAGGAGCGACTCATGAGCGGCTTCAGTCTCGAATGGCTGCGGCTGCGCGCGCCCTTCGATCGTGCGGCACGCGACATGGGCTTGGCGCGCCGCCTTGCCGGAGCCTTGCGCCGGCCGGCCGACCGTCCGCTGCGGCTCGTCGACCTCGGCACCGGCACCGGCGCCAATGCGCGCATGCTGGCGCCGGTGATCGGCGGCGACCAGGATTGGCTCCTGATCGACGATGATGCCGTTTTGCTCGGCTTTTGCGCGGCCGAGCAGATCGCCTGGGCGGCGCGCGAAGGTTGGAGGGTCGAAAAAGCCGGCGACGCCGTCCTCATCCATGCCGGGGATGCGCGTTGGCGCTTCGCCGCCCGCCGTCTCGATCTCCGGCGCGAGCCGGCGCTGGCGCTTGCCGATGCGCCCGACGCGCTTGCGTTCTCGGCGCTCGCCGATCTCGTCTCGGCGGCGTGGATCGATGCGCTGGCGAAGGCGCTCGAGCGCCGGCGGGTGCCGCTGCTGTCCGCGCTCGCGGTCGATGGAAGGCGGCAATGGCAGCCGGTAGACGCAACCGACACACTGCTCTACGAAGCCTTCGCCCGGCATCAGCAGCGCGACAAGGGGTTTGGACCGCCGCTCGCCGGCGCCGCCACTGTTTATCTCGGCGCCCGCCTCGCCGCTGCCGGCTACGCCGTCAGCACCGCGGCCAGCGACTGGCGCGTCGGTAGCGAGCACCGCGCTCTGCTCGCCGCGGTGATCGAGGCCGAGCGCCGCGCAGCGAGCGACGTGCGCCCCGACCTCGCGGCGGATTTCGCGCAATGGGCCGAACGGCGCCGCGCCGCGCTCGATGCCGGTACCCTCTCCCTCACCATCGGCCACCGCGACCTGCTCGCCCTGCCGCGGGAGCTGTGACAAGCGCCGACTCCTGGTTTTTCAGTTGTCAGGCCTCGGCCGCGGCTGAAGACTGAAAGCCGGCAATTGACAGCGAACGGGGTGAGTCATGGCCAAGGCAGTCTGGCGCGGTAGGATACTGGCGGAGAGCGACCGGTTCGAGACGGTCGAAGGCAATGTCTACTTTCCGCCGGGATCGGTGAACCGCCAATACTTCAAAGCGAGCACCACCACCACCATCTGTCCCTGGAAGGGGATGGCGCATTACTACACGGTCGTCATCGAGGGGCAGGAGAACCCGGATGCGGCGTGGTATTATCCCGCGCCCAAGCCGGCGGCGGTGGCGATCAAGGACCATGTCGCGTTCTGGCATGGCGTCGTGGTCGAGCGCTGATCGGCGGGGACGACAGCGGCCCGCGCCGTCCTAGGATAAAAGGGGCGAAGCAGGAGGAGCGATGGCAGGGGGTCACAAGATACTGATCGTCGACGACGATGCGGCGCTCAGGCATTCGCTCGCCGAGCAGCTCCAGCTCCACGAGGAGTTCCAGGCGGCGGAGGCGGAGACGGGCGCGGCGGCGCTCGACGCTTCGAAGCAGCAGCATTTCGATGTCATCCTGCTCGATGTCGGCTTGCCGGATATGGACGGCCGCGAGCTCTGCCGGCTGATGCGTCGCGGCGGCGTGCGCGCGCCCATCCTCATGCTCACCGGCGCCGACAGCGACGCCGACACGATCCTCGGCCTCGACAGCGGCGCCAATGACTACATCACCAAGCCGTTCCGCCTCAACGTGCTGCTGGCGCGGCTGCGCGCTCAGCTGCGCCAGCACGAGCTCTCGGAAGATGCTGTCTTCACCATCGGTCCCTACAGCTTCCGGCCTTCGGCAAAGCTGCTCGTCGACGAGGCCGCGCGCAAGAAGGTGCGCCTCACCGAGAAAGAAACGGCGATCCTCAAATACCTTTATCGCGCCGGCGCCAAGATCATCGGCCGCGATACGCTGTTGAACGAGGTCTGGGGCTACAATGCCGGCGTCACCACGCACACGCTCGAGACCCATGTCTACCGCCTGCGCCAGAAGATCGAGCGCGATCCCACCAACGCCAAGATCCTGGTGACGGAACCCGGCGGCTACCGGTTGGTGCCGTAGAAGAAGAGTCGTCAGTTTTCAGTTGTCAGTCGTCAGCCCTTTTTCTCACTGAGAACTGACGACTGACCACTGACGACTCCCATTGCGGCCAGGTTGGCGATAGTGCTGTCGTCGAGCGCGAGGCCGCGCGCCGCGGCGGCGCGTGCCGCGGCGGTGACGATCGCGGTGAAGTCGGCGATGCGGCTGTCGATGGCGATGCGGCTTCCGCCGCCCTTCAGCACGAGCTGCATATAGCCGGCCCGCCGGTCGCGCCGCGCCGCAAACCAGCGCAGCCGCAGCCGCGCGAGCGCTGCCCAGTCGATCCGCCGCGACCAGCCGCCGGTGATGGCGACGCCGCTGTCATCGATGGTGAGCGTGCCGAGCTGGCGCAGCAGCGTGCTGGCGGCAAAGAGCGCGAAGAGCAAAGCCAGTCCAGCAAATATTGCCACGGCCACTGGCGACAAACCGACGAGCAGCAACGGCGGCAGGGTCAGCGCGAGCCCGAGCGCTGCGCGGGCGTAATCGGCAAAGAGCGCGGTCAGCGGATAGCGATGACGGGTCATCGCGGTAGAATAGCTGTCAGCCGTCAGCTGTCAGCCGTCAGCAAAGTTTTCAGTTATTAGTCGTCAGTTTTCAGTTGGGAGAGACCGACAATCGATCACTGAGAACTGACAACTGAAAACTGACGACTCCCCTAGGCTGCCCTGAGCGTCGCGAGGAACTGGTCGACTTCGTGGCGGAGCGACTGGGCCTCTTTGGCGAGGCTGTCGGCGGCGGTCTTGACGCCCTTGGCGACGGTGCCCGCCTTGTCGACGGCCTCGCTGACGCCGCTG
>Ga0335081_10014067_pt1 | contig 12945 bp, 13 predicted proteins | sample Lox_Sample_35_FD_206713 | JGI IMG/M metagenome (GOLD analysis project Ga0335081, IMG submission 206713) | Soil microbial communities from Loxahatchee National Wildlife Refuge, Florida, United States - Lox_Sample_3.5 | ecosystem: Environmental > Terrestrial > Soil > Wetlands | place: USA...
GCACGTCGCCGCCACCACCGCCGCCAGCGGCATTCCGGTCTCATGCAAAATGGCCGGATTCACGAAAATGATGTAGGCCATCGTCACGAACGTGGTGCATCCGGCCAGAATTTCAGTGCGCCAATTGGTGCCGAGTTCTCGAAATCGGAAGTACTGCTCCAGGCGAGCCTTCACGGAGTCTTCAATTCTAGCAGCGCAACGCGATACACTGGTCCAGAAAGGACAATTTCTCAACGTGCTAGTCGTGATGCGGGCTCAGGCGACCGCGCAGGACATCGCCCGCGTCTGCGAAAAAATTCAGAGCCTCGGATTCCGTCCCCACGTGATGCCCGGCGCCGAGCGCACCGCCATCGGAATCACCGGCAATCACGGCCCCGTGCCCGCGGCCGAGTTCGAAGATTTGCCAGGCGTGGCTGAGGCGATTCCGGTCTCCAAACCCTACAAGCTGGTCAGCCGCGAGGTGAAGCCGGACGACACGATAGTTCGAATCCATGGGGTCGACGTGGGCGGCGACGAGCTGGCGTTCGTTGCCGGCCCGTGTTCGGTCGAAGGCCGCGAGCAGATCCTGGCAGCCGCGCGGGCCGTGAAGGCAGCAGGCGCTCAACTCTTGCGCGGCGGTGCCTACAAGCCCCGCACTTCCCCTTACGCATTTCAAGGCCTGGGCGAAGAAGGCCTCAAGTATCTGGCCGAAGCGCGCGCCGAGACCGGCTTAGGAGTGGTGACCGAAGCCATCGACGTCGAAACCTTCGACCTGGTGGAAGAATACGCCGACTGTATCCAGATCGGCGCCCGTAACATGCAGAATTTTTCGTTGCTCCGCCGCGCCGGGCGCGCCCGCAAACCCATCCTCATGAAGCGCGGCATGTCCTCGACGTTGGACGAATTTCTCATGGCCGCCGAATACATTCTCTCGGAGGGCAACTACCAGGTGGTGCTGTGCGAACGCGGCGTCCGCACCTTCACCGATCACACGCGCAATACGTTGGACCTGAGCGTCGTGCCGGCGGTAAAGAGCTTGAGCCATCTGCCCATCATCGTCGATCCCAGCCACGGCACAGGCAAGCGCGACAAGGTGCATCCCATGGCGCTGGCGGCGATCGCGGCCGGAGCCGCGGGACTGATCGTGGAAGTGCATCCCAATCCCGACAAGGCGCTTTCTGACGGCTATCAATCCCTTTACCCGGATCAATTCGCGGAGTTGGCCGACGAATGCCGCGCCGTCTGCGATCTGTTGCGGAGCCGCCAGGCCGCGCGCCTCGCCCCGGTGCCGGCATGAGCGCGCAACCGAAGACGGACTGGGAGCGGCACGGCATCCGCATCGTGCATGCCAACGAGTTGGATTGCAACACGCCCCAGACTCAGGGCATGACGCGCGCCGCCGCCATCGACCACGCGCGGACCGGAGCGAGCAAGCTGTGGGCCGGAACCGTCGTCGTCGAACCCAATGCCAAAACCGGCGCGCATCATCACGGAGAACTCGAAACGGTGCTCTACATCGTGCGCGGCCGCGCGCGATTTCGTTGGGGAGAGAAACTGGAGTTCGTGGACGAAGCCGGACCGGGCGATTTTATCTTCGTCCCGCCCTTCGTTCCGCATCAGGAGATCAACGCCGACCCGGGACATCCAGTGGAGGCCGTGGTGGTGCGCAGCGGCCAGGAACCCATCGTGGTCAATCTCGACATCCCGAGTCCGGAAACGCCATCATCCACCCGTTGGATCGACCCGACCCATACCAGCTAGCTAGAGCCGCGACGCCGCTGCTTTCTGCGCGCGGCCCTAGCTTTCAACTAACGGCGCCAGTAACCCCGATAGTAATGGCCGCCGTACCAACGCGGGCCAACCCACACCGCATGCGCATAAGGCGGACGAGCCCAGTAACCCGCGTGCCACACCGAACCGTAGTAGTAACCGGGAATCCAAGCGTATCCCGGCCCAGGCGCGGGCGCGGCATAAGCAACCGGCGGAGCGGGCGCAACGTAGGCCGGCGCCGGCACGTAGGCCGGACCAACTCCCACGCCGAAGAAGAAGCGCGGTCCAGCGAAAGCTGAACTTCCAACCAGGAATAAAAGGCCAAGCAGTTTCGTTTTCATTTTCCGTTTCCTCCTCTAACGCCGGCTAAGAATGCAAGCACTTTTCCAATCGGTAAAGTATTGACAAAATGAGTGGTTATAGCTCCGCGCGGGATCTCCGATGATGGCCGATATCCACCAGCGCTGAACGATTCCAGCCAAAAGCGCCTGGTTTCCTTACGCCGTCCGTTTCCTCGCAAACGGCAAACTAACTAAGAACACCATGACCCCCAACAACACGATCGCCGGCCCTGGCAGGAACCGGAAGCTCTCTGCTACCCATACCCCTGCCACCGAGATCGCCCCGCCCAGTATCGCGGACGTAATTACGTAACGCCGCATGCTGTGCGAGACATTTTTTGCGATGGAAGCGGGAATAATCGTAAGCGCACCCATCAGCAGCGTCCCCACCAGCTTGATCCCCAGCGCCACGATCATCGAAAAGATCAGCAGTAGCGCCAGGTCGTAGCGCCGGTCCACGCCATGCACTTTCGCCAGATCCGGCGAAACAATGAGGAAAAGAAAACGCCGCGCCAGGACGAAGCACAATGCAGCTAACACCGCAGCCAGCAGCAGGATCGCGAGCAGGTAGGGCAGCGAGAGCACCGGAAACGCGCCAAACAGCGATTCGATGATGTCCCCGTTCGGAATGATCAAAATTCCAATCGCCAGGCTGGCAGTGAACAACAGTCCGACAATCGCGTCCGGCGGAATGCGGCTCCTGCCCTCCAGCCAGAAAATCAGGAAGGCGGCCGCAATCAGAAAGACAACCACGCCGTAAAAGGGATCCAAACCGTACGCCAGCGCCAGCGCGATTCCAGGCAGTGCGACGTGCGATAGCGCATCGCCCACCAGCGCCATCCGCCTCAGCAGGATGAACGGCCCCACGCTGCCGGAGGCAATTCCCACCAGCAGCGCGATCCAAAACGGAGCGTGATAGGCCGAATGCATCGCGCTCAGTGCTCGTGGCCGTGTTCGTGTTGATAGAAGCCGGCTTCACCATACAGCGTTGCCAGCGCCGCCGGATTCAATGCCTCCACCGGCGGTCCCTGGCAAACCACGGTCTTATTCAGGCACAGGACGCGCTGCGCGTAGCGATACACCACGTTGAGATCGTGCGAGATCAGCAGCAGCGCCGTTCCCCGCTCCTGCTGCACACGGTGCAGAACGGCGTAAACAGTTTCCTCAAACCCGGCGTCCACGGCGGCGGTCGGTTCATCCAAAAGCAACACCCCTGGATGCCGCAGCATGGCCCAGGCCATCAGCAGGCGCTGTGTTTCACCGCCCGAAAGCTCGCCCAGACTCTTGCGCAGCACGCCCCGGTCGAGGCCCATGAGATTCAGCTCGTGATCCAGATGCCCGGTGAACTCGGCTCCGGGCCGCCAGAAATTCGGCGACTGCAGCAGGAAAAACTCCATCGCGGTGATGGGCACCGAGGGATCGAGCGAAAACCGTTGCGGAACATATCCGATCTCCACCCCAGGCTGCCAGCGAACGCTTCCGCTGTAGGGCACCAGCCCGAGCAGCGTCCGGAACAGCACCGTCTTGCCTGCTCCGTTCGGCCCCAGTACGGCCAGCGCCTCGCCTTGCCGCAGCGTGAACGAGACGTCATGCAGAATCTGCGCGTGATCGATCGTGACGCCAAGATCTTCAACCGTGAGGATGGTCTCGTTACCCATGCGGGCGCTTCTACCCGAACATCCTCATCATAGCGTCAGGAAGGGACAACCCACGGCCATTCGCACTGGCGCGGGCACGGTTCTCTTCCGGCTTCGGCTCATGCAGGCTTTTGTCCAGCGCCAGGACCTGGAGCTACACCGCCGGACACGGCCGGAAGGCTGACCAGTCAATCCTTCTCTGAAATTCTTCGTCCGGCTAAAAAATCGTTTTGAATGTAAACGCAAACTCGGTGGGCCCGTGTTCTTCCAGATGCGCAATTCGCTTCTTCGCTTCGTCCACGCCCGCAATGTGCCCAGCCGGCACCCACCACGGCGCGACATATGCGCCGGCAAACTTCTCGAACCACTCCTGCCGCTGCCGAAGCAGTTCCCTATGCGCCGTATGGTAAACGAAATTCTGAAGCGCCAGGATGCTCTCCCAAACCGACATGTTGACCGGAATTCGATCATCTTCCTCAGCTGGTTCACGAATCCGGCCATAACAGGTTCTTCGAGCGGGGCCTTGACTCGACCGAGTTGACCCGTGCTATGTGATAGTTGGGCATCTGTCCGGCGCCGTCAAGCTTGACTCTATCCGGGATTATCGGCTCCTAACAACCCGCCAGTCCCCTAGCCAAGCACGTTTTCGCAAGCCTTTGCTTCATTTGGCCGAAAAGTTGCTCGCATCCTGGACGAGACCCAACTGGATCTGATAAAGTCGGGACAATTGGTCGGGGAAACTGTCTTCATTCTACGCTGTCCCACTAACCGGCCTGTCTTGCTCGTATTGTGCAATCGGAAAGATCCATTGGCTTGTAACATATGAGCAACCAACAATTCGGGCCGGCCTGTCGCTTCCAGGCTCGCTCATCCTGGGCGATTCAGGCATTGTGCATTGCCTTCGCTTGCCAGCTTTCAGCCACAACGCCACCCGCCGTCACCACATCGATCTCCGGTCCTGATCTGTCCGCAACCGTCTCAACCACCGACGGCACATACCTCATCGTGGCGGGTTCCCAAGGCTGGATCTTCCAAGGTTCCGCCGGCCCGCTCGAAAACGTAACTGTTTCTAGCGGAACCGACTCGATCGGCGCCTGGAACCAGATTGCTTTCGATCACGGCAGCGCGCGAACGAGCTCCATCCGCCTGTACGACAACACGTCCGTGGTGTTATTCTCAACCCGATATGCGCAGGACGGCCCCAACACAGATCCGTTTCCGAGCCTAAGCTCCTATCCCCAGGGGCTCTTCACCTTCAACTACAGCGGCCAGTGGATCTATGAATTCGGATCGCTGAACAACCGCGCTCCTTGGCTGTTCTTCGATGGGCACGCCAACGCTTTCATCTTATCTCCGGCCTCGAACTTCATGACCGCGATCGGACAACGCGCCTCGGACGGCTCGCTGCAGATGCCCATTGATCCGCAGATCAGCACACTCCCGGCCGGTTTCACTCAGTCCACACTGCTGGTCGTCGGCGCCGGAATCAACTCCACTTTCGGCCTGTGGGGCCAGACGCTAACATCGCTCACCGGCAAGCATCGGCCCGCCAGCGATGCCAACGTCCTGCTCAATCAACTCAGCTATTGGACCGACGCCGGTGCCGCGTATTACTACCACCCCATGACTGCGAGTCAATATGCGCCGCAGCTACTTCAGATGCCGTCGCAGTTCTCGGATGCCTCTATTCCAATTGGCTCCCTGGAACTCGACAGCTGGTATTACCCCAAAGGCTCGCCGGCTTCCTGGACCAGCAACGGCTCCGGCATGGATACGTTCGTCGCCGATTCAACTCTATTCCCTCAGGGTCTGACCGCTTTTCAGAAAAGCCTGGCGCTTCCGCTCATCACGCACGCGCGCTGGATCGATCCAAGCAGTCCCCTTCGGAACCAGTATCAAATCTCCGGCAACGTGGCCATCGATCCGAAATATTGGCAGGACTATGCCAACTATATGGCCGCCAATGATGTCGAGGTCCTCGAACAGGATTGGCTTTCCAACAAAGCCGTGACCGACTTCAATTTAACCGACCCCGCTGCGTTCCTGGATAACATGGCGGCGGCCCTGGCAAGCGAGGGTCGAACTATTGTCTATTGCATGCCGCTGAGCACGCATATCCTGCAATCTTCCAAGTACGACAACGTGGTCGCCGTCCGTGTAAGCAGCGACGCCTTCCACCGCGAAAAATGGGACCAACTACTCTTCGACTCCGCCCTTCCCAGCGCGCTTGGGTTGTGGCCATTCGCCGATGAGTTCCAAAGCGCGAACGCCATGGATGTCTTGCTTGCCACTCTGACGGCCGGCCCCCTCGGCTCTGGCGACGGGTCCGGTTCCATCAATACGGCGAGTATCAGCCAGGCAGTGCGGTCCGATGGCGTCATCGTAAAGCCCGACGCACCGATCGCCCCCACTGACGCCACTTTCTTGGCCGTCGCGCAGAGCAGCGTCGCGCCCATCGTGGCTTCCACCTACACCGACCACAACGGCTCGCGCACCGCTTACGTGCTGGCCTACGAGCGCACCAGCGGCGCACTAGGACAGATCTCGTTCCTCCCCGGTTCGCTGGGCGTCTCCGGCCCGGCCTACGTGTTCGACTATTTCCACAAAACGGGCGCCCTGCTTCAGCCCGGCACGCCGTTTAATAGCACGGTGGATTACAACGGCTCCTACTACATCGTCGCGCCGGTCGGACCTTCCGGAATGGCATTCTTGGGCGATTCGAACAAATTCGTTTCTTCCGGCAAAAAGCGGATCGAGCAGCTAACCGACGACGGCGCCGTCCATGTCGTGGTGCGCTTCGCTCCGAACGAAACCAATGTAGTGCTGCACCTCTATTCCACAGGTGAACCGGTGGCGCTCGCCGCCCACGGACACGCGGGACGTGCGGTTCCCGAAGCGCCGGATCGCTACGCTGTCACAGTTTTGCCCGGCCCCGGCGGGACTGCAGCGTTGGATCTGCGGCTATTAAAAAATCAATCGCCTTATCCACACCGATAGCCGCTGGACCAGCGCCTCACTCGCGCGGCACCAGCCGGATCATGCTCAGATTCACCGTGAACACCCGGTCATCCGTGGGCACACTCCATGCCGGACCGGCCTGGATGTCGATGCGATACTCCTCGCTTTCAGGTAGGTCCGCTTCCACGATGAACAACCCGGAGCGCTCCAGCTTCCAGTCGCCCACTTTGCGCCCGTTCGCACTCGCGCTCAGCTCCACCGGATGTCCCTCGCTGGCATGGCCGCGAATTCGCAGCCGTTGCGGCCCCGACCTCACGCGCCGCAAGCGGGCCGAAGCGTGCTCGCCGATCCAGCGGTACTTGTTCCCGAACACGCCCTCCAGCTCATACCAGCCATCCAGCAATCGCCCGGCGTGGCTCGCCAGGCAAAAATCGATCACGTCCTCGCGATCACCCGGATACAGCTCGGCCCGCTCGCCCGACGGCAGCAAATTGTAGACTCCGCCTTCGTTCGCCGCCCGATAATCGCACCCCGTGCACTCCAGCGTGTCATCCAGCGTCCGGCGCATGCGTTGATGGCAATCCGGGCAGCGCAGTAATTCTTCAAACACGGACCGATCGAACTCCACCTTTCCCCGCTCGCCACTCTTGCGGCAAACCGCCGCCAGCGTCCCGCCCAGCAACCGCGCCGCACGCCATTCGGAATGATGCGGATCCATCCCGATCGCCGCCCGCTTCACCACGCGCTCGCCCCAGCCGCGCTCCGGCACGAAAATCTGATACTCCGCCTCCGCAAAATGCTTGCGGATCAGCTGGTGCCACTCCTTGAGCCCCATGGTGTGGTTTTGCCGGATGCCGAAGCTCTCCTCTTGATGCGCCCCAATCACGTCCCGCACGAGATAGCCCAGCAAGCCCCACTGGTGCAGCTTGCGTTCCCACGGCTTCATCGTGTCGTAGTAAGGACAGCGATACAGGCGCAACGTCAGCAGCCGCTTCAGCGGTTCCTCGGCGAACAGGAACACGCCACCCGGCGCGAGCACGCGCTTCACTTCCAGGAACACGCTCTCGATGTCCATGAACTGGCTGAGCATCTGGAACGCCAGCACCAAACGCAGTGATTCATCGGCAAACGGCAGATTCAGCGCGTCGCCGGCCACGCGTAGAGGCGCTCGCGCCAGATGCCAGCGATCCTGCAATGCCGCGCCGTAACGCAGCGAATCCGCCGAGATGTCCAGCGCGAATCCGCTCGCCCCGAAATCGTTCTCCAGCATGTAGCTGGAGTGTCCGACATTGGAGCCGATTTCCAAAAACGGCGTCATCTCGCCGATAAACGCCAGATGATTGCGGATCACCGCGCCACGCCGCACATTTTGTTCCGCATAATGCGCGATGGCGCGCTCCGGTTCGCCCAGCGAAGCGAAGTTATGAAACTCCACTTCCGCGCGCTTCACTGCCAGGGACTGCGCTTCCTTCAAAAAAGCATCTCCAGCGCGAGCGACCGCAAGTCCGGCAGCGCCATATCCGGCGAATGCGCCCGGAGTTCTTCGATCCCGATCAGGCCGGTTGCCACCGCGAGCACACGAATGCCATTGGCTTTGGCCGCCAGAACATCGTTGGGATGATCTCCGATCAGCCAAATCCGGCTGTCGCGATCGATCCAGCGCTCCCGCCGCGCTTGACGCACCGCCAGACGCACCAGCCCCGCCCGATCCTTGGCGAATTCGGCGAACGCGCCAAATCGAAAATACGGACGCAGCCCCGCGCGTTCCATCTTGCGCCATCCGATGCGCGAAAGATTCCCGGTCACGAGCCCGATCACCGCGCCACGCTTTTCCAATCGCCTGAGCACGTGCCGGACGCCCGGACAAACCTTGCGCTCCAGCCGAGGCGAAGTCTCCAGGTAAATCGATTGCGCCGCCTCCATCGCGCGCGGCAGCACCCGCCGGATCGCCCCCGGCTTCATCCCCGCCCGCGTCATCATGGCGCGCAGAATGGTGTGATCCAGCATTCCGGCCACTGGCACGCCCTCGGTGGTGGTCTCCACGCCCGCCGTCCGCCGGACCGCTTCCACCAGCGCCAGCCGATGATGCGGCCCCGCGCGCCGGATTAGCGTCCCGTCTATGTCGAAAAGCACCAATGCGCCGGATCGTTCCAACCTTTTACTATAACTGTGTGCGCCAAGTTTTTCGCATCGCAACCATGGCCCTGCTGGGCCTGATTTTCATAACGAATGTCTACCGTGCCGCCACGCAATCCATCACGCACGACGAAGCCGTCACCTATGAAAACTTCGTCGCCGCACCCTGGAGCATCGTCTTCAATTCTTACGACGCCAACCATCACGTCCTGCACACCATCTTCTGCAAGATCTTCGTCGACCTTCTGGGCATCTCGCCGCTAACCTTGCGCCTGGCGAGCGTGCTCAGCGGATTGCTCTACCTGTATCTCGTCTTCCGCATCTGCGAACGCCTGTTCGGCGCCGGCTGGTATTTTCCACTATCGGCGCTGCTGCTTTCGCTCAATCCGTATCTGCTCGATTTCGAATCCGCCGCGCGCGGCTACGGCATGGCGGTCGCTTTCTTGTTCCTCGCGCTCTGGGAAATGCTGGAATGGCTCGATAAACCTGAGACACAGCGACTGATTCGGGCCGGACTCGCGCTGGGCCTGTCGATCGGAGCCAACCTGGTGCTTGCGCCGCCCGCCATCGGCCTCGCGCTGATGTTCTTGGCCGCCCTCTGGAACCAACGCCGCAGCTTCAAACCCACCGTCACCGTTACCAAGAAAGGCACCAAGAAAGAGACGCCCAACCCGTTCCCGACTCTGGGTCAAGCGCTCGTTCGATTCGCGATTCCGTTTGTCGGAATAACGGCGCTGATCGTCCTGTCGCCGCTCAGCAATTCCTCGGGCCAACAGTTCTACGTCGGCGCGGCTTCCCTGCGCGCCGGAGCCGATAGCCTGGTCCGCAATTCGCTGCAACCCGCGCCGGGCTGGCTGATCTCCACCATCGCCCTCGGCATCCTGCCCGCTCTGATCATCGCAGCGGCTCTGATTGCCTGGCGCGCCGCATCACGCTGGATCGCCTCGAACCGGCTCGAACAAAGCATCCTGCTCACCGGCGGCGCCATGCTCCTCGCCTTCCTCGCCGTCCTTGCGAGCCACCTGTTGTTCGATGTTCCCTACCCCGAGGGCCGCACCGGAATCTATTGGATCCCCATGCTCACCTTCACCGGCCTGGCGCTGGCAAAACTATGGGAGCGCGCTACGGTCTTCCTGGCCGTACCCATGGCCGCCTGCATTGCCATGTACCTCGCCCAGTTTCGCGTCACCTATTACGCCGATTGGCCCTACGACCGCGACGACCGCGCCATCGCCGGGCTGATCAGCCAACACAAACCCGCCGCTGATCGCAAAGCCGTCGTCGAAGGAAGCTGGCAACTGGAACCCAGCATCAATTTCTATCGCGTCAGCGATCATCTGGACTGGCTGCAAGAAGTGGAGCGCGCCACACCGAAGCCGGGCGCTGATTTCTACCTGCTGCTAGCCCAGGATTCCCACTTCGTCAATGACCTGAAGCTGAAAGTGCTGTTCCAAGGGAAACAGTCGGGCACCATCCTAGCCCAGCCCTAAGCACGTGTGCCAGCGTGCCGGCTGTCAGCTCTCCCGCTTCTTCCGAAGAGACCAAAGAATTAATAGGCACATCACGATCACCAGGATGGAAAGATTCAAGAGAACCGCCACGGTCCCCTCCATCCAGCGAGTGGCGCCTCCCGGCATCGAAGCGCCGTTCACCAGGAACATCCCTTTGGCGCTCCACAGGGCCGAGAGCTGGGCTCCCAGCCAGTTGGCATAAAGGCCGATCAGCGCGCAGTAGCGGGCCGCTGTTACCACGCCTCCCCGCCCGAGTGACGGCCAAATCGCGGCCAAGCCGAAGATCAGTGCGCCCTGCAGCACACCGATGGTATGCGCTTCCAGTCCTGCGATTGGCGCCTTGGCGAACATTGGGCTGAACCCTGAAAGCAAGCCAAGCAGTGTCATGATCGCGCCATGCGCCACCAGAGCGCGGTCGGCTGTAACTGCCGGCATCGGTGATTCTACCCTCATCGGTTGTGCCAACTGGAACTCCTTTTCGTGGGAACAGAGGACAGTGTACACGCCTGCGCGCCCGTTCGACAAGGGCGGAGAAATCGGCGGAGCAGTCAACCCTTTCCGGATGGCGGGGATTCCCTTTCCGGCCACACCACCGCCAACGTCAGCGCCACCCCAATTCCTATGAAAACCTCGGCGAACCGATGAAAGGCAGTCTGCCACGGAGAACCCGCCCGCGGCACCAACAGCACAATCGCCAGCGTGATTCCGGCGAACCGGTATGCGCTTCGATCCGAGCGCGTCAGCGCACAAAGCAGTCCTAGGAGGAACACGCCCGCACCAAATACAAGCACGTCCGGCCTGAAGTGAGTAGCCACCGTAGCGCCGACTACCGCTCCAAGCGCCGTCCCGACCAGCCGCTCCCAGGAAACAGTGAGCGCGGCACCCAACGATGACTGCGTAATCACCAGGGTTGTAATGGGCGCCCAGTACGCCTCCTGCAGCCGGAATAACCGCGCTACCAGCAGCGAAGCGACCGCCGCGACCGCCGTCCGCGCCGAATGCACCACCACCGGCCACCCCGCCCGCGCCACCCTGTCCCATCCAAACCGGTTTGTTGCGGGCAAGACCACCCCCGAGCGTCTCATCCTGTAGCATACGGAATCCGCGCCGGCGAAGTCGGACGTCCACCCGCGCCCATCCGCCCGCCCGATCTTGGAGGCTACAATGTAGGCGGAGGCAGACCTGATGATTCTCGAAGCCCCGCACTCCGTCGACAACGAAATCAACCCCTGGCTCGCCGCTGAAGCGCGCTTCGACGAGGCCGCCGAACGCCTCGCCCTCGACGACGGTCTCCGCAAGGTTCTCCGTACCCCCTCGCTCGAACTCACTGTGAACATCCCGGTCCAGCTCGACGACGGGCGCCTCGAAGTTTTCACTGGTTACCGCGTCCAGCACTCGGTGGTGCGCGGCCCCTCCAAAGGCGGCATCCGTTTCGCGCCCGACGTCACGCTCGATGAAGTCCGCGCCCTGGCCGCCTGGATGACCTGGAAGTGCGCCGTCGTCAACATCCCCTTCGGCGGCGGAAAAGGCGGCGTCATCTGCGATCCCAACGTGCTCTCCGACGGCGAGCTGGAACGCATCACGCGCCGCTACACTTCCGAGATCATGGACATCATCGGCCCCGACCGCGACGTCCCTGCCCCCGACGTCAACACCAACCCGCAAACCATGGCCTGGATCATGGATACCTACTCCATGCACAAGCGCCAGAACATGACCGCGGTGGTCACCGGCAAGCCGCTGGCTCTGGGCGGATCGCGCGGCCGCACCGAAGCCACCGGCCGCGGGTGCATGGTTGTCACGCTCCAGGCCCTGCGCCGTTTTCATATCGAGCCGTCCAGTGCGCGCGTGGTTGTGCAGGGCTTCGGCAATGTCGGCAGCAACGCGGCGCGGCTCATGGCGCGCTCCGGTTTCAAAATCGTCTGCATCATCGAATACGATGGCGCCGTCTACAACCCGAACGGCCTGGACATCGATGGATTGCTCAAGCATCGCAAGGAAACCGGCTCCATCCTCGGCTTCTCCGGCGCCGAAGACATGGACAAAGATGAAGCCATGCTGCTCGATTGCGAGGTCCTGGTGCCCGCCGCTCACGAGAACGTTATCACTTCAGCCAACGCTCCCCGCATCAAGGCGCGCATCATCTGCGAAGGCGCCAACGGCCCCACCACCGCCGAAGCCGACGCCATCCTGGCTGAGAAAAAGATCTTCGTCATCCCCGATATCCTCGCCAACGCCGGCGGCGTCACGGTCTCTTATTTTGAGTGGGTGCAGGACCGCCAGGGCTTTTTCTGGAACGAGCAGCTGGTCAATGGCCGCCTGGACGAGATCATGGTCAACAGCTTCAACGACGTGGTTGGCTACTCGGACAAGCACACCGTGACCAATCGCCTGGCGGCGTACATGCTCGCCATCGATCGCGTCGCTGCCGCCCTCAAGACCCGTGGCATCTATGCCTGATCCGGGCGAGGATCGCGCGGAAACTGCGTCCTCCCCCACCACGCCCCCAACTACACCATTGATGCGGCAGTATCACGCCATCAAGCAGCAGGTTCCTCACGCGCTGCTGATGTTCCGGCTGGGCGATTTCTATGAGCTGTTTTACGAAGACGC
>Ga0335081_10014069_pt1 | contig 12944 bp, 13 predicted proteins | sample Lox_Sample_35_FD_206713 | JGI IMG/M metagenome (GOLD analysis project Ga0335081, IMG submission 206713) | Soil microbial communities from Loxahatchee National Wildlife Refuge, Florida, United States - Lox_Sample_3.5 | ecosystem: Environmental > Terrestrial > Soil > Wetlands | place: USA...
CTCGTCGGAGGAGGTCGGCCGTGGCAAGCCGGCGCCCGACGTCTACCTCGAGGCGGCGCGCCGGCTCGGCTTCGCCCCGGAGCGCTGCGCCGCGATCGAGGACTCGCACGCGGGCATCCGCTCCGCACATGCAGCGGGCATGCGCGTCGTCGCGATCCCGAACGCGAGCTATCCGCCGGACGAGGAGGCGCTCGCGATGGCCGACGTCGTGCTCGGCTCGCTCTACGACGTCACGCCTGCTGTCGTCGCGGGTTAGCTCTCGACTCGCCCGACGAGGACGCAGCCGTTGTGCCCGCCGAGGCCCATCGCGTTCGAGAGCGCGACGTCGATCTTCGCCTCGCGCGACTCGTTCGGCACGTAGTCGAGGTCGCACTCCGGATCGGGATGCTCGTAGTTGATCGTCGGCGGGAGCACGCCCTCGTGGATGGCGAGGACGCACATCATCGCCTCGATCGCGCCGGCCGCGCCGAAGCAGTGCCCCGTCACGGACTTCGTCGACGAGACGGCGAGCTCGTACGCGTGGTGGCCGAAGACGTCCTTGATCGCCTTCGTCTCCGCGAGGTCGCCGAGCGGCGTCGAGGTGCCGTGCGCGTTGATGTACCCGACACGCTGGGGCTCGACGCCGGTGCTCGCGAGCGCGCGGCGCATCATCTCCGAGACGCCGATCGACTCGGGATCGGGCTGCGCCATGTGATGCGCGTCGTTCGAGGCGCCGTAGCCGAGGATCTCCGCGTAGATCGTGGCGCCGCGCTTCCGCGCCGCCTCGAGCTCCTCGAGCACGAGCACGCACGCGCCCTCGCCCATGACGAAGCCAGCGCGGGTCGCGTCGAACGGACGCAGCGCGCGCGGCGGGTGCTCGTCCTCCGCGACGAGACCGCGCATCGAGCAGAAGCCGGCGAGGATCAGCGGGTGCATGCACGCTTCGGCGCCGCCCGCGAGGACCGCGTCGGCGTCTCCGCGGCGGATGAGCTCGGCCGCCTCGCCGACGGCGTGCGAGCCGGTCGCGCACGCGGACACAGGCGCGTAGTTCGGACCGCGGTAGCCGAGCGAGATCGCGAGCTGTCCGCTCGCCGCGTCCGCCAGCACGCTCGGGATGAACGTCGGCGACACGCGCGTCGGCCCGCGCTCCCGCAGGATGTCGTGCTGCTCCATCATCCCGAGGAAGCCGCCGATCGCGGTGCCGAAGAGGATCCCGACCCGGCCCGGGTCGTAGTGGCCGTCGAGCTTCGCGTCGCCGACCGCCTCGCGTGCCGCCCCGAGGGAGAGCAGGACGTTGCGCTCGAGCTTCCGCACCTCCTTCGGCGACGCGACCGAGCTCGGGTCGAAGTCCTTCACCTCGGCGGCGATCCGCACGGGGTACTCGCTCGCGTCGAAGGCGCGGATGAAGTCGACGCCGCTCTCGCCGGCGAGCGCCGCGCGCCACGTCGACCGCGCGTCGTTCCCGATCGGCGTGATTGCGCCGAGCCCCGTGACGACCACCCGCCTCATTCGACGAGCTTAGACGCGCCGGCCCCGGCGGGGTTGCGGGAGATCTCCGGTCAAGCAACGACGACGGCGAGGACGGCGGCGACGAGCGCGAGCGCGACGCGGTGCACGGAGCCGGCATGCCTGTAGTCTCGCGAGATGGCCGACGCACCCGGGCCGCGCGTCCCGTTCCCGCCGATGGAGGCGGAGCTCGTCGCCGATCTGCCCGAGCAGGGGGGCTGGCGCTACGAGCCGAAGTGGGACGGGTTCCGCGGCGTGCTCGAGAACGACGGCGGCGAGCTCGCGCTCTGGTCGCGCAACGGGCGGCCGCTGCTCCGCTACTTCCCCGAGCTGCGCCCGCTCGGCGAGCTGTTGCCGAAGCGGTCGGCGCTCGACGGCGAGATCGTGATCTCGCGCGAGGGCAAGCTCGACTTCGACGCGATGCAGACGCGGCTCCATCCTGCGGAGAGCCGCGTGCGCAAGCTGTCCGCGGAGATCCCCGCGCTGTTCGTCGCGTTCGACCTGCTGCTCTGGGACGGGAAGCCGGTGCACGAGCGGCCGATCGAGGAACGCCGCGCCGAGCTCGAGCGGGTCGGCGGCGGGTTCGAGCTCTCGCCGGTGTCGGCCGACGTCGCGCAGGGCCGCGCGTGGCTGCAGACGCTGCAGACGGCCGGCTTCGACGGCGTGATCGCGAAGAAGCTCGGGCTGCCGTACCTCCCCGGCTCGCGCGACGGCGTCGTCAAGGTGAAGCCGCACAAGACGGCGGACTGCGTCGTCGCCGGGCTGCGTTGGAAGGCGGGCGGCCGCACGACGATCGCGACGCTGCTGCTCGGGCTCTACGCGGACGACGGCCACCTCGACTACGTCGGCTCCTGCGCGGTCGCGGCGCGGAAGCACGACGAGATCGCGGCGCTCGTCGTCCCGCTGGTCGACGAGAGGAACGACCGCGGCTTCAGCGAGCCGAACCGCTGGGGCACGAACGGGCTCGAGGAGCAGGCGCTGCGGCCGAAGCTCGTCGTCGAGGTGCGCTACGACAAGCTCGAGAAGCACCGCTTCCGCCACGGCACGCGGTTGCTCCGCTTCCGCCCCGACAAGGACCCGGCGCAGTGCACGTGGCACGAGGTGCGCCCCCCGCGCCGCCCGGACGACGTGGCCGTCGAGGACCTGCTCCGCTAGGCCCGGGCCGTGTCCCTGCGGGCCACGGCCCGGTGTCAGACACGGTTCGCAGAAGTGTCACGCCTCCCGTACGAGTGTTGCGCAGACGATCCACAGTTCCGCATGGATTCGGCGGTTCTGCGATCGGACACGTCCCGGTCGAGGGACATGTCCCGGTGTCAGACACCCACACAGGAGTGTCACGCCGTCAGCGCGGCAGCAGCAGCTCGTGGATCAGCGCCACGAGCGGCTCGACGTCGACCTCGGCGCCGCTCGTCCGCTCCAGCACGAGCCCGTTCAGCAGCGTGTGCAGCAGCAGGTTGAGCGTCGGCTCGGAGACGTCGTCGCGGATCCGGCCGGCGGCGCGCTCCCGCTCGAGCCATCCCTCCTCGGGCGGATGCAGCTGCACCGACCGCCGCCAGCGGCGCGCGAGCGCGGCATCCGTCCGCAGCAGCCGGTGGAACTCGAGGTAGACGCCGAGCCACGCCGGATCCTCGTTCGCGATCTCCCGCGCGAGCGCCTCGAAGCCGCGCTCCCGCCAGATCGCGTCGAACCGCGCGTGGTCGCGCCGCGCCAGCTCGAAGAACAGGTCGAGCTTCGAGCGGTAGTAGTTGAAGATCGCGCCGTGCGAGAGACCGATCTCGCGCTCGAGCCTCGGCACCGTGGCGCCCTCGTAGCCCCAGCGCGCGAAGCAGCGGCGCGCGCCGTCGAGGATCTGCTCTCGCCTCGCCTCCGTGTGCTCCGCGCTGACCTTCGGCACGATTCCACTTTACCAAGACGGATATCCATCCTATTATATTCCCGTGCACCGGAACAGGACGCTCGGCGCCGTCGTCACGGCGCGGTTCATCTCGCTGCTCGGGTCGAACATGACCCTCGTCGCCCTCCCCTGGTTCGTCCTCTCGACGACGGGCTCGACGGCCCGGATGGGCATCGTTCTCGCCTGCGAGACGATCCCCGCCGTCGCGCTCGGCGTGCCCGCGGGCGACGTCGTCGCGCGCATCGGCCCGCGCCGGGCGCTCGTCGTCGGCGACGCCCTCCGCGCCCCGCTCCTCGCCGCCGTGCCGGTGCTGTCGTGGCTCGGCGCGCTCTCGTTCCCGCTGCTGCTCCTGCTCGTCACCGCGATCGGCGTGTTCAGCGTCCCGTACGCCGCGGCGTCGAACGCGATCCTCCCGGAGATCGTCGGCGAGGACGCGACGGAGGTCGCGCGCGCGACGGCGGCGCTCCAGGTGGCGATCCAGACGACGGGCGTCGTCGGCCCGATCCTCGCCGGGGTGCTGATCCCGCTCGCCGGCGCGCCGAGCATCCTCCTGCTCGACGCGGCGAGCTACGCCGTCTCGGCCTCGATCGTCGCGCTGTTCGTGCGCGCCGGGCGGGCGCTCGCGCGCACCGCGCGCCGTCGCGGCGTGCTGGTCGGCGTGCGGCAGGTGCGACGCGACCCGGTGCTCGCGTCGATCGTCGCCGCCGCGCTCGCGGCGCACGTCGGCCTTGCGGCGCTGTTCGCGACGCTGCCGGCGCTGGCGTTCCGCACCTTCCACGACGCCCGCACCGCCGGCGTGCTGTTCGCGGCCGACGCGGTCGGCTCCGTCCTCGGCGGCCTGCTCGCGCTCGCGCTCGCGCGCCGCGTGCAGCCGATGCGGCTCGGCGTGATCGGCTTCGCCGCGATGGCCGGGCCGATCTGGATCCTCACCGTGGCGACGTCGCTCCCCGTCGCCGTCGCCGCCATGTTCCTGTTCGGGATCGGCGGCCCGCTCGGCGTCTCGCCGATCAGCGCGACGCTGACGACGCGGGCCCCGGCGGAGATCCGCCCGCAGGTCGTCTCGGCGTTCCTCGCGATCACCGCCGCCGGGACGCCGCTCGGCGCCGCGGGCGCCGGGCTCGCGATCGAGCGGATCGGTTTCGGCGCGACGTACGTCGCGATCGCGGCGACGATGACGCTGGCGACGCTCCTGCTCTGGGGCTCCGTCCGGCGTACGCGCCGCGCGCCGCAGCCCGCGCCGGAGCCCGCCTAGCTCTCCTTCTTCGCGCGCGACGGCTGCACGCGCTTCGGCTCGCCCGGCATCTTCGGGAAGTTCGGCGGATACGGCGCCTCGCCGACGCCGTCCGCCTCCTCGCGCTCGACCCACTCCTCGAGCTTGCGCAGGTCGCAGACCGCGTCGTCGATCCCCGCCTGGACGTCGCCGCGCTCCGCGAACCGCGCCGGCATCGTCGCGAGCGTGAAGTCCTCCGTCTCGACGTCCGGCAGCTCCTCCCATGTGACCGGAGCGGACACGGCCCCGTCGGGCCTCGCCCGGACGGAGTACGCCGACGCGATCGTCCGGTCGCGGGCGTTCTGGTTGTAGTCGATGAACACCTTCTCGCCGCGCTCCTCCTTCCACCACGCGGTCGTTACGAGCTCCGGCATCCGCCGCTCGACCTCGCGCGCGAACGCGAGCGCGCAGCGCCGCACCTCGCGGAAGCCCCACCTCGGCTCGATCCGGCAGGCGATGTGGATGCCGCGGTTCCCCGATGTCTTCGGCCAGCCGGCGTAGCCGAGCTCGTCGAGCACCTCGCGCACGAGCGCGGCGACGCGCTTCGCGTCGGCGAACGACGTCCCCGGCTGAGGGTCGACGTCGATGCGCAGCTCGTCCGGATGCTCGACGTCGGCGCGCCGCGACGGCCACGGATGGAAGTCAATCGTCGCGAGGTTCGCCGCCCACGCGACCTGCGCGATCTCCGTGACGCACAGCTCGTCCGCGGTCCGGCCCGACGGGAACGTCACCGTCGCCGTCTCGATCCACTCGGGCCGCTTCTCCGGCACGCGCTTCTGGTAGATCGCCTCGCCGGTGACGCCTTCCGGATGCCGCTTCAGCTGCGTCGGCCGCTCGCGCAGCGCGCGCACGATCCCGTCGGCGACCGACAGGTAGTACTGCACGAGGTCGAGCTTCGTCTCCCCCCGCTCCGGAAAGAACACCTTGTCCGGGTTCGTCACCTTGACGGTGCGGCCCTCGATCTCGAGCTCGACGAACGGCGACGCCATTCCGGGAGTATCGTGATTCGGAGCATGCTCGAGGATCCCCGGCCCATCCGGCTCTCGCTGGAGCCGCTCGACGACTTCGTCGTCGTCGAGCCGTCGGACGCGGAGGCGGAGACCCGCGCCGGCCTGATCCTGCCCGCGAGCGCGGAGACCGACTGCCTCAGCGGGATCGTCACCGCCGCCGGGCCGGAGGCGGACGGCGTCTCGCCCGGCGACAAGGTGCTGTTCCCGAAGGACGCCGGCTACGACGTTCGGCTCGCCGGCACGGCGGTGAAGGTGATGCGCCGCCGCGAGCTGATCGCCCGCGTCCACGATTGAGCTCCACAAAAGGGCAAAGCCCGCTTCGTTGCCGCAGCGGGCTTTGGGGGATTGAGGTGCCGGAGGAGGGGGGAAAGTCCGGCACCCGAAGCATCGGCCCACCCACGCGCGCGCTTCGTCCCCCCATCGAGTGATTCCGCCAGATGCAGCGAGCCGCCCCTTTCGGAGCGGCTCGCGGGCGAAGCGGAGAGGGCGGGATTTGAACCCGCGACGCACCTTTCAGCACGTACGCGATTTCCAGTCGCGCTCCTTAGACCACTCGGACACCTCTCCGCGTCGCTGGATCGTAGCCGGGCCTGCTCATCTCCAGGGTCGGCCTCGCTAGCTGCTCCGCGGCGCCAGTCCCGTGTCGACGAGCAGATCGCCGAAGCTGAACGCCGGCGTCTCGGGAGCGAGCTTGACGAGCCTCCGATCCGGTTGGAAGTTCGTGTGCAGGATCGAGTTCGGCGTGTCCCAGAGCACTTGCAGGAACGTCTGGGCGACGATGCTCTTCCCGACGCACCCGAGTACCTGGCCGGACTGCTTGGCTTCGGCGAGCACGTAGTAGAGCAGCGGTGTCCCGGTGTTGAACACGGCATCGTGCGTCGGGTTGATCCGCGCCGCGGGGATCACGCGGCAACCGAGCGCCTGCGCGATCGCCTGACCGGACGCCAGGCCGTCGTAGTTGCCCCGCGCGAAGTCCCGCGAGATCAGGTCGCCGGTGCCGTTGCAGACCGGTGAGGCTGCGTCGGTACAGCCCGGGATCGCCTCTGCGGGGAGATTGAAGAGTGCGGGACTGATCGTCGGCTGCGTCTGCCGGGCAAAGTTGATCCCGGGGTCGTTCGGATCGGCGTTGAGGGCCGGCACGAAGTACTTCCACTGGATCTGATGGCCGGCTGGATCGGGCTGCGTGCAGAGCGAGGTCGACGTGCACGTCGACACACCGGACAGCTTCGGGCCCGGCAGAGGGCCGCCGCCGGACAGGTCGCCGGCCTGGTAGTGGTTGAGGTCGAAGATCGAGACGTTGTCGTCGATATCCGTCGTCAGCGGAGCGATGTCGTTGATGTGGTAGTTGTTGCGCACCAACGCGTGCCCAAACCGGTAGGCGCCGACCGAGAACTCGATCGGGGTGAAGCCGGCCCAGCGGAAGTTCGGCGTCTGCACATCCGCCTGGCCGTAGCGACCGAAGCGCAGGTATTGATCGATCGTGCTTTGCCCAACGAACGCCGGCAGCACATCGGTGAGCACGATCTCCTGGTAGTAGTCCTCGGTCAGCTGCCGAGCCTGCGCGTAACTGTCGCCGCGGTTCACGAAGCCGTTGTAGAAGGCAGCGAACGCGGCGGTGATCTGGGAGAGGATCTGGTTCTCGTCGTCGCGTGGCTCGACCAAGAACGCCTGGCCGGTCTTGGGGTCGCGGGCCAGGTCGAACACGCCGCCGTTGCCGGTCACCGTCGGGAAGCCGTCCGCCTGCGGCGTGCCCAGCGTCCCCGACACGAGGAGATGCCGGCGATCGGAGGCATACAGCTGCGGGTCGACCGCAGGCCCGGCGCCGAACAGATTGTTGAGATCGAAGCGGAAGCTCTCGAAGTTGGTCAGCGAGCTCGGGTTCACGTTCGCCGTCGGCTGCGGGGTCTCGTCGAAATCGAGGTTGTGGTCGATGAACTGGCCCAGATACGTGTACTCGGCGGGCAGCGTGACGCTGTCGTCCGGGGTCCCGCGGTCGGTCCCCGCCGGGTCGGGCGCAGGATTCTCCATCGTCGCAGCGAGATCGGCTGCTGCCCGGTCGGAATAGTGGAACGGAGGCAGGTTCGGGAACATCGTCCCGAAGCACGTCGTCGGGGTCTGGGGCGCGGGGCCGTCCACGCTTCCGCCGGCGCAGGGCGGCGAAACCGGGAACGCCTGGCCGGCGCTCACTGAAAGAACCGCCGCAGCGACAAACGTCGCTGCGACCGCCATCGTCGTAACGGACGCATTCTTCGTCGCCGCAAGAGCCACGATCCTGCGCATTTGCCTGCTCCTTCCTCAGCGAGGATGGACGGGCCGCGCGCCGGTGACTCGCCTGTTCGGGGGGAAGCTCGAACGATGTGCGAGACCGGGCGGCGGCGCGCTAAGAGGCGACGAAGAGTTCGATAAGAATCACGAGGCGCGCAGGACGTAGCCGACTCCGCGCACGGTGTGAATCAACCGCGGCTCTCCCCCGTCCTCGGTCTTGCGCCGCAGGTAGCCGACGTAGACGTTGAGCGAGTTCGACATCGCGCCGAAGTCGAATCCCCACACGCGCGTGAAGATGAACGAGCGCGTCAGCACGTGGCGCGGATACGACAGGAACAGCTGCAGCAGCGAGAACTCGATCGGCGTCAGGTCGATGATGCGGGCGCCGCGGCGCACCTCGCGCGTGCGCGGATCGAGCGTCAGGTCACGAAATCGGAGCGGCGGTCCACCGTTCGGCGGAGCCTCGGCGACCAGCGCTGCCGCAGCAACCGACGGAACCGACTGCACCCCACCGCCTTGTTGCTGAAGAACGGGACGATCCTATCGTGGATCGGCGGGCGGCGCGACGGCCCGGACCCCCGCACGAGGGAACGCCTCAGAAGCGCGCTTCGCGAGATCGGAATGCGCCCCGATGCACGGCCGCGGGAGGCGGGCGATGGGTCCCGTGACGTGTCGCCACGTGCGCGCGCATGCCGGTGGACGCGCGCATGCGGCCTCCTCTACGGCAACCGAGCGGCTGCGCCGGGCATGGCAGCCGACCTCGACTCGCATTCCGACATGAGTCGGCTCTACTGCGACGCCTGACGGTGCCCGGAGAGAGGTGGAGCGGAGGGGGAGGGATTTGAACCCTCGATCCGCCTAACGACGGATAACGGTTTTCGAGACCGCCGCATTCGACCGCTCTGCCACCCCTCCGCGGCCGGTGCATGGTACCCGGGCCTCAAGACACGGTGACGGAGACCGAGGCGGATCCGCTGCCGCTCGCGCCGGCAATCCCCTCCACCGCCGCCGTGATCCGGTGCACACCCGCCCGGGCGGCGGCCGGCTCCCGGAAGGTCGCGTCGCACGCGGTCGTATCGGTGCGAACGACCGAGCCGTCGACCTCGTCCCGCCAGTGCATCACGCATTGCGAGGCGCCGATCTCGCCGTCCGCGTCGATGACCTGGGAGGTGACGGAGATCGGCTCCCCGCGCGCGATGTTGCCGCGCGCGGGGATGAGCACGACGCGCAGCCCGCCCTTGGGAACGCTCACGGTTTCGCCTGCCGCGCCGCCGCTCCCGCTGTGCCGCTGGACGGCCCACCAGGCGACGCCGCCGGCGATCACGAACACGCTGGCGACCGCGAGCAGCGCCTGCCGCGAGCGCGGGATCGATCGGAACTTGACCGGTCCGGCCTCGATCCCGCTGCCCACGATCGCCGCGAGCACGCCGACGACGCCGAGCAGGACGAGCAGTCCGGCGACCTTGCCCGCATCCATCCGCGCGGGACTCTACGCCCGACCATCACCTTCCGCGTCGCCGCTGTCCTGTGGGGACGACGCCCTCAGGAGCGGCGAAGCCGGGGAACGGAGAAGGAGGGATTCGAACCCTCGAGGCAGGTATTCACCCACCTAACGCCTTAGCAGGGCGCCGCCTTCAGCCACTCGGCCACTTCTCCGGGCGGGGAAAAGGCTAGCCGACGCGGAGGGTGGCCACCATCCCGGCGGCCCGGTGGCCGGGGACGGTGCAGAAGAGCGTGTACGTCCCCGCCGGGAGCGTGACCATCAGCTTCGCGGTCGAGCCGGGGTTGATCAGCGGCGTCTTCGTGTTCACCGACCCGCCCTGGACGGCGAGGTCGTGCTGGATCTTGCCGGCGTTCTTGACGACGAACGTGTAGGCGCCGGGCTTCAGCGACTTCTGGGCGAGGATCACGTGGAACTCGTTCTCGGTCACGGCGACCGGCTTGCCGGCGGCGGCGGCCGGCGCCTTGGCGCTCGCCTCCGGCTGCTCCGCGCCGAAGACCGCGACGGCCGCGAGCATCGCCGCGAAGAGGATGAAGCTCGCGATCATGAACGGCTTCAGCCCCTTCTGGCCCGGGAAGTCGGGCTTCCGGCGCGGCGCGACGAACGAGGCCCAGAGGGCGAACAGGATGAAGATCAGCGCGAAGAGGCCGAGCCCGATCGTGTGCGCTGTGCTGAGAGCCCCGACGACCACCGCGGCGTATTCCATCAGATCAGCAGGTCATGCTGCGAGGAGGCGCCGCTCCTCGCGCTTGCGCCGCGCGCGGTTCAGCCCCCAGGCGAGCGCGCCGAGCAGGAGGAACGGGCCGAGGACGATGAGCGCGTAGAGCGCGACCGTCGCCTCGAGCGCGAGGAAGCCGACCGCCGAGTGCACCATCCGGCCGATCCGGCCGCGGTGAGGCGGCGCGGCGGCGGCGTGCTTCTCGGTGGAGAGGACGAGCGAGACGCGCGCCGTCGTGCCCGCGGCGACGGTGCCCGTGCGGGCGTGGAGCCGCTGGGAGAGCGCGTGCTTCTGCTCGGCAAGCCGGATCTGGAGCAGCACCCGCTGCGCGTCGGGCAGCGACGGGCTGCGGAGCGCCTGCTCGAGCGCCGCGATCGAGCGGCGGAGCTCCGCGATCTGCGCCGTCTCGACGGCGAACGCGTGCTGGAGATCCTGGACGGAGACCTGCTGGGAGACGAGCGTGCCGAGCCCGGCGAGCCGCACGAGCGCCGTCTGCACGTTCTGGGCCGGGATCCGCAGCTCGAGGTCGGCGGTGCCGCCGCCGCTCTGCGGCGTCCGGTAGACGACGGACTGCGCGTAGCCGCCGAGCGACGTCGCGATCCGCGTCGCCGCCTTCGTCGCCGCCGACAGCGCCGTCGTGTCGGCGACGCGGACCTGGAGCGACGCCGCGGTGTGCTGGAGCCGGCTCGGGTTGGCGACCGACGGGACGGTCACGGCCCTGAACGCACCGGCTCCCGCGGCAGGCGCCGCGCCCGTCGTCGGCGCGAGGCGCCCGAGACTCCTCTGCTGGGCGACGGCCGGGTGATCCGCGGCGTTCCTCCCGCCGCCTTCACCGACGAGCCCGTGCACGAGCGCCGCGCCGACCGCGAGTGCGGCGGCGACGGGAACGACGACGAGCGCAAGCCGTCGCGAGGGCAGCCGGAACCGCAACGGACGCGGCTCCGGCGCGGGCGCGAGCACGCGCGCGCGGAGCGCCTCGGGCGCGCGCAGCTGCGCCGCGCGGAGACCGTCGAGCAGCGTCGCGCGCCGCTCCTCCCCCGCCGTCCGCGGCGCATCGCCGCGGAGCAGCGCGTCCAGCCGCTCGCTCGAGATCACGTCACTCGCGGACATCGCCGATCATCTCCTCCAGTCGTCGCAGCGCGCGGCTCAAACGCGTCGAGCACGCGGTCTGGCTGATCCCGAGCACCTTCGCCGCGCTCGGGCCGTCGAGCTCGAGCAGCACGCGCAGCGCCACCACCTCGCGCTCGGCCGGCGACAGCTCGCGCAGCGCCGCGTCGAGCGGCCCGGACAGCCCTTCGCCGAACGCCGCCTCCATCGACTCGCCGAGATCCCGCGCGTACGTCTCCTCGCGCCGCCTCCGCCGCGCCTCGGCGCGGAACCAGTCGATCGCCACCGTCCGCGCGATCCGGCAGAGCCACGTCCGCGGGGCGCCGCGGCGCGGGTCGAAGCGGCGCCACATCCGGAACGCCTTCTCGAACGTCTCGGCGGCGAGATCCTCGGCCGCGCCGCGGTCGCCGGTGAGGTAGACGAGATAGCGGTAGACGGCGTCCAGCTGCTCGGCTGCGACCTCGTCGAAGCTCGGCCGCGCGGCGACGCGCGGGGGGTCGAGCGAGGTCGAGACCGCGTTCACGCCCTTCATACGGCGCCGGGCGGCTCGATCGTCACACGCCCAGGGTACGGGCTAGTGGAGCGGACGCTCGTGGAGGGCGAGCGCGGCCGCGCCGAGCGCGATCAGCGCGATCACGAGCCAGAAGCGGAGCGTCGCGGTCACGCGCAGGGCCCGGGTTGCGCGGAGCCGCCCGGTCCGTCCTCGTGCTCGACCGACGTCCCCTGCACCGACTGGAGGCAGTACGAGGTCTGGCCGGCCTGGACGAGCTGGATGCCGAACGACCCGTCGATGGTCGCGCCGACGTACGTCCCGTTCGTCGCGTAGTACGCGCCGAGCGAGGAGTCTGCGGCCTGGAAGTTCGTGCCGGCGACCGCCGAGTTCGCCTGCTGGATGTCCTGCGTGATCGCGGGCGCCGTCGGCCCGGAGGTCTTCGACTGCTGCATGAACAGGTAGCCGCCGATCGCCAGCGCGACGAGGAACAGCACGAGACCGAACGAGCGCGTCATTGGCGGGTTATCGGCACGGAGAGGGCTCCGGTTGAGCCCTGGTAGCGTGGCCCGCGATGCGTCGCCTGCTCCTGCTCGTGGCCGTCCTCGTCGCCGTCGACACGATGCTGTACGCGGCGCTGACGCCGCTTCTCCCCCATTTCGCGCACGAGTTCGGGATGTCCAAGGGCCAGGCGGGCGTCCTGGTCGCCGCGTACGCGGCGGGCGCCCTCGTCGGCGGGATCCCCGGCGGCGTCGGGGCCGTGAAGCTCGGCGCGCAGCGGGCGGTGCTCGTCGGGCTGACGCTGATGGGGCTGGCGAGCCTCGGCTTCGCCTTCGCAGGCTCATTCTGGACGCTCTTCGCGGCGCGCTTCGTCCAGGGCTGCGGCAGCGCCTTCACGTGGGCGGGCGCGCTCGCGTGGCTGCTGGCCGCGGCGCCGAAGGACCGGCGCGGCGAGCTGCTCGGCACCGCGATGGGCGCCGCCGTGTTCGGCGCGCTGTTCGGGCCGGTGATCGGCGCGTGCGCGGCGCTCGTCGGCCGGAGCGTCGTCTTCACCGCGCTGTCCGGCCTCGCGATCGTGCTCGGCGCGTGGGCGCTGCGCGTCGAGGACGCGCCCGGCGAGGAGCCGTCGCGCGCGGCCATGTCCGCGGCGCTGCGCAACCGCAGCTTCGTCGCCGGGCTGCTGCTGATGACGCTGCCGGCGCTG
>Ga0335081_10014070_pt1 | contig 12943 bp, 10 predicted proteins | sample Lox_Sample_35_FD_206713 | JGI IMG/M metagenome (GOLD analysis project Ga0335081, IMG submission 206713) | Soil microbial communities from Loxahatchee National Wildlife Refuge, Florida, United States - Lox_Sample_3.5 | ecosystem: Environmental > Terrestrial > Soil > Wetlands | place: USA...
ACACGCTGCAGAGCCCGCGTCCCACTGATCTCGAAATGCGGAATAAGGTCGGTTCACGGCTGCCGGCTCCGGAGCCGCGGTAGACTCGCCAGCAGGTGCACGATCATGACCAAGAGACAATATCCCGACATGGAAGCTGCAGGTTTCATCTCGAAGCATTCTGTCGCACTGCTTTTGCCAGACGAATCTCGGCCCGGCGGAGTTCGACCTGTTGGCTCCGGTTCTTTAGTCACCTTTGATCGAAGGCATTTCATCTTTACCGCTACCCATGTCTGGGCGGCACTGCTGAGGTCATCGATTATCTACTATTCCGCAATCGCTGAGCGCCCCCATGGCGCTGGCCTGCTCAAGGATTCACTGACCCCGTATTCGCTCGATGACAACGTTAAGGAGAATCCCAAGCCATTCGATGCGGATCTCACTCTGTTGGAACTTCATGCTGTTGACTATCGGAACATGGATGCGCGCCTCTCGTTTTTTCTTCTGGAGCGGGAGGAGAGCGGATCGGCCAATGATTTTGTGACTGTCGGCTCTCCGGGAGTACTTGCCCAGCGGGATTCGACGGATGCTAACTCGTTGTACATGGAACTGCGGGCTATATTTGTAGAAACTCTGAAAGACGATGGGGAGCATGATGGGATCGATTTCCTCAAGGCGCTTCCATTCCAAGACCCAAATAGCCCTATTCGAGATTACCGTGGACTGAGTGGCGGTGGGTTGTGGTCTGTCCACTACCATCCCGAAAAGGCGGCGGACGAGCGGTACGAGGTTTTTCTCATTGGGGTGAATTTCTACCAAGACGAGAAAGAGATCAGATGTTTGGGCCGCAAGGCTATCAAGAAATTGGTCCAACAAGCTAGACAGACCAGCTAGTACGCGCGAGTCAGGTCGCGCAGAGCAAGCAAGTAGCGCGGACCACCGGTCTTGTGGTCCGCGTCTTTTCGCTAACCATCATCCTCGCCGTCCCATATTCCAGCGCCGCGCGGAAGCTGCGGCGTCCTTTTCTTTCGGACCGATATTTCTTCGTTACGGTGCGGCTGCTCAAACGCCGGACCGCCCTTGACTCCGCGCCCGGCACGCAGGTGGGGTGCTGTACCTAAAACTCGCCTGACAACGCCGACGCCATCTCTAGACGCGCTACCTGGCTGGCTTTAACGGTAGATTTCCTTGCGATGCCCCACCCGGAGGACCAACACCACCATGCGGTCGTCCTCGATCTTGCAAATGAGCCGGTAATCGCCCACGCGGTACTTCCAGAACTCCCCAAGCCGTGGGCCCTGCAGCGCCTCGCCGAGTGTCCGCGGGTCGTCCACTTTCGCCAGTCGCTGGTGAAGGAACTTCAGGATTCGCTTCTTCTGCTGCGGGTCGAGTTTGCCGAGTTCCCGGTCCGCAGACTCCGCCAGTTCAACGCTCCAGGCCATGACGTCTCATTGCATCTTTGAGCGGGATGGTCTTCTCCGCGCCCCTGCGGATGCGTTCCAGCGTCCGTTCCGCCAGGTACAGGTCTTCGAGGTCGTCCAGGTGCTCGAGAATGGCTTCCCGGGCATAGTAGGTCTTGGTACGCCCGGTGCGACGGGCGAGCCGCTCCAGGCGTTTTTCAATGGTCGGCGACAGACGAATGGCCAACATAAGCACCTCGCTATACAAGTATAGCAAGCGAAGAGTCAAAAGCAAGAAGCGCCGACCCCCAGTTTTGTGGTCCGCGTCTTTTCGCGAACCGTCATCCTCGCCGTGCCGTATTCCAGCGCCGTGCGGAAGCTGCGTCGTCCTTTGCTTTCGAATCGATATTGCTTCATTACGGTGCGGCGGCTCAAGCGCCGCGCGACATTGATCGAGACCGATTTTATCCCGTTCGCGCGAGCCTTCAACCAGTATTCGGGCCTGAACGCGGATGAGGAAAAACGACGCTGCGGTTTGATGATCGACCGCGTGAGAATGCCCTCCGGCCCGCGCACGCGAATTTGATCGATCGCACACCCAACGAGAAGCCGCAGACCGCAACCCCGGCGGTCTGCCCTACCCCCTTCGCACTCGACCAGGAACAAGTGAAGCGCTGCACGATAAAGATCGGCTACGTCCATTGGCCGGAATCGTACCGCGCCTGACGGAAATCCCACGGGACAAAAACCGTACCGTGGCTACCCGCTCCCCGCCCACACCTATCGGCCCATTACCGTCTGGCACTGCGAGCCGGGCGCAGCGCCAACGGCGGTCCGGCCCTTTCCCCTGGGCCGCGCCCGTCTAACCCGTCCGCTCACCCCCCTCCCGGCCGTCTCGCCCCAGTCCTCTAAATTTTTCTATTGACAACAGCGACAATAGTATGATAGGAAGAAAGCGTTCCAGCGCCTTTCCGGTCATGGACCGCCCGAAGTTTGCGCGCCGTCCACCGGGCAGGCACCCGGAGGTTCCGATGTCACTGGTCAAGAGTCCCGAGCTCACCGCGGCGAAGCTCGCCGCCAACCAAGCCAACGGCCGCCAGACCCACGGGCCGAGCGCCGAGGGGATCGGGCGCATCCGCGCCGCCAACACCCGGCACGGATTCTACGCTCAGACGCCGGCCGCCGATATGCGCCTGCTGGGCGAAGATCCGGATGAGTTTGAGCGGCTCGTCGAGTCCCTGGCGGCCGACTGGCAGCCGGAAAACGAGTATCAAATCGGCCTGGTCCGTCGCATGGCGCGCCTGATGTGGCGCATCGAGCGCTACGACCGCATTCAGGAATCCCTGATGATCTTCCAGATGGAGTGCATGGACGACAACGTCGCTCGCGAGGTTCGCGAGGAGGCCGACGCCTACGAACGCCAGGTGGGTGTGCTGAAGGCTCTTGTGTGGGCCCTCGACTCCAGCAAATTCGCCTCCACTTCGCAGCAACTCGACGGCCTGACCGGAATTTACGGCAAGACGCCCTCCGGGGTGGGCTTCGACATTCTCCTCCGGGCCTACCGCCTGCTGCCGGTTGGCCTGAAAGGTGACCACGCCCGTATGCGCGAAGAGCTGGCGGCCAAAGGCGCCGTGGATAGCGTCACTCTGGCCATCGCCAATAACCTCGACATCGCCACCGGCTCCGAGCGCGACGTAGTACGGGCGGAGCTGTGCGTGCTCCTGCGGGGAGAAATTAAGCGGATGGATGAAGAGCACGAGGGCCGCCACGCTGAGCTGAAGAAGGTCTCTCCCGCCTTTCGCGACTCCATGCTGGTCCCGAAGCATCCCCGGGCGGAGGTGATACGCCGTATGCAAGATTCGGACCTGCGTCAGCTTCGCTACGTCACGGATCTCTTGCTCAAGCTCAAGCGCGGGGCGCAGCAGGCGGCAGCCTCGCAAAGAAACGTAGGAGTAGAGATACCCCACGATGTTATTGAAAACACAGCCACTTAAAGATGGCCCGTCGGGATATCCCACGATCTTATTGAAAACAAAACCACTTAAGAGAAGGGTCCGCAGGGATATCCCACGATGTCATTGAAAATACACGGGTTACTAAAAAATAGCGCCGTCTTTGGCCAATTCGTGGCCGCGGGAGTGCGTGCTCCGCGATTGGCCGCCCGCCCCGAATGAGGCACCGCCGGACTCACGCCGTCCTTGACCACCCGCCCGACCCGCCACTAAGCTTGAGGGTAGCGCACGCGCGGCCGTCCTCAACGCCCAACATGGCGATTCAAGCCATCTACACTCTGTCTCGCGACGACGCCGAAGCTCGCAACTGGCTCGGCTTTCTGCGGCGTCACGGCTACGCCGGGCTCGCCCAGCTTGTAATCGAGCGCGTCTTCTGGCTGGAAGGCGACGTCGACGCCGGCGCCCTCAAGCCGCTCGTCGCCAATCCTCTTTACCAAGCTGCCGCGGAGAGCTCGATGCTCGATCCCGCCGCCGGCCCGATTGTGGAGATCGCCTACCGGCCGGCCGTTACCGATCCGGAGACGCCGTCGATTCTGGTGGGCGCGGGCGCGCTCGGCCAGACGAAGCTCGAATTCGCGCGGCTCAGCCGGCGCTACCAGTTCGCGGGCCTCAGCGACGCCGCGGCGCGCGACGCCGCCGCGCGCTTCCTCTACAACCCGGTGGTGGAGCGGGTGCGCGAGCCCGGCGAAGCGTGGGTGACCCTGCGTCCGAGCGGGCAGCCCGACCCCGTCCGCTCCATCGCGCTCGCGGGTCTCAGCCCCCACGAGCTCGCCGCGCTCTCGCGCGAGCGCTCCTGGTACGCGCCGCTCGGGCAGATGAGCGTGATCCAGGCGCACGAGCGCGAACGCGGCCGGCCGCACACCGATGCCGAGGTTGAGATCCTTGTGCAGAGCTGGAGCGACCACTGCTATCACACCACCTGGAAGAGCCTGGGGCTGCTCCAGCAGCTCTCGCAGGCCACCGCCGCCATTCGGCATCCGCTGGTGGTCTCGGCCTTCAAAGACAACGCTGGCGGCATGGAGTTCTACGACGGCTGGGTGGTGACCCTCAAGGGCGAGACGCACAACTTCCCCACTTCCATCGCGCCTTTCGGCGGCATCTCCACCAAGCACGGCGGGGTGATTCGCGATACCCTCGGCTTCGGAAAGGGCGCATATCCCATCGGCGGCACAACGATCATGGGCACGCTCGACCCGCGCCTTGCGGACGCCGAGGTGCCGGCGGGCGCGCTGCATCCGCGCCTGGTGGTTTCCGAGTCGATCCGCGGCACCTCTTACTACGTGAACCCGATGGGCATTCCCATGATGCACCCCCTGTACCGCATCCATCCGGGTTACGCCAAGTGCTTCGCGCTGGGCCATTCGCTGGGCTTGATTCCAAAACGATACGCCCTCAAGGAAACGCCGCAACCGGGTGACGTGGCCCTGTTGATCGGCGGCGAAACCGGACGCGACGGCATCCACGGCGCTACCGCCAGCTCCGCCAGCATGACGAGCGAGACGCTCAGTAAGGAATCGGCGGCCGTGCAGATCGGCCATCCCATCACCGAGCGCAAGTTCACCACCGCCATCCCCGTGCTGCGCGACGCGGGACTGATTCGCTCCATCACCGATCTCGGCGCGGGCGGCATTTCGAGCGCGGCCGGCGAGATGGGCGCGGAAACCGGCGTGGAGCTCGACCTCGACCGCGCGCCGCTGAAGGACCGCGGCCTCACGGCCTGGGAGATTCTGCTTTCCGAGTCGCAGGAGCGCATGCTCCTTGCCGTCGCTCCGGAAAATCTTTCCGGCACGGAAGCGATCCTCGACCGCTTCGAGGTGGCCCATAGTGCCGTCGGACGCTTCACCGGCCGCGGCCGTTTTGAGGCAAGCTGGCAGGGGCAAAAAGTGGTCGATCTGGAGATGAGCTTCCTCTGGGGCGCGTGCCCAATCGAGCCGACGCCTTGTATCGAGCCCGAGCGCAGCCTGCCGCCCCTCGACCTGCCCGAACTCCGCACGCGCGAGGAATGGTCCTCGGCGATGCACGGCCTGCTCGGCCACTATCACTGCGCGGACCAGAGCCCGGCGGGCGCGCGCTTCGACAGCACCGTGCAGGGCCGCACGGTAATCGGCCCTTACGGCGGCCGGAACCATCGCATGCCGACGAACCTCGCCGTCTCGGCGCCCTTGCGCGGCAAGCCTTATGGCCTGGTGACCACCGTCGCCTACAATCCCTTTTACGGTGACGTTGACCCGCGGGCGATGGCGCGCCTGATGGTGATCGAAGCGATTACCAAGGCGGTGGTGGCCGGAGTGGACTACCGCGAAATGGTGCTGTGCGACAACTTTTACACGCCGCGTCTGCGCCCGGACGTGGCCTGGGACCTGAAGGAAATGGTGGCGGCCATTGCGGAGCTCTCCCTCAAAATCGGCGTGCCCTTCATCTCAGGCAAGGATTCGAGCTCCGGCACCTTCGAATCGGCAGGTCGCCGCATCGACGTGCCGCCCACGCTGGCCGTTGCCGCCATGGGCCGGGTGCCGGATGTGCGTCGAATCGTCACCAAGGATTTCAAACGGGCGGGCAACCGCCTCGTGATCGCCGGGCGCACGGAGGGCCCTGCGCTTGGCGGCAGCGTCTACGCCGACCTCCACGGGCAGCGCGGGGACCGGCTGTTCGAGGCCGGCGAAGCCGCCGCCATCCGCAAGGTTTGGGACGCGCTGCTCGCCTGGCACCGCGAAGGCCTCTACGTTTCCGGCTCGGCGATTGCCGAGGGTGGACTGTTTCTGCGAGTTTTCGAAGCCGCCTCCGGCTCCGGCCTGGGCGCGCGCCTCGTCGCTGGAAGCCCGCCGGTTGATTCTGCGAAAGACGCGCCCGAGGCGAGCGCCGCCGCTCAAAATCTCCTCTTCGGCGAATTCGTCGGCTCGGCGCTCCTCGAGGTTGCACCGGGCTTCAACCTGGATAGCCTCGGCATACCGTGTCGCGAAGTAGGCGCAGTGATCGCGGAGCCTGAACTGGCGTTGAGGGACTGCGGGGCGGAGATGCTGCGCGCGCCCTTGAGCGGGATGGAAGAGAGCTGGTCGGCGACCTTCCGCGAGGTGGTGGGATGAGCCCGCCGACGACGGCCATTCTCTACGCTCCCGGCACGAATTGCCACGAAGAGACCGCGGCGGCGATCGAGCGCGCGGGCGGGCGCAGCGAACTGGTGCTGCTCCACGATCTGCTCGAGCGCACCGCGCGTCTCGACCGCTATCAAGCAGCCATCATTCCCGGCGGGTTTTCCTACGGCGATCACCTGGGCGCGGGCCGGGTTTTCGCAACCGTGCTCGTGGCCCAGCTTCGCGATGAGTTGGTGGAGTTCCTGGACGCCGGAAAGCCGATCCTCGGCGTCTGCAACGGATTTCAGGTGCTCACCGAAGCCGGCATTCTACCCGGACGCGCGCCGGGATGCCGAGCGCTGGCGCTTTTGGATAACGAGTCGTCGCACTTCGAGGATCGCACGGTGAGATTGGCTGTGTCGGAGGAGCCTTCCCTCTGGGCGGACGGCTTGAAGGGCCGCGTGCTCCAGATGCCTTCGGCTCACGGCGAGGGGCGGCCGCTCTCCGTTTCCGCGGCACAGGATGGAGGTGCGCGCGTCTTGTTCCGCTACTGTGACGCGAGCGGGCACCCCACGGCCGGGTATCCTGACAACCCGAGCGGCTCGCCCGGCGCGGTGGCCGGACTCACCGACGCGAGTGGCAGGGTGCTCGGGCTCATGCCCCATCCCGAGCGCGCCGCGCTCGCAGTGCACTCCTCCCAGGACGGGCTTGAATTGTTCCGCAATCTCGTGCGCTGGCTTGACCGGGAGTGAATGGAGGTCAACCGCCGAAGCCCGACCAGCGCAGATAGGCCGCAAGGAGGCCGCTGCCCCACAGGCAAGTGTAAATCGCCGCCGCGCCGAGGAAGCTCCCGTAGGGCCAATAGAAGTGCCGGAAGCGCGGATTTAAAAGCTCGAGTGGCAAGGCGACGACGCTTCCGAGGAGCGATCCCAACAACACCGTTAGCAGCGTGAGTGGCACTCCGAGATAGACGCCCACCAGAAGCATCAGCATGACGTCGCCGAAACCCAGGTAATGCTTGCGGCGGCCGCCGAAAAGGTAAAAGGCCTGGCCCACCACATAGAACAGCCCGCCGCCCGCCGCGGCGCCGCCCAGGGCGCCGATGAGCGAGGCCAAGGCCGGCGGAGGACTTGCCCCGAGGTGCCGCAGGAGTGCGCTGAGCGGCCGGCTGTCGACCGGAACAAACAGGCTGAACGCGAGGCCGACCACTATGCCGGGCGCCGTAACCCTGTGGGGAACGCGGCGCTCCGTCAGGTCGGTAAACACGATGACGATCAGCATCATCACCAGCAGGCTGTCGCGCACAAAGGCCGCACCCCAACCTTCCTCCAGAAAGGCCGCCAGCAGCAGCGCCGCCGTGAGCAACTCAACCAGGGGATACATCAGCGAAATGCGCTCGCCGCAATCCCGGCAGCGGCCGCGCAGCAGGATATAGCTCAGCACCGGAAAGTTGTCGTACCAGCGGATGACGTGTTTGCAGCTCGGGCAATGCGACCGCGGGCGCACCACCGACGCCCCTTGAGGCAGGCGGACAATGCAGACGTTGAGGAAGCTCCCGAGAACAAGGCCGATTAAGGCAACAAAGAGGTAAGTCATAGTCAGCCGCAGCTCGAGGAAGGTCGCTCGCCGGCAACGTCGCGCCCTAGCCGCTGCCCGGCGGCACGGCGCCTGGGAGCGTACGGGCGAGGCGAAGGTACAGTGCCTCTGTCCGGTCAATCATTATATCAGCAGAGAACGCCCGCGCCCGCTCGCGCCCGTCCGCGCCGAAGCGCCTCAAGCGCTCCGGGTCCGAGGCCGCGGCGTCGAGCACGTGCGCAAGTGCCGGCGCGGAGGCCGGCGGCACGAGCCACCCGGTGCGGCCGTCGGCCACCACCTCGGCCAGTCCCCCGGCGCGGCTCGCCACCACCGGCAGGCCGTAGGCCATGGCGAGCAGAGCCGAAGAGCCCAGGCCCTCCGAGCGCGACGGCATCACGTAGAGGTCGAGCGCGGCGAAAAACGGCGCGAGGTCCGGCATCCAACCGAGCGCCCACGCGCGGCCTTGCGCCTGCTCAAGGAGCGCCGCAATCAGGCCCGAATTCCGCAGCGGGCCGTCGCCCGCGAGCAGCAGCCTCGCGCCGGGGCCGAGACCTCGCGCCTGCAGAAAGGCCTCGAGCAGCACGTCCTGCCCTTTTTCGGCCGTGAACGCGCCCGCGTGCCCCAGAACAAACGCGGACGCCTCGAGGCCCAACCCGCGCCGGGCGCGCGCCCTGGCGGCGGCGTCGGGCAGCTCATCCGGAATCTCGACGCCGTCCGGGATCAGCTCAATCTTTCGCCCATCGAGTCCGGAGCGCACGAGCCGGTCGCGGACAAACGCCGACACGGCGATGATGGAGTCACAGGTGAGCCCGTACTGCAGCCGGTGCAGCCCGAACTGGTTTCCGAGCGAGCGCGCCATGAACACCACCCGCCGCGTGGCCACCCGCCGCACCGGCAGCCCGAGCGACCCGAGCGCGCTCAGGGTCTGGGCGCGGCCATCGTGCGCGTGCAGGATTTGGGCGCCGCCGCGGCGCAACTCGCGACGCAGCGCGGCGAGTCCGATTGCAGAGCCCGGCACGCCGCCGCTGAGCGTAGGAAAGCCCTCCTCGCGCGCCCGCACCTCGGTCGCGCTGCCCGCGGGGCAGACGATTCGTTGCTCGTGGCCGCGTCGCCGCAGCCCGCGCGCAAGCAGCAGAAGCTGATGCTGGCCGCCGCGCAGCTCGCGCCCGGTGTCGAGGTGGATGATCTTCAGCACGTTTGCACGTTGCTAATCGCCGCGCCGCAGCCGCTCCAGTTTCTCAAACTTCCGGGCAACGTAACGGGCGGCCATCCGCGCGATGAGAAATCCCTGGGGCCCGTCGAGCACGCCGCCGCGAAAGACGTAAGTCTGCGTAAAGACCCAAGGGGGCAGCAGCAGACGGCCGAGCCAGGGCGCGCGTTCGCCGCGATCGAACATCTCGCGGGCGGCGAGACCGGTATAGAACTCGAGGCGCTGCCGATGCTCTTCAAGCGTGTCGCACGTGTAGTGCAGGATTTCGCCGGGCAGCGTTTCCACCGGCCCGTCCACCACCACGGACTCGTGCACGTAGGCGCCCTCAAAGCGGCCGCGGCGGCGGTCATAAAGCCGAAGCTTGTAGTCGGGATACCAGCCGGAGTGGCGAATCCAGCGGCCGAGGTAACGCGCCCGCCGCGCGAGGCGGTAGCCCGCCGCGCGGGGCTCCGACGCCTTCCAGCGCTCCACGGCCTGCTGCGCGGCAGCGTCGAGCTCTTCGTCTGCGTCGAGGCTCAAGATCCAGTCGTGGCGGGCCTGGACGCTGGCGAAGTTCTTCTGGGCGGCAAAGCCCTCAAAGGGATGAACGACCACGCGCGCGCCCAGCGACTGTGCGATGGCCGCCGTGTCGTCCGCCGAGCCGCCGTCCACCACAATCACTTCGTCGGCGCAGGCGAGCGACCGGACGGCGCGCGCGATGTTGCGCGCTTCGTCGCGAGCAATGAGGGTGGCGGAAAGCGAAGGCACGGACTAATTGTCGATTGAAGCTTGGCGATTGTCGAATGAAGTTTGACCGTTGCCGATGTCCGTCTCTGGATTGAAGCCTTCTAGGAGAAGATGCCGCGCATCACTTTGGCCTCAATCGGCAATCGTCAATCTTCAATCGGCGATCTCAACACCTTGGCGTAGTTGCCGCGCACCACTTGCTCCTTCACCCGCGCGATGTGAGGCGCGAGGACGCGATCCCCCCGCAGCGGCGGCACTGCGCGGCGCACCAGGCGTTGCGCCCGCGAGGCCAGGCGGCCGGTCCCGAGGGGCGCAAGGAGGTCGAGTGCCTGCGTGGCGGTCATAAGCTCGATAGCCAGGATGGTGGCGGCGTTCTCCACCACTTGGCGCAGCTTCAGCGCGGCCGTCATGCCCATGCTCACGTAGTCTTCCTTGTTGCCCGAGGTCGGAATGGAGTCCACCGAGGCGGGGTGCGCCAGCACCTTGTTCTCCGAGGCCAGCGCCGCGGCCGTCACCTGGGCCAGCATCAAGCCAGACTCCAGGCCGGGCCGGCTCGCCAGGAACGGCGGAAGTTCCGAAGTTAGCGGATTCACCATGCGATCGATGCGCCGCTCCGCGATTCCGCCAAGCTGGGTGAGCGCGATGGCCATCAGATCGAGGGCGTTGGCCACGGGCTGGCCGTGGAAGTTGCCGCCCGAGAGCACGTCGCCCTGGCCGGCGAACACCAGCGGATTGTCCGTGGCGCTGTTCATCTCGATCTCGAACACACGCCGCGCGAAGCCCAAGGCGTCGCGCACCGCGCCGTGCACCTGCGGCATGCAGCGCAAGCTGTACGCGTCCTGCACGCGGGCGCAGTCGCGATGAGACTCGCGGATCGCGCTGCCCTCGTTCAACCGCAGCAGATTCCGCGCCGTTTCGATCTGTCCCGCATGCGGCCGCGCGCGATGCAAGCGCTCGTCGAAGGCCGCCGGCGAGCCGCGCAAGGCGTCGAGGGATAGCGCGCCCGCCACGTCGGCCGTGTCGGCCAGAACCTCGGCCTGCCCGAGCGCCAGCAGGCCGAGCGAGAGCATCGCCTGGGTGCCGTTGAGGAGAGAAATGCCCTCCTTGGCTTCGAGCGTCAACGGCTCGAGCCCGGCCCGCCGCAGGGCACCACGGGCGCCTACCGGCCGCGTGCGCCGGGCGAGGTCGCGATCCACGGTCACTTCGCCTTCTCCCACCAACGCCAGGGCCACATGGGCGAGCGGAGCCAGGTCGCCGCTCGCGCCCACCGATCCTCGGGCGGGCACCACCGGGTGCAGCCGGCGGTTCAGCATCGCGCACAACAGTTCCCCCACCCGCGGCCGGATGCCGGAATAGCCCGCGGCCAGGGCGTTGGCGCGCAGCAGCAGCAAGCCGCGCGTTTCAGCAACACCGAGCGGCTCGCCCACGCCGCAGCAGTGGCTGCGCACCACGTTGAGCTGGAGGGCTCGCGCGTCCGCGGAGTCGATATGCTCGGTGGAAAGGCTCCCCACTCCGGTGGTGACCGCATACACCAGGCGCTTCTCGCGGATCATCCGCTCCACCACGCGGCGCGAAGCCGTCATGGCGCGGCGAGCGCTCGCGTGCAGGGCCACGCGCCGGCCGTTCAGAACGACCTCGGCGAAGTCGTCGCGGGTCAAGTCGCGGCCGGTCAGCAGCAGGGTAGAAGACATAAGGACTGCCGATTGACGATTTCCGATTGCTGATTCTCGACTGCGTGCTGTCGAAGACTGATCGTTGAATACTGACTTGCAATTGCCGTTTGAAGATTCTGGCCCGACGATGGAATGCCGTGAGCGCGCTCGCCTCGTCCGTCAATCGCAAATCAACAATCGCAAATCACAAATCACTCAATCCTCAATTTCTGGGTTCCGGCGCGGAAGAGCTCGCCGTACTTATCGGGCAGCGCGCGCGGGCGCCCCTGGCGGTCGGTGATCACGTGCACGGTTTCGCCCTCGGCCAGCATCTCGTCGCCCGGCATCCGGTAGACTTCGTAGCCGAACACCAGCACGCGCTTCTTGGTTTCGCGCAGGCAGGTGCGCACCCGGATTTCGTCGTCGTAGCGCGCCGGCGCCTTGTAGCGGCAGCGCGCCTCAGCCACCATGATGAAGAGGCCGTCCTTCTCCTCCATTTCGCGGTAGGCGAAGCCGTGCTGGCGACAGTAGTCGGTGCGGCCGATTTCAAACCACACCAGGAAATTGGCGTAGTACACCACACCCATCTGGTCGGTTTCGTTGTAACGCACGCGAAACGCCGTCGAAGTCCAGTGCTGTGGGATCTCCAACTTCATGAGCGGACATTGTAACAGAGGGTCGCGGATCGGCGGCCACGGCAGCCGATCCCCAAGCTTGCATGGCACTGGCAGTTATTCTGCGCGCAGGGCCTCGACGGGGTCCACTGACGCGGTGCGCCGCGCCGGGAGATAGCTGGCGAGCATCGCCGTCGCGATGAGCCCCAGGCAGGCCGCGACGTAAGTGATGGGATCGGCCGCGGTCACCCTAAACAGCAGAGACGACATGACGCGCATCAGAACGAAGGCCGCGCCGAGGCCGCAGACAATGCCCACGCCCGCCAGCCACAATCCGTGGCCAACGAACATGCCGGTCAGGCCGCGCTGCTCGGCGCCGAGCGCCATGCGAATGCCGATCTCCCGTCGCCGTTGCGAAACCGAATAGGCAATGACGCCGTAGAGCCCCACGATGCCGAGCAGCAACGCCATGCCGCCTGCGATCGCGAGCATCACCAGGGTGAACGAAGTGCGCGCCATCGATTTCCGGTAAAAGTAGTCCACGTTGCGGACGTCGGCGAGGGGAAGATTGGGATCAACCGACCACACGGCCTGGCGGATCTCTTTCATGAAGCTCTCGGAGCCGGTGCGCGGGCTGCGGACCACGAACGCCAGGTTGCGACGCACGCTGGGTTCCTCATCGAAGAAATGCCTCATCAGGATGG
>Ga0335081_10014071_pt1 | contig 12942 bp, 9 predicted proteins | sample Lox_Sample_35_FD_206713 | JGI IMG/M metagenome (GOLD analysis project Ga0335081, IMG submission 206713) | Soil microbial communities from Loxahatchee National Wildlife Refuge, Florida, United States - Lox_Sample_3.5 | ecosystem: Environmental > Terrestrial > Soil > Wetlands | place: USA: Florida...
GCGAGCGGTACATCCTGGCCGCCGACCGGCAGGCCGCCTACGAGCGGGAGCTCGAGGACGCCGCGATCCAGGGCACGCTAACCGGCGCCGAGCTGGCCGGGCGGCGGTACGAGCCGCTGTTCGGCTACCTGGCCGATGCTGAGAAGTTCGGCACCGGGAACGCGTTCCGGGTCATCCTGTCGGACGACGTCACCACCGAGGACGGCACCGGCGCGGTGCACATGGCGCCCGCCTACGGCGAGGCCGACGCCCTGGCCTGCAACGCGGCCGGCATCCCGACCGTCCTGACGGTGGACGAGCAGGCCCGGTTCACCCCAGTGGTGACCGACTTCGCGGGCCAGCACGTGTTCGACGCGAACACCGGCATCACCGCGAAGCTGCGCGAGCAGGGCAGCCTGGTCCGCAAGGACACCTATACGCACTCCTACCCGCACTGCTGGCGGTGCCGCAACCCGCTGATCTACAAGGCGGTGTCCAGCTGGTTCGTCGCGGTGTCGACGTTCCGGGACCGGATGGTCGAGCTGAACGAGCAGATCACCTGGGTGCCCGGGCACGTCAAGCACGGTTCGTTCGGCAAGTGGCTGGCCAACGCGCGGGACTGGTCGATCAGCCGGAACCGGTTCTGGGGCTCGCCCATCCCGGTCTGGCAGAGCGACGACCCGGCCTACCCGCGCACCGACGTGTACGGCTCGCTGGACGAGCTCGAGCGCGACTTCGGCGTGCGCCCGGCCGACCTGCACCGGCCGGCCATCGACGAGCTGGCCCGGCCGAACCCGGACGACCCGACCGGGAAGTCCATGATGCGCCGGGTGCCCGAGGTGCTGGACTGCTGGTTCGAGTCGGGCTCGATGCCGTTCGCCCAGGTGCACTACCCGTTCGAGAACCGCGAGTGGTTCGACTCGCACTACCCGGGCGACTTCATCGTCGAGTACACGCCGCAGACCCGCGGCTGGTTCTACACGCTGCACGTGCTGGCCACCGCGCTGTTCGACCGGCCCGCGTTCCGCGACTGCGTGTGCCACGGCATCGTGCTCGGCAGCGACGGCCAGAAGATGTCCAAGAGCCTGCGCAACTATCCCGACGTCAACGAGGTGTTCGACACCTACGGCTCGGACGCCATGCGCTGGCTGCTGATGGCCAGCCCGGTGCTGCGCGGCGGCGACATCGCGGTGTCCGAGGCGGGCGTCAGGGACGCGGTCCGGCAGGCGATCCTGCCGCTGTGGAACTCCTGGTACTTCTTCGCCCTGTACGCCAACGCCGAGGCGTATGAGGCAGGCCGTTCGGTATCCAGTGAGCACGTCCTGGACCGGTACATCCTGGCCAAGACCCGGACGGCGGTGACCGAGATCGAGGAGCTGCTCGACGGCTACAACGTCGGCGCCGCCTGCCAGGCGCTCCGCGACCACCTGGAGGTGCTGACCAACTGGTACATCCGCCGGTCCAGGAGCCGGTTCTGGGCCGGCGAGCCGGCCGCGCTCGACACGCTGTGGACCGTGCTCGAGACCGTGACGCGGGCGGCCGCTCCGCTGCTGCCGCTGACCACCGAGGCGGTCTGGCGCGGGCTGACCGGGGGCGCGAGCGTGCACCTCTCCGACTGGCCGGATGTGTCCGGCTGGCCGGCCGAGGAAGAGCTGACTGAGGCGATGGACCTGGTCCGTTCGGTCTGCAGCACCGCTCTCGGCCTGCGCAAGGCGCACCAGCTGCGGGTCAGGCTGCCGCTGGCGTCGCTGACCATCGCGCACCCGGCGGCCGAGTCCCTGGTCTCGTTCACCGGCCTGATCGCCGAGGAGGTCAACGTCAAGGCGGTCGAGCTGATCGACGACCCGGCCGTCCTGGGCCGGTTCGAGCTGGCGGTGAACCCGCGGGTGCTCGGGCCCCGGATCGGCGGCCAGGTGCAGCAGGTGATCCGGGCGGTCAAGGCGGGTGAATGGGCCAGGTCCGGCGATGATGTCGTCGCGGTCGGGGTCCGGCTGGAGCCCGGCGAGTACGAGCTCAGGCTGGCCGCGGCCGACCCGGACTCGACGTCGGCGCTGCCCGGCCAGGCCGGGCTGATCGCGCTGGACCTGCGGGTGACCCCGGAACTGGCGGCCGAGGGCACGGCGCGCGACGTGGTGCGGGTCGTGCAGCAGGCCCGCCGGGACGCCGGGCTGGCGGTCTCGGACCGGATCCGGCTGACCATCGGTGCCGACGGCACGGTCGCCGACGCGGTCCGGGCGCACGCCGGGTTCGTGGCGGCTGAGACGCTGGCCGTGGACCTGGCGGTGCACCCGGTCGCCGAGGTGGCCGGCGATCCGCAGCCGGTGGCCGACGCGACCGTCTCGGTGGCCCTAGCGCGTGTGCCGTCCCTGTCCTGAGGGCCCGGCCCGCCGGCGGCAGGCGGCCAGCACCGCGGTAACCACGATGACCACCAGGCCGAACGAGCCTGCGATCACCGCCACGGCGACCGTGCTCGTGCCTCCGCTGCCGGTGCTTCCGCTGCCGGCGCTCGTGCTTCCGGCGGCGGAGGATTCCGCGGGCAGGACCGCGGTGACCGCCCGCACCGGGTCCACCATGCCGTGCCCGGTGCCAGGGCCCGCCGCGCCGCGCGCGGTGGCCTCGATCCGCGCCACCACCTGGGCCGCGCTCAGCTCCGGGTGAGCCGAGCGGACCAGCGCGACCACCCCGGACACGAAGGCGGCGGCGAAGCTGGTGCCGTTCTGCACCGGGGCGTAGGCCTCGGGGAAGGTGCCCGGGTAGGCGCTGGTCACGTTCACCCCGGGCGCCGTGACCGCGACCGGGGTGCGCCGGTCGGAGAAGGCGGCCAGGGCGCCGCCGGGCCCGGCCGCGCCGACCGCGAGCACCCCCGGGTAGGCGGCGGGGTAGAACGGGCCGGTGCCGCCGTGCGGGAGGTCGTTGCCGGCCGCGGCCACCACGACCACGTTATGGCGCAGCGCGTACCTGACCGCGTTCCGCAGGGCCGGGATGTCGTCCGGGGTGGCCAGCGACAGGTTGATGACGTCGGCGCCGAATTGCACCGCGTCCATGATCCCCTGCGGGGCCACCGCGGTCGGGAAGGTGTCCGTGCCGCTGATCTTCACGGACAGGATCCGCGCCGCCGGGGCGACCCCGGTGAACGAAATGCCCGGCACCGGCGCGGCCGCGATGATGCTGGCCACCGCGGTGCCGTGGCCCACGCAGTCCGCGCCGGGCGGGATGCCTGGCTTGGTCCCGGCGACCAGGTCCGGGCCGACGATCACCCGGTCCCCGAACTGCGGGTTCGCATCCACCCCGCTGTCCACGATCGCGACGGTGACGCCGCCGCCCCTGGTCCGGTCCCAGACCGCGGAGAAGCGGAGAGCCCGCTGGGCCCACGGCGTGGCGGCCGGCGCGGCCGTCCCGTGCTGCGGCGGGCAGCCCGGCCGCGGCCCGGGCAGGCCTGCCGGCGTTAGGGCCGGGCCGGCCTGCGCGGTGCTGGCCTGGACGGGCGAACCGGACAGGACGAGCCCGGCCACGCACGCCGCGAGGACCGCCCCCCCACGTCGCACCAACCCCACCTCCACCCCACAGCAATATATTCATGAAAACGGAATTAACCGGACCCGGGCTCATGGCCCAGGCGGTCAACGCGGCATCCACGCCGTATCTACGCCGCGCCGGCTGATCCGCGGGTACCGGATCAGGTGGTGTAGCAGCGACTGGGCGAGGAAGGTGTTGCCGTGCAGGATCACGGTCTGCCGCAGGACGCGCGGGATCATCAGATTGACCTGCTGGTCGTTGTCTCTGGCGATGAGCGGGGCGACGGCCGCGACGGCATCCTCGACGGTCCGGCTGCCGATCTTCTCCACCTCGGCCCCCCGCGGCTGAGTCGGCCATGCCCGCTCCTCGCTAAGAGGGCGACGCCTACCAGGACCGGTTCGGGGGCGAGTGAGACGCCGAACGTGCCGCGGACCCCGTCCCTGATCTGCCTGGCCAGCGCCAGCAGCGCGGCGGTGCTGGCCGTTCCGGCGTTGACCAGGGCGAGCGTGTGCTTGGCGGAGATCCGGGCGCCGTCGCCCGGGTTGTAGCCCTTGCCGAACCCGGCCTGCTCGATCAACCAGGCCGCGGGCACCTTGACCAGGCCGTCGCCAGCCTCGAAGCGGGGCACCCGGGTGCCGGGCCCGCCTCTGGCCCGGGCGGCCGCCTCCACCGCGGCCAGCGCGGAGGCGTCGAGCACCGGGTTGACGAAGAACGAGCCGACGCTGCGGGTGTCGGGGTCGGCGGGGTCGATCACCATGCCCTTGCGCTGCCTGAGCTCGATGACCGCCTCCCGGGCCTCGGCGCTTTCCACCTGGCCGCCGGGCGTGACGCCGAGGGCCGCGGCCAGCTCGGCGTAGCGGATAGGGGCGGACAGCACCTGGACCGCCAGGTCGAACGTCACGCTCAGCACGACGAACCGGTCGGACCCGCGGAACCGGCTGGTCCGGTAGGCGAATCCGCACAGCTCGTTCGGCATCTGGCGGACGTCCCCGGTCGCCCGGTCGTAGACCCGCACCGCCGTGATGGTCTCGGCGACCTCCTGGCCGTAGGCGCCGACGTTCTGGATCGGGGTGGCGCCGGCCAGCCCGGGGATGCCGGACAGGCACTCGAGACCAGCCAGGCCCTCGGCGACGGCCCTGGCCACCACCGCGTCCCATTCCTCGCCGGCCGCCACGGTCAGCACGCCGGGCCCGGCGTCGCGGGTGACGCCGCGCGTGGCGACCTGGATCACGGTGCCGTCGAACCCCTCGTCGGACACCACCAGGTTGCTGCCGCCGCCGAGGATCAGCACCGGCTCGCCGGCCGCGTCGGCGGACCGCACCGCGTCGATGAGTTCGTGTTCCGTTTCGGCCCGGACGAAGGCCCGGGCCGGCCCGCCCAGCCGGACCGTGGTGTAGTCCGCGAGTTTCACGGGGGTTCCAGGAGGTCGTCCCCCTGGGCTAGCACCGTCGGGAGGCGGACGACGGCCTGCGCGCGCGTCAGCACCTTCGCATCGCCCGAACGGGCGGTGAGGTCGACCGCCACCTGGTTGCCGTCGAGCTTGCCGGTGACGACGCCCGCGATCTCGACCAGGGCGCCCTTGTTGTCGTCGGGCACGACGACCGGGGAGGAGAACCTGACGCCGAACTCGGTCACCGCGGCCGGATCCCCGGCCCATTCGGTGAGGAACCGGCCCGCCAGGGCCATCGTGAGCATGCCGTGCGCGATCACGTCCGGGAGGCCGACCGCCTTGGCGATGCGCTCGTTCCAGTGGATGGGGTTCAAGTCGCCGGAGGCGCCCGCGTACCGGACCAGGTCCAGCCGGGTCACCGGGTACTGCCGCGGCGCGATCTCGGCGCCCTCTTGCAGGTCGTGGTAGCCGGGGCTGGCGCTGCTCATTTTCTGGCGTCTCCTACCCGCCGCGCTCGACCAGGATGGACCGAGCCGTGCAGACGTGCTCGCCGTCCACGGTACGGATCTCGGTGGCCGTGGCCATCGTGGTCATGCTGCGGATCTGCTTGATCGACTCGATGGTGGACTGGGCCACCACGACGTCGCCCGCGTGCAGCGGCCGGGAGTGCGTGAAGCTCTGCTCACCGTGCACGACCATCGCGTAGTTCGCCCCGAGGCCAGGATCGGCCATCAGCTTGGCGCTGCCGCCGGCCAGGACCACGACCGCGAAGGTGGGCGGCGCGATCACGTCCGGGTAGCCGGCCGCCTGCGCGGCGGCGCGGTCACGGCACAGCGGACTGGAATCGCCGATCGCGGTGGCGAACTCGGCGATCTTGCCCCGGCTCACCTCGTACGGCTCGGACGGCTCGAACGTCCGTCCGGCGTACTCCGGGTTGATGGCCACTTATCGGGTCTCGCGGTGCGGCCGGTGGCAGCGGCAGTTCGGGCAGAACTTCTTCAGCTCGAGCCGGTCCGGGTCGTTGCGCCGGTTCTTCCTCGTGATGTAGTTCCGGTGCTTGCACTCCTGGCAAGCCAGCGTGATCTTCGGCCGGACGTCGGTGGCAGCCACGGTCGAGCGCCTCTCTCATCGTTTAAAGGGACTGAGCTAACTGGGATAACAGTAGCGGAGGCCGGACTTGAACCGGCGACACAGCGATTATGAGCCGCTTGCTCTGCCTGACTGAGCTACTCCGCCATCGCTAACGCAGCCAGGGTACCCGATCTTCCTCCGCGGGACTCACCGTGCCCGCTTTGACCATCGGCCTCCGGGCCAGGCAAGATCGTGACCGTGAGCATACTGGGCACCAGGGTCATCAGGACCGAAGATCCCCGCTTCCTGACCACCGGAGGCGTCTACACCGACGACATGCGGCTTCCCGGCGCCTGTCACGTCTCCTTCGTCCGTTCGGCCGTCGCGCACGCACGGATCCGGTCGGTCGACGTCAGCGCCGCGCTCGAGGCGCCCGGCGTGATCGCCGCGTTCACCGGCGCCGACCTGGCCGGCCTGCCGCCGGTGCCGCCGCCGATGCCCGGCATGATCAACGCCCAGATGAACCAGCCGCTGCTGGCCACGGACACGGTCCGGTATGTCGGCGAGCCGGTGGCCGTGGTCGTCACCGAGGGCCGCTACCAGGGCGAGGACGCCGCGGACCTGGTCGACGTGGACTACGACGTGCTACCGGCCGTGGTCGACATGACCGAGGCGGAGTCGAGCCCGACCGTGCTGTTCCCGGCCGCGGGCAGCAATGTCGCCGCCTCGTTCGGTGACCGTTCCGCGCTGGCCGCCGACCTGTTCGACGGCTGTGAGGTTGTCGTGTCCCGGACCATCGTCAACCAGCGGGTCGCGCCCGCCCCGATGGAGACCCGGGCCGCCGTCGCGTCCTGGGACTCCGGCGGCAGGCTGACCGCGTGGATCCCGAACCAGGGCGCGCAGGGGACGAAGGGCGCGCTGGCGGGCATGCTCGGCCTCGACCCGGCCGCGCTGCGGGTCGTCACCCCGGACGTGGGCGGCGCGTTCGGCGCCAAGTTCGGCGCCGACACCGAGCACGCGGTGGTCTGCTGGGTGGCCAGGCAGCTTGGCCGGCCCGCGCGCTGGGCCGAGACCCGCAACGAGAACCTGCTGGGCATGACGCACGGCCGGGCGCAGCGCCACACGGTCACCATCGGCGGCAGCCGGGACGGGAAGGTGGCGGCCTACCGGATCGAGATCCTGCAGGACGCGGGGGCCTACCCGAAGTTCGGCGCGTTCCTGCCGGCGCTGACCATCCTGATGGCGCCCGGGCCGTACGCCTTCCCCCGCGCCGAGGCGATAGCCACGTCGGTGGTGACCAACACCACCCCGGTCGGCGCCTACCGCGGCGCGGGACGGCCGGAGGCCACCGCCGCGGTGGAGCGGGCGATCGACCTGTTCGCGGCCGAGGCCGGCCTGGACCCGGCCGAGGTGCGCCGCACGAACCTGCTGCCCGCCTTCAGCGAACCGCACACCACCGCCTTCGGCGCGGTGTACGACAGCGGCGACTACGTGACCGCGCTGGACAGGGCGCTGGCCGCGGCGGGTTACGAGGACCTGCGGCGCGAGCAGGCCAAGCGGCGGGCCGACGGCGACGTGGTCCAGCTCGGCATCGGGCTGTCCTGCTACGTGGAGATCACCGGGCCGGGCATGGAAGAGGGCGGCCCGCGGGAGAACGCCACCGTCGAGGTCCACCCGGACGGCAGCGCGACGATCCTGTCCGGGACGTCCCCGCACGGCCAGGGGCACGTGACCGTGTGGGCCATGCTGGCCAGCGAGGAGCTCGGCATCCCGGTCGACAAGATCGACGTGAAGTGGGGCGACACCGACCTGATCCCCGAGGGCGGCGGCACCGGCGGCTCGCGCAGCCTGCAACAGGGCGGCGCGGCGGTCCGGCAGGCCTCGCGGGACCTGCTCGACGTGGCCCGCGAACGCGCCGCCAGCGAGCTCGAGGCCAACCCGGCCGACCTGATCTTCGACACCGGGAGCAGCTCGTTCGCGGTGGCCGGCGACCCGGACGCGGCCGTCCCGCTAGCCCGGCTGGCCGAGCAGGAACGGCTGTTCGTCCGGGCGGTGTTCAGCGCACCCGGCCCGACGTTCCCGTTCGGGGCGCACGTGGCCGTGGCCGAGGTGGACACCGAGACCGGCAAGGCGGTGCTGCGCCGGGTGGTGACGGTGGACGACGCGGGCACCGTGATCAACCCGCTGCTGGCCGAGGGCCAGCGGCACGGCGGGATCGCCCAGGGCGCGGCGCAGGCCCTGCTGGAAGAGGTGGTCTACGACGACGACGGCAACCCGCTGACGGCCAGCTTCGCCGACTACTCCTTCGTCTCGGCCACCGAGGTGCCCAGCTTCGAGCTGGCCGACATGGAGACGCCGACCACCTACAACCCGCTCGGCGCCAAGGGGATCGGGGAGGCCGGCACGATCGGCTCCACCCCGGCCGTGCAGAACGCGATCATCGACGCGCTGGCGCACCTCGGCGTCCGGCACATCGACATGCCCGCGACGCCGCAGCGGATCTGGGAGGCGCTCCAGGCCGCGGCCGCTTCATAGGTGGCCCTATAGGTGGCCCTATAGGTGGTAGGCGTACTCGCGGAATTCCCAGTCGGTGACGTAGCGCTCGAACCGCTCGATCTCGTTGCGCTTGTAGGCCAGGAACGAGGAGACGAAGTAGCCGCCGAGGACGTCGGCGAGCTCGGTGTCGGCCTCCAGGGCGTCCAGCGCGTCGCCGAGCCGCATGGGCAGGATCTGCGCCCGGTCCGGGTCGTAGCCGTACCCCTCGAGCTTGTCCCCCGGCTCGATCTTGTCCGCGATGCCCAGGCAGACGGCCGCGCCGAGGGCGGCCATGGCCAGGTAGGGGTTGGCGGTGGCGTCGCCCAGGCGGATCTCCATCCGGGCGCCGGGGCCCCGCTCCGGCGGCACCCGCACCATGGCGCTGCGGTTGTCCAGGCCCCAGTCGATCAGCCAGGGCGCCAGCGTGTCCGGGCCGAACCGCTTGTAGGAGTTGACCGTGGGGTTGAGCAGCGCGCTCAGCGCCCGCGCGTGCGCGAGCACCCCGCCGATGGCGTGCCGGCCGGCGGCGGAAAGCCCGTCCGGGCCGCCGGGATCGCCGAACACGTTCCGGCCGGTCTCGTCGTTCAGCGAGACGTGCACGTGGAAGCCCGACCCGCCCTCGTCGTTGAACGGCTTGGCCATGAACGTGGCCAGCAGGTCCCGCTGGCGGGCGATCTCCTGCACCGCGGACTTGAGCCGGAAGGACCGGTCGGCCGCGTCGACCAGCCCGGAATGACCCAGGTTGATCTCGAACTGGCCGGGTGAGAACTCGTGGTTGGCCGCCGTCACCTGCAGCCCGGCGTCGCGTAGCTGCCTGAGCATGTGCAGCAGCAGGCCCTGCGGGTCGCCCTTACGGCCGACCACGTAGACGTTGCCCGGGTTGTCCGCGTAGCGCCGCCAGCGGCCGTCGCCGTCCTGCTCGCACAGGTAGAACTCGAGCTCGGGACCGCAGGCCAGCTCGTAGCCCAGCGCCGAGGCCCGCTCCGCCACCCGGCGGGCCACCGTGCGCGGCGCCTCCGGAGCGGGCCCGCCGCCCGGCGCGAACGCCTCGCCGATGCACCAGGCGGCGCGCGGCTCCCACGGCAGCGCGGTCAGCGACGACAGGTCGGGGACAACGCTGATATCGGGCAGCCCCGCCTCGAGCCCGCCCGGCACCGGGACCACGTCCCCCATCGGGGAGGTGTGGTAGACGGCGCGGCAGAACGCCAGGCCATGTTCCAACGCGGCGGGAAGCATGTCGAGCAGCACGTCGCGGCCGCGGTCCACGCCGATCAGATCGGGATAAGACACCCGGACCACATCGACGCCTTGGGACCGCAGGCGCTCGCAGACGTCGGAGACCGAAGGGCTCTGTTGGTCCCGGGGGGGACGACCCCCCCGAGCCCCCCCGGGGGCATCGGCTGGAGGCACGGCGACATGCTAGCATCGCAAATCGTATGGATACAAACGATCCGGGCGGGAGCGCAGGTGCCTGAGGTATCCGGGTTCTTCTATCCGCGGACGGCGACCGGCCGGTCCTCGCTCCTGCCCCCGCCGCCGTGGCACTACTCGGGCGACCTGCTCACGGTGGAGTACCGGACCAACCCGGCGCGGGTGGCCGAGCTGCTGCCCGGCCCGCTGCAGCCGGCCCCGGACGACCCGGGCGCGGTCGCGCTGATCTGGGCCGACTGGCAGTCGTGCGGCGACAGCGGGGAGGAGCTCCTCGATCCGGTCCGGGCGCAGTACCGGGAGTGCTTCGCCGTGGTCCGGTGCGCGTTCGAGGGCCAGGTCTACTCCCGCTGCGTCTACATCTGGGTCGACGCCGACTTCGCCCTGGCCCGAGGGCTGCACCAGGGATACCCGAAGAAGCTCGGGTCGATCCATCAGACGAGAGCCCACCCGTTCGGCCGGGCCGCGCCGAGAATCGCACCGGGCGGCACGTTCGCCGGGACCCTGGCCGCCGCCGACCGGCGGCTGGCCCAGGCGGTGGTGACGCTCCGCGAGCAGGCCCCGTCGGCCGGCTTCGTCAACGCCCACCCGATGGCGCACCACCGGTGGATGCCCTCGATCGAGAAGGATGCCCCGGACGCGCTGGCCGAACTGGTCCGGTCCGGCAGCGCCAGCGTCGAGGCCGGCCCGGCCTGGTCCGGCGAGGCCACCCTCGAGCTGTTCGAATCGCCGACCGAGGAGCTGGCCCGGCTCGAGGTCGGCGAGATCATCGGCGGCTACTACCAGCAGGTGGGCGTCACCTGGGACGGCGGGAAGGTACTGCATCAATCATGAGCCCGAGCACCGCGAACGTGGCCGGGGCGGCCGTCGACACCCGGCACTGGATCGGCGGCCAGCGGGTAGAGTCCGCCGCCACCTTCACCGACCTGTCCCCCATCGACGAGCAGCCGCTCGCCGAGGTCGCGCGCGGCGGCGAGGCCGAGGTGACGGCGGCGGTACGCGCCGCCGGGGACGCGTTCGGCGCCTGGTCGGCCACGCCGCCGAAGGACCGCGCGGCGGTGCTGCACGCGATCGCCGACGGCATCGAGGCCCGCGCGGCCGACCTGGCCGCGGTCGAGACGGCGGACAACGGCGCGCTGCTCCGCTCGCACCTGCGCAGCGTGATGCCGCGGGCGGCGCAGAACTTCCGGTTCTTCGCCGACTGGCTGGGCGAGCTGGACGGCGGGGACCTGGACATCCGCGGCCACCGCGAGGAGGTGTCCTGGGCCCCGTCCGGGGTGACCGCGGTCATCACCCCGTGGAACGCGCCGCTGATGCTGGCCACCTGGCGGATCGCGCCCGCGCTGGCCGCCGGGAACACGGTGGTGGCCAAGCCGCCGGAGTGGGCGCCGCTCACCGCCAGCCTGCTCGCCGACATCACCCGCGCGGCCGGGCTGCCCGACGGGGTGTTCAACGTGGTGCAGGGCCTGGGCGACGAGGCCGGCGCGCCGCTGGCCGCGCACCCGGACCTGGCCCGGGTCTGCTTCACCGGCTCGGTCGCGACCGGCCGGCTGGTCGCGGCCGCGGCGGGCGCGCAGCTGACCCCGGCCTCGCTCGAGCTGGGCGGCAAGTCACCGCTGCTGGTCTTCGCCGACGCCGACCTGGACCTGGCGGTCAGGCACGCGGTCGGCCAGTACGACAACGCCGGGCAGGTGTGCCTGGCCGGTACCAGGCTGCTGGTGGAGGAGCCGGTGGCCCGCGAGTTCCTGGCCAGATTCACCGAACGGGCCCGGGGTCTCCGCCAGGGCGACCCGCGAGACGACACCACCGATGTCGGGCCGAACATCACCCGCCAGCATCTGGAACGGGTGGACGGCTTCGTCCGCCGCGCGGTCGCGGCCGGGGCCCGGCCGGTGCTCGGCGGCGCGGTCAACCCGGAACTGGGCGGCCTGTACTACCAGCCGACGCTGCTGACCGGGGCCGCGCCGGGGTCCGAGATCCTGACCGAGGAGGTGTTCGGCCCGGTGCTGACGCTGCAGACCTTCTCCGGCGAGGACGAGGCGGTCGCGCTGGCCAACGGCACCAGGTACGGGCTGGCGGCGACGATGTTCACCGGCGACCGGGAGCGGGCGGCACGGGTCTCGGCGCGGCTGGTCGCGGGGACCGTCTGGGTCAACTGCTTCTTCGTCCGCGACCTGCGCGCGCCGTTCGGCGGGGCCAGGCAGTCGGGCATCGGCCGGGAGGGCGGCACCTGGAGCTTCGACTTCTACGGCGACGTGAAGAACACCGTCTACGCACCGGAAGGATGGCGCCGTGGTTGATAGCACCGTGGGTGAAGTGGCCGGAGCCGGGCTCCTCGCTCATGTCCCGACGATCATGCTCCCCTACGCCGAACGCCTCGAGCTGAACGAGGGCAGGGAGATCAGCCTGGTGCCCGGCCTGGAGCGGCTGCGCCGCGACGTCTTCGAGGTCCTCGACTACGACACCGTGGTGGTCCTCGACTCGCACTGGCACACCACGGTGGAGTTCGTGGTGGCGGCCCAGCCGGTCCGGGCCGGCCTGTTCACCTCGGACGAGCTGCCGCGGGGGATGTGCCGGATCCCCTACGACTGGCGCGGGAACCCGGAGCTGGCCCGGGCCATGGCCGAGCAGGCCGGCGCGCACGGGACGTGGATCACCGCCATCGACGATCCCTGCCTGCCGGTGCACTACGCCACCGTCAACCTGTGGAGCTACCTGGGCCGCGGCCTGGACCAGCGATGGGTCTCGGTCAGCACCGCGCAGACCGGCGAGACCGAGGACTTCCTCCGGGCCGGCCGGGCGGTGGGCGCGGCGATCGCGGCGTCGGGCAGCCGGGTGCTGCTCATCGCGTCCGGCGCGATGTCGCACACGTTCTGGTCGCTGCGCGAACTGCGCGCGCACGAGGCCAGCGACCCGGCCCACATCAGGACCGTGGCGGCCCGCGGCGCTGACACCGAGCGGATCGGCTGGCTGCAGGCCGGCGAGCACGCCCGGGTGATCGAGACCATGCCGGAGTTCTTGAA
>Ga0335081_10014073_pt1 | contig 12941 bp, 8 predicted proteins | sample Lox_Sample_35_FD_206713 | JGI IMG/M metagenome (GOLD analysis project Ga0335081, IMG submission 206713) | Soil microbial communities from Loxahatchee National Wildlife Refuge, Florida, United States - Lox_Sample_3.5 | ecosystem: Environmental > Terrestrial > Soil > Wetlands | place: USA: Florida...
AATTACGGCCAGGCCACGTGGGAATTTCTTCGGATTGGGATACCAATCGCCGACGCCACGGAACCAGCCGGCATCCACGTGGAACATCTCTACACCGAGGCTGGCGTCGTCGCGAATCATGCGGTCCGCAACCTGTTCGTCGACGTCCATGCCGCCGCCCCAACTATTGTTTACAACGAGGGGATAATTTGGTTGCTTCCACGTCAACGGATTGCCGAGCGTTGCCCGTACCCACTGGCGCAAACCATTCCCCGCTCCGTCAGGCCCCTGACGGAATCCTCCCAAAAAGACGACCGGGCTTTCGAAGACCTCACCGGGAACGAGTCGGGTGCGAAACGGGGCCGGGTCAGGATTCAGGCCGAATACCGCGCGCAAGGAATTATTTGTTCGTTTCAGTGAAATGCGCGTTCTCCCGCTGAACTCGATGCCGGCATACCATCCGTCGCGGGAGCGATCATCTTTCTGGACGAGCGACCATGGAATGATCTCCCGCGGTTCGCTATCGCTCAGATCTCCGTAGGTGCTGGAAGTGCCTGTCCAGCTATACCCATCGGCTAGGGGCACACGGTGTGTTCCCACAGGAGAAGGAGTATTCGCGCCTTTTTCCACAAAAAAGTGCTCGAGCGGAGTCTTGGGATCGATTCGAAAATTCAATGACAAACTGTCTTGCATCGGGATCCATATTTCCTGATTCTCCAGATTCTGGATCAGGATCTGGTGCTCGATAGGTCCATAACTCTGGCGTGCCCGCCACGACCATGTGAGGCGCAAATGAGGGGAAAAGGAATCGTAGACGAAAGAGACTTCCTGGTCGTTGGAATGACTTGCTTCGGAATTGAGCGACCAGTGGCACGGGTATTGTTGGCCTGCGATTTCTACAAACGGGATGAGTGGCTCAGAAGCCTCGTTGTTCCATTCGGCTTCTTCAGGAACAGTTAGCGTTGCGAGTACCGGCTTCGCCGGAGCAGCCGCCAGCAGAATTTGCGTGTCAGAGGTTTGGAGTCGCGCGTTAATTTGTCCATACACTGAGGCGCAGAGCAGAAAGCTCACGTAGATAAGAGAGGATAAGCGGTTGGCCATGAGTTCGAAAACCGACTGCCAAAGTCGCACATGCTGTTGCCGCGCGTTCGTGACATTATCTCAAAAGAAAAATGCGGTCGGACTCGAGTCTGTAGACTTTGCAGGAATTCGGGAGGTTATTTCCGAACGTGACCGGATCGGAAGGCGGATGCGTGTGACCTATCTCATCTCTGGATTATGCGAACCGCCACAAGGGATGACTTGCCGGGAACCGAGTTCTCGACTGTGGTTGTAAGCAGAAGCTGGAAATAGGGCGGAGTGGTTTTGTGGTCGGAGGAAAGGTTGAGCAAGGTCTTTCGAAGTGCGGTCATCGTTTCGGGGTTGATAAGATACTCGATGGCTGCCTGCGATCCTTGCGTATAAATGCCATAAATAAGAAGCACGCGCCGGTCTCCGGTCTCATTGGGGAGCATGAGGACGAGAGCGTAGTCGCGCGTGAGATGATTCGTGACTGAATCGAATTCGGGCTTGTAGAGGGCTTGTTCTCCGGGTTGCGGATTACGGTTGTAAATCACCCCACTCTGGAATTGAAATCCCTGCACATTGAGAAAGACGCGGCCGCTCCAGGCTTGATTGCCTCCCAACAGAATCGCGTTGTCGCTCTTGATCTCATCCAGATTGATCAGGCGGGACTGCTGGACGCGGCATTGCTGGCCGACGGTGTCGAACATCTGGCAGAGTTCCACGACGCCGAGGGTTTCGCCGACCGACGTGAAATCGGTCAGGCTGGGAACGAAGATGAAGCGCTTCAATTCGTGGAAATGAATGGTATCGCGAAACTCAGGGAGGCTCGACTTGGGTATTTCATGTCCACTGGCGACGGTCTGCGCACTGTCTCCATTGTGGGCAGCGCGCAAAAGAGGATGATTAGGAATTGTGATCAGAGGAGCATCGAACGGCGGCAGAAATGGGTGCCAGAACCATTCCAGGCTGTCGGCCAACTTGGGCTGCGCCGGGGACTGATGGTTTCGGCGACTGGTCCAGTTTGAGACCAGGGGAATCGCCAGCAAGATACACAGAAATGCAAGGATTGCGGCGATGGTCCACGGAAGGCTAGTGGAATGTTGCGATCCTTGAGAGATTTTGACGGGAAGCGCTTCTTCGGGCAGTCCCGGTTCGGCATTGCGCGAGAAGATCGGGACGTAGTGGCCGGACGGTAAGTCCATGTGAATTGCGCTGCCCCTGCCCTCTTCCTCATAGTACTTCTTTAGAAGTCTGCGGATTTCGTGCGCCTGCACGCGAACGATGGGATCTTTCTGAGGATTGAAGTCGACGCCCCGGTCGTAAACCTCCACGCCGATCAAGTATTCGTTGAGCTTGTCGCCATTTCCGAGAAAAGTCTGCTCGGAGACAAACTCAACAAAACGCGTCTTCTTCGGAGAGTTCAAGAAATAGCGGCTCTCAAGGACTCTTTGGAGTTCTTCCCGTTTCTCGAATACGGGGATGTGAGATGCGGTGGAGGTGTGAACCGACGCCAACTTAGGGTGCCCATGGAGCTCTGCGGAATCGCTGTCCGGGACGTGGCAGAAGCCCGGAGGGACGATACCACCGCCGTGCGTGGAAGGTCAACGTGGGAATGGGTCTGCAAGTTTTTCCCACTAACGGTTAATTTGGTGGGTTAATCGCAGTTATTTACCACATTGAGGGCGTTGGACTCGGGTCCTTTTCCGGAGCGCAAGCTCAAGATTTCTCAGAAAGATGAGGCGACTGGATGTGTGATCGGGAGGTTGGCGCAGATAAGGACACCAGATCTCGATCACGAGCATGAGAATGTCTCAATCCTGGGCACGTAATTTGTCACGGAACCTAGCTTTTACGCGAATTAACGTTCCGATAACGTCGATTACCTTGAGGAATTTCCCCGTTGTATATAGAAGTTCAGAGTTGTTTCGAGAATGAGGCGGGAATTCATCTGGGCAAACGATACGAAGTTGTTGGCTTCCTAGTCCTCCTGCTGGTGGCATCCGTCGCTCACGGCCAGGAATTGAAGGTCGCTAGGAGCTGGGAGAGGCCCATTCTGACGATTCAGTCGCCAGGGGCTCAGGGGAACAAGTATGGATTCGAGGGCGGGAGGGTCTTGAAGATCAACGGCCTCTATCACCTCTTCACGTCCGAGATGGTTGATGATCCGCATTGGGTGAAAATGCGTCTGGCGCATTGGACCAGCACGGACCGCCTTCATTGGACACGTGTCTCGACCCTGGAGGAATCGAGCGGGGACTTCACGGGAAAAGACCAAAGAGCGGCATTATGGTCTCCGCTGCCGGTCTATGATCCACAGGAGAACCGGTGGAACCTGTTTTACGTCGCGTATCAGGCAGCTCCTGACACAGACCGTGAGTGGCTCACGAATCACGAAGGCCGCATCTGGCGGGCAGTTTCGAATGTTCGTGGGACAAATGGGATCGGTGGTCCATACGAGGATGTAGGCGTCATTTTGCAGCGAGGGGCAGACTCTGACAATTGGGAGGGACTGCAAGGAACGGATTCTTTTTTCCCTTATCTTGTGGGAGACCGATGGTATGCATTCTACGGCAGCGCTCACACAGAGAAGTTGCCCATCTCATCGTGGCAAGTTGGGCTGGCCGCTGCGCCGAGCATCGCTGGACCCTGGAAGCGCTGTACTGCAGAGAACCCCTTGAAAGTTGAGAAGCGCTTTATCGAAAATCCGATTGTCACGAAGCTGAGCGATGGGACATACCTCGCCGTGTACGATACGGACGCTCCGAACGCGATCGGGTACACGTTCTCTGCCGACGGGATTCACTGGTCCGCCGGGCAGGAACTGGTTGTTCAGCAGGGAACTGGAGTTTGGGCGACTGAAGTGCGAACGCCACTGGGATTGATTCCGGAGGGCAATGGCGAGTTCACGTTGTTCTATACAGCCAACGAGAAGATTTCCGGCAGCGGGCCGGACGCAAACGGGATTAACAGCACGCCGGGATCAATGGGATTGGTGGAGGTCGAGATCCAACAATCTCACAATGATTCGAGAGGTCAGGAGATTCGATAAGGGCATTCAAGGAGGGGAGATATGCCGAGAAGCAGATTCTGTTCTCTGAACGTGCAGGTTTGCGCTGGACCAGGAGGCGCCGCACTCCTTCCAGATCCGAAGAGGAAGGAGTCGAGGGGATCCGGGGTGTGGCCCGTCCTCTCCGCCGCAATGCTGATTATTACTGCACTGAGCTTAGGCGCGTTTGCGCAGTCGACGACAGGGTCGATCTACGGGCAGATCAGCGATCCTTCAGCCGCTCTGGTGGCCGGAGCAAAGATTTCGGCGGTAAATGTAGCAACCGGCGTGGCATATCCCGGGGCATCGGATGCACAGGGAAACTATGCCGTGTTCCATCTGCCGCCGGGCGTCTATACAGTCACGGTCGAGAAGGAGGGCTTCGACACCGCCACGATCAAGGATGTCAGAATTGTGATCGACCAGAAGCAGTTGATCAATTTTCAGCTCAAAGTTGGGGCAACGGCCACGGTCGAAACCGTCACAGCGGCTCCTACGATGTTGCAAACAGAAAGCAACGAAACCGGAGACGTCATTCAATCGCATGACATTTTGAACCTGCCGCTGCTCGGCCGCAATTTCACCGATCTTGTTGGGTTGTCGGCGGGCGTAACCAGTGCCGGCGGCAGCATCAATGCATTCAGCTACTCAATTAGTGGACAGCGCGAGTATGCCAATTCCATTCAGATTGACGGAGTCGAGGCAACGACGAACCGCAGCGGGGACATTACCGCGGTTCCAAGCGTGGACTCAGTGGAGGAGTTCAAGGTTTCGACATCAGGATACGATGCCGAATTTGGAAGGTCTGCGGGCGGCGTCGTCTCCATCCAAACGAAGGGCGGAACGAACAAGTTTCACGGCAGCGCGTACGAATTTTTCCGGCCGAATTTCACGACAGCAAAGGACTATGGTTTCAACGGCGCCTCGGTTCCGGCATCGATTCTAAAGCAGCACAACTATGGTGGAACATTCGGCGGTCCAATCGTCAAGGACAAGACGTTTTTCTTTGTGTCCTATGAAGGGCTCTACAACGCGGATGCCTACAACTACGTGTACGCTGTGCCGCCAATAAATCAGATCACGGTGAACCCGGATGGGTCGGTTGATCTGACCAAGCTTGTGGATCCCTACAGCGGGAACCAGATCCCGATCTACGATCCAATCGTATCTGCAAATTGCTATGGCGGATGCTACCAGCAGATTTCCTATAACGGAGTGCTCAATGTCATTCCCCCGGACCGCGTGAGCCCCGCTGGGTTGGCGACGCTGCTGAACTTCTTCCCAAAGCCTAATCTGGCGGGAAACGATAACGGCTGGTACAACAACTTTGCGGTGCATTCGCCAACGACGCAACATTCGAAGAGCGCAGACGCGCGTTTCGACCAAAACTTCACGAGCAAGGATCGTGTCTCGGGTGTTTTTCATTACAACGATGGGGATCAGCTCGTAACCGATCCTTTTCATGGTGAAACTCCGGTGCCCGGCGCGGGTGACGCGGATCAGGCAAACAATCAGACCAACAGCGACCAGGAATATTCGATTACGGAAACGCATTTGTTTAACACGCGTTTTGTGAACGAGTTGAGGCTCGGCTACACGCGCTACAATCTGGCCCAATACAGCTTGCTCAATGGGCATGATTACAGCACGCAGTTCGGGATGAACAACATTGCAGTATCTGGATTCCAATCAACCGACGCTTATCCTTATATATATCTCGGAGCGGGGTATCTGACGGGAGGTTCCACGTACAAGCCGCTCTACTTCAAAGACCGGAATTGGCAACTGGCGGACAATCTGATCCTGAGCGGAATCGGCAGACATGAGCTCAAGTTCGGCGCGGATTTTCGCCGGTTGACCTCGAATCCAAACTTCTCGCTGTTTCCGACAGGCTTCCAGTACTACGGCGGTGCATATCTTTCGATGACCAGCGACTGGAGTTATACGAGTCCGCTGGACGACTTCAGCGGCGCGACCCTGTATGGGACCGGTGGGAACGATGTCGCCGACCTGCTGCTGGGCTTGCCTCTCGACCACTACATGGGCCTGCAACTGACGAATCCCTATACCCACAGCTGGGAGATGGATTATTACGCGCAAGACACCTTCAAAGTGGCGCCGCGGCTGACTTTGAATTACGGCCTTCGGTACGAGTTCCAGGCTCCCTACACTGAGGAGCACGACTATGCGTCGAACTATCTGCCCGGCCCGGATCCGGCGACCGGAGGTCAAATTCTGCTCGCCGGGAAAGGCGGAAATTCCCGAAGCCTGGTGGATGCCCGGTGGGATCAGTTTGCTCCACGCGTAGGATTTGCATACCAACTGAGCCCGAAGACGGTGCTGCGTGGAGGGTGGGGTCTGTTCTACTCGCCCGAGAATGACGCCCGCGAAGATTTGCTGACGAAGAATCTCCCTTATGCGATTCAGCAAGCATGGAACAACATCCCCTATCTGGGACCTTGTTTTGGAACCCAATGCGACGGAAGTTACTTCTATCAGATTGATCAGGGATTCCAGAGAATTTCTGTGCCGCCGATTCCTTCTGGAGCGAGCATCATTACCGCGAGCTCCGTTCCGACTTTGATTCCGAATGGAAATTCCGAGACCACGTTCTATGTGAATTCGAAGCTGAAGACGGGATATTCGGAGGCATTCAACGTCGCGGTACAACGGGAACTTGGTTCGAATTTCACATTGGAAGCTGCGTTCGTGGGGGCGCGGGGTCATCATCTCTCGTACGAGGTAGGCGATCTCAACATGAATCTGGCCACCCAGTCCGATGGCTTGATTGATGCGAACCTGGGGCAAATTCAGGGACTCACCGATCTCGGTTGGAGTGAATACAACTCCCTACAAGTGAAGGTGACGAAACGCGTGTCGCAGAATCTGAACTTCCTTGCGAATTGGACCTATGGACACGCGCTGGACAATGGCCCGGCGCCCTTCGATCTGGGGCACATCAACGCGGACAATCCGCAGAATCCTTATGATTTGAACGCGGAAATTGCCAGCTCAGATTTTGATGTGCGGCATACGTTCAATTTCAGTGGTTTGTATCATCTGCCGCTCGGAAAAGGGCAGCGGTTCTTTGGCAACTGGGGCCGCCCTGAAGAGTTGCTGATGGGCGGATGGCAGCTGAACGGAATCTTCGCGATGCGTAGCGGGAGCCCGATCAATGTTATTACGGCTGGGGGAGTGCAGGCGTGTCCCGGGATGAGGCCGAATCTCGTCGGAGATCCGACTCTGCCGAAAGACAAGCGAACGCTCGCTGAGTACTTCAATACGGCGGCCTTTATGGCACCGACCGGCGGGCAGTGCGTTCCGGGAGATGCGGGCAGAAATATTCTGACCGGACCGGGATTTGTGAACGCGGATCTATCACTGTTCAAGGACTTCGCGATCAGTGAGAGTGCCAGACTGCAGACGCGATTCGAATTCTTCAATGCAACGAATACGCCGCACTTTTCCAATCCGAATTCGGATTTGAGCTATAGTTCGAATTTCGGGTCGATTACTCGAACCAGCGGCAACATGCGGATTGTACAGGCCGCCGTGAAGTTGCTGTTCTGAGTAGCCACGGGGCTGGCCGGGCGCGTGCGGTCAGGCCTGCTTCCTGCTGGGCGAAATTACAGACGTGAGGTGACCTTCTCTGCGAGCATTTCTGGCTGTACGGAAAGATTTTTTTTGGAGACTCGTTGCTTCTCTGCCCTTGCTCTCTCTTTCCATCCTGATTGCGGCTGGAAAACCAGACTTTTATTCTTCTATTCAAACCCGTTCGGCAGGCACCACGTATTATGTCGACGTTAAGAGCGGCGATGACGCCAATCGCGGTTCGGTTCCCGGCGCGGCATGGAAGACTCTGACGAAAGTCAACGCCACTACTTTTCACGCGGGCGACCGGATTCTGTTCAAGTCGGGTGAGACATGGACCGGCCAGCTTTGGCCGAAAGGTTCGGGGACGGCCGAACATCCGATCATGATTGATAAGTATGGAGGCGATGTGTCGCCGGCGATTCATGGAGCCGGGCTCGCCGAAGATGCGGTGCTCCTGAAGAATCAGGAGTGTTGGGAAATCCGCAATCTTGAGATCACAAACACCGGAGCGCAGCGTGCTTTGCGGCGCGGCGTGCACGTTGTAGCGGAGAATGTCGGAGAGTTGCACCACATTTATCTGGAGAGCCTGACGGTTCACGATGTGAATGGCACGTTTCAAGAAAAGGTGAATGGAGGAATAGACTACAGCGCGATCGGCGACACCAAGCCGAGCCGCTTTATCGATTTGAGGATCGAAGGAAATCATATTTATCGTGTCGACCGCAGCGGAATTTTCGGCTGGTCAACGCATTGGACGCGGGAGAAGTGGTATCCCAGCCTCGGAGTGGTAATCCGAAATAACGTCCTGGACGACATCGGCGGCGATGGGATTGTGAATGTCGCGACGGACGGGGCTCTCGTCGAGCGCAATCTCGTTTCTCGCGCTAGCCAGCGCAACCAGGACTACAACGTAGGGATCTGGCCGTGGAGCGCCGACAACACCATCATTCAATACAACGAAGTTTATGGAATGCGCGGACAACATGACGCCGAAGGATTCGACTCGGACTGGAACAGCCGCAACACGATCATCCAGTACAACTACAGTCACGATAACGATGGCGGTTTTCTGCTCATCTGTAATGAAGGATCGCAAAGTCCGACGGTGAGCGCGGGAAATGTAGGGACGATTGTCCGTTATAACATCAGCCAGAACGATCATCATCGCGCAATCAAACTGTCGGGGCCGGTCAGGAACACTCTCATCTACAACAACACAATCTATGTGGGAAAAGGAGAGCACTCGGACGTAGTTCTTCACACTGATTGGACCGGATGGGCGAGCGACACCTATTTCTACAACAACATATTCTATGTGGACGGATCCGCCGAGTTTGGGTACGGGGTAAAAGGAAATCCGGACGGGTCGTATGACGCAGCGTCGGGAGAGGGAAAGAGCAGTAATAATGTCTACGACTATAACCTGTATTACGGGGTGAAGCAGCAGCACGATCCGCATGCTATGACAGGCGATCCCAAGCTAAAAGATCCCGGGCATGGGGGAACTGGACGTTCGACCTTGGGGGGATATGCGCTGCGGGCAAATTCAGAGGCGATTGATTCGGGCAAGGCGATCGAAGGCAATGGCGGCAAGGATTTCAATGCAACCAAAGTTCCGCAATGCGCCGGAGTAGATCGCGGAGCAATGGAATCCACGGAGTGCTCGCAAGAGCGTTAGAGCTGACACAGTTCCTCAGCGAGAAATGAGAAAACTTCGAAAGCTTCAACTAGCGACTAGGCTCGCTGCGGTCGCACTTGCACTAGCGTGTGCCTTGAACTGCTGGGCGAACCCCGTCTTGCCTACGCTCTTCAGCGATCACATGGTATTGCAGCAAAGCCGCGAGATCCTGGTATGGGGAACTGCCGATCCGATGGAGAAAGTGAGAGTGATCCTGTCGGGGCAGAGCGGGACAGCTACGGCCGATGCGCAGGGGAAGTGGAGTGTGCGATTGCCGTCGATGGCGGCAGGCGGGCCCTTCACGCTGGCGGTGCGAGGCAAGACAGAAATCGTTGTTAAGGATGTGATGATCGGGGAAGTGTGGCTGGCATCCGGGCAGTCGAATATGACTTTTTCGCTGGATGGAACGGAACACGCCGCGACGGACGTTCCTGAGGCGAATTATCCGCAGATTCGCCTCTTTACCGTGCCAAAGAAGGTCGCATTGTTGCCACAGCAGAATACCTTACCGGCGCACTGGGAAATCTGTACACCCGATACCGCAAAGAGCTTTTCTGCTGTCGCGTACTTCTTCGGCCGCGATATCTATCGAAAACTAAATGTGCCAGTTGGAATTGTGGAGAGTGCATGGCCGGGAACAGCGATTGAGCATTGGATTGCTCCCGATGTTTTGCATCGAGATCCAGAGTTTCGATCGATCACGGAGAAATGGGATGACGCCAGCCCCGCTCAGAAAGAGTTTGCACAGAGCGGTCAGACTTACGATCTGGATTTTGACGATTTCGAATTCATTCGTGCTGGTCAGGAATCGAAAGGCAGAACGCTGACAAATTTTGATGATGGCAGCTCGATCCTCACGACGGGCGGTTCGTTTTCCTACTCGTGGGGAGACGCTCCTGAAAGCACATTCGAATTGTTCTCGCCCGGACGCGGGGACAATGGATTCGCTGCTCGCGTGAGTGGACGGCTGGACGGGGCAAACGATTCGATTCTCGCGGCCAGCTACAAGGCGGATGGAGCAACCGCAGATCTGACAGCCTATGCCGGAATACGGTTCTGGGTGCGCGGGAGCGGGGCATTTCGATTCCGGTCCAAGCAGCCGGACATTACGGACTATGACGACTACGCGACTTCCCTCATCAATGCCAGCGCGGAATGGAAGCCGGTGACGATATGGTTTCGCGATTTGAAGCAGGATGGCTGGGGAGTAGTGAGAGACTTCACTCCAGATGCTCTGACGGGGTTCTCCATCGAATGCCTGACACCAATTGCCTACGCCGACATGCCGGTGTCCGGCCTTTATGAAGGGATGATCGCGCCGTTGTTGGGATATCAATTCCGAGGTGCACTCTGGTATCAGGGCGAGAGTAACGCTCTCAGAGCGTATCAGTATCGGAAGCTGTTACCTGTGATGATTCGGAACTGGCGGGACGCACTGCGGGAGAGCGATCTTGAATTCCTAATCGTGCAGCTTCCGAATCACGGAGCGATTCCCGATCAGCCGAGCGAGTCGGCCTGGGCGGAGTTGCGCGAAGCAGAATTGTTGACAGCGGAGCATGTACCGCACACCGGACTGGCGGTGACGATCGACGTAGGAGATCCCAAGAATCTGCACCCTCCTCGCAAGAAGGAGGTAGGCGAGCGTCTGGCGGTTTGGGCATTGGGCACTACCTACAAACAGCCACTCGAATATTCCGGACCGCTATATCAGTCGATGACAATCGTGGGCAATCAAGTTCGACTTCGTTTCAGTCATGTGGGATCCGGGCTGGTTGCTCAGGATGGAGGAGAGTTGCAGGGTTTCGCCATCGCAGGGGCCAATCACAAATTTTACTGGGCGCAGGCCCGCATTGATGGCGATACGATTTTGGTTTCGAGCCCGGATGTGCCGAGTCCTGTGTCCGTGCGCTACGCCTGGGGAGACAGTCCGCACTGCAATCTGTTCAACAAAGAAGGTTTTCCGGCATCACCCTTTCGAACCGACGACTGGCCGGGGATCACCGCAGCCGCTCAGAATTAGAATCTCAATTGATTCCTGTCGCTTTCCCCGCCCATTTATCGTGAGTCTCCCCCGTTGCACGTGATCGCGTCGGCCTCTCGAAAGCGCTCGAAGTCCTTAGCCGCCAGACTATGTTCGAAGAGTGGCATTCGGTCCAGTTGTGATCGTGCGTTACCCCGTCCAACGCACCCGACCTTTTCTGCCGATTGTGGGAGTTATGTCTTTTGTTGCCCCCGTCGAGGGCAGATACGGCAAGGGTCTCGGCTCTTCAACTATGACATTCCTTGCCGCCACGAATCTCGGTCACGGCGACCCCGAAACGCTTTTGTTTTCTGCGAAACGATTCTTCCGTTTTCTCTCCCCAGCGCAGAAACCAGCCGGCGGAAGTTGCTCAAGCAGCTGGCACGATTACAGGGTTTGCATATGGGAATTCGAATGAGGCATTTCGTTGGTTGATGCGCCATAATGCACACATCATGATGGCACGGACCCAAATTACGCTTCAGGCCGAGATGCAACGTCGAGCTCGCCAGCGCGCAAGCGAACTCGGAGTATCTCTCGCTGAATATTTTCGTCGTTTGGTCGCGCGCGATCTCGCGCGCCCGAAAGCCAAAGTCGAAGTAGACGGCATTTTTGATCTTGGCAGCTCAGGTGGCTCGGATATCGCGAAGAACAAGCGCTCGATGATTGCTGCATCTCTGGACGTCTTGGGCGGAAGACGCCGGCGTCCCTAATTGTCGCGTGAGCTTATTTGTCGACATCTCGATGTGGTACGCTGCAGCCGACTCGGGCGATTACAGCAACGCTCGCGCGAAAGCCGTGCTCAGGCATGGCGAAGCATTAGTAACATCCGATCATGTTTTGGTCGAGGCGTGGAGCTTGCTTCATCACAAACTCAGGCGCAATGCGGCAGAACGATTTTGGGAAGGTCTTCGTAGCGGCATCGCAGCGATTGAAACAGTTGGGCCCGCCGATCTGGAGACCGCATGGGAAATTGGGTTTTCCTGGCGTGACCAAGATTTTTCAATCGTGGATCGGACTAGCTTTGCCATCATGCGTCGTCTCGGCATTGAACGTGTCGCTTCGCTCGACGAAGACTTTGCCGTCTTTCGTTTTGGACCCAAGCGTCGGCAGTCTTTTAGTGTAATTCGTTAGACCGGGACCCGGTCTCAGTCGTGGGATGCTTCAGGAGGGCCGTGCCGGACCGCGCCGCAATATACTCCAATCCGCCCGGTCGTGTCGGAGCTATCCTTTCAGTTCTTTTGCTCCGAAAAGCTCCCAAAAGATTCGCTTATCAAGACGGTGGAAGCCACGCGGCGAGCACTCCAGGCCCTAAGTCGCTAGCGCGCGCCCCACGTTGCACGATTGCCGTCCTCTTTCTAATTCAATTGCTCGGAAGGCTGGGTCCCTGGAACGAAAGAGCCAAATTGGGAGACGAATCTGGAGAGTTGACGAAATCTGGAGCCGTTTTTAGAGGTTACTGTACGGAGTTCAACTTCTGGTAGAGCCACATAGCCGTCAGCACCATCAGAAATAGACCAGACCCGATGCTGAACACTCGCATCGGGATGGTAAGCTGG
>Ga0335081_10014074_pt1 | contig 12941 bp, 10 predicted proteins | sample Lox_Sample_35_FD_206713 | JGI IMG/M metagenome (GOLD analysis project Ga0335081, IMG submission 206713) | Soil microbial communities from Loxahatchee National Wildlife Refuge, Florida, United States - Lox_Sample_3.5 | ecosystem: Environmental > Terrestrial > Soil > Wetlands | place: USA...
CATCGTGCAACTCCGAGCCATCTACCTGTCAGGCGATTTTGATCGCTACTGGCAATTCCACATCGAACAAGACCAAAACCGCCTATATTCCGTTGCATGGACCGTCGTCCCAAAGTAGCCGCACCCATTTCATTTACGCGAGGTTGGCAACCTGTTGAAACCCGGCTGATGTGCGCAGGCTGCCAGCCTAAGCTGCCCTTTCAACTGCTTGATGACAGCCCCATGCCTCGCGGTCATTCGGGAATCCGAGCACATCAGGGTAGATACATCATCGGTGCGAGCACATCTTTTGGCAATGTGCTGGTTGAACCAAGTGTGGTGCACGTCCGGCGATACGGGTAGGCAGGAGCTGGGTCATTTACGTAAACCGTGCCGTCTTCTATGGCACCCGTGATGACTACGACGTGGTTGAACCCATTCCAGTCTCCCGCCGCCCAAATCGGGCCATATTGTCGGAGGAGGCCATCCAGGTAGCTCCAATCGACGGTCATCCTCACCCACAGAATAATCTGCAGGCCGACAGAGGCCGCTAAGTCCACAAACTCTCGTGCTGAAATAGGGTGGTCATAGCAAACCTTCAAGTGGCAGCACATTCACGACATCCCGTAGTACCTTCGGTCGTGGGTGGTGTTCCCGACGGAAGGGGATAAGATCTTTGTTCGACTACGACAAGGCCCAACCCTTTTTTACGTCAGCCCGCTGCCAGCGTAGTGCCGCGCGCTGGGCGACGGCACAGACGCCACTTCCACAAGCGTGAGCTTGCGCTTTCCGAATTCAGTCCGCCGCCGGATTTGAACCTCTCATTCAACATCCTGCCGAAATCGCGAGACGACTTCGACTCCAGACTTGCTCGACCGTATCGATCGAGCCGTTAAGCCACTCCCTCATGCGAACTGCGGTGCTCTGCCATTTCTGATGCCGCTTCTCGCACGGCTTCCCACGCCTGAAGGCGGAATCGATCCACATCCCGGCCTCTTGTTGACGCTTTACCCACGAACAATGTCCACGGCGGCGGCGGGTCGCGGCGGATCCAATAGTGACCAAGAGGTCATCGCAGGCTATCTCGCGGCCAATGTGTGTGGGCCGGCAAGCCGCAAGTGTCGCGTCCATCGGCAGAGTGTCGCTAGTCCGACAACTCTCTCGCAGGGCAAACCCATCGGCGAGCAGCCGGTGCAACAGTTTAGAGGCTTCGTGGGTTGGTGTCTCTCGTGCGATATGACGAACTGAGCCGTCGAGTGTGCCGCGCACTGGCACCCGCGGGTGCAAGGAGACAGTACATGAATATGAAGCGGGTTAGCGCTATGTTGATTGGCATGGCCATGTCGGGGTCGATGGTCTTCGCGGGCGACGGGGCGCCGGGTGACGGGGCCTCGGGTGACGCAAAGGGCGCAACATCGAGCCCACCACCATTGGAATTCTCACCAATGACGCGGTACGAGAGGTTAGAGAACTACGCATCCAGGCTGATCGGCCCCGAATACATACTTCGGTCCGCGGTGTCCGGGGCGATTACGCAGGCCACCAATAGTCCCAAGGAATGGGGCGGCGGAGCCGAAGCTTACGGCTGGCGCGTAGGGAATAGCAGGGAATAGCTTCGCGGAGCACGTGATCCGTGAAACCTTGCAGTACGGAATATCGGCGACGTTGCACGAAGACAATCGCTATTTTGCCTCCCGGCGTACCGGATTTATTCCTCGCCTGAAGTACGCCGTGTCGAGTACGCTCCTGGCACGGCACGATGACGGGAGCCGGTCGTTCTCCTTTTCGCGCATCGGCGGCACGGCTGGGGCCGCGTTTATTTCTCGCGAATGGCAGCCACGGAGCACCAATAGCGCCGGTGACGGAGCCGTGACGTTCGGAGTCACGATGGGCTCTGAGATTGGCTTTAACGTGTTTCGCGAGTTCTGGCCGGACGTGAAGCAGCGCTTCCACAGGAAATAGACGATGTTTACGCGCACACTCACCCTGTACTTATTGATTGGCAGTTGCGCGACCGCGCAGGTGCTCTGGAAGGAGCCGCCGAAATTCACGACGGCGGACTGGACTTGGGGGCCAGGCGGGCAGACGATTGCGCCGCGACCGCCATTCCGGTTCGTGAAAGAGAAGTTCGGAGGCACGAATCCGAAGATCGAAGTTCGGGATGAAGCCGGCCGGCGATGGGTCGTCAAATTCGGCTCGGAGGTGCATACCGACACGTTCCTCGCGAGACTAGTGAGTGCCCTCGGCTACGCCGCGGAGCCGACTTATTTCATACCGGCTGGAACCATCCAGGAAGTCCATGGCTTGAAGCGCGCAAAGTATTTCGTTGCGAAAGACGGTTCTTTTCGGAGTGCGCGGTTTAGATTGGACGCGACGCGGTCAGGCGGCAATGAGGCAATCCAAGCTTGGTCATGGGCGGACAATCCTTTCATTGGAACCCATGAATTTGGCGGACTGAAGGTTCTCGTAATGCTCACGTCCAACTGGGACACCAAGGACTCACGTAATGGCGATGGCACGAACACCGGAATGATTCATCCATCCGGAGACGCCAATTCTCCTGCCTGGTATGCGGTCACGGATTGGGGAGCAACGCTGGGCCGCGCGGACTCTATTTTGAAGTTCGATCGCTGGGACTGGACGGGGTATCGCCTGGAAACCTCACAATTCGTTCGCGTCACTTCCGACGGCAAACTCCAGTGGCGGTTCAAGGGCAAGAACGGGCGCGACATCACCGCGGGGGTTGACACGGAGGATGTGCGCTGGCTCCTGCAATACCTGTCCAGAATCAGCGACGAGGATCTTGCTACCGGCCTATTGGCTAGCGGGGCATCTGAGCCCGTGGCGCACGAGTATGTCAGCCTGATACGTGAACGAATCGGCCAACTCGAGCGGGTGGCGCAAGCTGACAATGTCCGGCGAGCGGCGAAATGAAAGCGCAAGCAGCTGGGCACCTGTGGCCGCCAACCACGATCCTTCGTGTTGAACGTTGCCGCTGGCCGAGAGATCTCAGGAACTGACGCGCACTGCGAGTTGGATCCAACGCGGCTGATTTTGCTTGCCGGATTGGCCAACCTCGTATTGGGCTGCGATGCCTTTCCGCAGCAGGGGATGGTCATCAGCAGCCAATACGAGGACTGTTTGCGGTTCTGAATTTACGACGCCTCACCATTCTTTCGGAACAGCCCCAATCGCCGCTTTACATGAGAATTCGCATACGCGATCCGGGAAGGGATCTCCAGTTCCACCTCCGTTCCCGCTCCGGCTTCACTCCAGAATACCAGCCGCGCACCGATCTGTTTGGCCCGTTCGCGGATGCCCGGCAATCCAAAATGGCCCGTGCGCACGCCATCCTCCAGTATTTTGCGATCGATACCTTTGCCATCATCCCGAATCCGGAGACGAAACATACGGGGGGCGTATCGGATTTCGGCCTCGATGCGGCTTGCATTCGCATGCCGGAAAGCATTTCGCAAGACCTCACGCCCTATCTGATAAACCTCGTCCTGGAGCATCGGAGGCAGGGCTTGTGCCGGACCCTCCACCGTCACTTGGAACGTCGGGCGTTTACCATCCGAAATCTCAGAACTCGCGAGATCCTGCCCCGAAGCCTTGAGCAACCCTTCCAAATGGGCTTGCGGGCCCCCTGTCTGGCGCAAATCCTGGATTGCATCACGACCCGCGACAATCGCCCCTTGGCCTGCGACGATGGCGCTGTCCAGGGTTTGGATCGCCCCTTCGCGACCTTTAGAAAAAAGGTTCCGGGCCGCCTGAAATTCGAAGAGCGCAGCCTGAAAGCTCTGCAATAGCGTATCGTGCAACTCGCGCGCGATCCGGGTTCGCTCGCCCAGGCGCGCCTCCAGCTGCGCGTTGAAGTTCCGCTTGATCTGATGGAGGCGATAGCGATAAAGCGCCCAAAGCAATCCGAGGAAAACGGCCACCCACATCACGCGGAACCAGGCTGTCTGATAGTACGCCGGAGCGATCGAGAATTCCAAAGTGTCACCGGCTTCGTTCCAAACGCCGCTGTTGTTGCAGGCAATCACTCGGAAAACGTAGTCGCGTGGTGGAAGATTCGAATACTCCACTTGGCGCTCGTTAATGACCTCCCTCCAATCCCCATCCTGTCCCTCAAGCTTGAATCGGAAATGCACCGTCTCCGGAGCAGCGAGGCTCAGAGCGGTGTAATCAATGACAAGGTCGCGGATGAGCGGTGGCAGGCGCAAATGGCTCGCGGGATCGTACCTTTTACCATTGGCGGTGACTTGCTCGATGTGGACGGGCGGCGGAAAAGGGTTAAAAGGGAGGTGCTGCGGATCAATGGCGCTGACGCCGTCCAGATGTGCGAACCATAATGTTCCATCGGGAGACTTGGTCACAACTGGGGTAAAGGGCCTTAGCAGTGCATGCACTCTGATGCCGTCGGCCTCCCCGAACAAAGTGGGGTGGATGGCACGTTTCGGGTTGGATGCCCACGCCTCCAACTCGGGCCGAGTAATGCGCACCAGGCCGCAGGCGGCATACAACCATAAAGAAGAAGCGTCGTCCTCGATCGCCCAGTAAACCGCATCGCACGGCAGTCCACTTTTGTGTGTAAGGGTCGCCACGCGTCCGTCTCTGATTCGGCTCAGGCCTCCTGCCGTTGCGGCCCAGAGCGTACCCTCTCTATCAATATGAAGATCCCAAACCCTCCGCCCAGATAACCCGTATTTGGCGCCGAAGGTTGTGCCGACTTGATGGCCGACCAAATGGGCAATGCCCTGTTGCTTGAATCCAATCCAAAATCCATCCTTGACCGGGTCAGATACCATGGCCGAAAGACGCGGCTCGGTCTCGTCGGACCATGGCCAGGGTGCCGATTCGACGACCCTCCCTTCGACTACATGACTGAGACCATAAAAGGGATAGCTGATCCAGATGCCCTCGTGCCGATCGGGGAGAACCGCGTTCACAGGTCCGACCGGCTGATTACCCCGTACGCGGGTAAACCGGCCGTTTTCAAACCACGCGACTCCTTTGTCAGTCGTGAGCCAAAGACGATCTCGCTGATCTTCGAAGAGCGCCCCTATTTTGTTGCTCGGCAACGCAGCATCCGTGATTTCGTGCGGTGCGCCGTTCCCGCCGTGTTGAGTCCTCGACTCGGTGGCGGAGCGGTAAATCGTCATCTGACCTTGATGCCATCTGTTCAAGCCATCGTCAGTACCGATCCACACGGTACCGTCGCGGGCTGCTAGAACCGACCAAGCTCGGCCGGACAATCCTTGATCCGCAGATATCGTAGAAACGGCGGGTTCTCGGAAGCGGTCAATACCATTGGTCGTGCCCACCCAAATGCTTCCTTCACGATCCTCAAACAGTGTCGACACAGAATCGCTGGAGAGTCCGTCGCCGTGCGCAAACCGAGTTGTCTTTCCCTGATAAACGCGCAAAAGTCCCTGAGCCGTGCCAATCCATAAAGCGTCATCGTGATCCCGCAGGAGAAGGCGTGCAAATGGCTGCCGCTCGCCTGGAACAACGTACTCCTTGCTGTTCTCGCCCACGACCTGCCGCAGCAGCCCGTCGCTCGCGGCAATCAACCCTATTGCGTGATCTCCCGGAGCGAGAGCATGGGGCCAGATTAACGATCCTGAAAGGATTTTTCTGGGAGGACCGGGCTTCCACTGCCAAAGGCCCGACCCGGCTCCGGCAGCCCACAAACGACCCTCATCGTCCTCGAATAACGACTGCATAGCCACGCCGCGGAGGAAAGGGCTGGGGTCAGAGCACTCAGCCTTGCCGCTCCGAATCGAGCAGAGTCTGGCGTGTAGGCCAGCCCACACTGCTCCCTGATGATCTTCCAAAAGGGCAAAGACGGGCTCTCGAGCGATCTCGGGGTAATCGGTCAGCCTGTCATTTCTGAAACTTACCAGACCCAATGTAGTGCCGATCCATAAAGTGCCATCGCGTGTGGCTAACAACGCCATAATATCGTTACTCGGAAGACGCTGCCCGGCCGGAGGCGCCCAGGAACTAAATCGAACGCCATCGAAGCGCACAACGCCGAATTCCGTGCCGAGCCAAAGGTACCCGTCAGGTGTCTGGACGATCGACCGCGTTTCGCCCATAAAACCCTCGTCGTGATTCCAAGCCCTATGGAGGTATTGATTGACTTCAAGCGAGGAATTCAGGGCGGAAGCGCGAGGGCATAACAACAGCATGCCCATCGCGCCAAACACCAGGTGCGCCACCGAAGCGTAATCAAAGACTCGAAGGCATTTATCGGACAACAAACTCCCTCAGAACTTCAAACGCAAAGCAAACTGCACGAGCCGGGGGTTGGCTAAAGGCGAAGTCCCGGTCACGACTCCGAAATTCGCATTGCCGACCTGAGTGTTTGGAGCACCAAACCGTTCGTGGTTGAAAAGATTGAAGAACTCCGCGCGGAACAGCAGGTTCCAGTTCTCGCGTAGCGCGAAGCTCTTGCTAATGGCGAAATCAATGTTTGCAATACCTTCGTCTCGCAACTTCGGGTCAGTGCGGCTGGCGCTACCGAAGGCGAAATTGCCGGGTTGCTGGTAGCAGGCGGTATTGAACCATTCGCTAAGGCGCGATACCGCCGAGCCGGATGTCCCCGCATTGCATCCGGCGACCACATTCGGCCGCATGGCGTTGTTGAATTGTGGCCAGGACGCGCCGAATTGCTGTGAGAGAACATTGGCAAGGGCTGTCATGCTCAACGGCTGACCCGAGGAGAAGGTGGTCAGGCCCGCTATGGACCAGCTGGTTGGCAGCTCGGTTCAGATGGGAGAGGGAGCGCTTTCCTTTGCCGAATGGCAGGTCGTAAATGTAGTTGACCACGAGGCGCTGCGTTACGTCCTCGCCCGCCAGTGAGTAATCGGCCCGGCGGTTATTCCAGTCCTGAGTCCAGCCAAACGAAAGGTCGTTCTCCATGGAACCGGTGGCCGTGTCGGTGTTGCTCAGGAGTTTCGACCAGGTGTAGTTGGCCACTATCGTGGCACCTTGATTGAAGCGTTTCTGGAAGGTCGCCTGCAATGAATTGTACGATGACGTGCCTTCATTTTTCGCGATGGTTTGCACGCTAAGAAACTGCGGGTACGGTCTCAGGAGATAGCCGCGCGCTACCGTCGGCTGCCCCAACACTCCAACGCTTGCGGGCAAAACGCCATAGAACGGATTGGGAACCTGATTCAATAGGGCCGACCCCAGCGTGAGATACTGGTCGGGAATCTGGTCTAAATTCACGCCTCCACCAGCACCGGTAGTCCAGGCGAGGTGTCTTCCGGCCGACGCGGCGTAAGTCACCTGTACCATCGCATCGTGCCCAAGGTCGCGCTGCACGGTGAAATTCCACTGCATCACAGACTTGTCGGGCCCGTCGGTCGACCCGAAGACATTGCCGCCTTCGAGCGTCTGCAGAAAGGCTGGGTCGCGTCCGGCTGGCTGGAGCAGCCCATTCGGAAACGGGTTGCTCATCACAGCGTAAGGCGTGAGTCCCCCATTCAGCGTGGTCACCATGCTGGTAGTTGCCGAATTCACAGCAGCCAGGACAGAAGGGTACCTCATAACGAGATATGGCAGATAGTTGATTCCGAACCCGCCGCGAATCACCATCCTGTCGGTCGCCCGCCAGGAAAACCCGGCATGAAGCGAGAAATCGTCCCAGTGCCGCTGCGTTTCCAGACGGCTAGGATGGCCTGGCGAAGCCACCAGCACCGGTTGGCCGACCAGATTGGGCAATCCGGCCGCCGCGCCGACCGGATCGGGCTTTGTCAGATCGAGCACCACGTCGCTGTTATTTAACTCGCCATCGGATCCGGGTTGGTCCCAGCGAAGGCCGAGATTCAAAGTCAGTCTGGGATGAATCTGGTAGGTGTCCATTACGTAGAAAGCGTATGCGTTCAAGTAAACGTAAATCTCCTTGACGGTCCCAAGCTGTCCGGTGGTTGGGTAGCCAAGGATGAAGTCGGCGAATCCCGCTCCTGAAGTCGCCGAATTGGTGGCATTGGCGGACGTGAAAGTCGAATCAAAATTGAAGCTATTTGCGGCGCCGAATTTATTCGCGGCCAGGTCTCGCTTGAAGGCGCCGCCGAACTTAATCGTGTGACGGCCCTCGATCTTCGTCAAATTGCCCGTGTAGAAGTAATCGTTGTTCCGATTCAGCTGCCCCGAGGCGGCCAGTGAGCGGAACCCCCCGGTGATAGTTTCGGCCGGGTATAGCGTGAAGGGCAACTGCTTACCGATGGAGGCCCATGCCGGGCCAAACTGCGACATGTCCGTTCCGATCGAGGAAGCAAATGAGGGAAAATTCTCCCTCAAGTAAGCCCCGCGGAAATCTGCGATGAGGGCCGGCGTGATCGCGTAGGTATACCCTAAAACGATTTGGTTGACTCCGAGATGGTAGTTATTATTCCCAGTGAGATTGTGGAATGGGTCGCCGGGACTGTTCCCCACATTCCACCAGCTATATCGTGCGAACAGACGGTGTTTATCACTAAACGAGTGATCGAGCCGGCCAAGCACCTGGTTCGAGTTCGCGCCCTTCGGAAAATTCAGCACGTAATTGTTTACCGTGCCCGGTCCGTTGGGCACCGGCCAGTATTTCTGCATGACGAGTGTGGTGGTGTCGAACCGGCTCGCAGGGATCTGGTTGTCTGGAAAAGGTGTTCGGGTGATGATGGGTTGACCGTTTGCGCTGACGGGGCAGGTCGGATTGCTGCCGGCTCCGCAAGTGGTCAGCGGATCGTAAATGGTCGGCTGACCGGCGAAGTTACCCGCCCGGAAGACGGCCGTCGGCACGGTGAGTGTGCTCGGTATGCCCGTACGTAGCGCGAACCCTTCCCATGACGCGAAGAAAAATGTCTTGTTATGGATCACCGGTCCGCCCAGGGTGATGCCGTACTGGTGTTGCGTGAATGGCGGACGTGGGACTCCGTTCCGATTGTTAAAAAAATCGTTGGCGTTCAGGACCTTGTTGCGAAGGTATTCGTAAAGACCGCCACATGTAAGGAGTTGGTGCCAGTTTTCGTGGTCATGTTGATTATGCCCCCGCCAAATTGCCCAAATTCCGCATCGACATTGTTGGTCGCAACGCTGAATTCCTGTATGGCGTCCTGGGTCGGTACTAGCGGCGTGTTGTTTCCTGAGAGATTGTCCTGCACGCCATCGATGAAGATCGAGTTCTGAGCGGCGAGCCCGCCCCCGATCGAGTAATTCCCGAAGGAACCGGGGTTGGTGCCGGCGCCGGTGCTACCAACCGCATTACCCACTGCGGAGCCTTGGCTGGATCCCAGCGGCACAACCCCGGGCGCCAACGCGACGAGATTGAACACATTGCGACCATTGAGCGGCAGTTCCTGCACCTGCCGGCCTTCGACTACCTGGTTCAGCGTGGCCGATTCGGTTTGTAACAGGGGGGCATTCGAAATTACCCCTACGCTCTGTGTCATTTCACCGAGTTCGAGAGACACATCGACGCGTGTCGCGTTGTCGACGCGCACCTGGACCTGATCGCGTGTGAGATGCTTGAAACGCGTTTGCTCGACGTCCAGCTTGTACATACCGGGAAGCAGATTTAGAAAACGGTAGTTCCCCGCAGCATCAGTCTGGGTTGCGAGAGCCCCCGCAGTGCCCGAATTGATGAGGGCAACTCGCGCCCCGGCGATGGTACCGCCTGAGGCGTCGGTGACAGTGCCCAGAATGGTTCCATAGAACGTCTGTGCGTCAATGGGACCTGCCTCCATGAAAGCGAGGATCGAGAGAAGAACGACCGCACGAAACGCCATCTCGCCGCGCTGGCGGCGTTCCTTGATGAACGAATTCCGGCAGTTCGTACTCCTCGTCACTTTACGCGCTTCTCCGAGCGGAGCTTCGATGAGGCTCTGTGTCCCGAAAATTAGTAGCGGGAGCCTGCACCCAGCGCTAAACCAGAATTCTCATCTTGGCCTCCGGATTGGGCTTAGCATATCACGACCCCAAGTCCTGGTCTTCCGAAGCGTGCTCCCTGCGTGCTCCGTACTCCGAGGCGTTTTTCTTCCCCGGGAGCTTCTTTTGACTCTGCCAGGCGCCAAATTCCGCGTGGAGGAAGGAACCGAAAACCGGGGAACCGCGGCCTAGCGATTCTGAGCTTTCAGATGGTAAACGCCCGGCGTTCTCCAGGTGACCGTGGAAGGGCCGGCCCAAACGTTGACTCCGGCCCTTCAGGCGGAGGTGCATAGATCGGCCAGGAGGTCTTGCAAAAACGCTTTCCGGCACCCGAACGCAAGGGTTTTGGATGATGGCACTCATCCAAGCCACTGGGGATTGCCAGGGATCCGAGAGACCCAAAACGGATGTGCCCACTTGGTATTCTGGAACGAAGGCGGAGCGGGGACCGAGGGAACTGGAGATCCCTTCCCGAATCGGATGCGAATTCTCGCTTTCGAAGTCGATTTCGGGCTGTTCCGGAAGAATAGTGAGGCGTCGTGAAATCAGAACCCCAACCAATTCAGGTATTGGCGGCCGATGACCATCCACTGCTGCGGAAAGGTATCGCAGCCCTGGTGAACGCCGAGATCGATATGAAGCTGGTGGCGGAAGCGTCCACCGGAGTGGAGGCGATCAAGCAATTCAGGCAGCATCGGCCGGACATTACGTTGATGGACCTGCAGATGCCTGACATGAACGGCATCGATGCGACGATTGCGATTCGCCAGGAATTTCCGGAGGCGCGAATTATCGTTCTCACGACATATACGGGCGATATCCAGGTGGTGCGAGCGCTGAAAGCCGGCGCCCGCGGTTACCTCTTAAAAGCAAAGGTAAATGAAGAACTGCTGGATACTATTCGTTGTGTCTATGCCGGGCAAAGGCGGATACCTCCCGAGGTCGCAGCCGAGGTGGCCGAGTACACCGCCAAAGAAGCCTTGAGTGACCGCGAGGTTGAGGTGCTAGGGCTGGTCGCGACAGGAAATGCAAATAAAGAGATCGCTGCAAGGCTCTCGATCGGTGAGGATACGGTCAAACGGCATGTCACGAACATCCTTGCGAAACTGGAAGCAAACGACCGGACGCACGCGGTCACCATTGCGCTCAAACGTGGAATTATCGAGCTGTAGATCCCACTAAAGTGGGAGCGCCCGATGCCCGATTTGTAGGTTTAACTCTTGTTGCAGATTCTCTAAACTATTTTCTGGGTACCCATTCTGCAACGGCTATTTTCGACATTCGCTGACGGTTGGCCCGGCGGCGGCCTCCTATTGCAGCGCTTCCTCGCTGGAGGAGCCTTACTTTATTACGGTGCGAGGGCACTGGCTGATGCGCCTCATTTCGAACTTGTCGTACCGCAAATAGTAGGAGCGGCGTGCGGAATCCTGATTGTTGCCGGACTGTGGACGCCACTGGCGGGCGCGGCCGCTGCAGGAGTCGAGCTTTGGATCGCTTTGTCTCAGCCCAAGGACATGTGGACATCCATTGTTTTGGCGGTACTTGTGGCCAGTTTGGCGATGATCGGCCCCGGGGCGTGGTCCCTAGACGCGCAGCTTTTCGGTAGAAAGCAAATCGATGCGGACCTCTAAAGGGGCAAGTTGAGCCGCACGAAAGTGGGAGAAGCAGCTTTCACGATCTAGCCACTGCGAACTCCAACGATTTAGTGTTGTTCTCTTGCCGGGCCCGGCGCAGAATCGGGGCGTGGGCTTTGAGACTGTGCCGCGGTCCTCGAACATTTCGCACGGCGCAATTCAACTTTTCACGGCCATGCAGCGAGGGCCAACAAGACCCTTTAGCGTGAAGGAAGATAACTGATGAACGCCCTGCCGCTTTCCGTCGCCCTTGTGACACTGGCCGCCGCAGCTTACGGCCAGGCAGTGGATGGATCCATTTCGGGCCTGGTTACCGACGTAAGAGGCGCTGTAATTGCGGGCGCTTCCATCACGGTCACCGACCAGGATCGGAATACTACTTTTGCCGTTACTTCCAATGACTCGGGGTTTTACGAAGTATCCCAATTGCCTATTGGCAAGTACCGCATTTCCGTTTCGAAGCCGGGCTTCAGCACTCACGTGACGGAAGCGTTCCCCCTAGGCGCTGAACAAAAGGGCGCTGTGAATATCACGCTGGGAGTGGGTACTACGGCTACTGAGATTACCGTGTTGGCCGGCGTCCAAATGCTGGATCCTCTTACTTCAACGTTGAGTGGGAACGTAACCAACCGCCAGATTGAAGACCTTCCGCTAAACGACCGGAACATTTATTCAACTACTTCGCTCGTTCCCGGCGTGTTTCAATCCAAGACCACGAGCGGCGTCGATGACACGTTCTATGGCAATCATTTCATTATTAATGGAAGTCAGGAAGCGACGAGTGACATCATCTTAGACGGCGTCAGCGCCGAAGTGAATCACAACGTTCCCACGATCCCTGCCATCAGCGCGATTCCCTCTGTGGAAGGCATTGAGGAATTCCGTATTCTCACAAATGGCTACCCGGCGGAATACGGACGAAGCGGCGGCGGTGTGGTGATTATGGTTACGAAGTCGGGAACCAACGTCCTGCATGGGAGCGCATTCGAGTTTCTGCGCAACAGCATCCTCGATGCAAATAACCTTTTTGCGAACGGCGCCGGCATTCCCCTCGCCAGCTTTAAACGCAATCAATTTGGAGGAAGTCTCGGCGGGCCGGTAGTACTGCCCAAACTATACCGTGGCGAGAACAAAACCTTCCTTTTCGCCGATTATGAAGGGATGCGGCTTAGGGCGGCTCAAACCGCAACCTATACACTCCCGACGTCTTTGCAGCGGCAAGGCGATTTTTCCCAAACTTATAATGCAAGCGGCCAAAAGCTGATTGTCTATGATCCGTTCACCACCGCGCCCGACCCGAATCAGCCGGGCGCATTCATTCGCACTCCATTCGTCAACAACAGAATTCCGGCGTCGCAATTAAACCCGGTCGCGCTGAACATGCAGAAGTATTATCCGCTGCCGAAT
>Ga0335081_10014075_pt1 | contig 12941 bp, 13 predicted proteins | sample Lox_Sample_35_FD_206713 | JGI IMG/M metagenome (GOLD analysis project Ga0335081, IMG submission 206713) | Soil microbial communities from Loxahatchee National Wildlife Refuge, Florida, United States - Lox_Sample_3.5 | ecosystem: Environmental > Terrestrial > Soil > Wetlands | place: USA...
CAGACGAGCGGAAATTCCACGCCGATGAGCGGTGATTTCCCTGCGGGCCGGGCCGGCCGGCGGACCGTATTCCGGCCGGATATGCCAAAGCGCGCGCATTTACGGCTATCAGCCCGGCGGCCGGATAATGTTCCCGGCGGCCAGGCGGACGCAGGATGAGATCGCGGCCCAGTTGCCCGGCATTCGCCAGGATTTAGCCGGATAGCGTACGTATTGCGCGGCTCCGCGCTTTCGCGTGCCACTCCGGACCGAGCTCCGGTCCGGCTCCCGCCCTAAGATTGTGGTCATGCGCTATAGACCCCTGGGGCAGTCGGGACTGCTGGTGTCGGTTGTCGGGCTCGGCTGCAACAACTTCGGCGGCCGCCTGGACACCGAAGGCGCGCGCGCGGTGGTGGACGCGGCCATCGACGCCGGCATCACCCTGTTCGACACCTCGGATACATACGGCGGGGGCGGCGGATCCGAGCGCGCCCTGGGCGAGATCCTCGGCTCCCGCCGCGAGCAGGTCGTGCTGGCCACGAAGTTCGGTCATCAGAACGCGGACATGGGGTACGGGCCCGCGGCCGGCGCCAAGGGCGGGCGCGCCTACATCAGGCGCGCGGTCACCGAGTCACTGCGCCGGCTGCGCACCGATTACATCGACCTGTACCAGTTGCACACCCCGGACCCGGTGACCCCGGTCGAGGAGACCATCGCCGCGCTGCACGAGCTGGTGGCCGAGGGCAAGGTCAGGTACCTGGGGCACTCGAACTTCTCCGGCTGGCAGCTGGCCGACGCCGCGCATCTGGCGGCACGCGGCGGCCGCACGCCGTTCGTTTCCGCGCAGAATCACTGGTCGCTGCTCGAGCGCCAGGCCGAGGCGGAGGTCGTCCCGGCGGCCCGGCACTTCGGCCTCGGCGTGCTGCCGTACTTTCCCCTTGCCAACGGCCTGCTGACCGGCAAGGCCCGGCAGGGCCAGGCGATACCGGCCGGGACCAGGCTGGCCGCCCGCCAGGGCTACGTGACCGAGGAGAAGCTGGCCAAGGTCGAGGCGCTGATCGCCTGGTCCCAGGCGCGCGGCGGCACGCTCCTGGAGACCGCGATCGGCGCCCTGGCCGCGCAGCCCGGCTGCTCGTCGGTGATCGCCGGGGCGATGAGCGCCGAGCAGGTCAAGGCCAACGCGACCGCGGCGGAGTGGACCCCGTCCGAAGCCGAGCTGGCCGAGATCGACGCCATCGTCCCCCGGCCGACGTCCTAGTACCGGCCGGCGATCCTGGCCCGGACCGGCGTCCTAGCCGCCGGCCACGGCCGTCTTGTACAGGGCCGCCGCGTTGGCGCCGAGCACGGCCGAGTACGACACCTGGGGGGTGAAGCCGCCCTGCTGGTACCCGCCGATGACGCCGATCACCATGCCCTGCCCGGTCGCCTGGTCGACCTCGCTCAGGAACGGTCCGCCGCTGGTCCCGTCCGTGTAGCCGCCGCAGTCGAACTCGAGCTGGTCGGCCATCGGCTCCCGGAGCCAGTTCTGGCAGGTGACCGGCTGGCTGGAGGCGTTCGGGTATCCGATCACCTGCACCATCTGGCGGCTGACCGGGGCGCCGGTGACGAACTGCTCCGCCCCGGTCTCGTCCTCGACCGGCACGCCGGAACCAGGCAGGCCGATCCGCAGGAAGGCGAAGTCGTCATCCGGGCTGGACGAGGAAGCCCACGCATGGTCGACGTAGACCTTGGTCACCGTCCACACCCCGTAAGGCTTACTGCCGTTGTCGTAGCCGGGCACGAACTCGATGGGGCCCGAGGTGCCGGTCACGCAGTGCGCCGCGGTGATGGCCAGGTCACCGTCCGGGCTGTGGATCACGCTGGCCGTGCAGAAATGCTGCCCCAGCCGGCCCGAGGACGTGGTGAACAGCGCGCCGACTGCCGGGGCGCCGGCGAACGCCTCGCCGTTCCGCGAGGGCACGGCCAGTTGCCGTACGGCCCGCACGAAACCGGTGGCTATGTCGCTGGCGGCGCCGTTGGCCGGGGTCAGCGTGACGACCGCCCCCACGGCGAACGCGGTGAACAGTGCCGCCCTGCTGGGTGACCGGAAGATCCGGCGGGCCCGCTTACGCGGGCCGCGATCACCGATCGGTGCGGTCTCCTCGTCGCGGACGCCCGGGTGACGCCTGTCTCGCCGCCCGGTTCGCACCAGCACCTGCCCTGGTCACCCTCTTCACTTCGTCCGGAATTCGGTGGCTTTGGGTATTTTGAGACGCAACTTCGATACTTAATTGTGATCGGCAAGGTGCGACTGTGCCAGAGGCAAACTCTCCAAAGTTCGTCAGAACTAACCGGGCTAACCTGGGAGTTTCCTGTGAATAGTGATCATCCCGGCACCTGTCGCGGTTCTCGCTGGCCTATCCAAGGCGCTGCTGAGCAGGCTTTAGTTACCCTAACGTAATAAAGAGTGATCGTGCGTAGCCGCGATCGCCCGGGTCGCCGCGCTGACTTCCGGGCTGCCGGGCGATGTCGGATTATCTCGGATTATCCGGGGCCGGACCGGGCCGGGCCGGGCGATGCGGCCGCGTTCACCAGCGATCGTGCACCGTGGCGCGGAAGTACTTGCCGTACAGCCCCTCGATCGCGTCCAGCTCGGCCTGCGGCAGCGGCGGCAGGCTCGCGGCCTCGGCGTTCTGCCGGGCCTGAGCGGTACTGCGGGCGCCGGGGATCACCGTGGTCACCCCGGGCTGCTGGATCACCCACCGGAGGGCCCACTGCGCCGGGGTCCCGCCGGGAAGGCCGCCGGTGATGGCGGAGAACTCCGCCGCGGCGTCCACGCCGGCCTCGAGGCCCACCCCGGAGAACGTCTCCCCGACGTCGAATGCCTCGCCGCGGGCGTTGTAGCTGCGGTGGTCGTCGGCGGCGAACGTGGTGTCCCTGGTGTACCGCCCGGACAGCAGCCCGGACGCGAGCGGCACCCGGGCGATGATGCCGACCCCCGCCGCCGCGGCGGCGGGCAGCACCGCGTCGAGCGGCTTGCGCCGGAACGCGTTCAGGATGATCTGCACGCTGGCCACGCCCGGCCGCGCGATCGCGGTCAGCGCCTGGTCGCAGGTTTCCACGCTCACCCCGTACGCCGCGATTCGCTCCTCGGCGACCAGCGTGTCGAGCGCGTCGAAGACGGCGTCCGAGGCGAAGACCGCCGTCGGCGGGCAGTGCAGCTGGACCAGGTCGAGCCGGTCGGTGCCCAGGTTGACCCGGGACCGGTCCGTCCAGGCGCGGAAGTTATCCAGCGTGTAATGCTCTTCCCGCTGCTCGACCCGGCGGCCCATCTTGGTCGCGACCATGATGCCCTGGCCGGCGTTGCCGGCCAGGAAGCGCCCGATGACGCGCTCGCTGCGCCCGTCGCCGTAGACGTCGGCCGTGTCGAAGAACGTGACCCCGGACTCGACCGCCGCCCGCAGCACCGCCATCGCGTCGGCCTCGGACACGTTCCCCCAGTCCGCGCCGAGCTGCCACGTGCCGAGCCCCGCCACAGAAACCGGCCGTCCCGTCCGGCCGAGAACCCGCTGCTCCATGACCCGCGATCTTACTGCGGGCCAGCCGGCCCGGCAGCGGCCCGGTAGGCGCCCGGGGTGACGCCGTAGTACCGCCGGAACCACCGGGTCAGGTGCGCCTGATCGGCAAAGCCCGCCTCGGCCGCGGCCCGGGCGGGAGAGACGCCGGCGGACAGGAGCTCCCGGGCCGTGCGTGCCCGCAGCTGCCGCTGGTAGTCGCTGGGCGCCAGCCCGTAGGCTCGCGAGAAGGCCCGGTAGGCCGCGAACCCGTGGTGTGTACGCGGCCGACGCGCGGACCCTCGGCCAGGCCCACCAGCGGGCGCTGAGCCGCCAGATGCCGATGGCGATCTACACCACGGACATGTTCGGGACCGGCAACGACGACGACAACCGGGCCGTGGTCCGCGCGGTCCCCGCCGGTGAGCTGAGCTTCGCCGGCCTCGCCCTGCACGGCCCCCGCAACGCCATCGACAAGGTTCTCAAAGGAGCTACGCTCCATCCATGAGAGCAGCGCTGTACAGGGGCGTGGGGAACGCGGCCGAGGTCTTCCGGGTCCAGGAGGTGGACCGGCCCGAGCCGGGGCCGGGCGAGGTCCTGGTCCGGGTGCACGCCTCGGGCGTCAACCCCACCGATTACAAGGCCAGGTCCGGGGCGGTCCCGCGGCCCATCGATGACTTCCAGATCCCGCACCACGACGGCGCGGGAGTCATCGAGGCGGTCGGCGCCGGGGTGGATCCCGGGCGCGTCGGCGAACGGGTCTGGCTGTGGCTCGCCGCGGCCGGCCGGCGCTGGGGGACCGCCGCCGAGTGGACCGTGGTGCCCGCGCGGCAGGCGGTGCCGCTGCCGGACGGCGCCTCGTTCGAGCTGGGTGCCACGCTGGGCGTGCCGGCCATGACCGCCCATTACTGCCTGCTCGCCGACGGCCCGGTGAACGGCCAGACCGTCCTGGTGGCCGGCGGTGCCGGAGCTGTCGGTCATTTCGCCATTGAATTGGCCAAACGAGCCGGTGCTCGCGTGGTGACCACGGTGAGCAGCCCCGACAAGGCGGCGCTGGCCGAGAAGGCGGGCGCGGACCTGGTGGTGAACTACCGCTCGCCGGACGCGGCGGATCAGGTCAGGGCCTTCGGACCCGTCGACCGGGTCGTGGAGGTGGCGCTCGGCGCCAACCTGGCACTCGACCTGGCGGTGATCAGGCCGCACGCCACGATCGTCACCTACGCGGCCGAAGCCGCCAACCCCGAGCTGCCGGTGCGGGCCTGCATGACCGCCAATGTCACGCTGAAGTTCGTCCTGCTGTATGGTGTGCCGGTGGCCGCACTTGACCAGGCGGCCGCCGACATCAGCGCTGCTCTGGCCGCGGGCGAGCTCACCAGCCTGCCCGTGCACAAGTTCCCGCTGGACGGCATCGCCGCGGCACACGAGGCCGCCGAGGGCGGTGCCGTCGGCAAGGTAATCGTCACCCCGTAGCGACCAGCACCCCGTAGCGGCGGGGAGCCCGGCCTATTCCGGAAGACCTGCGAAGGCTGCTGCCTGCGTGGGGCGCGCGGGCGGGGTCGCGCGCCGGAGGCTACGTCCTCCGCAGCGGAGGCTACTTCTTCGGGAAGACCCCCGTATGGTTGGTCCCGCCCCAGAAGACCTTGGTACCGACCCGGTCCCGCCGACCGGTGCCGTCACACGTCCGGCAGCGCCGGTACGACCCCTTGTAGACGCCGCCGAAGTGCCTGCCGCTCATGTTGCAGGTAGGACACTTCTTGAGCGGATGGATGCGCGTCGAGACGATGTAGCCGACGGCAATTATGGCAATAAGAACTACCGCTACCATGCCAGAACTCCTTACTGACCCCCGCCGGGACCGCCCGTAGCCCTGTACCGCCTTACACACGGGCCGGGTACTGCGACTCCAGCGAGAGCTGACCACCGCCATGGGCACCGAGGTTGGATCTCACCCTCAGTACCGACTCACTAGCATAGAGTAATACACTGTGGTTGGACCTGTGAAGGAATTTTGTCATGACCGTTACCGCAATGAGCGTGAATATCGCATCTTGACTGTCGTATCACCGACACGAGTGTCAGCTATATGCGCTAATGCCGAGCCTCACCGCGAGGCCGATGCCGCACAGGCTGACGACGACCCGGAACGGCCCGGGCGGCGCCTTCCTGACGATCTTCGGGCCGATCCAGCCGCCGATGAGGAAACCGGCCGCGAGCGGCACGACCAGCACCCACCTGACGTCGCCGAACAACGCGAAGCACACCGCGGCCATGGCATTCGCCGCCCCGGAGATGGCGTTCTTCACCGCGTTCACCCTGACCAGTGATTCGTCGATCATCGTGCTGAGCACCACGAGCAGCAAGATCCCCGCAGCGGCGCCGAAATATCCGATGTACATGGCGGTCGCGAACAGCGCCATGCCCTGGACCAGCCGGTTCCCGCCGTCCGCGGCCGGGGACAGCCGCTTGATCCTGGGCTGGACGAGGAGCACCAGCGAGGCGCCGCCGATCAGTACCGGCACCACCATGGTGAAGGTGCTCGCCGGGGTCAGCAGCAGCACCGCCGCCCCGGCCGTGCCGCCGAGCGCCGTGATGACCCCGAGCCGGAGCACCCGCTGCCGCTGGCCGGCCAGCTCCGGCCGGGAACTGGCGACCGAACCGGCTCCGGTCAGCACGAGCGAGACGGTGTTGGTCATGTTCGCGCTGAGCGGCGGCACCCCGAGCGCGAGCAGCACCGGGTAGGTGACCAGCGAGGCGATGCTCACCGCGGTGCTCAAGATGCCGCCGGCCGTCCCGGCGGCGAGCAGCACGAGCGCCTCGGAGATCCTCATCCAGATCCAAGGATCACCCAGCCGCCCCCATCCCCGCACCTCCGGCGACTGTGATCCCCATCGCATCCCCCGCTCCGGCCCCTCTCCGCTCCGGCCCAGGCCGCGAGACTCTGGCTGCCCCATGCGCCTCTGGCGTCACAGGCTGGCGCCGCTGGCCCGGCGGACACCCCAACCGGAATGTGCATGGATGTGACAACGTGCACCATAGAGTGTGCAGATTGTCACGTCCATGCCCAGGCTGCGGCGTCTCGCCGCTCCCGCTGAGGGGCCTGTGGGGCGGGAGTGACCAGCGGTGCGCCGGATCGCGCCCGGCCAGCTCCCGGATGTCTCTATCCGGAAGAGAGTCCGCTGCCACATTCATTGAACCGATGGCAAGCGCGGAGACCAGCGGAAGCCAGGTAAACCGGCCTATTGCTGAAGCTAGAGCTCGGGTAACTATCGTTATGATCAACAGATCCCTTAGCTTAGGAGTAGCTGGTGACGACGGTGGCGCGGTTGCGGGCGCTGGTGACCGTGGCGGACGCGGGTTCGGTGCGGGAGGCGGCGCGCCGCCTGACGGTCACCGAGTCCGCGGTATCCGCGGCGCTGTCCGCGCTGGCCCGCGAGGTGCGGGTGCCGCTGGTCGAACGGGACGGCCGCGGCCTGCGGCTGACCGCCTCCGGCCAGGCCTATTCCGGCTACGCCCGGGCCATCCTCGGCCTGCACGAGGAGGGGCTCGCCGCCGCCCGCGGCGACCGCGACCCCGAGCGCGGCCGGGTCCGGGTCGCCGCGACGGCCACCGCCGGCGAGTACCTGCTCCCGGCCATGCTGGCCTCGTTCCTCGCCCACCACCCCGCCGTCGACCTCCGCCTGCAGGTGGGCAGCAGCGAGCGGCTCTGGGCGCTGTTCGCCGCGCACGAGGCCGACCTGGTGATCGGCGGCCGCCCGCCAGGTCACGCAAACGACGCGATGGTCTGCGCCACCAGGCCGAACGTGCTCGTCGTCGTCGCGGCCCCCAGCCTCGCCGCGAGCTTCGACATCGGCCGCACCAGGTGGCTGCAGCGCGAGGCCGGATCCGGCACCAGGGCCACGGGCGAGGCGCTGCTGGCTGGCCTCGACGCAGACCCGCCCCGGCTCACGCTGGGCTCCGGCGGTGCCGTGGTTGCCTGCGCCGCGGCCGGACTCGGTGCCACCCTGGTGTCCAGGGACGCGGTGTCACGGCAGGTCAAAACCGGCGAACTCGCCGAGCTCGCGGTGCCGGGCACGCCGCTGCGGCGCCCGTGGCACGCGGTGACCCACGGCCGCCAGCCGGGCGCCACCGCGCTGCTCGTGCGCCACCTGCTGGACCGCGAGGGCTGGCGTCTCCCCAGGGAGCCGGGAATCAGGAGGCGGGGAGCGGGGGCCCCGGCCGGGCACGTCGCCTGACCCGGGCTCGGAACCGCCTGACAGCACGCGCCCTCCCCGTTCGGGATGATTAAGCTTTTAATTAAGTATTATGCAAAACACTTGATTGATCTTTAAACGCCAGCCCGCCCATCATCGATAACGGGACGACCGGAAGCGATGGGAGGCCGGCATGACGGAACGCTGGAGCGCGGGAGTGCTCCACTACGCGGAGATGGGCTACTGGCAGCCGGACTACGTGCCGAAGCCGTCAGACGTGCTCGCCGCCTTCCGGGTGACACCGCAGAACGGCGTCCCGCCGGAAGAGGCGGGCGCCGCGGTCGCCGGGGAGTCGAGCACCGCCACCTGGACGGTGGTGTGGACCGACCGGCTCACCGCCTACGACCACTACCAGGGCAAGTGCTACGCCGTCGACCCGGTGCCGGGCCATCCGGACCAGTACATCGCCCGCATCGCCTACGACCTGGACCTGTTCGAGGAAGGCTCGATCGCCAACCTCTCCAGCAGCATCATCGGCAACGTCTTCGGCTTCAAGGCCCTCAAGGCGCTGCGGCTGGAGGACATGCGCATCCCGCCGCACTACGCCAAGACCTTCCAGGGCCCGGCGCACGGGATCGTGATGGAGCGCGAGTACCTGAACAAGTTCGGCCGGCCGCTGCTCGGTGCCACCGTCAAGCCCAAGCTCGGCCTCTCGGCCAGGAACTACGGCCGCGTGGTCTATGAGGCCCTGAGAGGCGGCCTGGACTTCACCAAGGACGACGAGAACATCAACAGCCAGCCGTTCATGCGCTGGCGGGACCGGTTCGTGCACTGCATGGAGGCGGTCAGCAAGGCCCAGGCCGAAACCGGCGAGATCAAGGGCCACTACATGAACGTGACCGCGGCGACCATGGAGGACATGTACGAGCGCGCCGACTTCGCCGCCGGACTCGGCAGCGTCATCGTCATGGTCGACCTGACGGCCGGGTACACCGCGATCCAGTCGATGGCCAAGTGGGCCAGGCGCAACGGCGTGCTGCTGCACCTGCACCGGGCCGGCCACTCCACCTACACCCGGCAGAAGTCGCACGGCGTCAGCTTCCGGGTGATCGCCAAGTGGATGCGGCTGGCCGGGGTCGATCACATCCACGCGGGCACGGTCGTCGGCAAGCTCGAGGGCGACCCGAACACGGTGGCCGGCTTCTACGACGTGCTCCGGGCCGGCCAGGCCGAACCGGATCCGGTCAAGGGCCTGTACTTCGAGCAGGACTGGGTGTCGATGCCGGGGGTCATGCCGGTCGCCTCGGGCGGCATCCACGCCGGCCAGATGCACCAGCTCCTGCACCACCTGGGCGAGGACGTGGTCCTGCAGTTCGGCGGCGGCACGATCGGGCACCCGCTGGGCATCGCGGCGGGCGCCACGGCCAACCGGGTGGCGCTGGAGGCCATGATCAAGGCCAGGAACGAGGGCCGTGACCTGCTGGCCGAGGGGCCCGACGTGCTGCGGGCCGCGGCCAAGCGCAGCCGCGAGCTCGACATGGCCCTGTCCACCTGGGGCGACGTGACCTTCGACTTCGAGTCCACCGACACCCCGGATGTGACCCCGGAAGTCAGCACAGTGCCGACAGGAGCCTGACCATGCGGATCACCCAGGGAACGTTCTCCTTCCTGCCGGACCTGACCGACCAGGAGATCACCAGCCAGCTCGAGTACGCCCTCGGCCGCGGCTGGGCGCTGTCGGTGGAGTTCACCGACGACCCGCACCCCCGTAACAACTACTGGGACATGTGGGGACTGCCGATGTTCGGTCTCGCGGACGCGGCGGGCGTGCTGCACGAGATCAACGAGTGCCGCCAGGCCTACCCGGACTGGTACATCCGGGTATGCGCCTACGACTCGCGCCAGGGCCGGCAGACGGTCGCGCTGTCCTTCCTGGTCAACCGGCCGGCGGCCGAGCCCGGCTTCCGGCTCGGCCGGCAGGAGGCCACCGACCGGCGCCTGCGCTACACCATCCACCCTTACGCGCTCGACCGCCCGGCCGGGACCAGGTACGGTCCCCCGTGACCCGACCGGGGTTCGCCCTGCCCAAGCCGGCCGAGTCCCGGCCGGGCCCGGGCCAGGATCCCGCCGCACCGGAGCCGCTCGCCGACGACGCGACCGTCGACTTGACGGCCGAACGGTGCGGAGCCGGAGTGGACCAGATCCTCGATGCGCTCGACTCGGATCTCGTCGGGCTGCGGCCGGTCAAAACCCGGGTAAGGGAGATCGCCGCGCTGCTGCTGGTGGACCGGGTACGCGGCCGGTTCGGGCTGTCGGCCGGGCCGCCCAGCCTGCACATGTGCTTCACCGGCAATCCCGGCACCGGCAAGACCACGGTGGCGCTGCGCATGGCCGAGCTGCTGCACCGGCTCGGCTACCTGCGCCGCGGCCACGTGGTCTCGGTCACCCGCGACGACCTGGTCGGGCAGTACGTGGGGCACACCGCGCCGAAGACCCGGGACGCGATCAACCGGGCCATGGGCGGCGTGCTGTTCATCGACGAGGCCTATTACCTGTACCGCGCCGAGAACGAGCGCGATTATGGCCAGGAGGCCATCGAGATCCTGCTGCAGTACATGGAGAACCACCGGGCCGACCTGGTCGTCATCATGGCCGGTTACGCCGAGCGGATGGAGACGTTCTTCGCGTCCAATCCGGGTATGAGCTCGCGGATCGCGCATCACCTCGACTTCCCCGACTACTCGCTCGACGAGCTGGCGGCCATCGGCGAGCTGATGCTGCGCGAGCAGCGCTACCGCCTGTCCGCGGCGGCCGAGGCCACGTTCCGCGATTACCTGGCCCGCCGGATGACCCAGCCCCGGTTCGCCAACGGGCGCAGCGTGCGCAACGCCCTGGAGCGGGCCCGGCTGCGCCACGCGAACCGGCTGATCGCGGCGGATGGCACCCTGGGCAAGGACGACCTCATGCGCCTGGAGCCCGCCGACTTCCTGGCCAGTCGCGTGTTCAGCGCATGAGGGTCCACCATGATGTCATGACGCCATGGCGAGTTCGCGACTTCCATGCCGATGACCTGGATGCTGCTGTCCGGCTGTGGGACAACCCGGCATCCAGCAGCGAGGCGCCGGCCTTCGGCCTGTCCGACTTGATCGCCGCCGTCAGGTCGCACGAGCCGGCGGTGGTCGCAGTGGTCGGCGACGAGCTGGTGGGGACCGCGGTCGCCACGGTCGGCGGCGACCGGGCCTGGGTGATGCGGATCAGCCTGGCCAGCGCGTGGCGAAACCAGGGAATCGGCAGCGCGATGCTCGGCGAGCTGGAGCGGCGGCTGGTGGCGGCGGGCGTGCACCGGATCCAGTGCCTGCTGGCCCGCGAGAAGGAGCTCGGCGCGCTGGCCCTGGAGCATGCCGGGTACACCGCCCGCCACGGCATGGTCTTCTACGAGCGGCTCGAGCCGGTCCACCCGGCCAGCGCCGGAGTGCTCGGCCAGCTCGGCGGCGGGATGGTGCGGGCCGGCGCCTGGGACCAGCTCGGCGGCATGGTCAAGGAGAAGGAACTGATCGAGCGGCGGGTCATCCTGCCGCTGGCACGGCCGCAGCTGGCCGGCCGGCTCGGCGTGGCACCGCCCCGGGCCATCGTGCTGTTCGGCCCGCCGGGGACGGGCAAGACCACGTTCGCCAAGGGCGTCGCCTCGCGGCTCGGCTGGCCGTTCGTGGAGCTGTTCCCCTCGCGGCTGGCCGGGGAGTCTCCGGCCAGCCTGGCCTCCGCCCTGCGGGAGGCGTTCGCCCTGGTGGCCGAGCTGGACAAGGTCGTGGTGTTCATCGACGAGGTGGAGGAGATCGCCGGCATGCGCCAGCCGCGCACGGTCTCGGCGGCGCAAGGGGTCACCAACGAGATGCTCAAGCTCATCCCGCCGTTCCGTGAGCAAGACGAGCGTCTGCTCATCTGCGCCACCAACTCGGTGCGCGCCCTGGACAGCGCGTTCCTGCGGCACGGCCGCTTCGACTACGTCATCCCCGTCGGCCCGCCCGACCCGGCCGCCCGGGAGGCGATCTGGGACCGCTACCTGGCCGCGGTCCCGCACGGCGAGCTGGACATGGCCGCGATCGTGGAGGAGTCGCGGCTGTTCACCCCGGCCGACATCGAGTTCGCCGCGCGCCGGACCGCGCAGCTGGCGTTCGAGCGCGTCCTGTTCGAGCGCGGGGAAGAGAAGGTGACCACGGCCGACGTCCTGCAGGGCATCGGCCAGACCCGGCGCACCCTCACCGCCGAGCTCGTCGCCGAGTTCGAGCAGGACATCCAGGCCTACGCCCGCGTCTGAGCGGCGCGGCGAGGTCAACGGCTGCGCAGACCCGTACCTCAGGACGTCATGACGCTCTTCCGGATCGAAGCTCGGCAATATATAACGTATGTCAAGTGGACGACCCGCACATCGTTGGGCCTGCGGTTGTGATGGTGTCAGCACAGGTGCACCCCTGGGTGCCCGTGTCCTCGATCCCGCATCATGATCAGAAAGGGAGAACGATGGACCAGAGCACGGACAGAACCAGATCGCCCAGCACGCGGCCAGGCTTGCGCGCCGCCTGGCTCGTTATCATGGCTGCGCTCGCCGTGGCCGGACTGCTGGCGGTCGCGCCGCCGGCCCGGGCCGCCGACGGGGACTTCACCGGTGCGCTGGCGGCATCGGCCTCCACCGTGAAGATCGGGTCGACCTTCACCGTGACCGAGAGCGCGATCAACCTCGGCAGCACCCAGGTGTCCGGCATCACCGTGGGCATCCGCCGGCTGGGTTTCACCGTGGTCAGCTCCCAGCCGCCGCGTACCGGGTTCTGCCGTATCGCGGGCTCGGCGACGTGCAGCTTCCTCTTGCTCAGCGGGCACGAGACGCAGACCTACACACTGACGCTGAGCACTCAGACGCCAGGCACCTACACCATCCAGGGCTGGACCACGCAGCCGTCGACCGGACGCGGATTCGGGGCCTCCGTCACCGTGACAGTGACCTCCTGACCGTCTTCAGCTTTCAGCGAGCCGCGTCGAGCAGGTGGTAGACCAGCAGCAGCTGGGTGATGGCCAGCGGCTCGGTGCGCTGGCCCTCGCGGGTCCGGCCCAGGCAGGCGGGCGGTCCCGAGTCGGCGCCGAGCCTGGACCAGATGGCCTTCTCCACCACCTCGCTGTCCTCCCGGGCCGCGTCCCCGTGCACATGCAGCGCGTCCACCGGCCGGCTGTCCGCGTCGCGGGCCAG
>Ga0335081_10014077_pt1 | contig 12941 bp, 11 predicted proteins | sample Lox_Sample_35_FD_206713 | JGI IMG/M metagenome (GOLD analysis project Ga0335081, IMG submission 206713) | Soil microbial communities from Loxahatchee National Wildlife Refuge, Florida, United States - Lox_Sample_3.5 | ecosystem: Environmental > Terrestrial > Soil > Wetlands | place: USA...
AGCCCCTCCCGGGGAGGCCCCGTGTGGGCCCGGAATGCCGCCGTGCCACGGCGAGGCGCCGCTCTTGGGTACGTGGCGGGCGAGCACGAAGCGGGTCGAGGGAGTCTACTTGCGGAAATGAAACATGCAGAAGACCGAGCCGGAGAGCCTAGCACGGAAGGTTATCGAGCTCTGCGCTGATTGCGATCAATGCAGAGACTTCATGGAAGATACGCCGTGCCTGTTCTTCCCTCAGCTGTATCGGCTGCACGACAGGGAGAAGGATCACGGGAAGCCCATCACATCCGCGGAATTGAGGCGGCTGCTCGATCTTTGCAACATGTGCGGTCTGTGCACGTGCTTCAATGTGCGTGCCGACATCAGGCACGCGAAGGACGCCTTCGTCGCTCGAGACGGGCTCAGGCCTCCGACGCTCCGGATTCTCGAGGACGTACAGCTGGTCGGGACGATCTGTGGATCCTACCCCAGGCTGATGAACGCGCTGATCGAGAACAAGGTCACCGCAGGCGCGCTCAAGATGTTGGGCGGGATTCATCCGGCCCGAAAGCTTCCGACGTGGCCTCCGGAGAGCTTCGCCAGGTGGGCCAGGAGGCGTGGGCTCGACCAGCCGAGTCCGGCTACCGGGAGAAAAGTGGTCTACTTCGCGGGCTGCACCGCGAAGTACTTCTTTCCCGAGGTGGGAAAGGCCACCGTTGGGGTGCTGGAAAGCAACGGAGTCTCCGTCCATTGCCCCGAGCTCGGGTGCTGCGGGATGCCCAGCCTGCTCGAGGGTGATCGCGAATTCACGCTGGGCCTGGCACGATCGAATCTGGAGCGACTCGACGAGCTCGTCGAAGACGGCTACGACATCGTCAGCTCGTGCCCAACCTGCGGATACGTGCTCAAGAACATGTTCAGCGAGGGTGCGTACCTGTCGAAGGAGTACAGGGACAAGCTCAAGGGCGAGCAGGATGGCAAGGGTGCCGGCGATCGGAAGCACTCGTCGGCAACGATGGGGTCGGAACGGAACAAGCTTCCCTTGCCGATGGCGCTCATCTTGGCCGGGATGCTTCAAGACGAAAGCTACTTCGTCCCCCTCGACGGCGTGAAGCGGATCAATGTGTCCTCCCACACCTACGATCTCGGGGAGTACCTGCAGATCCTGAACAGCTCAGGAGATCTCAATCGCGATCTCGGTCCCGTGGCGAGCCGATCGGCATACTACCCGCCCTGTCACCTGAAGGAGCAGAACATGGGGCAGCCGTGGCTAGACCTGCTCGGCCTGGTTCCGGGACTCTCGATGGAAAAGGTGGGAGACCAATTCGACTGTTGCGGCATGTCGGGCGTCATGGGCTTCAAGCGCGAATTTCACGCGGTCTCGCTCCATATCGGCAATCGCTTGATGGACAAGATCAGGTCAGTGAACCCAGAGCGACTGCTGACGGAGTGCCTGAGCTGCCGCATGCAGTTCAATCAGGCGCTCCCGTACCGGGTCTATCACCCCGTGGAGATCTTGAACGAGGCCTACCACTCATTCCGGGGGCTCTCGTGAGTCCGCATCCAGGGCGGCTCGCGAGGCGGGCATCTTTTGGAAGCTGCGACGAAGAACGCAGTTCCAAGGTGGGGCAACTGCTCGTCATCGGGGCCGCTGGGTGGTGGGCACACCAGGCGAAAGACGGCGCACCTTCTGCAAGAGCATCGGCGACAACATATGGAACGTCTTGCATGCTGGAGATGGTCGTAGTCTCGACCGCCGTCCACGTCGTGGGGTCAAGAGAACGCGGTCCTGTGGCTCGATGCGACAGGACACATAATCCTATTGGGACAGCTCATGTCGCCCGTACACAGTAACCTCGCATTGCTCCGGCAGAGGCGCGGTTTCTCGGTTGCGCACCTCGCATCCATGGTGGGCGTGAGCCGCCAGACGATCTATGCCATGGAGGCGGGGAGCTACGTTCCAAACACGCTCGTCGCGTTGAGGTTGTCCAAGGCGCTGTCGGTGAGCGTCGAGGGGCTGTTCCGGTTGGAGGAGTCCACGATCGAGCCCCCTCCTGCCGAGGAAGCGGAGCTGCTCGCGCCCCACCCGGACGTGGAGATCGGCCAGCCGCTGCAACTGTGCCGGGTGGAAGGGCGGCTCGTCGCGACTCCTCCCGAGCCGGGAACCTGGAGTCTGCCTTCCGCTGACGGCGTGGTGCTCGAAAAGGTCAGGGCATCCAAACGCCCCTCCAGGGTGCGGGTTCGCATTCTGGACGAGGGCCGCAAGCTCGACCGGCGGGTACTCATCGCGGGCTGTGACCCGGGGGCATCAGTCCTCGCTCGTCATCTCCAGCGGCAGGGGGTGGAACTCGTTGTCGCGTACCAGAACAGCTCTCGTTCGCTGGAGCTGCTCAAGGAAGGCGTCATCCACATTGCCGGCACGCATATTCGGGATGACAAGACGGGCGAGTCCAACCTTCCCAGGATCAAGAAGATGTTCGGCGAGGATTCGGTGGCGGTGATTTCCTTCGCGCTGTGGGAAGAAGGGATCACGGTTGCGCCGGGGAACCCGAAGGGCATCAAGGGCATCGCCGACCTGGCGCGGTCCGACGTGACCATCATGAACCGCGAACCGGGCGCTGGTAGTCGGGTCCTCCTCGATTCGCTCTTGGGCCAGCAAGGAATCCGCGGCGAGGACGTGCATGGCTATGGGCAGCATGCCTGCGGGCATTTGCCTTCCGCCCGGGAGGTCCAGGTCGGGAAGGCGGACTGCTGCATCAACACCAGTGCGGCTGCTCGGGTCTTCGGGCTCGGGTTCATTCCGCTCGTGAGCAAGCGGTACGATTTCGTCGTTCACCGCAAGCACCTGGAGCTCCCTCAGATGGAGGCCGTGTTCGATACGCTCTCGCGCGCGAAGGTCCGCCTGGAGCTCGATGGACTGGGCGGGTATGACATGACCACGGCCGGCGATCGGCTGTTCTGATTGGCTCTCGATGAACCAGGGCTCCCGTGTCATCGCGGAACGAAGAGCCAGTCCAAGGGGCAGAGTAGCTGTCCGCGATAGGGTCGCGATAGAGGGCGGTGCCGCCTCTCTTGTCCGCTCCGCCAAGAATACCCCCGGGGTCTGTAGCGAACGCAGTGCAGAACGGGTTCGCAACAAAGCGCGCTATCAGCGCGGTCGAGCGAATGGCAAACGGAGAAGGAGCCGCGGCCGGGCCGGCCCCGGGTCCCCCAAGAGGTCGTCGTCCAGGTAAAGGCTCTGGCGCGTGCGTCGCAGGTGTTGCCCGCGAAGCCTGTCGCTCAGGCATTGTTTGCCTCCAGATCAGCGAAAAGAAGACCGCTTGGCGCTGGCTCCACGAGGACGCCGTCCATCCGTGGCAGCACCGGTGCTGGATCTTTCCTCGTGACCCGGATACGGCGGCAGTGGAAGGGCCGGCGCGGCGCCTGCGAGAAAACGAGTTCGTGATTTCGGCGGACGAAAAGACGAGTATTCAGGCGCGAGCCAAGGAGCCACCCGCCGCTTCCTCCTCCCGCCGCTCTTCCGTTCACAGATGCCGAAGACTCTTTGGCGAGGTGAACGTCCAGGGCGGCAATGTAGGCCCAGGAGCATTGAGCCCTTCGATCGACTGGTCGAGTGCGTGATGGCGAAGCATCCCTATCGCGAGGCGAGGCGCGTGTCCTGGATCGTCGATAGCGGCGACCGCGCCATCCGACAGACAGGCGCGCGCCCACTCGTTGAGCAGCCTCCATGCAAGCAGAAGCGTAGCCAAATGCCGCCACGATTGGCGCGCCGCGTGCCCGGTTGCGGTGCTCCTTCGGCAGTCATCCGGCGCGCAGCGGCGGCAGCGACATCGTGAGGCGTCGCATCTTTGCCGCGAGGAAGTTCAGCACTAGGAGCCCGTATAGCCAAAAACCCATCTCCTCCAGCGACCCGCTGAGCAGAAAAGAGAAGACCAACACGATTCCGAAGTACCGGCCTGTCGCTCCGCACAGCCGGATGGCCAATACGGTCGCAAATCGGAAGAGGGCGACCGCTTCAACTATCCACGCGATTGCCACGGCTGGCTGATAGGTCCAGAGAGCGACGATCTTGCCTATGGCCGACAGGTAGAAGATGACGCCAGGGTTGAGCGCACCGTGAACGGCGTAGACCATCGCCGTTTCGAAGTTCTCGAAGTGAACGCCGAGTGCCGCGCGCGGTAGCGCCGCCAGGAGGGGATCAACGAACGGAACCCAGATCGCCGAGTGTTGCTGAATCGCCCCGAGCATCTCCGACTTGTTGTCGACGATCCAGGCACTGTTTCCGAATGGCGACACGCGACCAAGGAGCACAACCAGTGAAGGTCCATAGTCCCACTCGCGCGTCTCGCCGTGGCGCGCGAGAAACTTCAGCTGATATGCGAACGGAGCAGCGAAGTAGAGCGAGCAGATGCCAATGAGGAGGACAGCTTGAAGCCGCCGGCTCCTACGGGATTGTCCTAGCCACCGCATGAATAGGATCAACACCGTGGCCGCTAGGAAGCCGGTCCACCCCATTGCGATTCGAAGAGCCACGAAGGCCAGTCCAAGTATGATGGACCAAGCCCGAGGCGGTGCGACGCACAACATCAGCATGTACGCCAGATCGTAGGGCAGCAGTTTGAAGACAAATCCGATCGAGGAGGATGACTGCGACTCGGCCCTGCCATACCCGAAGGCCGCAAAACCGAGCGTTCCCAGCGCAGTCCCGAGCGCGAGCACAACTCCGATGGCCAGCTGCGCGTGACGAGCAGGCTGGACGTTGGTTCCGCGATCCGAATGCCCGCTTGACATGACGCGACGCAGCAGGAAGTACGACGCGCAGGTTGTAGCGAGAACCGCCCAGAGCTGCCACTCCAACAGATCGATCGGCTGGCCCAGTGCGTCGCCGAGGGCGATCCCATAAGCGTTTACGATAGCGAAGGCGGCGATGTTCAAGATGCAGAGGAAGATCAACACCAAGGTCTCTGCTTCGTGGCTTGGCGAGCGTGTAGATCGGGTCATCGTGGTGACATGCCGCTCACGTTGCGCTCGCAGACAGTAGACGATTGCATTTCGCTCGCGTTCTTGCGCACTGCGCAACGAGCCTCTGGACGCGGCGTCGCGATATCCCGCCGGTTGTAGGGGGCGTTACGGGGCGCCGCTGTGCCGGGTGCGTGTGCGTCATCATCCAAGAATCTCGACAAAGGCTCCTTTACCCTTGATGCGGGAGCGTGACCCCTGATGCTTCGCTATGCAGCAGCACTCGCTCCACGCTCCTCGTGATCCGGCGCCACCACGTCGGCTCCTAGGATCGCAAATACGCTCGCGCTCCCGAACACACGCCACCACTCGGTTGCGAAGGCGATTCCGAGGGCGAGGAACGTTGACAGGAAGACAATTAGGAACCGGTGTGGGCGGGACTTACGCGTTGGAAGGAAGGGAGGGTCCAACACCAGGAAGGTCGAGGTGTCGCGCGCCTCGTCCGCCCTCGCAGACTCGAGCCGCTCCAGCGAGAAGACGAGTGTTGCCTCCGCGACCTTTCGATCGCGATAGAGCGTCTCGAACTCGGCCCGCAGCCTCGGGACGGTCAATGCCGCCGGAAAGAGCCCTTCTGCCCCCCGCTTGGACGACGGTCGCGGACCAGCGATCACGCGCGACCCGTCCTCCATTGCCCGCAACTTCTGGTCCATCACAGAGATCTGGGATTCGAGTTGCCTCGTAGTCGCCTCGTCCCCAGAAGAGAAGGTTCGGGCATACTCTAGCTCCAGCTGCTTGCTGATGCGCTGGCTGTTGAGCGAGGCCATGGCCCCGACGACAGCCCTGGCCTGCGTTTCGAGATCGACAATCTGGTACTTCTCCTGGAACTCGCGCATGCGTGTCGCGGCTTCATCGGCCTGGGCGCGCAGCTCGCGAACATGCTTTTCCAGATAACGAACCTGCTCTGAGGCGGAGCTGACGCCGACGCGTCGGAACACCTGATTCCCGTAGTCCGCGAAATGCTCCAGCATGTGGCGCACAAACTCCGGGTCCTTGTCCTCGCAGGAAAGCTCGACAAGGCTGGGCTTCGGTAGCTCCTTCACCTCACAGTGTTTCCAGAGCGCCTCGCGCGCCGCCTCTTGGTATTCCTCATGGTACCGCTTTTTCAAATCGAACCTTGCGATGACGGAGTCACTTACGTCATTGCTCTGCATGACTGAGGCGATCCGGTGCACGTCGGCGCCTCCGACCATCGCGCCTTCGGTTAGAACCCCCGCGAGGGCGCCCAGCTCCTCGCCTGATATCGAAGACACGCCAGCGCTCCGCTGTGATTTGACGGGCATGACCGTGAGGACGGAGCGGTACCACTTCGGCGCGAGCAGGGCATAGAGCACTGCAACCATCATGAGCGCGGCTGTCACGATGGCCATCCGTTTCTGCGCCTTGCGATCGCGAAGAAACGAGAGATCAATACCTTGAGACGGTTTGGTCATCAGTGCCTCGCCGCGATGACGACGGCCACGCCGCTCAGGATGATTCCCGCGGCACCCAGCAAGATCTGGACGACCTCGGAACGGGAGAAAGTGCGCTCGGGCACCACTAGCGAGGACCCAGGTTCGATCTTCAGGCCGAGCTGGTAGTCTTGAGTCTGGCCATTTGGCGCTACGACCTTCACGTTGGCCAGAGACCGGGCGTTCCGTCCGAGCCCGCCAGCGAGTGAAAGGTACTGCTCGACGCCGAAGGCGGGATTGTAGGGATACGATCCAGGGGCGAAAACGGCGCCCTCGACTAGGACGTTCCGTCTTTTGAAGGGGACAACAAGAGTGTCGCCCAGCTCGATTTCTCGATCGGCCTTGAAGTTGCGTAGCATGACGAGTGAATAGAGATCGACGGGGATCGCCCGCTGGTCTCGCAGGATGTACGAGCCCGTAAGGTCAGCAAGTGGCCCGACGCCCCCGACCCGCTCGAGCAGCGTTCGTACCGTGTCGCCCTTCACAAAGGTGAGGCGCCGCGTCGCGCTTGCCTCTTCGGGCGCGGTGCTACGCTCAGTAGGAGCTGCCCCGGCCCCCCCCTCGTGAGCTGTCGGGGTTGTCTGGATTGGCGCGGCGCCGGCAATCGCACCAACAACTGTCACGGACTGCTGCAGTTCGCTGGCGGTGGGGACACGGACTGCGTCCTCAGGCAGCAGCGCGATCGCTGGCAGTGTCCCGCTGTGGAAGTCAAATAGCTTCAAGTCTTCCCGATCATTGTGGCTGCGGCGTATGACGGCAACAGGGAGGAGCCGCGTCGCGCTCGGTGATAGACCGCCAGCGAGATCGGTGAGCTCGGCAAGATCCTTCGTCTTCACTAACTCGTAGCGGCCGGGACGATTCACCGCGCCGCCAATTGTTGCCGCGAGCTCCTCGAATGGCACGCGCACCACGTCGCCGTCGAGGAGATAAGGGTTGAACGTGAGATCGCCTGTAAGCGAGTACAGCAGAAGGTCGGCTTTGAGCAACGACCCATCGCGCCGCTGGACCTCCACGCGCCGCTTGGAAGCATCCGGGCCGAGGCCGCCGGCCCTAGCGATCAGCGTCGCAACACGGTCGATTGCACGGGCAGGGTACGAGCCTGGATGAGCCACGTCGTTGACTACCTGGACGAGAAACGTGCGAGGCACAGCGAGCATGACCTCGAAGTCAAGACGCGGATAGAAGCGCGCTACCGATTCGCGCATTAGGTGCCGCGCCTGAGTGAGCGTCTTCCCCTGGAGTGGGAAATAGCCGACCTTAGAAACGAAGGCGCGGCCCTCAAGGTCGATGGTGACGCGGAGTTTGAAGTTCTGCATGCCCCAGAAGTTGAGCTCAAAAATGTCGCCGGGGCCGCACACATACTTGTCCGGATCAATCTTCTCGTCGATGGGGGGCGCAGGAGGAGTGCCCTGGCTAAGGAGACCGCGCTCGGCGCGCGTCACTTCAGTGTCCGTAGGCGCGACAGGGCCGGGTGTGCTGATGACGCCCCCGCCTTCAGTCCCTGCACCGATCTCGGCTGTCTGCAGGGCTTGCGCGTATGCTACGCTGCCCATCCAGAAGATGGGCTGCGTCACAAGGAAGGCGGCGAGGCCGCGGCGGAACGGGGAGCATTGCATCATCGGTTTCCAGGTTGAGGTCTATGGAGAGGTGCGCGGCTGGCCTTGATATGATCCAAGGTCAGGTGGGGTGATTACGAAGCCCAGCGCTACGCGGGGCTCTGGTACAGCCAGCCAGGGGAGCCAGCGAGAGCGATGAAGCAGCCCGCGTTGTGCCCGCGTGGGGGGGGCCACGGCTCGCAATTGGTCGTATTCCATGATCAAGACTCGCTTGAGCGAGCCAATAACCTGCGACGTGAGTTGATGGGTCCAGGTCCTCTGCAAGGCCGAGGCCGTCCAAAACCGCTCGGCCCGCCCCACGACCTCTCAACGTTGTTGGACGGTGTCACCGGTTAGGACGCAGAACGAGCTAGGATTTCACCAGGCCGAGGTGGGCAACACTACCAGCCAACGTTTGGGAGCTTGAACAGAGAACCGAGACGACCGCACTAGGGACTGAAGGCTGGGGTCCGGTTGACTCATCTACTGGCTCGCCAGGGACTGCGCCCATGAGGCAATTGAGGGAGTGGAGCGCATGTGAGTGTGGCAAGATTCCTGGACAACTCGCCCACTTATGCACCGCACTGCGATGGCCACCAGGCGGGGTATGGCTGCAGGGGTTTAGGGGACCCACGGGTCTTCTCATATTGTTCGCGTCGAGGTGCAAGATTCGGTCGGAGCATACAAGCGAGCTTTCGCCGATCTGGCAGACACCGAAGTGGCAAAGCGGGGCACGATGGCCCTCGTGTCAGATCCCTGTCGTGGCCATTCTCTGCGGAGGCGGCGGTGGAGTGGAATGGAGTCAGGGAGGGAGGCAGCCAGAGGGAGGCAGCCCATCCACTCTGCGCCTTCTGCGCCTACCCGAGGTGCTCCTCAGGTGCTCAGTGCGGTCGCTGCAATAAGAGAGGTCGACGCGTCTTGTGTGAGGTAACGTAATTGACTGCAGCTGGCTGCCGGGCGAACGGCAGCCAGCTCGGCTGGTGTTACGATCTTTGCGGGCCCCCTCGGCGGGGCTACGCCTTGTCAACAGCTGATGTTGGCCGGCGATCGGATCTCTGACAGTAGACCCAAACGCAACCCCCCTCAAATCGCCATACGACGGCATCGGATGGCCATAGCGCCCATCAAAGCGCGCGCCAGCGCTTCATGCCCGTGCACGTTGAGATGAGCCCCATCGGGCAAGAAGTATCGGGGCGCATCGACGATCGCGAATGTATCGACTACGGGAGTCCCTCGAGATAGGCACTCTTGCGTTAAGAGGATACCTGCGCGCCTTCGATGCTTCCGGTTGGCGGGATCCATATGAGGAAAGGGCGTGAGAACAATCGTGATTCCATCGAACTCAGCGCGCAGCGTGTCAAGACAGTTCTGCATCTCTCGTTGCATCACGGCGTAGTCGACAAAGAGGTGCCCGAACATCATATCGATGATCTGCTTGATAACAGAGTGACGTGCAAAATAGGATGCCGTTCGACAGAAGCTCTCGGTGCGTCCTGTGTCCGATAACGTGGCCAATGATGATGAGCTACTTGAGCCATCGGATACCAGTGCCAGTAAGCGCGCAAGGCCGCATTTGCGCGCTATGGAATTACGACTAAGTCGGGATACGAATTGCGCCCAGGACGCCTCATAATTGCCGATTTGTAAGACTGCAATATCCACCGACCGAGCTCGGATGTCTCGCAGCACCGCCTCCGCGTCGCGGTACTTTACATAGGGTACAGTGACGATGTGTGCGTCTTGTGCCGATCGCGCCAACAGCGCAGCCAGCTGCGAACCGAACGCATAGTCCGCCCCGACTCCGAAGCCCTCTACGTGACAACCGCCAAATATTCCAACTGTGAAATGCGCCATTATCGTTATCGTCCCTACGTTTCAGGTAGAACTAGTCGCGACGTTCGACGTGAGCCTGTAGGCACATCCTGTGCCGCAGGGCCCGTGGACAACGCAGCAGCTGCGGCTTCCACGCGCGTCGTAAAGCGCGGAGCGAAGTGTTGCTTGAGGGAAAGAAAACGGCGCTCGACGAGCTCGAAGGTAGCGACGGCGACAAGGTAGGTGAAGACGCCACCCACGGCGATGTATGCTACGCATCCAGCTGGCCTCTGGAAGAACGCGGTCAGTCGCGGGGAGCGCAACCAGAGCGTCATCGCGTACGCATGAATCGGATAATGTACGATGTAGATGCCGTAGCTGTACTTTCCAAGACGCTGTAATGGTCGCCAGCAGAGGAAGCGCGTGAGTAAGACGTCGTGCCACTCCGAAAAGACCGCCCCAGAGACGAGCGCAGCGAAAGCGATTCCCAGAACTGTGTCGCCTACGACCTCGAACCGCGCGTTGTTGAACGCGAAGCCGCCATTGGTCAGTCCGCCCACGATGAAGATGAGCATCGCGACGAGCGTCGCGGCAGCCCACCCGCGTCGGATCCAGTTGCGTCTCACGGGATGGCGCATCGCTGAAGCGACCAGCGCGCCTAGCGCAAGCTGGTCCATGCGAGCGGGCGTCACGTGATATACGGCGATCGGCGGCCACTGCGAGTGCAGGAGGGCGAAACGAATCACGGGGCCCGCAATGACGATCGCGCAGGCGACCAGGGGGAGGCGTTTCGGCCCCGCAAATAGGATGAGCGCCGGCCAGAGAAGGTAGAATTGCTCCTCAACGCCAAGCGACCAGAAGTGCGGGAACGCCCCGGACTCCTGACCCGCTACGGCACTCCAGTTCCCTAGGTACGTCCAGTACCACCACGTCGATCCAGCGCCTGCGGCCCCGTGGCGCAGCACGCTGAACGAGACGAGTACGAACAACGCGAGATAGTAGAGCGGAAAGATCCGGAGCACGCGCCGCATGAAGAAGGAGCTCCACCAATTCTCGGCGCCGCGGGTGTCGAGCAGGATGCCAGTGATGAGAAATCCAGAGAGAACGAAGAACAGATCAACACCGCACCAGCCCACACCCAACACGTTGCTCACAACGCGGTTGATGTGCGTTGTGGTTGGCCACGGCGCGCCGAAGTGGGTTAGCAGGACTAGAGCGATTGCAATGCCGCGCAATCCGTCTAGGTTCTTCATCGATTTGCGTAGGACGGAATCGATACATCGATCGTCCTCTGGTATCGACCGCATATACCTCACTGACATCGCGAAAGACGGCCGGCACATCGGGCGAAGTGCGACCTCTCAAGACAGTAATACGGCAACGTGGCAAGGACAATTGCGGGTTGGCGGAATCAGATGCATCGCAACACCTCCTGCGAACGGGCGAGCGCGGAGGCAACTACTTGGTCCATATTGTAGTAACGATACTCGGCGAGCCTCCCTACAAATGTTACACCATGTGTGCTGGCAACTAGATCGCGGTACTGTCGGGATAGCACTTCGTTCTGCGGCCGAGGTATGGGGTAGTAGGGCTCGCCTTGAGAGACCGCGTATTCGCGTACGATCGAAGTTCCAGGATGCCGCTGGCCCGTGAGGTGTTTGAACTCCGTAATCCGGGTGTATGGCACCGCGAGGTCAGGGTAGTTGTAGACGCCCACCTCCTGCGCGTACTGCGTGTTCGGCCTGTGCTCATGCTCGAACCGTAGGCTACGATAGGGAAGAGTCCCAAGCCGATACTCGAAGAATGCGTCTATGGGGCCGGTGAAGACGACGTGCTTCCATGGTTTGTCACGCACACCGAAGTAGTCGGTTGCTGGCACGAAAGTGATCAGGGGATGGTCGATGATGCATTCGAACATCTTGGTAAAGCCTTCGGCCGGCATGAAGTTGAACGCGTCAGTGAAGTAGCGATCGTCGTCCGAAGTCCTCGTCGGGATGCGAGCGGCGACGCCGGCTGAGAGGTCGCAGAGGTCGAAGCCCCACTGCTTGAGTGTGTAACCTCGAAAGAACTTGTCACACAGATCCCGGCCTACGCTGCTGAGAACGACGTCCTCGCTCGACCGTTTCTCGTGGCGAGGTTCCCGTGCACGTTCTAGGAACGCCGCAGCGTCGGCCTCCGAAAGTTGAAGACCGTACAATGAGTTGAGTGTCGTGCGATTGATTGGAATCGGATAGAGCTGTCCATCGATCACGGCGCGGACCCGGTGCTCATAGAAACGCCAGTGCGTGAAGCGCGACAGGTACTCGAAGACGGACCGATCGTGCGTATGGAAGATGTGCGGCCCATATGGATGAATCAACACGCCATGCGCATCTGCGGTGTCGAATGCGTTCCCGGCGATGTGTGGTCGCTTGTCGATCAGGACCACTGGGTGGCCGGCGTTCGCCAGGCGCTCGGCACACACGGCGCCAGCAAACCCGGCTCCAACAACGAGGACGTCCCGAGTCATTGTGGTGACCTCATGACAAGAGGAACGGGGCTCAGCCGACATCGGTGCTGACCGGCACGCGCTCGGCCCCGACGATAGCATGCAAAGGTCGCTTGAAGATCGGTACGCCTTCTTGGAGAAGCACGGCGCCTATCGTGACTGTTACCCCCACCTCGGTCAGGAGAACGCCGATAGCGGTACCCGTTTCAGCGAAACCATAACTGAGCGCGAACACGAGCATGAAATTGAAGAGTCCGGCACCCAGCAAGATCCGCGTCAATACTTCCTTTTTGCCAAGAGGAATCAATGTCTGTATCCCCAAGACATTGCTGAGGCTCACGACGAACGGGACCGGGGCGAGCCAACGGAGAACCTGAACTGCGGGAGCAAAGTGGACGCCAAAGAGGAGCCGGACAACAAGAGGTGCGGCAAACAACAGAATACTGGAAGCCGCAAACAGCCCGCTGCCCTGCACCACAAGCACTTTGCGGATCAGCGCAAAGGCTTCGTCCTTGCTCGTGGCCATTAGCGCGCTAATTCGGGGATAGACCGCCTGAGAGACTGGCGTCGCCAGACCACTCACAGCGACCCTGATCTGGTTGG
>Ga0335081_10014078_pt1 | contig 12940 bp, 8 predicted proteins | sample Lox_Sample_35_FD_206713 | JGI IMG/M metagenome (GOLD analysis project Ga0335081, IMG submission 206713) | Soil microbial communities from Loxahatchee National Wildlife Refuge, Florida, United States - Lox_Sample_3.5 | ecosystem: Environmental > Terrestrial > Soil > Wetlands | place: USA: Florida...
GAGGCCGTCCGGCGCGATCCGCTGCTGCGGCTGCTCAGGCTCGCACGGCCGTGGCGCGGCCGGCTGCTGCTGGCGGTGGTCGCGGGGGCCGCCGCCGCGGCATGCGGGATCGCGCTGCTGGCGGTCTCCGGGTTCCTGCTGGCCCGCGCGTCGCAGCACCCCAGCATCCTGGCGATCTCGGCGGCCGTGGTCGCGGTGCGGGCGCTGAGCGCCGGCCGCGGCATCTCCCGCTATCTCGAACGCCTGGCCGGGCACGACGCCGCGTTCCGCATCCTGGCCGACGTCAGGGTCAGCATCTACCGGCGGCTGGAGCGGCTGGCCCCGGCCGGGCTGGCCGCATTCTCCTCGGGCGACCTGCTCGCCCGGCTGATCTCCGACGTCGACGCGACGCAGGACCTGTTCATCAGGGGCATCACCCCGCCGCTGGCCGCCGCCCTGGCCGGTGCCGGAGCGGTCGTCGCCTGCCTGCTGATTCTCGCTCCCGCCGGGGCTCTGCTCGCGGCCGGCCTGCTGGCCGCCGGGGTCGGCGTCCCGGTACTCGCCGCCGTCGCGGCGCGGGGCGCGGCCCGGCGCCTGGCTCCGGCCCGGGGCCAGCTGGCCGCCACGTTCAGCGACCTCATGGCGGGCGCGGCCGAGCTGCACGCCTACGGCGCCCAGGACACCGCGCTGATCCCGGTGACCGCGGCCGATGCGGACATGACCAGGCAGGCCGACCGGAACGCGGCCGTATCGGGCCTGTCCGGGGGCCTGAGTTCCGCGATCGCCGGGCTGGCCGTCTGGGGAGTCCTGCTGCTGGGGGTGGTGGCCACCGGAGACGGCGCGCTGACCAGGGTTCCGCTGGCCGTGCTGACGCTCACCGCACTCGCCTCCTTCGAGGTCGTCACCGCCCTGCCCGCCGCCGCGGTCCAGCTCGGGCAGGCCCGGATCTCGGGCCGCCGGATCGCGGCCGTCGTGGACGCCCCCGACCCGGTCCGCGAGCCTGCCGCGCCCCGGCCGCTGCCCGATGGGCCGGTATGGGTCAGGCTGCGCGGCGCGCAGGTCCGGTACCGGCCCGCCGGCCGGCCCGCTCTGGACGGCGTCGATCTCGACCTGCCACCGGGACGACGGGTTGGCCTGGTCGGGCCGAACGGAGCGGGAAAATCCACGGTCGCCAGCGTCTTGCTCCGCTTCACCGAACTGAGCGCGGGCACCGCCACGCTCAACGGCCACGACCTGGCCAGCTACTCCCCGGACGACGTCCGGACCCGGATCGGCGGCTGCCCGCAGGACCCGTACATCTTCGACACGTCCCTCCGGGAGAACCTCCGCCTGGCCAAGCCGGATGCCTCAGACGACCAGCTCGCCGAAGCAGCCGCGCGGGCCGGGCTGCTGGACTGGATTGAGTCGCTGCCGCTCGGCTGGGACACTCCGGCCGGCGCCCGCGGGGCGGTACTGTCCGGCGGCCAGCGCCAGCGGATGGCCCTGGCCCGCGCCCTGCTCGCCGACCCCGCCCTGCTGATACTCGACGAGCCCGCCACGCACCTGCACCCCGAGGCCCGCCGCGCGCTGACCGCGGACCTCCTGGCTGCGACCGCCGGACGCGCGACGCTCTTCATCACCCACGACCGTGACGGGCTCGATCAGCTCGACGAGATAGTCGTCCTGGAGGACGGGAGGGTGACCGAGCGAGGCAGCCATGCCGGGCTGATCCGGGCACATGGGAGGTATCAGCGCATGTGGCAGACTGGTCACTGATCGATCCAACCCGCAGGGGACCATACCGACCGGGCCGCCACGATACTGCAGAGCTAGCGGAGACTCGACGTGCTTATCGAGACGAAGCTTCATGCTCCCGTCGCACGAAAGGAATGGGTGGAGCGGCAGGAGCTGATCGGTTACCTGGGCAGCACCAGGGCAAAGCTTATCCTCATCGACGCGCCGGCCGGTTTCGGCAAGACCACGCTCGCGGCGCAGTGGAGATACAGCGCCACCGACGGCCGGCCGTTCGCCTGGGTTTCGCTCGACCGCGCCGATGATGACCCCAGCAGGCTGTGGTGGCACGTGGTGTCCGCCCTGCACCTGGCCTGCCCCGGATTCGACAGCGAGAAGCTCCTGGGCGCGCTGCATGCCCAGGTCCCTGACTTCGACGGAACCGTGCTTCCGATGCTCGTCAACGAACTGGCCGCGCTGGCCGAGCCGGTCGTCCTCGTGCTGGATGACTATCACCTGATCAGGGAACACCGCTGCCACGACCAGATGACCCTGCTGCTTGCTCACCTGCCGCCGTCGGCTCAGGTCGCCATCATCACCCGGGCCGACCCCCCGCTCGAGCTGGCCCGGATGCGCGCAGCCGGCGAGATGGCGGAGATCAGGGCCCGCGAACTGCGCTTCGATCTTCCGCAGGCGGCCGCGCTGATCAGCGACGTCGCCGGGGTCGAGCTCGCCGATCAGGACCTGGAAGATCTGGTCGTCAGGACCGAGGGCTGGCCAGCCGGGTTGTTCCTGGCGGCGTTGTCTGTGCGCGGTCACCCGTCGCCAGGCGCATTCGTCCGCCGGTTCACCGGCAACAACAGGTTCATCGTCGATTTCCTGGTGGACGACGTGCTCAGCAAGCAGCCGGACGAGATACGCCGGTTCCTGACGCGGACCTCCATCCTCCCCCGGTTTTGCGCGCCGCTGTGCGACGCTGTCACCGGCTCGGCCGACGCGGCCGCGATCCTCGAGCTGCTCGAGCGGGAGAACCTGTTCCTGGTGCCGCTCGACGAGAGCCGGGAGTGGTTCCGCTACCACCATCTGTTCGCCCAGGTCCTGCGGGCTCGGCTGGCCAGCACCGAATCCGCCGTCGTGCCGGTCCTGCACGAGCGGGCGAGCGCCTGGCACCGGACCTCGGGATCGCCAGACGAGGCGATCGGTCATGCGCTGGCCGCCGGGGATGCGGACGGCGCCACCGACGTGATCGCGCGGCATTACTACGCGTACATCGACTCCGGCCAGATCGCCACCGTCCGCCTCTGGCTGCGGCTGCTCGGCGACGGCTGGATCGCCACCAGCCCGCTCGCGGCCCACGTCGCGGCGTGGACCGCGGCGCTGTCCGGAGACCCGCGCGCCGCCCGGCGACTGCTGCCGGTCATCGAGGCGGCGGGAGAGGCCGGCCCGCTCCCCGACGGCATGCGGTCGTTCGAGTTCTCGGCCGCGCTCCTGCAGGGGACGTTCGGACTCGACGGGCTCGGACCGATGCGCGAGGCCGCGCAGCGGGCGATCGGGCTGGAAACCGATACCGCATCGCCCTGGTACGCCATGGCGCACACTGCATTCGGGGCGGCGCTGTACTGGAACGGCGAGCTCGAGGCGGCCGCCACGCACGCGGAGGAGGGCTTGCTCGGCAAGGCGTCCATCTCGATGGTGCTCATGCTGAGCTCCGCGATCATGGCCATGCTCGCGGCCGACGCCGGCCGGCTGACACAGGCCGACGAGCTCGCGCGGGCGGTCCACGACATGGTGTCCGACCCCGGCCTGAGTCAGACCACGCAAAGTTCCTTCGGCTACCTGGCCATGGGCGCGGTGCATGCGACGCAGGGAAACCTGGACAGAGCCCGTGGCGAGCTGGAGCACGCGCTGCAGATGCGCCAGAGTTCGATCGGGCTCAGTCCGTGGCCCACCGTCGAGATCATGTTCAGGCTGGCGCCGGTGCTGGCTGACCTGGGCGACCGCGCCGGGGCTGGCACCCTGCTCGGCGAGGCCAGGCAGGTCCTGGTGGCGCTGCCGGACGGCGCCGGGGTGCAGCTCGCCCGGCTGGCGGAGCTGGAACGGCGGCTTGCGTACCGGCCGTTCACGACGCCGGGCGAGCCGATCACCGACCGTGAACGTGACGTGCTGCGGCTGCTTCAGGGCACGCTGTCGCTCCGCGATATCGGCCGCGAACTGTACCTCTCGCCGAACACGATCAAGACCCACACGCGTGCGCTCTACCGGAAGCTGGGTGTCTCCGACCGGCAGGACGCGGTGACCAGGGCGCGCGAACTGGGCATCTTGTGAGCCGCCGGGCCGGAAAATGCCGGAATCACCCAGGTGAACAGCGCGTGCGGGTGAAGTCAACTCACCCCGCGGCAGGGCAGATTCACTGGTAGATGGTTAGAAGTGGGAGCGCAGGGAAGACGACCTCAGCGAACTCCGCCCCGGCTGCCGGAGGATGCCCTGCCATGAGGGTGCCAGACGATACGCCTCGTCGCTACCGGATCGTTTTCCGCGGTGAATGCGGCAACGTGTTCGCTGACGTTTTCAGCGACCTGGTGGTTGAATCCAGCCACGGCTACACCAGCGTGGTGGCCACGGTGCGCGATGCGTCGGAGTTCTACGGCCTGCTGGACAGGTTCCAGGACCTGGCCCTGCAGCCGGTCAGCCTCAATGAGATCGGCGCCGAGACCGTCGGCGTCACCCCTCGAGGAGGCCCAGCTCCCGGGACCGGGTGACCGCCTGGTGGCGAGACGTGGCGCCCAGCTTCCGGTAGATAGACATCGCCTGCGACTTGACGGTGTGCGGCGACAGGAACATCTCGGCGGCGATCTCGGGGAACGACAGGTGGGTGGCGAGCTGCGGCAGGACGCGCAGCTCGGCGGCGGTCAGGGACGACGCTCCCGGAACACCGGGGGCATGCTCCTTCGCCAGCTGGCTCCGCAGGGCCCGGGCCTCGCCGGTCAGGGCCCCGAGGTCGGGCCGCCGACTGAATATCTCGTCGATCTCCCGCATCAGGGTCCTGGCCCCCGCGCCGGCCACCGCGTCCACGTCGCCGGCCGCGATGAAGTACTCCAGCGCTTCCTCGGGCCGGCCGTGGCGCAGGCACCATCGCGCGGCGCGGCGCCGCAGCACCGGCATCAGGCCGGGCTCCAGGCGCTCCAGCTCGGCCAGCAGCATGTCCCGGAACAGGTGATGGTAGCGGTACCACACACGCCGCCGGTCGAGCGGCACCAGCAGCAGGTTCGACCCGGAGAGCTCGGCCAGGGTCGCGGCGGAACCGGGTAGCTCCAGCACGGCCTCGCACAGCGGCCCGCACATCCGGTCCAGCACCGCGGTCCTGATCAGGAACGCCCGGTGCCGCTGCGAGACCCGGGCCAGGAACTCCGCTTCCATATACTGGCTGACCAGCCGGTCGTCGCCGCCGAAGGAGACCGCCGCCGTCCCCGGCGAGCCTCCTTCCCGCAGATACAGCGCCGCCAGGTACAGCCCGGCGGGCCAGCCTTCGGTTCGCTGATGAAGCGCCGTCAGGTCGTCCTCGCCGAGCCGCACGCCGGCTGCGCGCAGCAGCGAGGTCGCCTCCTCGCGGGTCAGCGACAGGTCACCCGGGCCGATCTCGGTGATCCGGCCTTCCGCGCGCAGCCGCGCGATCCGCAGCGGCGGCTCGTTCCGGCCGGCCAGCACCAGCCGCGATCCGCCGGGAACATGGTCGGCCAGCACCGACAGCGCGTCCCGGCATTCGGTCTTGTGCAGCAGGTGCACGTCATCCAGCACCAGCACCAACGGCGCGGTCATCGACCAGAACGCCGACCCCAGCCGTGGCACCACGGAACCGGGCACCGAGCTCACCGGCGAGGCCAGTGCCTCGAATACCCGATCGCCGACCGGCTGCACCCGGTCCAGTGCCTCGGCCACGTAGCTGAGCAGGACCTTCGGGTCGTTGTCGTGCTCGTCGATCGACACCCAGGCGAAGGTCTGGCCGCTGCGTTCGGCCCACTGCGACAGCAGTGTGGTCTTCCCGTAGCCCGAAGGTGCGACCAGGGAGACGATCGGGCCCAGGTCATCTCGCGTCAGCCGGCCGACCAGCGACGACCGGGCGACCGTCCCGGGGCGGGTCAGCGGATGGCGGAGCTTCGACGCGACGGGTTCGAACCCTGGCCCGGCCGCACGACGCGTCCCGGCGGGCCGCTGACGTACGTCGCTGTACACTCCATGCCCCCAACCGCGTCCTGGTACCGATGTGCCGATCCACGCACTTGCGTAGCCATTATCACATAACGAGAAACCGTCAGGAGCAAGTGGTGGTGGACAGGTGCAAGCTGGCCAGTCACCCTTAGGGGTGACCACGGTTGAGGCGTTGCGTCAGAGGTGGCTGAACCCGCCCGACTCCTGCTTGGTCATGGACACGGTGACCGGGTGCTTGGCGAAGTGGGCCACGGTGTCGCGGAAGTCATCCAGCAGCAGGGAGGCCATGTCGCGGCTGACGCCCAGGCGGACCAGGATCCGCTGGACCGGGATGTCGGACACGCTTCCGGTCAGGGTGTAGGCGGGGACCTGCCAGCCGCGGTTCCGCAGCCGGTCGGCCAGGTCGAACAGGGTGTAGCCCGGGTCCTCGCCCTCGCGGATCCGCCAGGTAACGGTCGGGATGCCGGTGTTCGGGTTGGCATCGCACAGCAGCTCGAACGGGCCGGCCTTGACGATCTCGGCGGCCAGGTACTGCCCGATCTCATAGGAGGCGGTGTGGACGCGCCGGTAGCCCTCATGGCCCAGCCGCAGGAAGTTGTAGTAGGAGGCGACGATCTGCCCGGCCGGGCGGGAGAAGTTGATCTGGAACACCGGCATGTCCCCGCCCAGGTAATTCACGTGGAAGATCAGGTCATCCGGCAGCTCGGCCACATCCCGGAACACCACCCAGCCCGCCCCCAGCGGGGCCAGCCCGAACTTATGCCCCGACGCGGAGATCGACTTGACCCGGGGCAGCCGGAAATCGAACGCCACCTCCGGCGCGCAGAACGGGGCCAGGAACCCGCCGCTGGCCCCGTCCACGTGGATGTCGACGTCGAGCCCGGATTCGGCGTGCAGCTTGTCCAGCGCCGCGGCCATCTCCTCCACCGGCTCGTAGGCGCCGGTGTAGGTGACCCCCAGCGTCGGCACCACCATGATCGTGTTCTCGTCCACCCGCTCCAGCATCGACTCGGCGTCCATGCCGTAGCGGCCCGGCGACATCGGCACCTCGCGCATCTCGATGTCCCAGTACCGGGCGAACTTGTGCCAGACCACCTGCACCGGACCGCACACCATGTTCGGGTTATCGGTGGGCTTGCCCGCGGCCCGCCGCTTGGCCCGCCACCGCCACTTGGCCGCCATCCCGGCCAGCATGCACGCCTCCGACGAGCCGATGGCCGAGGTGCCCACGGTGTTGGCCGCCTCCGGCGCGTTCCACAGGTCGGCCATCATGTGCACGCAGCGCCGCTCGATCTCCGCGGTCTGCGGGTACTCATCCCGGTCGATCATGTTCTTGTTGATCGACAGCGCCATCAGCGCCAGCACCTCCGGTTCCTCCCACGTCTGGCAGAACGTAGCCAGGTTCTGCCGCGCGTTGCCATCCAGCATCAGCTCGTCCGACACCAGCTGGAACGCGTCCCTGGGCAGCGTCCCCTCCGGCGGGAACCGGTACTTGTGCACCGGCCGGGTCAGATCCCGGTCAGCAAACACGCAGTCATCGAACTGATCACGGATAGTGTCCCGCTCGTGCAACGCCATGGTCAACATCTCCCCTGGTCAAGGCCGGTTTCGATCTTCTGCGAAAAGTGCCGTCGGCGTCATCACCCGCGGCGGATGATTGCGAAGGACGGCGCGATGGGCTGTGATCACACACAGGAGGAACCCGATGACGGCGTTGGCCAGCGAGGGCGTTCCGGGAACACGCCATCGGCTGCGGCAGCGGCTGCGGTCGGCCGTGCTGGGACCGCGGGGCGGGGGCACGACCCGGCGGCGGGCCTCGGACGCGTTCCGGCTGGCGCTCGCGGTCGTCGTGGTACTGGTGTCCATTCCGGTCATGCGGGCCAATTCGGCGGCCGAGCTCAGCATCGCCAGTGCCGTGCACCCGCCGCCCGCGGCCATCAGCTGGCTGGTCACCTCGGTCTTCTGGCTGGGGTCGGCCGGGGTCATCGTGCTGCTCGTGGTCGTCGGCCTGCTGGTTCCCCGGCTGACCGCGGTCCGCTGGACGGCGGTGGCGGGCGTGCTGACCTGGGTGGTGTGCGCCCTGCTCGGCGTCATCCTCGGATCGGCGGCCGGGCGGCCCCCCGTCGACGCGCTGGCCGGGTTCAGCACCGATTATCCGGTCACCCAGCTCGCGGTCGCGGTCGCGGTCGCGGCGACCGCGCTTCCGTACCTGAGCCGTCCGGTGCACCGGGTGGTTTCGGTGCTCGTCACCCTGGCGGTGCTGGCCGGGGTCTGCGGCGGTCAGGCGCTTCCGGTCAACGCCATCTCGAGCGTCGCGCTGGGGTGGGGCGTCGCCGCTGCTGTGCACCTGGCGGTGGGCTCCCCGCTGGGCCTGCCGTCGGCGGCGGAGATCACCGAGTGGATCACGGACCTGCGGATAAGGGCCCGGGACATCACCCGGGCCCCTCGCCAGGTCTGGGGGGTCGAGCTGTTCACCGGCCGCGATGAGACAGGCCAGCCGATCGAGCTGTCGGTCTACGGGCGCGACGCGTCCGATGCCCGGGTGCTGGCGAAACTGTGGCGGTTCTGCCTGTACCGGGACTCCGGGCCCACCCTCATCCTCGACCGGTTGCAGCAGGTCGAGCACGAGGCCTACCTGACGATGATGGCCGGCCGGGCCGGGGTCCTGGTCCCCGACGTGCTCGCCGCCGGCCGGTTCGGGCCCAGCCGGGACGCGGCGCTGGTGACCAGGATGCCGGACGGCCCCGCGCTGTCGCAGGCCGACGGCGGCGGCCTCGCCGACGCCACCTTGGATGAGATCTTGCTGGCCGTGATGCGGGCGTCCCGCCGCCGCATCACGGCCAGCTGGACGGTCAAGACCCTGCTGTTCCTCATCGCCCTCCCGTTCGCCGCCGGGAACTTCCACGCCCCGTCGGGTTCCGGCGGCGACCAGGCCGCGGTCTGGATCATCCTCGCGGTCATCCTCGTGGCGGGGATCGCCGCCACGCTGATCGCCCTGGTGCCGAGGCTCCGCCGCCTGGTCAGCCGCCAGATCCGCCCGCACCTGCTGAACATCTGGGCCAACGTCAAGGCGATCGCCAGCGAGCCGCGCAAGATCGTCTACGTGCTGGCCGGCTCGACCCTGGCCCAGCTCCTGGTCATCCTGGCCCTCGGCGCGTCGCTGCACGCGGTCGGGGAGCACGCGAGCATCGCGACGCTCATCACCGTCAACACGCTAGCCGCCATCCTCGGCGGCGCCGTCCCGGTGCCCGGTGGCCTCGGCGTCGTCGAGGCCGGCCTGATCGCCGGGCTCACCGCCGCCGGCATACCCCAGGACCAGGCCGTGGCGGCCGTGCTCATCCAGCGGTTCTTCACCTCCTACCTGCCCCCGGTGTGGGGCTGGGCGACGCTGGCCTGGATGCGCCGCCGCGAATACGTGTGACGCGGGAGGGCCAGAAGATGAAGGCGGGCCTCTGCTTCCTGCTGACGGTGACGGTGCTGGTCCTGTTCAGCGTGCTGCGCACGCTCGGGCTGCTCGGCCCGCCCAGGTACGCCTGGCTGCCGGTCAGCATGCTCACCGCGACCCTGGCCCTGATCGCCTGGACCACCGGCGCAACATGGGCTGATCTCGGGCTCGAGCGGCAGTATCTGCGCTCGGGCCTGCTCTACGGAGCGGGCGCCTTCGGGCTCGTCCTGCTGGTCCTGGTGGTGGCCGCCGTGATCCCGGCGACCAACGGCTTCCTGCACGATTCGCGCGCGCAGATCAGCGGCGGCCGGATGCTGTACGAGCTGGCGGTGTCGATCCTGCTCCTGACGGCGATCCCGGAGGAGTTCGCGTTCCGCGGGGTGCTGCTGGGGTCGGCGCTTCGGCTATGGGGCCCGTGGCGCGCGAGCCTGATCACCTCGGTGCTGTTCGGCCTGTGGCATATCGCGCCGACCCTGCACACGATGAAGGACAACCACGCTACCGCGAGCTTGTCCGCCAGCGTCGCCGGGCAGGTCCTGGTCGTGCTGGGCTCGATTGCGGTCACGTTCGTGGCCGGCCTGATCTTCTGCTGGCTCAGGCTCCGGTCCAGGAGCCTGATCGCCCCGGTGATGGCACACGTCGCGACCAATGGCCTGGCGCTGGCTGTGGCGTGGTTCACGGTCCATCATCCGCGACTGCGGTGATCAGTCGTCGCCCGCGATGATCTTCCTCAGGTCGGTCAGTTCCTGGGGCGTGACGCCGGCGGGCTGCATGATGGCGTTGAAGCCGTCGACGTACTCGCTGGTGTACTTGTGGCCGTGCCCGGCCGGTACCCCGGTGGCGAACGGAAGGTCGGCGGTGACCTGCCAGAAGGTCACGAAGGGCATCCAGAACATGCCATCGAGCACGTCCTTGCCAGCAGGCTCGCTGATCCAGTCGGGCTTGCTGAAGATCAGGTGCGGGCTCCACCAGACGATCGGGTCGGACGGGTGCATCATGTACAGCGCCCGGGTGCCCGACCAGGCCTGGCCGTCCGGCGGTATGTCCGTGGTCGCGTCGTCCGCGAACCGGACGATCCGCCCGTCGTGGTAAATGGGCTGGACCTCGGGACTACCGGGGTCGCGGAAACCGCCCGCGCGCTCGAGGTCCCGGACCGCCAGGGAAGCCCGGGCCTCGGCGTCGGAGGCCGACGCCAGCCCGGAGTAGATCCGGATCGGCTCCATGGACGGCTGGCCGGTGGCCTTCTCGATGTCGCTGGTCGACGGGCCCTTGCCGATGAAATTGCGGCCCTGCCAGCCCAGCGTGTCCCACGGGATGACCGAGCCCGGCCCGCCCGACCGCAGGCCGGTGGCGGGCTGGTGGATCCCCTCGGCGGTCTTGGTATCACGGACCGAGTAGGCCTCGTTCATGACGTTGACGAAGCCCTGGAGCAGCAGGATGAGGCAGAACACCAGCGCCGCGATGACCGGCGAGGCCACCACGAGCGCGACGTTGTACTCGGTCACGCCCATCAGGCCGCGGATCAAGTGCTGCCAGTACTGCCCGAGCCCGAAGAAGACCACGGTCAGCACGGCCGCGCTGATGAAGAAGACCAGCCAGGACCGGCGCCGCGGGCGCCGGGGCTCCCGGTCCGCGAAGGCACGCCAGATCCACGCGACGAGCACGCCGAGCCCGTAGCCGATGGCCGCGGTGATGCCCCAGACGATGCCCTGGATCGTGCCGCTGCGGGGCAGCAGCGACGGGGTGAAGGACAGGCACCCGGCGATGAGCCCGCCCCAGCAGCCGGGCAAGGTGACGTAGAGCAGCTTCCGGGGTCTGGCGGGCTCCGGCGGCGGCGGAGCCGTTTCGGCTGCTGCCGCCGGCTCCGTCATGTCAGCTGTCATCGCCGCCTCCGGCGGTTACCCGAGAGTGGCCACGAGGATCGCCTTGATCGTGTGCAGGCGGTTCTCGGCCTGGTCGAACACGATGCTAGCGGAGGAGCCGAAGACTTCGCCGGTCACTTCGAGGCCTGAGGTCATCCCGGTGTGCTCCATGATCTCCCGCCCGACGACGGTGTTCGGGTCGTGGAACGCGGGCAGGCAGTGCATGAACTTCACCGCCGGGTTGTGCGCCTTGCGCATCAGGTCGGCGTTGACCTGATAGGGAGTCAGCACCCGCACCCGTTCGGTCCATACATCCTTGGACTCGCCCATCGAGACCCACACGTCGGTGTGGATGAAGTCGACGCCGGCCACGGCCTGCGCCGGGTCCTCGGTGATCGTGATGCGGGCGCCGGTGCGCCCGGCGATGCCCCGGGCGAGCTCGGCGACGTCCTTGGGCGGGTGCAGCTCTTCCGGCCCGGACAGGCGGACGTCGCTGCCCATCAGCGCGCCCATGACCAGCAGCGAGCGGCCCATGTTGAACCGGCAGTCCCCCACGAAGGCGTAGCCGATCTGGTCATAGGGCTTGCCGCTGGACTCGCCCATGGTGAGGAAGTCAGCCAGCATCTGGGTCGGGTGCCACTCGTCGGTCAGCCCGTTGTACACCGGCACCCCGGCGTGGGCGGCGAGTTCCTCGACGTCGGCCTGGGCGTTGCCGCGGAACTCGATCGCGTCGTACATCCGGCCCAGGACCGCGGCGGTGTCGGCGACCGACTCCTTGTGCCCCAGCTGGGACCCGCTCGGGTCGAGGTAGGTGACGTGCGCGCCCTGATCGTAGGAGGCGACCTCGAACGCCGAACGAGTGCGGGTCGACGTCTTCTCGAAGATGAGCGCGATCTCCTTGCCGGCCAGCTGCCTGGTCTCGGTCCCGGCGTACTTGGCCAGCTTGAGCGCCTCGGCCAGCTTGAGCAGGAACCGCAGCTCGCGCGGCTCGAAGTCGATCTCCTTGAGGAAGCTGCGGTTTTTCAGGTTGTACGACATGCAGGGCTCCAGTGCGCTCAGAAGGCCGGGTCGCGTTCGATCGGGCAGGTCATGCAGTGGCCGCCGCCGCGGCCCTTACCGAGCTCGAACCCGGCGATCGTGATCACCTCGATGCCGGCCTTGCGCAGCGCGGTGTTCGTCCCGGTGTTCCGCTCGTAGGCCACCACCACCCCGGGCTCGAGCGCGACGACGTTGTTGCCGTCGTCCCACTGCTCGCGCTCGGCCTCGAAGGAGTCCCCGCCGGTCTCGATGACGCGCATCTTGGCCACGCCCAGGGCCCGTCCCATCAGCTCGGGCAGCGTCCCTTGCTGTTCCTCGGTCACCAGGTCCTCGGCCGACTCACCCGGCCGGATCGCCCAGGTGCGCGCCCCGTACACCACCTGGGGGAACAGCGTGACCAGGTCCCGGTCGCACATCGTGATGACCGTGTCCAGGTGCATGTAGCTGCGGGACTTGGGCAGGTGCACGGCGAGCACCTGGGTCGCCGACCCGGCCCGGAACAGCGACCGGGCGATCCAGGTCACCGCCTGCGGCGTGGTGCGCTCGCCCATGCCGATCATCACGGTGCCGTTGCCGATCGGCTGGACGTCGCCGCCCTCGACGTGGCAGCGGCCCCAGTTCTCATCCGACCCGCCCAGCCAGATGGGGAACTTCTCGGCGGTGAACATCGGGTGGAACCGGTAGATGGCCTCCACGATCA
>Ga0335081_10014080_pt1 | contig 12940 bp, 5 predicted proteins | sample Lox_Sample_35_FD_206713 | JGI IMG/M metagenome (GOLD analysis project Ga0335081, IMG submission 206713) | Soil microbial communities from Loxahatchee National Wildlife Refuge, Florida, United States - Lox_Sample_3.5 | ecosystem: Environmental > Terrestrial > Soil > Wetlands | place: USA: Florida...
GCGCGCTGCTGGTAAACACGAAGATGCCGTCCGACGTGGCGGCGTTGCCGTCGCCCGAATCCTGCACGAAGAAACCGTTGGTGCGAAGCCCGGTCACGATGCCTTCCACGGTCACCGTCCGGCCGGCGATCGGTGTTGCGTCCCCCGGACCTTGCACCGAGCCGATGGTGACCGGTGAGCACGGCGGCACGGGATTCACCACCAGATCCACTTGCGCGCTGACGGACGCCGTGGAATCGGAAACCATGAACGTGACAGTGGTCGTCCCCGTCGAGATCGGCACGCCGCTGAGCACCCCTGTCGAAGCGTTGACGGACAGATTGTTCGGAAGATTGGCGGCCGACCAGCTTCGCGTGCCGCTTCCGCCCGACGCCGCCAGAGTCGCCGAGTAAATATTGTTCACCGTGGCCGGAGGCAGCGACGTCGTCGTGATGGTCAGCGTCGCCGGTGTGCCCGAACAGGCCGCGGCGGCTGTCGACGAATTGCGCGGGTTGGGTGCGCCCGCGGTGAAATCCACGCCGTTGTTGTCGGTGTCGGTGCAGCCATTGCCGGCGCGCAGGTCCGCCGTGGTGTTCGAAAGCCCCGGAGCAGCCGATGTCTCCGAGCAACTCACACCCGACCCGTACCCGATCAGGTCGACCACGTTGGCGGCCGTGCAGGACGCGATGGCGGACGTGCCGTTCACCAGCGCCACCTTGCCGGTGGTGGCGCTCATGTTGATGCTGCCCGTCGCATCCGGCGTCGGCAGGTTCACCGTGCCGCCCGAGCCGGCCGCTTCCTGAATCAGAAAATAGTGGCCGGGCTGCAGCGTTGCATTCGGCAATGCCGTGAGAAGGCTCGACGAGAAGTTGCCCGTGCTCGAAGCGTATTGAACGCTGTAGCCGTTCAAACTGATCGCCGATCCGCTGATGTTCAGGATCTCGATAAAATCATTCTTCAGTGTCGCGCCGGAATTTCCGCCGCCCCCATACACCTGGCTGATGACCAGGCTGTTGGAGGCCCCAAACGCGTTGACGCCGAATACACTCAAGAGGGCTACGCAGCTAAAAAGCGGGAATTTGAGAAATCGCATGGATGGTTCCTTCGTTACAATCTCCTGATGGTAACGGATGGGTATTTCGCTCGCGTTACAGGCGAACAAGAATTTAGCTCACCATATCACCCGGTTCGCCCGTCGACGGCAGGGCGATAATATCGAGTACTCTATCCTATTTGCACTCTTCGGACAAGGTGGTGAAAATGAACAATCTGAATGGGCAGGTGATCCTGATTACCGGCGCCAAAGGCGGACTCGGAACGCCGCTGACGCAGGCCTTTCTCGACTCCGGCGCGTCCGTTGCCGGTTCCTCCCGGTCGATCTCGGCGACAGAGTTTGCTCATGCAAATTTTCTAGGGATCTCCGCCGATCTGTCGGATCGCGACGCCGCCGCGCCGCTGATATCGCAGGTGCTCGAAAGGTACGGAAAAATCGACGCGCTGGTACATCTTGTCGGCGGATTCGCCGGCGGTCAGCCGATTCACGAAACATCCGACGAGACCTGGGACGCCATGATGAATCTGAATGTCCGCGCTGCGTTCCACATCCTCCGCGCCGTGATTCCACATATGCGACAGGCCGGCCGTGGCCGTATCGTGGCGGTCGGCAGCCGCGCCGGCGTCGAGCCTGCCGCGGCCATCGCGGCATATAGCGCGTCAAAAGCGGCTTTGATTTCCCTGGTGCGGACAGCCGCCCTGGAAAACCGGAATGCAGGGATTACAGCCAATGTGATTCTCCCGGGGACCATCGATACCCCGGCGAATCGAGCGTCGGACCCACATGGCAGTTCTTCCCAGTGGGTCTCTCCGCAACGTATCGCCGACCTCGCTGTCTTTCTGGTCTCCGGTGCCGGCGGCCAAATCACTGGCGCCGCAATTCCGATTTACGCATTCCAATAGGCTCGCGCCAATCGGTCTCTGCCCCTCCAGGATCGGGATGAGTGAACCTACCTCTGAAGTCGATCCGAGCAGTCTATACCGCGGTCTGACAAACTATTTCGTGTCTGCTGCTTTCTTGAGCGCCGCCGCCCGCGCTTTCGCGGCGTTCTTTCTCATGGCTTCTAACTGCGCCTTGGAGAGAACCCGCTTCTTCTTAACCACCGGCTTCGTCCCGCCTTTCTTTTCGTGGAAAGCCTGCCAGCGGCGCTTCAGCGCCGCACGAATATTCGCGCGGCCTTGCGCGGACATGGTGCGCGCCTTTGCCTTTGCCTTTGATCCGGTGATGGCAGCCGGAACGCCGCGTAACTGAGCCTTAAGGTCGGCTAAGAGCCCATCGATTCTCTCTCTCTCGACTTCCAGCCCGCGGATTGCGAACTGTAGAAGGTCCTGTTGGTTCATCATGCCCTATATAGTAGCAGCATAACGATAAGACAGAGCCTGGGGGTAGTCTGACGGCATAACTACAGTGGCTAAGATGGCTGACGGTGCGGGCCCGGCGCTATCGTCCGCCGGGAGCATCGTTCCCCAAGCGCGGGCATGTGTCGTGCGTATGGAATCGCTTCCCGCAACTTCGAATTCGTGAAAAGATGGAGATTGTCCCGCGCGATCACAATGCCTGGATCGACTACCTCGCGGTGGATGCGCCGGCAGCTGTTTATGAATCGGATTCTTCTTGCCATGTTCTTGACCGTGGCGGCCGCTTCTGCCCAAGGCCAACCGGGCGGGCGAGGTGGTCCGCCGGGAGCGCCGCCTCCGCTGGGCTCGATTCCAAAGCCGGCCATCGCTAATGGTAAACCGGTGCGCGCATGTGACAGCCTGACGACGGTCGCGCTGCCGAACACCACCATCCAGTCGGCCGCGATCGACGCCGACAACCCCGCCGTCTGCCGCGTGACCGCGATTACTACCCATCCGCCGGCCAACGACACGGTGACGATCTGGATCGCCATACCCACGTCGAATTGGAATGGCCGTTTCCTCGGCACTGGTGGCGGCGGATTCTCCGGCGGCAGCGCGGCCGGCGTCAATCAGCCGGTGGCCCTCGGTTACGCTTCCGGCGCCACCGACACCGGCCACGCCGGCGGCAGCGGCAGCTTTGCCATGGACGCGAACGGCCACTTGGATTGGCAGTCTGTCCGTGACAACGCGCACGTCGGAATCCACGAGATGACGGTTGTCGGCAAGGCGCTCACCGAGGCCATGTACGGAGTGGCGCCCCGTTATTCCTATTTCGACGGCTGCTCGACCGGTGGCAGGCAGGCCTTGATGGAAGCTCAGCGCTATCCCGAAGACTATAACGGCGTCGTGGCCGGTGCGCCTGCCATCAACTGGCCGAAGCTGATGATGCAATCCATCTGGGGTTCGGTGCAAATGAACCTGGCGGACCATCCGTTGCCGGCGTGTAAGCTGGCGGCCGCCACAGCCGCGGCGGTCGCCGCTTGCGACGCCATCGATGGCGTCACCGACGGAGTCATCGAAGACCCGCATCGTTGCTCGTATGATCCGAAGTCGCTCATCGGCGCTTCGGCCGCCGGCTGCGGCACGTTTACCGAGGCCGATGCGAACATCATCCGGAAACTGTGGGACGGCCCCCGCAAAGAAGATGGAAGCTCCCTGTGGTATGGCCAGTCGCGCGGCGCCGATCTGAACGCGTTGGCGGCCAGCCGGGGAAATCCGCTCAAGCCCCAGGGATTTATCTTCGCCCAGGACTGGTTGAAGTACTTTCTCACACAGAATGCACAGTTCGACTGGACGACCCTCACCGCCGCCGGATACCAGCATTTCTGGGATCAATCGCTCGAGGAATTCGGGATCGTAATCGGCACGGACAACCCGGACCTGAGCGCTTTCCGTGACCACGGCGGAAAGGCGATCATCTGGCATGGTTGGGCGGATCCACTGATCACCGCGGATGGGACGATCGACTATTACACGCGTCTTCAGAAGAGCATGGGCGGGCCGGAGCGCGCCGCGCAGTTCGCGCGGTTGTTCCTGGCTCCGGGTGTCGGCCACTGCGGCGGCGGAGCCGGACCGGCGCCATACGGTCAGTTGGACGCGCTGCTCTCCTGGGTGGAGGACGGCAAGGCTCCGAACACCCTAACCGCGGCGAGGTTCGATCAGGCCGGCTCGATTGTCCGATCCCGTGCGTTGTGCCAGTTCCCGCTGGTCGCAAAGTATAAGGGGACGGGAAGCACCAGCGACGCCGCAAATTATGTATGCGGCGCCGGATTCTGACCAGTTAGTAACAACCGTTACCAGGGTCGGGATACGCGAGTTGGCGTTTCACGATTCTGCGATGCGCCCGGTGCGCCGCTCACCGTCGCGGTGAGCGCGCTATCGGAGGTCGTGACTGAAGGGCATTTCACGGCCTTGGAGTCGTATTCCTGATTCACAATCACCCGCGGACCGCGGCTAACCGTTAATTCGCACTAGCCGCGGGTTGTCCCGGAGAGCCTTACTAACAGGATTTCATTGAGGTTGAAACGGTGGACACCGTATCAAACCTTGTTTTGCCTTGTATTGCGTAGTAAATTGTCCGCGCCAAAGCTGGATCTGTGTTCTCAAAGTCCATGATGATTCGCGAAGTGAGGCCCGCGAAGTAGCAGGGAGAGGCCGAAAAGACCGGAAGACCGGCGCGATTGGGGTACGCCGGCACATATTCGCGCGGAACAGAGAGGTGAAAAGTGGGTACTTCTGTCCTAAGATCGCAGAGCAACGGACAGCGCACCGCGTTGGTGCTGCTTGCCACGACGCTGATGTTCGGGCTAGCCATTCCCCGGGCGGACGCACAACTAACCATGGGCACCGTTTCGGGGACTGTCCGGGACCCGCAAGGTGCCGCGGTCGCGGGAGCTGGCATCAGCCTTACCAGCGAAACTCGCGGTACACGGCTCACCATGGTCACTTCCGGGACCAGCGGCGAGTTTGTCTTCGCCAACGTCCCTCCCGACACCTACACCATGGAGGTTACCCAGAAGGGCTTCAAGACCTTCCGGCGAGCCGGCATCGAAGTCAGCCCGGGCGACCGCGTGGGCCTTGGATCCTTAACCATCGAGGTCGGTTCCACCAGTGAAGCCGTAACTGTGACTGCCGAAGCCACCCAGTTGCAGACGCAAAGCGCGGAACGGTCGACTACCATCACGCCCAAAGAAGTGACCAACCTCCCGCTCGCCAGCCGGATTTTCACCAATCTGACTGCGGTGGTTCCCGGGGTTAGCGGCACCAACCGCATGGGAGACGAAACCTCCTACTCGGGGGGCAACACCAACATCATGATGGACGGCGTATCCACCATGGACACCGGCAACAACGCCACCATCATTTCGGTCAACACGGAGTCGATCGAAGAGATCAAAGTTCTGGCGTCGAGCTACCAGGCCGAGTACGGCCGGTCCAGCGGACTGCAGATCACCGCCGTCACCAAGAGCGGCACGAACCAGTTTCATGGAACCGGTTTTATGATCATGCGCCAGTCCGGGTGGAATGCCAGGAACAAGACCGACATTCTGAATACTGTCCCCAAGGCGTACCTCAGACAAAAAGATCTCGGTTTCACGGTCGGTGGACCCATCGGCAAGCCGGGACACCAGAACAAGTTGTTCTTCTTTTACAGCCATGAGTTCGATCCCCGCTCCGGCACCGCGACCGGCGGATCCGTTGTGGACTACCGCTTTCCGACTGCGCTCGAGCGGCAGGGCGATTTTTCGCAAACGCTCGATAATCTCGGCAATCCGTTTCCCTATATCAAGGACCCCCTTTCCAGCAGCCCTTGCTCGGCTACCAACACGTCCGGATGCTTTCAGAGCGGCGGCGTCATTGGGCGCATCCCCAGCGATCGCCTGTACTCACTGGGGTTAAAAATTCTCAGCCTGTATCCCATGCCCAACCTGCCCACCACCCCGGGTGTTCCCTACAACTACCAGGCGACGCTGCCCGTCCAAAGCATCATGTCGCAGGCGCCGATCATGAAGTTCGACTACGTGCCCACCACCAGGCTCCGCGCGTCGTTCAAGCTGAATCTGTGGGAACAGCCTGCCACTCTGCAAACCGGCACCCTCCCCGGCTTTAACGATACTCAAGTGTATAAAAGGTGGTTCTACACCTGGGCCAGCACCATCACCTACAGCCTCAATCCGACGACGTACGTGGAGGGCACCTTTGGCCGTTCGCGGAATGACCTGGCCGGCTGCTTTGGACCGTCATTTACCGCCGCGCCAGGCTTCTGTACCAGCGCCATTCCCATGGACACCGTGGCCAGCCTGCAGGGTGCCGGCCTCACCGGGCTGCCGCAGCTCTTCCCCAATTCCGGCGTGCTGAACAAAAGCTACTATGCCTACGGGGCCATGCAGACGCTGAAGTCCCCCATCTGGAATGGCACGCAGATGAGCCTGGTGCCGAACTTCTCCTGGGGCGGCCGCGTAGCCAACGCACCCCCGAACGTCCCGTTCCCCGGTTGGCTGAATACCAACCAGGACTATGACATCAACATCAGCGTCACGAAAGTGAGAGACCGCCACACGTTCAAGGCAGGCTTTTACATGAACCACAGCTTCAAGGCGCAGCAATCCCTCGCCGGAACCTGGCAGGGCGCCATCAGCTTTGCCAACGATGCCAACAACCTGCTGGACACCGGCTTCGGCTTCGCCAACGCCGCCGTGGGCGTCTTCGACTCCTATAACCAGTTGTCCAAGTATGTCGAGGGCAATTACGTCTACAGCAATATCGAAGGTTTCATCCAGGACAACTGGAAAATCACTCCCCGCCTCACGCTCGACTATGGCGTGCGCCTGGTTCATCAACAGCCGCAATACGACGAACTGGGCCAGGGCGTGAACTGGCTGCCCAACCAATGGAGCCTGGCGAATGCGCCGGTCTACTATTCGGCGGGCTGCGCCGCGCAACCCTGCAGTGGCTCCAATCGGCAGGCGCTCAACCCGGTCACCGGCCAGTTGCTGGGGCCGAATACCGCGGTCGCCATCGGCACGCTGGTGCCGGGGTCGGGTAATTTCACCAACGGCCTGGTTCCCTCGGGAACCAGCCCCGTACCCAAAACCACCTACAATTGGCCGGCGCTCAGCCCCGCGCCGCGCTTCGGAATCGCCTATGACGTCACCGGCAGGCAGAAGCTGATCCTGCGCGGCGGCGGCGGCCTCTATTTCGATCGCCCCTCCGGCAACACCATTTACAGCCAGATCGCCAACCCGCCCAACGAGCTCGCCGAAACCTTGTATTATTCCTCGTTCCAGACGATGGGTGGTCTCACCACCCAAGGCGCTCCCAATCTCAATGTTTATCAGCTCAACAGCAGCCTCCCGAGCACCTGGACCTGGAACGCCGGCGCGCAGTATATGCTGCCGTACCAGACGTTGCTCGATGTCTCCTATGTCGGCGAGCACGGCTACAACATCGTCGAACAGATCAACATCAATACGGTTGATATCGGCTCCGCTTTTCTGGCCCAGAATCAGGACCCGACCGTCTCCAGTACGCTCCCGGGCGGCGCCGCGGTCACCCAAAACATGATGCGCTCGATCCGCGGCTACGGCAGCATCAACATGATGATCCCGCGCGGATTCATCACCTCGCACTCTCTGCAGGCGGGCGTGAATCACCGTTTTGCCCACGGCCTGGAGTTCGCCATCAACGACACCGTCATGCTCAAGCAGGCCGCCGATTCGCCGGCTCGCATCCAGCACAACGCCGATGGTAGTTGGACCTATCGTCCGGACCAGGCTTACGCCAACGAGTTGCTTGGCGACTACGTCCCAACCCGGCACACCTTCAAGGGCGACCTCGTGTATGCCATCCCCGCCCTGAAGAACATTGGCTCCGGCGCCTCCCAGCAGATCGTCAAAGGGGTCACCCGGGATTGGCAACTCTCCGGCATCTGGAGCGCTCACTCCCCCAGTACCTACACGGTCGGCTATTCCTTCCAGAACGGCGCCGGCAGTCAGAACATCACCGGCTCGCCGGATTTCGGCGGACGGATCCGCATTGTCGGCAATCCCGGCTCGGGTTGCAGCGGGAACATCTACCAGGAGTTCAACACGGCCGCTTTTGCCCCCCCGCTCACCGGCAGCGTGGGGCTCGATTCCGGCAACAACTACATGCGCGGCTGCTGGTTCCAACAATTCGATCTCGCTTTGCAGCGTGAGTTCCGCTTCGGCGAGACACGGCGGCTCTCATTCCGGCTCGATGCCTTTAACGCCTTCAACCAGTCCCACGTCACGGGCATCAGCACGGGTATGCAAGTGCCCAGCTTGACCAATTCGGCGATCCAGAATCTCCCGTTCGATGCCAATGGCAACCTGATTCTCAGCCGTGCGCAGCCGAGGACCGCGGGTTTCGGCGAGGCCAACGGCTATCAGTCGGCGCGGACTTTGCAGGCATGGCTTCGCTTCACGTTTTGACGGCGGTGTAACCGAGGGTATTTACCTGGGCCGTTCTCTGACGGTCGCGGTGCTGATCAAGCCGCGGCCGCCAGGAGCGGCCAGTATGCAGGAAACTTCCGCGATGGTTCGGTCGAAAACTGAGCATTGTGTAATTTTGTGCAAGCGATTACAATGCTGCGCACATGGGCGAGCCGCGGCTCTGCCATGGAGAGACTAATGTCCAAAAACGTAGCTCTACTGATCTTGACGGTTTCATTGAGCCCGGTTGTGGGCCAGCAAGCGCCCTCCGGAGAACGCCCGGCCTATCTGAATCCCGCGCTGCCGATTGACCAGCGCGTGGATGACCTCGTGTCGCGAATGACTCCCGAGGAGAAGGCTACCCAGTTCAGCAGCACATCTGCCGCCGTGCCGCGTCTTCAGATTCCCGCCTACAACTGGTGGAGCGAAGCCCTCCACGGCGTGGCGAATCAGGGAACCGCCACGGTGTTTCCGCAAGCCATCGGCCTCGGCGCCACCTTCGATGAGCCGCTCATCTATCAGATGGCGACTACCATCAGCACCGAAGCCCGCGCCAAGTATCACGAGTATCTGCGCCGCGAAACCTCCGCGCCCGCCAACGGCGCCAACCTTCCCGGCAGCGGCATGGGAGTTCGCCCGGGACCGGCCGGCCTCGATTTCTGGTCGCCCAACATCAACATCTTCCGCGATCCGCGCTGGGGCAGGGGACAGGAAACCTACGGCGAGGACCCGTTCCTCACCGGCAAAATGGGCACCGCTTTTGTCCGCGGCATGCAAGGTGACGATCCCAAGTACTTCAAGACGATCTCCACACCCAAGCACTACGCCGTCCATAGCGGCCCCGAACCTTCACGCCACACCATTGACGTGAAGGTGTCGCTTCACGACGAGGAAGACACCTACCTGCCGGCCTTCCGGCAAGCCGTGGTCGAAGGCAAAGCCGATTCCGTCATGTGCGCCTATAACAGCATCAATGGCGAACCCGCCTGCGCGAATACATTTCTTCTCCAGGACACCCTTCGCGGCGCCTGGAATTTTAAGGGCTATGTGGTTTCCGATTGCGGCGCCATTGGCGACATCAACCGTAACCACAAGTTCCTGCCGAGTCTTCCGGAATCGGCGGCGCTGTCGCTCAAGCGCGGCACCGATCTCGATTGCGGCGCGGATACGGAGGCCTACAAGACGGCCCTCACCACCGGTTTGATCAGCGCCAGGGAAGCCGATATCAACCTCAAGCGGCTGTTGCGGGCCCGCTTCCAACTCGGCATGTTCGACCCGCCCGAAATGGTCAAATTCGCGCAGATCCCGTTTTCCGAAAACGATAGCGCCGCCCACCGCGAGCTGGCTCGCAAGATCTCCCGCGAGAGCATGGTGCTGCTGAAGAACGACGGCGCCCTGCCGCTGAAGGCGACGGTGAAAAAAATTGCCATCGTGGGACCGCTGGCCGATTCCATCCCGGCGCTCGAAGGCAACTACAACGGCACCTCGTCGCATTACGTGACGCCCGTGGACGGTATTCGCGCGCAGTTCCCATCGGCCGAAGTGACCTTCACGCCCGCCATGAAGTTCCTGCGCAACCCCATCACCATTCCCGCGTCGGCATATCACATGGAGGATGGCAAGCCCGGACTTACGGCAGTGTTCTTCGCCAATAAAGACCTTTCCGGCTCGCCTGCGGCGACGCAGACGGAACCGCAGCTCGGGGCCGCCGGGCGGGGCGGCTTCCCCGGAGGCGGCGCCCGCCTGCCGGAGGCCATCGGCCAAGGCGATTTCTCGGCTCGATACACCGGATTTCTGAAAGCCGATGAGTCCAACAATTACACCTTCTCGATCAGCGGCGCAGGCGGCGTCCGCGTGTGGCTGGACGGCAAACTGCTGATTGACGATTGGACGGAGCGCGCCGCCGCCGGCCGCGGCTTCACCCAGGATCCGGCCGTGGCGGCTGCCCGAAGCGCGGAAATGAAGCTCGAAAAGGGCAAGGATTACGCGCTCAAGGTGGAGTTCTTCCATGTCGCGGCCGCGCCGCCCGCCAATGCTGGACGTGGCGCGGGCGGGGGGCGCGGGCGAGGCTTGTTCGGCCCGTCGGGGCCGACGCTTTCCTGGCGTCCCGGCGTGACGGATGTCGACAGCGCTGTGGCGGCGGCGAAGCAGGCCGACGTGGTCGTGGCTGTCGTCGGGATCACCAAGGAACTGGAGGGCGAGGAGATGAACGGACGCGCCCTTCCGGAAGGATTCGTCGGCGGCGACCGTAACTCACTCGATCTCCCCAAGGACGAGCAGGCGCTGCTCGAAGCCGTAAAGACCACCGGCAAGCCGCTGGTCGTCGTGCTCATGAACGGCAGCGCTCTGGGTGTCAACTGGGCCAATCAGAACGCCAACGCCATCCTGGAATCGTGGTATCCGGGCGAGGAAGGCGGCACGGCCATCGCCGAGACCCTGTCCGGCAAAAACAATCCCGCCGGCCGCCTGCCGGTGACGTTCTACAAGAGCCTCAGCGACCTGCCGGCTTTCGACGACTACTCCATGAAGGGCCGCACCTACCGCTATTTCGAAGGACAGCCCTTGTATCCTTTCGGCTACGGCCTCAGCTACGCGAAGTTTGCGTACAGCAACGCCAGGCTCTCGGCTCCCACTTTGAAGGCCGGAAGCAATCTGCAGGTGGACGTAGACGTGAAAAACACCAGCGGCGTCGCGGGCGACGAAGTGGTGCAGGTCTACATGGTATTTCCCACGCTGCCCGGCGCGCCCTTGCGAGCCTTGCGCGGTTTCCAGCGGGTGAGCATCCGGCCGGGTCAGTCGCAGCACGTTCGCCTGACGCTCAATCCGCGCGACCTGAGCATGGTGAATGACCAAGGAACAAGGCTGGTGGCCGCCGGCTCCTACAAACTGTTTATTGGCGGCGGCCAGCCTGGAACCGGCGCCGCCGGCTCCGAAGTGTCGCTGACCATTCAGGGCGAGCAGAAGCTGCCCCGATAAGACTACCCTGGGAGAACCGTCATGAGCCTGGCTCACACAACCTTCTGGAGTGCCGGATTGGCGGCGCTCGCCTGTTCGCTCTACGCCGCCGATACGGCTACAGCCCTTCTTCCGGCGGACTCCGCGCCACTCTTTAAACTGAATACCAACGCCGCCGAGTACGCCAAAATGTCCTCGGCGGCGGTCACCGGCCGGCCGTTTTCGACCGCCTTGCGCATCGAGGTGACGAAGAAGCCGCAGCGCCCTCAGGACGTCCTCATCACCGCCCCCGTGGATGCCGCCATGGCCAGCGGTGACGTCCTGCTGGTGTCGTTCTGGATGCGGTCGGCGGCCGGCGAAGCCACCCTGGATGCCGGTTTCCGCGCCGTTCCGGGAGCCGCGCCGGCGCCGGGGGCAGGGGCGCCCGGAGCGCCGCCGGCTGGAGCGCCGCCCGGACAGCCGGGAGCGCCAGGCAGAGCCGGCGGACGCGCCGGAGGCCGGGGATTCTTCGGCCAGCCTGCCTTGAACGCGCCTGCCTCCGCCGGCGCCGAATGGAAGAAGGTGACGTTTCCTTTCGCCCTGACGCGAGCTTACGAAAAGGGGCAGGCGGAGCTAACCTTCACCCTGGGATTGCGTGAGCAGACGGTCGAGCTCGGCGGAATCGAACTGCTGAACTACGGTACCACTAAAAAAGTCGCTGAGCTGCCCTTCACCAAACTCGGATACGCCGGCAGCGAACCCGGCGCCGCCTGGCGCAAAGCCGCCGAAGAGCGCATCGAGAAAATCCGCAAAGGCGACCTGACGGTGCTCGTGAAGGACAAAGCGGGCAAGCCGGTGCGCGGCGCGGATGTCGCCGTCCGCATGCGCAAGCACGCCTTCCTGTTCGGCACCGCGGTCAGCGGCGGCTCCTTTTCCAACGGCCGCATGACCCCGGAGAACCTCGCGAAATACAAGCAGGAAATCGTGGAGCTGTTCAATTTCGCCGTCATGGAGAACGAAACCAAGTGGCCGCAGTGGGCCAATGTCGCGTCGCGTCCCGCTACCCTGGCGGTGCTCGATTGGTTGCGCGACAGCGGCTTGAAAGTGCGCGGCCACAACCTGGTCTGGCCCTCCTGGAACAATACCAACGTGAAAGCCGCTCAGGACGCGCGGAATGACCCCGCCGCTCTCGCGAAAGTGATCCTCGACCACATCACCGAGACCACCACCGATCTGCGTGGACGCTTCGTCGATTGGGATGTCATCAACGAGACCTTCACCAACCACGACTTCATGGACATCCTGGGCCGCCACGCCATGGTCGATTGGTTTAAAGCCGCCCGCGCCGGCGATCCGAATGCCAAACTCTTCATCAACGACTTCAACGTTCTCGAGGGCGAGGACAAAGCGCATCAGGAGGACTACGCCGCTACCATCCAGTACCTCATCGACCAGGGCGCGCCGTTTGATGGAATCGGGCTGCAGAGTCACTTCGCGGCGCGCGTCACGCCCATGGATGAGGTGATGACGAGGCTCGACCGGTTCGCCGCCTTCGGCAAAGAGCTGGAAATCACCGAATTCGACATCAATACTTCGGATGAAGGCACGCAGGCCGATTACAC
>Ga0335081_10014081_pt1 | contig 12939 bp, 13 predicted proteins | sample Lox_Sample_35_FD_206713 | JGI IMG/M metagenome (GOLD analysis project Ga0335081, IMG submission 206713) | Soil microbial communities from Loxahatchee National Wildlife Refuge, Florida, United States - Lox_Sample_3.5 | ecosystem: Environmental > Terrestrial > Soil > Wetlands | place: USA...
AGCGCGGTGGTCAATGCGCTTCCCGGCCGCCAAGCGGCGGCCCGCCCGTCGCTCGGCAATCTGACCCCGCGCGAGATGGATTGCATCGAACATCTGCTGCATGGCTCGCCCAACGCCGAAATTGCGGCCCAGCTCGCCATCTCGACGACCACCGTAAAGCTGCATCTCAACAGCGCGTTCAAAAAAATGGGCGCGCGCAACCGCTCCGACGCCGTACGGATCGCCATGCTGCAAGGCATGATCGGTATTTGAGGATGAAGGGAAAGCGGCAAATGCACTCTGTCTTGGTGATCGATGACGATCCCGCGGTCTGCCGGATCGTCCAGCGCCTGCTGGAACGCCACGGCTTTGCCGTGTCGACCGCATCCGACGGACAATCGGGCCTTAGCCGGTTCGCCGAACTCAACCCCGATCTCGCGATCGTCGATATCCTGATGCCTGGCAAGGAGGGCATCGCGACGATTCTCGAAATGCGCGAGGCTCAGCCCGAGGCGCGCATCCTGGCGATGACCGGCGGCGGGAGTTTCTCCGCGAGCGAGATTTTGCGGGTGGCCGAGTTGGTTGGAGCCGACAACAGCCTGAGGAAGCCGTTCGCGCCAGCCGAGCTCATCGCGACGGTCGAGCGGTGCCTAGCGGCATAGCAAACGGCGCTTGCCGGCGCGGCGCGGCACCCCATACCAAAGGTCTAATCGCCACCCTTTTGGCCAGGGGTTGCCCGGCTGCGCGCTTCATCCAGTTTGACTAGGGTCGGGTCCGCTCACAAGCAGGACCCCCGCCATGATCGACGGCCACCGATTTGCCAGGCCGCCCGGCGCCGCGCGACAGCGATCGGTACTGATCATCGACGGTGACGCCGAGACTTTGCTCGCGGCGCGTCGGGTCCTGGAATGCGCCGGGTTTACGGTGTCGACTGCGATAAGCGACGGCTATCTGCCGCGCGGGGATTTCGCGCTCGTCGTCGCCAACCTCGCTGAGGTGAGCCTGGCCAACCTGCAGCGGCGATATCCTCTGGTGCGGGTTCTCAACGTGTCGAGCCATGAGGTCGCCGATCTCACGAAGCCGTTCACGCCAAGCCAGCTGCTGTCCGCGGTGCGACTGTGCCTGGCGCGGCGCTAGGCCCTAGCGGAGCGCCGCCACCACGGAATCGCGACGACGCTGACCGCGACGGCGATGCCGATGATGCGAAAAACCGCGCGAAACGCGTCGAGAAACGCCGCCGCGGTGTCGCCAGCCTGCACCGCGTGGAAAAGGATGGTCAACGACGCCGCGCCCGTCACGGTGCCGATCGTGCGCGTCAAGATCGCCAGACTGCCGGCGACGCCGCGGTCGGCGACCGGCGATGAACGCATGACGATGTCCATGTACGCGGTCTGAAACAGACCGATACCGAGCCCTTGCACGGACAGGGTGGCAACCATCGTTGCCGGCGAAACCTCGGCAGACCAAAGGCCGATCAGAAACAGCCCGCCGCCGACGGTCAGAAGGCCGACCGCCGCGATCCGCTCGGCCGCGACGCGCGCGATCAACCGGCCGGCGAGCGGCGCGGCGAGCGCCATCGTCGCCGATCCGGTCGCCAGCACGGCGCCTGCGAGCGGCAGCGACATGCCGCCGAAGCGGGCGAAGAAGTAAGGCACGAAGAGCAGCACCGAGAACGTCGCGAGATACATCAGGGCGGTCACCAGATTGACCGCAGCGAAGCCGATGTCGTGGAACATCTCGATGCGCACGACGGGACGCGGAGCCCGCCCCTCCCACCAGACGAAGAGCGAGAGGCTGGCGATCGCCGCCGCCAGCAGCGCCACGGGCTGAAGGCCGCCGACGCGCGAGGCGGCGTTGATGGCGAAGAGGAGCGCTGCGAGCCCTAGCGCCAACAACAGCGCGCCGAGGACATCGAAGCGCTCGCCGGCGCTGGCCTTCGCCGGCGGCAGGCCGCGCAGCAAGAGCAGGCTCGTCAGCGCGATCGGCGCGCGAAACCAGAACACCGCCGGCCAGCCCCAGCGCGCCACCACCGCGCCGCCGATCAATGGTCCCAGCGCCGAAGCAAGCGCGAAGATCAGCGTGAATATGCCGACCGCATGCGCGCGCCGCTCTTCCGGGTAGAGCCCAGTCACCAGAGCCGGGGCGCAGCTGATCACCAGACCGGCGCCGATCCCCTGCAGGAAACGGCAGAACAAGAGCCATCCGAAACTCGGCGCGGCGGCGCAAAGCAGATAGGCGACAACGCTCCAGGCGAGCCCGGCGCGAAACACCCGCGCATGGCCCGCCATGTCGCCGATACGCCCGAAGGCCAACATCAGCGCCGCGTAGGTCAGCACATAGCAGATGACGACCCATTGGATCATCGAGATCGGCAAGCCAAAGCTGCCGGTGATGTCCGGGAAGGCGATGTTGACCGCGGTGTCGAGCGGCACCACAGACATGCCGAGTCCGAGCATCACCAGCCGGAAGCCGGGGCCCGCCGTCAGGGATTGCCGCTCGGCGATATCGTGCGCAGCAGGCGGCAAATTGGAGCTCTCGCTGGTGGGAATGCCGCGGCGGCCGCGACAGCCCACCATACCGCGCCAGCCGACATCGCGGTAAGTTGATTGCCGCATTTTCCGGCAGAGCCGATTTCCCCGGACGCGGGAGCAAGCGAGTGGAGGCGCGATGATCTCGAACAGCAGCGGCTTCGCGCTCGCGCTCCATGGCGGGGCGGGCACGCTCCGGCGCGGCGAGATGGATGCCGAGCGCGAGGCGCACTATCGCTTCGGGCTGCGTCAGGCGCTGGTCGCCGGTCGCGATGTCCTCATCGCAGGCGGCGCCGCGCTCGATGCGGTGACCACAGCGGTCTGCGCGCTCGAAAACGATCCGCTGTTCAACGCCGGGCGCGGCGCGGTCTTTACCCGGGCCGGAACCCAGGAGATGGATGCCGCGGTGATGGATGGAAGCGAGCGCCGCGCCGGCGCCGTCGCCGGCATCTTCGGGCCCAAAAACCCGGTGCTGGCCGCCCGCGCGGTGATGGAGCGCTCGCCGCACGTGTTGCTGATCGGCGACGGCGCGGTCGAATTTTGCCGCGAAGTGGGGCTCCCCTTCGCCGATCGCGACTATTTTTTCACCGAGGCACGCTGGCGGGCGCTTCAAGGAACGCTGGCTGATGGGGAAAGCGATGAAGACGAAGCGCGGCGGCATGGCACCGTGGGCGCCGTCGCGCGCGATCGCGCGGGCAATCTCGCGGCGGCAACCTCGACCGGCGGGATGACCGGCAAGCTCCCGGGACGCGTCGGCGACAGTCCTATCATTGGCGCCGGGACCTATGCCGACAATGCGACCTGCGCGGTGTCGGCGACGGGACATGGCGAGTTCTTCATCCGCTGCGCCGCCGCGCACGAAGTCGCCGCGCGCATCGCCCACGCGGACCAGTCGTTAACCGCGGCAGCAGAGGCCGTGATCGCCAAGCTGGGCCGAATGGGGGGATCGGGCGGGCTCGTCGCGGTCGGCAGCGATGGCAGCTTCGCGCTGCCATTTAATTGCACCGGTATGTATCGCGGCTATGTGCAAGGTGACGGAATCGTGTACACCGCGATCTACGACGAACCGTACAAAGCGTCATGAGCAGAAGACGTCATCTCCGGGGAGCAAGCGCCGCGATCGCCTTCGCGCTTTGCGCCACAGCCGCCGCCGCGCAGTCGATTCCCGCCAACCCGGTAGTCTCCGATGGCGCGGTCAAGATCGGCCTGATCCTCGACATGAGCGGCCCCTATTCCGAGCTGACCGGCAAGGGCAGCGCCACCGCGGCCGAGATGGCGGTCGAGGATTTCGGCGGCAAGGTACTCGGCGCGCCGATCCAGGTCATCGTCGCCGACCATCATGATAGCGCCGACCAGGCCGCCGCGATCGCCAGGGATTGGTACGGCAATCAACACGTTGACGCGATCATGGACGTCTCCGGCTCGTCGGAAGCCCTGATCGTCCAGGCGATCGCCGCCACCCGCGACAAGATCGTCATGCTCAACGCGCCCGGCGCCAATCGGCTCACCGACGAAGGCTGCACCGCCACCTCGGTCCATTACACCAACGACACCTATGCGACCGCGCATTCCCTCGGCCGCTCGATCGTCGCCGGCGGCGGCGACACGTGGTTCTTCATTACCGTCGACTACAGCTACGGCTACGACCTCGAAGACGAGACCGCCGCCGTGGTCAAGGCGAATGGCGGAACCGTTCTCGGCCATGCCCGCCATCCGCTCAACGCACCGGATTTCACAGCCTACGTGCTGCAGGCGCGGCAATCGCACGCCAAGGTGATCGGTCTTGCCAATGGCGGCTCCGACACCAGTAACACGCTCAAACGCGCCGCCGCGCTTGGTATGATCCCCGGGCCGCAGGTGTTCGCCGGGCTCTCGCTGCGCATCAACGGGGTCAACGATCTCGGCCTGAAGACGACGCAAGGCATGATGCTCACCGAGTCATTCTATTGGGATACCGACGACGCCACGCGCGCTTGGTCAAAACGGTTCTTCGACCGCGTCGGCCAGATGCCCAATTCGCTACAGGCCGGCGTGTATTCGTCGACGACGCACTATCTCCAGGCCGTCGCCAAGGCCGGCACCGACGCCACCGCCCCGGTGATGCAGGCGATGCGCGCCGCACCGATCGACGATTTCTTCGCCCATGACGGCCATATCCGCGCCGACGGGCTAATGGTTCATTCGATGCGGCTGTTTCGGGTCAAGACCCCGGCTGAGTCGAAGTATCCCTGGGATTACTTCCAGCTGGTCACGACGATCCCAGGCGATCAGGCGGTTCTGCCGCTAGCCCAGTCGAAATGTCCACTGTTGAATAAGTAGCCGCTAGGCGATCTCGAGCAGTGCGCGCGCCGCGGCGAGTTCGGCCTCGTCCCAATAGCCGATCAGGATGCCCGACCGTAGCTGCTGGCCCCGCGCGTAGGCATCAATACGAGCGTCCGGCGTGGTGATGCGATTATGATCGGCGAGGGCCCAATCGAGCAGCACCTCGCGCATCCGGGCGCATTGATCGGCGTAGGCCGGATCACCGCCGAGATCGGTAAGCTCCCGCGGGTCGCTCGCGAGGTCGAACAACAACGGCCTGAACCCCGTCGCGTGGATGTATTTCCACCGCCCGTCGAAGGCCATATAGAGGCGGCAATCGCGGATCGGCTGGTTCAAGGTGAGGCGGGCCTCAAGCATCGAATAGTCGTATTCGGAAAAAATTGTACGCCGCCAAGCCGGCGGCTTCGCGGCGTATAGCAGCGGCAATAGAGAGCGGCCCTCGACAACATTCGGCTGCGCCGCGGCACCGCAATATTCGATAAAGCTCGGCACCAAGTCGATCGCCTCGATCAGCGCGTCCGAAGCGCTGCCACGGGTGGCGTCGGCCTCCGGGCTGGGATCGGCGACGATCAGCGGCACCTTGACGGTGCAATCGTGGAAGAAATCCTTTTCACCCAACCAATGATCGCCGAGATAGTCGCCGTGGTCGCTGGTGAAGACGATCATGGTATTGGCCAACAAGCCGCGTTCGTCGAGAAATCCGAACAGCCGGCCGAGCCAATCGTCGATCTGCTTGACGAGGCCCATATAGGCCGGGATCACCCGGTCGCGCACCTCGTCGCGCGAGAAATTGCGCGCCACGCGCTGTGCCATCAGCGCGCCGTAGACGGGGTGCGGATCGGCGCGTTCGGCCTCCGCGCGCACCGCCGCGACCACATCTTGCCGACCGTACATGTCGTGATATGGCGCGGGAGCGATATAGGGCCAATGCGGCTTGATGTAGGAAAGGTGCAGGCACCAGTTGCGCCCGTCCTTCGCCGCCTCGTCGATGAACTGCATCGCGCGGCGGGTTGTGTAGGCCGTCTCGGAATGCTCCTCGGGAATCCGGGCGGCCTTGTCGCCATGGCTGAGCAGCCAGCCGTTGAGCAATTCGCTGTCCGGCCCTTCGGCCGAATTTGCCCAGGCCTCCCATGGGTTTTCCGCCTGGTAGCCGAGATTGCGAAGATAGCTGTCATAGGCTGGACGCGGGCCACGGCCGAGGGGATGCAGCCCGTCGTCGCGCTCGTAGGGCTCGAACCCGCATTCCGAGAGGTGGACGCCGAGCGCCGAGCCGGGATCGATGCCAAGCCGCTTCAGGCCTACGAGGTCGGCGGCCATGTGGGTCTTGCCGACGAGCACGGTGCGCATGCCGAGTTCGCCGAGATGGTCGCCCAACGTCGGCTCGCCGACGCGCAGCGGGAAGCCATTCCAATTGGCGCCATGCGAGCGCATGTAGCGGCCGGTGTAGAAACTCATCCGCGACGGGCCGCAGACCGGCGACTGCACATAGGCGCGGTCGAAACGCACGCCGCGCGCCGCCAGCGCATCGATGTTCGGGGTCCTCAGATGCGGATGCCCGTAGCAACCGAGGTAATCGAACCGCAGCTGGTCGCACATGATGAAGAGGATGTTCTTGCCGGTGGGCATGACGATCGGGTTCCCCTTCCTGCGCTAAACAAGCTGACGGTACTGCTCGATCGACTCCAGCTGGGTCGCGTAATACGCGTCCGGCACAAATTCCGGATCGCGGCGCAGCGCGGCCGCGGCGGCGCGCGCCTGCTTCGGTTGCCCCTGCCGATCGACCAGATGGAGCACTTCCGCGACGCGCAGCATCATCCCGGTAGGACCTGAATCGCGCCCGATGGCACGGCGGAGCAATTCGCTCTCCCGGGCGACACTGAGACCTTCGAGGAATTGTTGGATCGCCGGCTGAGGGATCTTGCGGGTGAGCAGATAAAGCCGCGAGCTATCGGCGACATACGGATCGGCCATCTCGAACCAATCGCGGAAATACTCCATCGTGATCGGGATGTAAGGATACCAAGCCTGATAGAAATCCTGTTGGACGATAACTGACTTTCCCGGGATCAGCCGCGTGAAGTAGTGCTCGACCAGACGCTTGTTAAGCGCCTCGGTCTTCGCGACGTCGACGAACAGGATCTCGATCGGCGATGGTGGAGCGGAAGCCTCTAGAAAATCGCCCCGATGGGCGACGATCCGGTCGCGGTGAAGCGCCGTCTGGAATTCGAAGATCGGGGAATAGTCGTAGTCGGTAACGACTGGATAAAAGCCGCGCGAGATGTCGTCGCGGACGTAGTCGTCGCTGGCGACAAAGCGATCGTAGCAGTGAACCGTCGCCTGCCGGGACGCCCGGTGACGGGAATGGGCGAGCCCTGCGGCCAGCGCGAAGGCGGACGCACCGAGATAGGCACCGGCGTCAACGACGACCCCAGCGCCCTCGTAATATTCCGCGGCGAGCCAGTAGAGCATTCTCCGCTCCTCGAACCCGATCATGCCGCGCGGCAGGTAAACATGCTCAGGTACCGGGTAGTTCTCCCAGGGCTTCGCCGAGAGGGTGGCCAGGCCGTTTGTCGCGGGGCTTTCGGATTTCGGCATCAAAGCGGCAAGCAGCAAGAGATTGAGGGGGCGTAACGACCACGCTCGCACAGCTTCGCCAAAACGTCGAATGGCACGTCGTCACAGCTGCGCCTCCGAGGTTTGCAGCTTGCGCATCAGGATGAGAACCAGCGGGATCATCAGCGGCATCGCCGAGAACACCGTCGCGACGCCCATCCGCGGCTTGAAGAGATTCATCCCGTAGCGAATGCTCAGCGTCGCCAGCGTGTCGGTCGAATGCGCCGGCCCACCATTGCTGACGAAATAGACGACGTTGAAGTCGCCGAGCGCGAAGATCGTCGCCAGCAAGGTGCTGATCAGATAGAGATTGGCGAGCAGCGGCAGAGTTACGTGGATGAACATGCGAAAGCCGCTCGCGCCGTCGACCGCCGCCGCTTCGCGAAGATCGGGCGGGATCGCAATCCGGCCCGCCAGGAGGATCACGGTCCAGAACGGCATGTTCTTCCAGATATGCGAGGCGATGACAGCGCTGAGCGCCGTCCAGTGTTCGCCCAGGAAATCGGGCCCGCGGCAGCCGCACACGTGCCAAATCAGATTGTTGACCAGCCCCCAGTCGCGATTAAGCATCCAGTGGATCGACATGAATCCGGCCTGCGCCGGCACCGCCCAAGGCAGCATGTAGATCGCCATCAACGCCTTGACCCACCAGCCTCGGCGCATGAAATAGCCCGACAGCAGCAGCGCCAGGACCATCTTGAGATTGACCGCGATGCCGACAAAGAGCGCGGTGTTGACGACGGACTGGAGGTAGTACGGATCGGCGAAGAGTTCCCGGTAGAGCGCCGGGTCGCTTCCCATGCCGATCGCGTAGCCGACCGGGTAGACGATGAACGCGACAAACACGCAAAGATAAGGGACGCAGAAGGCGACGGCCCAGGCGTATTCCGAGCCCACCAAATGACCGCGCCACCGGTGACTTCGCACCCGCCGAAGCGTCGCCTCGCCAGCCACGCCGAGTGCCGTGAGATCTGACGGCCTTCGCAGCCAATTGCCAACGAGCGACATCGTCTCGCGCTTGCAGGGAAACGGGCTGGGGTTCTTACGCCGGTCCCTCGGGCTTTTCGCCGAGCGCCAGGAGCTCCATGCCGAGCCCGTAGCCAAGCAGATCGTGCATCTGCCGGCGCAGCGCCTCGGTCAGCAGCAGCCGCGTGTAGCGCAGCGCGAGCGTGGGCTTCTTCGCCAGGTCACCGGCAATCTCCCAGGCGCGGGCCAGCACCTTGTCGGGCGGCAATACCTCGGCGACGAGGCCAAATTCGTGCGCCTTTTTGGCGTCGAGCGTCTGGCCGGTGAGGAGGTAATAGCGGCCGCGGTTCATGCCGAGCAGCAGCGGCATCACGATGTGCATGCCGTCGCCGGGCACGACTTCCGACGCGAAGTGCGCGGAATCCTGGAACTGCGTCGTGTCGGCGGCGAGCACAATGTCGCAGAGCAGCGGGATTTCGGAGTGCCGCCAGGCCGGGCCGTTGATCGCGCTGATCACCGGTACCTCGATGTCGAGCAGTTTCATCAACAGATGCCGGCCTTCCCAATGGATGCGGTCGATTCGCTCCATGCCGGGCCGGGTCGGGAAGGATGAGGTGCCCGGCGTCGCGCGCGGGCCGGAGAATTCGGCGCCGGTGCCAGTGAGGATGACCACCCGGTTCTCGCGGTCGTTGCCGACATCATAGAACGCGTCGGGCAGCTCGCCATGCGGCCCGAACCCCCAGCGCAGCGAGCCGCCATCGGTGTGCAGCGTCATCTGCAGGATGCCGTCGCGCCGTTCAAAGCGGACGCATTGGTATTTGTTGGCGTAGTCGGCGAGCTTGGTGGGCATGGCATTCTTCCTCCCTTGTCATTGCGAGGAGCGCACAGCACGACGCGGCAATCTCCCGCCTCAGAGGGCCAAGACTGACGGAGATTGCTTCGCTACGCTCGCAATGACGCCTTGCGTTACTTCATCCACCCCAGGATCGCGGCGGCGACCTCGTCCGGTTTGTCGAGTTCGGCGAGGTGGCCGGCGCCGGCGATCATTTTGATTTCGGTCTTGCCCTTGATTCCTTTGGCGAATTTGTCGGCGTAGCTGCGCGGCATCACCTTGTCCTCGGCGCCCCAAATGAGGAGGGTCGGCGCGGTGATCAGCGGCAGCCGCTTTTCGAGCTTGGTATTTCCGAGCGGCCAGAAGATGCGCGCCGCCGCCTCGCTGGCGCGGACCTGCTCGATCGGCCATTCGGGGTCGTTGTGGCCTTCGGGTTCTTGTTTGAGCATCTCCCAATTAGCCGGGTCCGCGCAGAACAGCGCGGGCACGTCGGGCGCGCGCTGCGCCCACGGGTCGGTCGCCGGGTCGCTTTCGTCGAAGAGACCGAACGGCGCGATCAGCGCCAGGCGCTTGACCATGGCGGGCCACAGCGCTGCGACCTCGGCGGCGAGCGAGCCGCCGACCGAGCTGCCGGCGAGATCGGCGCCGGCGAGACCCGCGCCTTCGAGGATTTGCCGCGTCGCCACCAGCCAATCGAGCTGGCTGTCGAGCACAACGTGGCCCCTCTCCCCACCCGGGAAGCCGGGCAGCGACGGCACGATGACGGTGCGCTCCTTGGCGAGCGCGTCGAGAAACGGCACCCATTTCGGCAACCCGCCGAACCCGGCGAGAAAGCCGAGCTTTGGTCCCGACCCGGCGGTCCACACGCGGCAGGAGAAGCCATTGACCTCGACGGAGGTGGTTTTTGGTTCCGTCACGATAACTTCCCGCCTTTCACGTTATGACTTACCTACTGCGGCACTCGCCATGCCATATGCGAGACCAGCAGCCATTTGCCGTCCTGTTTCTCGAAGACATCCGTCTGGAACGTTGACGCGTTGATCGCCTGGCCGGACTTCAGCTTGATCGCCGAATCGACGATCCCCACCGATGTCGCCACATTCCCGGAGAGATGAATGTACGGCCCATCGACCTGTGTGACTTTGAGTTCCGCTTCTGGGGCAAAGGTCTCTTCCCAATCCTTTTGCACGGCGGGCCAACCGACCGCGATCGCCTTGTCTCTGGGATTGACCACCATCACACTTTGATCGTGAACCCATAGTGGGGCCATTTTCGCAGCATCGAGTGCTTCAAGCGCGGCATGGTAAGCCGCGATCGCCGCCTTCACCTGATCGAATTCGGATTGTTGCGCCTGAGCAATGCTGCATCCGGCAAACAGCGCGAGTCCGACAAGCGCGAGCGTTCGTGGGATCCTTCTCGAATCCATGGAATCCCCCAAGAGGCTCGCTCGCGGCAACTACTATTCCGCCGCCGCTTGCGCGACCGGTTGGAATGAGGCCGGCGCCGCGCGCTCACCCTTGGCCATCGGCTGCGGCCACCAGTGGTCCTGCCACTGCGAGTGGACCTGCTGGAGGCGCGGCATGACCTTTTCGGCGAAGAGCCGCGTGTTGTACTTGGCCAGCTCCTTCGACATGTTGCCGAACTGCAGGAGCATCATCAGGTGGCCGACATTGAGGTTGGTCGCGACCTCGGTGAGCTGCTCGACGACCTCGTCAGGCGAGCCGACGATCACGTAGCCCTTGTCGACGATCGCATCCATCTCGCGCGCCAAGGTCTGGAACTTGGTTTCGTAGCGCTGGGTTTCGCGGCTGGCGTCGGCGGCCTGCGAAACCATGCCCTTGATGCCGCGGCGCTGGGTTTCCTCGGTGGTGTAGCCCGGCGGCCCGGCGAAGCGCGGGTCGATATGCAGGCAGCGGGCGTAGAAATATTCGGCCGGCTCGGCGTAGAGCTCCATCGCCTGCTCGCGGGTATCGGCGACGCCGACGAACTGCAGGAAGCCGGCGCGGTACGGGTTGCGGTCCTTGCCGAGCTTGGCCATCTCGTCCCAGAACCCGGTCATCGTCGCCTGCCCGGCCTTGTAGCCGTAATACGACAGATAGCAGTAGACGTAGTCCATCTCGGCGCACCACTGCCAGGTCTCGACCGACCCGCCACCGGGGATCCAGATCGGCGGATGCGGGCGCTGAATCGGGCGGGGCCAGATGTTGACGTAGCGCTGCTGATTGTAGCGGCCGTTGAAGGCGAAGGTGTCGGGCGCGGTCCACGCCTTGACCACGAGATCGTGCGCCTCGTGGTAGCGGTCACGCAGGGTCGAGGGGTTCTGCCCATAGGCGTAGCAGGTGTCCATCGGCGAGCCGACCGGGAACCCGGCGATGAGGCGGCCACCCGAGATGCAGTCGATCATCGCGAACTCTTCAGCCACCCGCGTCGGCGGGTTGTAGAGCGCGAGCGAATTACCGAGCACGCACAATGCCGTGTCGGTGGTGCGCCGGGCCAGCGAGCTGGCGACGAGATTGGGCGACGGCATCAAGCCGTAGCCGTTGTTGTGGTGCTCGTTGACGCAGATCGCATCAAACCCGCATTCGGCGGCGAATTCGAGCTCGTCCATGAAGTCGTTGTACATGTGATGGGCGAGCCGGGGATCGAACAGCGACGAGTGGATATCGACCCATACCGATGGGTTCTTTTCCCGGAAATCGTCGGGCAGCTCGGTGTAAGGCATCAGATGGAACCACATCAGCTTCATGGCTCGCTCCCGAGAATGTGCGGGGGAAAGTTAGCAAGGCTTACGTTCCGGTCAACCGTAACCTCTGAGACCATCCCGTCGGTCAGCCGTGCGCCGGGCGCGATCCAGCTTCACGAGACACAAAAGGTTGCGGCCGCTAACCCGTTGCACTAACTTGTCGGCCCCATGCGCCAGGTCCGAACCTGGGCCGCGGTCGCGGCGTGGATTTCCGTTGCGCAGCTACTGTCGGGCTGCTCGGTGGTCGAGCGTTTCCAGAGCCTCTTCCCGCCCACACAACTGCCGCCTCAGCCGCCGGTGCCGGTCGAGGCCGCGCCGCCATCTCCGCCGCAAAGCGAAAGCCTGGCGCCGCCGAGCCCGGCCGAGGCGCAGGCCGAAATGACCCAGTGGCTGCATGAGCACGGGTACAAGAGTTTCCAGATATCCGCGATCCTCGGCGATGCGCGCGACGAGAGCGGGTTCAACCCATGCATTCATGGGCCGGGCGGGTTCAGCTACACGTTTCAGTGGAGCGGACGGCGGCTTGTTCAGCTCCACGAGTTCGCCCACACCAATGGCTGTCCGCAGCTGCACGTGCAGATGGCGTTCGCCGATTGGGAGCTGCGCAACCAGCCGCAATTCGCCTGCTTCTGGAACGCGACCACCGCCGGGGAAGCCTATGCCGCGCTGCGCCGCGGCTTCGGGCGCGGGAGCTGCTGATTACCGGCGTCTTGGCGACGCTTCGTTCGCCAGCGCCGAGGTGACGTCGGCGAACGAGGTTTTCAGCGAGGTGCGCACGTCGAGCACGGTCGGCTTGCGCGAGGCGAGCGCCTCCTTCAGCGCCGGGCCGAGATCCTTCGCGTCCTCGACCCGGACGCCGTTGCAGCCCATCGCACGGGCGATCGCGGCGTGGTCGAAATCGTTGAACTCGGCGGCGAACGGCCCGCCGCCGTGCAGCACCCAACCAAGCGCATTGT
>Ga0335081_10014082_pt1 | contig 12938 bp, 9 predicted proteins | sample Lox_Sample_35_FD_206713 | JGI IMG/M metagenome (GOLD analysis project Ga0335081, IMG submission 206713) | Soil microbial communities from Loxahatchee National Wildlife Refuge, Florida, United States - Lox_Sample_3.5 | ecosystem: Environmental > Terrestrial > Soil > Wetlands | place: USA: Florida...
CTTCATAGATGCGCGGCCAAGCCCTCTAGTCTACGACTCGGCGCACAGCTCCGCCAGAATGCGTGCCGCCACTTCTTTGCCGCGCTCGCCGATTTCGCCCGTTGGGCCCACGCACGCCGGGCAGCCGTTGTCGCAGCCGCAGCCGGCAATCAGTTGGGCCGTCTGCCGCAACAACTGCGGCGCAAGGCGGTACAACGGCGCGGCCAGCCCGATTCCGCCGGGATATGCGTCATAAAGATAAAGATTCGGCTCCTGACTGCGTCCCACCCCGAGATCGTGCGGATCGCACATCAGCAGCAGCGCGGCCACCGTCCGTAGCGCATTGGCGAGGCCGGCGATGCCGCTCTCCTTTTCCGTGGGAGTGTACTCCGTCAGGCGCGCCAGAAAACCCACCGGGAAGTGTAGCCAGAACGCGGTGGTATGCATTTCCTGTTCGGGCATGGAGAGCTTTCCCGCCCCGACGTTTTCATTGGTGTAAAACTTGATCTTCTTGAAGCCTACAATCTGCCGGTTGACCCGTACGTCGCCGTGAGCCCGGCGCGCGCCGGCCAAGGCTTCGCCCTCGAACTCTTCCAGCGCCTTCACCTCGGTGTAATCGATGGCATCCGTGTAATAGTCGCAATCCACGCGACGCACGTAGGCTTTGCGCTCCTCGTAGTCGAAGCGCTCCACGTGATACTGGCGCGCCTCGTGCAGATAGATGGCTTTTTCGTGCAGGCTGGTGAGCGCCGCCGTAAACGCCACATCGGCGATTACCGCGGGCTCGCCGGTGATGTCCACTACCACGAAGTTATCGCTCGAAACGGACCGCAGGCTGGTGGCATCGGCGGGGTATCTGTCGGAAGTCCAATGCCACGCGCCACCGGAGTGGTGCAGGAAACCGGTCTCTTCCAAAAAGCGGCAGAGGTCGCCGGTTTCGTGCCGGCCGAACTGCTCGCCGTCGCGCAGGGGCAGTTCGAACGCCGCGCATTTCAAGTGTGCCAGCAGAATTTCCAGGTTGTCGGGATTGATGGCCGCGTGCTCCGGCGATCGCCCGAAGAAATATTCGGGGTGCTCCACAATGTACTGATCCACGGGTGCGCTGGAAGCCACCAGCACCGCCGCCGAGGGCGCCTGCCGCCGTCCGGCGCGGCCGGCGCGCTGCCAGGTGGAAGCGATCGTCCCCGGATAGCCTGCCAGAACCACCGCGTCCAGCGAGCCGATATCGATGCCCAGTTCGAGCGCGTTGGTGGCGACTACAGCGCGGATTTCGCCGTCGCGCAGTCGCCGTTCGATCTCCCGGCGCTCGCGCGGCAGGTAGCCGCCGCGATAGCCGCGCACCGTTTCCAAAGGCACGCGCCCGCGGTCGCACGCATCCTTCAGATACGTGATGAGCACCTCCGTGGCCAGGCGGTTGTTGGCGAACACCAGGGTCTGCAATCCGCGCTCGATGAATTCCATCGCCATGCGGCGCGATTCATTGATGTAGCTGCGGCGTATGCCAAGCTGCCGGTTCACCATCGGCGGGTTGTAGAACACGAAAAACTTTTCGCCGCGCGGCGCGCCGTTGCGCTCCACCAGCTCGAACGGCTGCCCGGTGAGCGCTTCCGCCAACTCGCGTGGATTGGCGATGGTGGCCGAGCAGCAAATGAACTGCGGGTGCGCACCGTAAAATTCGCAGATGCGGCGCAGGCGCCGCAGCAGGTTGGCGAGGTGGCTGCCGTATACACCGCGATAATAGTGCAGCTCGTCGATCACGATGTACCGCAAGCTCTCGAAAAAACGCGCCCAGCGGGTGTGGTGCGGCAGAATGCCGGAGTGCAGCATATCCGGATTGGTGAGCACTACGTTGGCGCGCTGGCGGATGGCTTTGCGGGCATCCTGCGGAGTGTCGCCGTCGTAAGTGAAAGCGCGGATTTCCACACCCATGGAATCAACCGCGGCCTGAAATTCATGCAACTGATCTTCGGCCAGCGCCTTGGTGGGGAACAGGTACATGGCGCGCGCCCCGGCGTCCTCCAGCACCGCATTCAGCACCGGCAGGTTGTAGCACAGCGTCTTGCCGCTGGCGGTGGGCGTGACCACCACTACGTTGTGCCCGCCTTCGACGTGCGCAAACGCTTCCGCCTGATGCGAGTAGAGCCGGTGGATGCCGCGTTCGGCCAGGGCGGCGCGGCACTCGGGACGGATTTCCACGGGCATTTCGGCAAACTGCCCCTCCGCCGCCGGCTCGTGATGCACTGCTCGGATGGGCGAATCCGGTTCCTGGCAGGCGGCTTGGAACCGCTCCACCAGCGGCTCCAGGGACTGCTGTGGACGGGAGGAAAGGGTTTGCGAATATTCCGGAAAACCGAGTTCGAGATTCATTGCGCTTTCGCCTTTTCTTTGCCAGGGTACGACGAACTGACCGCACATGGCAAGAACCAAATTGAGAATGGCTAAACGATTCCTTCAGCCATGCGAAACTTGACACCCGCCGTGCGGGGACATAGCGTAAGGTTTTCCAAGTAATCCCACCAAAAGGATAATCATCGGCATGAGTCAAGCTCTCGAAATTCGCCCGCCCGGCGGGCTGGATCTGGTCTCGCTCGGCGCCCTGGTGCATCGTCTGGACCCCGGTATCATTCCGTTTCGCAAGGCTACGGAATGCCTGATTCACGTCAGCGGCGGCGAGTTCAACGTGGCCGCCAACCTGGCGGATTGTTTCCGCCTGCATACCGGCATCGCCACCGCCATGGTCGATTACCCCATCGGCGACTTGATCGCGGAGCGCGTCCGCGCCATGGGCGTCACGCCGTTTTACAAGCGGTTCGCGCACAACGGCGTCAACGGGCCGAACATGGCGACGGTCTACAGCGACCGTGGCTACGGCGTGCGCGCGCCGGTGGTTTTCTACAATCGCTCGAACGAGGCGGCAGGGCAATTGAAAGCCGGCGATTTCAACTGGAGCGAGATTTTCAACAGCGGCATCCGCTGGTTCCATAGCGGCGGCATCTTTGCCGCGCTCTCTCCTACTACCTCCGACGTGGTGATCGAAGGTATCGAGGCAGCCAAAAAGGCCGGCGCCATCGTTTCCTTCGACCTCAATTACCGCCAGAAGCTGTGGAGCATCTCCGGCGGCGAGCAGCGGGCGGTGGAAGTGCTGGATAAGATCGTGAAGAACGTAGACGTGCTGGTGGGCAACGAAGAGGATCTGCAAAAAGGCCTGGGGATTCCCGGCCAGGATGTGCACGCCAAATCCAAGCTCGACCCCTCCTCGTTTTACAAGATGATCGAGCATGCGGTGGCCAAGCATCCGCACATCAAAGTGGTCGCCACCACGTTGCGCGAAGTGCATTCCACCAACCGGCACAGTTGGAGCGCCGTGGCCTGGGTCAACGGCCAGACTTACAACGCGCCTGTAGCCGAACTGGATGTTTACGACCGCGTGGGCGGCGGCGACGGCTTCGCGGCCGGCTTTTTCTATGGCCTGATGACCGGCGAATCTCCCGCCGAAGCGGTGAAGCTCGGCTGGGCGCACGGCGCGTTGCTCACCACCTTCCCCGGCGACACCACCATGGCCACGCTCGACCAGGTGCGCGCGTTCGCCAAGGGCGGTTCGGCACGCATCCAGCGCTAGAATAACTGGAATGCCTGTCGAAAACCTGATGGATTTGACCGGACGTGTCGTGGTCGTGATGGGCGGCACGTCCGGGTTGGGCCGAGTGTTGTCGGCCGGCCTGGCCCGGGCCGGCGCCGATGTCATTCCCACCGGGAGACGCGAAAACCTGGTGAACGAGGCCTGCGCCGAAGTGGAACGCGCGGGCGGCCGTACCTTGCGGCTGACGTGCGATATCCAGTCGCGCCAATCCATCGATAGCTTTCGCGATGCCGTGGTGGCGCAGTTTGGCCACGTGGACGTGCTACTCAACGCCGCCGGGCAGATCTTCCGCAAACCGACCAGGGACGTTACCGAAGCCGAGTGGAACCACCTGATGGACGTCAACCTCACGGGCATGCTGCGCTCCTGCCAGTCGTTTTACGGGCCGCTAACCACCCACCGGCGCGGCAAGATCATAAATATTGCCTCGCTCAACTCTTTCGTGTCGCTGGTGGAAGTGGCCGCTTATGCTGCCTCCAAAGCGGGCGTGATGGCGTTAACCCGCAGCTTGGCCGTGGAGTGGGCCAAGGATGGAATCAATGTCAACGCCATCGCTCCGGGCGTGTTTCGCACGGAGTTGAATTCCGCCCTGCTGGACGGCACGGATCGCGGCCGCGAGCTGCGCATGCGCACCCCCATGGACCGTTTCGGCAAAGCGGACGAACTGATCGGCGCCGCCGTGCTGCTGGCTTCCGACGCCGCCAGTTACATCACCGGCCAGTTCATCGCGGTAGACGGCGGGTTGCTGGCCTCGGGCGTGAACCACTAGGTAGCGCCGGCAGTCTTGCTGCCGGCGGCAAGACCGCCGGCGTTACGTGTGTTAAAAGGAATTTAGGTACCAAATATGTTAATTGACGATCTGTTCTCGCTGAAGGGTAAAGTCGCCGTCGTCATCGGCGGCGGAGGCGTGCTGGCCGGTGAAATCGCGCAGGGATTCGCCGGCGCCGGGGCCGAGGTGGCCATCGTGGATCTCAACTTCGAGAGCGCCACTCAGCGCGCTCTGGCCATCTGCAAGCAGCAGAAGAAGGCTATCCCCATTCAGGCCGACGTGACGCGCAAAGCAGACCTCGAGGCCGCGCTCGCGATAACCCTCGAAAATTTTGGCCGCGTGGATATTTTGCTGAATGGCGCCGGCATCAATTCCGCCACACCGTTCTTCGAGATCACCGAGGCGGAGTGGGACCGCATTCTGAGCGTGGACCTGCGCAGCATTTTCCTGGGTTGTCAGGTGTTCGGTAAGGTGATGATCGATGCCGGAGGCGGATCCATCATTAATATCTCGTCGGCGTCGTCCGGACCGCCGCTTTCCAAGGTGTTCACTTACAGCGTCGCCAAGGGAGGCGTCAATCAGATCACGCAATTTCTGGCGCGGGAATTCGCTCCGCACAAGGTGCGCGTCAACGCGCTGCTTCCCGGCTTCTTCCCGGCCGAACAGAATCGCAAGATCCTGACCCCGGAGCGCGTCACCCAGATCATGAGCCATACGCCCATGGCGCGCTTTGGCGATTCTTCCGAGCTGATCGGCGCCTGCATCTATCTGGCCTCCGACCGAGCCTCTTCGTTTGTGACCGGCAGCCTGCTGCGGGTCGACGGCGGCTACGGCGCGATGACGATTTAACACAGGCAGCCACAGCCGGCACGAATCCGGTATGCGATGCTGTTTAGCGGAGGTGGCGTGGAATTCCGGCAGCTTGAGCTGTTTTTGGCGGTGCTGGACTGCGCTACCGTTACGCGCGCTGCCGAGAAGGTCAACCTGACGCCGGGCGCCGTCAGCCTGCAGCTTCACCATCTGGCGGCCGAGTTGCGCACCGACCTGTTCGTTCGCTCGGGCAAACACCTTGTTCCCACACCCGCGGCGCTTCGCCTGGCGGAGCGTGCCCGTTCCGTCATGGGCCAGATCGATCAGATCGAGCGTGAATTCCAGGGAGACCCGCTCACCGACGAGCGGCCCTTCCACCTGGCCTGCGGAGCCACCACCCTCATCCACCGTCTGGGGCGCCCGTTGCACCTGATGCGCAAGACGTTCCCGAATATTGCGATCGTCGTCACGGTGGTGCCCACCGAAGAGATGGTGGCCGGCCTGCTCGAGCGGCGTTTCGACCTGGCGCTGATTTCCCTGCCGTACAACCACCTCGACAACCTGGACGTGATTCCGCTGTTCGATGAAGAACTGCTGGTGTTGAAACCGTCGGCGCATCGCGTCAAGGGTTGGCATGTTGGCAGCATCCAGCCCGCCTCCCTGGCAGGCGCATCCTTCGTTCTGTACCCGCCGCGGAGCAACATGCGCTCCATGATCGACGGCTTTCTGCGCGAGCTTGGCATTGCCCCGCGCGTCATCATGGAGGCGGACGATACCGAGTCGATCAAAAAGCTGGTGGAAACCGGCTTCGGGTGTTCGATGCTGCCGGAGTTCGCGCTGCGCGGGCGGGCGCGTTTCTTTCAGGTATATCGAATGCAGGGCCGCAAACTGGTGCGCACCCAGGCCCTGGCCATGGCCCGCACGGAACGCCGCCGCGCACTCACCGAAACCATCGCGAAGTTTCTGCAATCGGCGCTACGGGGGAAGTGAATTGGGCCACGAATTGCGGCCTATCCCTGTTTCATCGGCTCGCCGTTGCGCTTGTCGTCCACTAGCTTTATGTCGGAGACGTTTTGAATCACGTCCGGTTGGGCCACGTTGTTGAAGGTGCAGTGCGCCACCAGAACGCCGCTGATGGGGGCTTCGGGATAGCCGCGCAGGTAGAGGGCATAGCGGCTTTTTTCAGACGTGATGTTCTCCACCACTACGTTGCGCATGACAGGCTTGAAGCCGCCCCCGGTGGGGCCGCCCGGGCCTTCCGGGTAGTAGAAATCGATATCGATGACTCCCTGTGCAACTTCGCCCACGGTATTGTTGCGGAAGTAGAAATTCTCCAGTTCGCCGCCGCGCCAGGAGTTGGTTTTGATACGCAGGGCGCGGTCGAGATGCGGGCTATCCATGCGGTTGTTTTCCATGAAAACGTTGCGCACGCCGCCGGAAACCTCGCTGCCGATGGAGACGCCGCCGTGCCCGTCCTTCATGCGGCAGTTGCGCACGATGATGTTTTCGCACGGCACGTTGACCCGCCGCCCGTCGCGGTTGCGCCCGCTCTTGATGGCGATGCAGTCGTCGCCGGTATCGAATTCGCAGCCCTCGATCAACACGTCGCTGGAAGATTCCGGGTCGCAGCCGTCATTGTTGGGGCCGTGGCTGGAAATCTTGACATTGCGCACGGTCACGTTCTTGCACAGCACCGGGTTCAACTCCCACATGGGAGAGTTGCGTATGGAAACGCCCTCAATCAGCACATTGGTGCAACGGTACGGTTGAAAGAAATTCGGCCGCAGCCCGCCGCCATCGCCGAAACGCCGTTCCTTCACCGGAACGTCCTTGTCGCCCATGGCCACCAGTTCCGTACGTTTGGCCCCACGGCGCATCTGCCACCAATGGTCGGCATCCGCCTGGCCGTCCAGCATGCCATTGCCAGTCACCGCGATATTGGTCTGCTCCCAGGCGTAAATCAGCGGCGAATAGTTCATGCACTCCGTGCCTTCGAAGCGGGTAAACACCAGCGGAAGGAAATCTTTGGGATCGCGGCTGAACAACAGCGTGGCGCCGTCTTCCAGGTGCAGGTTCACATTGCTCTTCAGGTGAATGGCGCCGGTGAGGAACGAGCCCTTGGGCACCACCACCCGCCCGCCGCCGTCCGCCGAACAGGCACTGACGGCCGTCTTGATGGCGTCCGTGGCGATTTGCTTGCCGCCTTCCTTGGCGCCGTAACGAGTGATGTCGAACGCGCGGTTGGAAAACTTGGGCGGCTTGATCCGGGCCAGAATGGCAGCCATCTCTTTGGCCGGGTCGAGCGGCGCATCGGCCGCGAGAAGTCGGAAACGGGCGCCGGCCGCGAGGGCCGCGCCGCCAAGAAAATTGCGACGTGTCATCCTACCCGCAATGTATTTCCCGGCAGAACCGAATGTCAAACTCCTCATTTTGGCGGCACGTTGGGTTAGACTGGAGTATCCACTCCGGTTTTTTCCTAATGCTTTCCACCGACCGCGTTTCCAAAGGCGCATGGCTGGCGGCAGGTGCGCTGATGGCCGTATTTTTCACCCAGAGTCTCTGCTCGAGCCTGGTGAAGAGTCCTACGTGGGACGAGCCCGGCGATCTCGCCGCCGGCCTTTCCTACTGGCAAACCGGCTCGATCGGCGCCAATCCGCAACATCCACCGCTTCTCAAACTGCTGCCCGGGCTTTCGCTATGGCTAGCCGGCTTCCGCCTGCCCAATAACAGGGTGGTCCACGACATGGAGACGGGTGTCCCTGGCGCGGAGATTGTCGGCGGATCCGAATTTGTGTTTAACACCGGCCCGGACCGGGTGATGTTCTGGGCGCGCTTGCCCTTCATCCTTCTGGCCTCGGCGCTGGGCCTGTTACTTTTCTGGTGGGGATGCCAGCTCCTGGATACGGCGTCCGCGCTGGCGGCGCTGTTTCTCTATGCCTTTAGCCCCACTATCCTGGCGCATTCGTATCTGGCCACCACCGATGTGGGGTTGGCGGCGTTTGTCACACTGTTTTTCTTCTCGCTGTGGAGCTACCTGCGGTATCCGAGTTGGCGCCGTATGCTGCTGTGCGGCGGGGCCTTGGGAGCCATGCTGGCGTGCAAGTTTTCCGCGCTCATCCTTCCGCCCGTTGGAGCGCTGCTGCTGTTGGCCGCGCTGCGCTGGCCGCCTGCGCGTCTGGCCGGCAGTCCCGTACCCCTTTGGGAACGCCGCACCGCGCGTTTTCCGGCTGCCGGCAAAAATGACCCTTGCCCTTGCGGTAGCGGCAAAAAGTACAAGGTGTGCCACGGCGCCAAAGCGGAGCAGGCCAACGCCGGCTCCACTCTGCCGCGGCAGATCTTGTATTGCGCCCTGGTGTTCCTGATTATGTGCGCGGCGGCGCTGGTGGTTGTCCAGGCGTGCTACTTCTTCCCGGGTGATTTCCAGACCTTTTCGAGCGGCCTTAGCCGCGTCAACGCCGATCACGATCCCAATCACCTGGCTTATCTGGCGGGTCACCTCGACCGCCATTTTCTGAGCTACTTCGCGGTAGCCTACCTGCTTAAAGAGCCGCTGGCCGGCATTATCCTGGCGGCCATCGGCCTGGTGGCGCTCTGGCGCAGCACCAAGGTCGGCATGCCGTCGAAGCTCTTTCTGCTGCTGCCGCCGGCCGTGCTCTTCGTGGGCTATACGCTGGCCGCCGACGATTTTGGCATCCGCTACATGATCCCCGCCCTGCCCTTCGTTTATTTGATCGCCGGCTGCGGTCTGGCCGGTTTGGTCCGCGCTGCGAACCGCTGGGGCCGCGTGGCCGCCGCGGTGCTGTGCCTCTGGGTGGTGGTGGAAGCCGCCGGCATCTACCCCGACCACCTTTCCTATTTCAACGAACTGGCCTGCTTGCCCTCGCATGCCGCGGACATCGGGCTGGACGGCGGCTCGCGCTGTGGAACGCAATGGCTGGACGATCAGAACGTCGACTGGGGCCAGGGCGTGAAGCAGTTGCGCACGTGGCTGAGCGCTCACGCCGCGGGAAGACAGGTCAAGCTGGCTTACTGGGGTTACTTTCCCGCCGAAGCCTACGGTCTGAATGCGCAGAAGATCGAATACCAGCAACTGCTGAATATGAAAAGCCCCGAGCCCGGCCTCTACGCCGTGAGCGCGAACTATGTGGCGCGTGCGCCGGCGGAAGGCGAGCGGTTCTACAGCGGCGGCGGCGCCTGGCTACAGAGCCTGCGCCCCACGGCGATTGTGGGGCATGGGTTCTATATTTTCGACATCCCGGCGCGCTAGCGCGTTTGGGCGTCACTTCTCCAGCGATTTGTAATAATCCCGCAGAATGTAGAACGCCTGCTTGCGTTCGCCACGGTCGGAGAACAGGCCTTTGCGGTTGTAGAAATCCTGAATGCCGGCAAGCGGGCGGCGCGGCGAACGGAAATCCACCAGCACCCAGGCGATGGTACCGGTCAGGAATGGGATGCGCTGGAACAGCGCCACCTGCCGGCGGTAGACGTTGGCCTGGTATTCTTCGGTCCACCGGGCCATGTCATCGCCATGGCGTCCGGCTTGCGCATCGGCGCCGAATTCGCTAATCACGAATGGCTTCTGGTAATCGGTCTTCCACTGAATGCCGTCGATCTTTTCCGGCGTGCCGTCATACCAACCGAGGTATTCGTTGCAGGAGACCACGTCGAGGTACTGACCGAGCGGATCGTCCACCGCGATGGTATGCGGGTCGGTGTAATGCGTTTCCAGCGCCGCCGTAACCAGGCGTGTGGAGTCCATTTCGTGCGCCGCATGCGCGAGCGCGCCGATGAATTTCAGCCGGGCGTCGCCGCGCGGCGTTTCGTTGGCCACCGACCAGAGAATCACCGACGCGCGGTTCTTATCGCGCACGATCATTTCTTCGAGCTGCCGCCGGGCGTTGGCAAGAGTGGCAACGTTCTCCCATTGAATGGTCCAGTACACCGGAATTTCCGACCAGACCAGCAGGCCCATCTCGTCCGCCAGCCGCGTCATGACTTCGTCGTGGGGATAGTGCGGCAGGCGCACGAAATTGGCATGGACTTGCTTGGCCCAGCCGAGCAGCGTGCGGGCATCCGCCTCGTTATACACGCGGCCGGCGCGGAAGGGCGCTTCGGCGTGAATGGAGACGCCGCGCAGTTTGATCGGCTTGCCATTGAGGAGCAGCGTCTGGCCGGAAGTGGCGATGCTGCGGAAGCCGATGCGGTCCTCCACGCGGTCGCCTCCCGCCGCCACCTGCACCCGGTACAACCTGGGGTTTTCCGGCGACCAGAGCGAGAACCGTGCATCGAACACCAGCCGCGCGATGCCGTCTTCACCGGCTTCGGCCGCCTGCTCAATGCCGGCTTCGGGAATGCCGATAGTGACCTTCTGTCGCCGGGCCGGCCCGTTCAACCGCACCCACGCCGATACGCGCGTTTGCGAGCCCTTTTCGAGCTGCACCGAGTAATCTTCCACAAAGGTTTCGGGAACATCGAGCAGCCGCACGGAGCGCGTCAGTCCGCCATAGTTCCACCAGTCGGTCATGACGGTGGGGATGGCCTCCAGGCGCCGCTGATCGTCGACTTTGACAATTACGAAGTTGCCGCGGTCGCGCATCAGGCTGGTGACCTCGAACTGGAAAGGCGAGAAACCGCCCACGTGCTCGCCCACCTTGACGCCGTTGAAGAACACCATGGCGCGATAGTTGGCCGCGCCGAACCAGACGAAATAGCGCCGGCCGGGCTTCTTGGCGTAATCGAAGCTGCGCTTGTACCAGACAGTGCCTTCGTAAAGGAGCAACTCGGGCCGCTGCGTGTTCCAGTCACCGGGGACCTGTAGCCGTTCGGCGGTATCGAAATCGTATTCCACCAGCTCGCTGGGGGATTGCGGCTTTTTATTGGCGCCATAGCCGCCGTCTTTCTGCGGCTGGTAGCGGTAATCGTAATACCCGGATTCGTACGGGTCGAGAATGGTTTGCCAGGCGCCATTGAGCGAGAGCCCATCGCGCGCGGCGGCGTTTTGGACGAGCTCAACCGGTTGCGCATGCAAGGCACCGGCCAGCACGCAAATCAAAGCGAGACTAAGTTTCATAAAAGCCTCCAGCAACCGCTCCCTGCCTCCATCAGAGCCGCGACCGTAAGGGAGCGGTTGCTTCGCTGTTACGGCTGAAGTGCCGCCAGCGCTTTCTCGATGTCGGTGGCGGGATATTCGTAGTCCTGCAGCTTGCCCGCCAGGTAGCTTTCGTACGCGCCCATGTCAAAATGGCCGTGGCCACTGAGACAGAACAGAATCGTGCGTGGGCGGCCCTCGGCGCGGGCGGCCAGCGCTTCGTCCACCGCCGCGCGAATGGCGTGCGCCGATTCCGGCGCCGGCAAAATCCCCTCCGTGCGGGCGAATTCCAGGGCGGCTTCGAAAACCGGCAACTGCGGATACGCCACGGCATCGATGTGGCCCAACTTGCGCAGGTGGCTCAGCAGCGGCGACGCGCCATGGTAGCGCAGACCGCCGGCGTGGATGCCGGGCGGCACGAAATCGTGGCCCAGCGTGTACATTTTGACCAGCGGGGTCAGCTTGCCTGTGTCGCCGTAGTCGTAAACCATGGCGCCCTTGGTGAGGGTGGGACACGCCGATGGTTCCACGGCTACGATCCGCGGGCCTTTGCCTGCCAGCCGGTCGAGCACGTAAGGCAGCGACAGGCCGCCGAAATTGCTGCCGCCGCCGAAGCAGCCGAGCACCACGTCCGGCTCTTCGCCCGCCATCTTCATCTGCAGTTTGGCTTCCTGGCCGATCACGGTCTGGTGCAGCAGAACGTGGTTGAGCACACTGCCCAGGGAATAGTTGGTGTCCGCATGGCTGGCGGCATCTTCCACCGCTTCGCTGATGGCGATGCCCAGGCTGCCGGGCGAATCGGGCGAAGCGGCCTGCACCGTGCGGCCCGCATGCGTGTGATGGCTGGGGCTGGCAAAAACCTTGGCCCCCCACACATGCATCATCATGCGGCGATATGGCTTCTGGTCGAAGCTCACCCGCACCATGTAGACGGTGCATTCCATGCCGAACAGGCGGCAAGCCAGCGCCAGCGCGCTGCCCCATTGGCCGGCCCCGGTCTCCGTGGCCAGGCGCTTCATGCCCGCCCGCTTGTTGTAGTACGCCTGCGCCACGGCCGTATTCGGCTTGTGGCTGCCGGCCGGGCTGGTGCCTTCGTATTTGTAGTAGATGTGCGCCGGCGTATCCAGCGCTTTTTCCAGGCCGCGCGCGCGGTAGAGCGGGGTGGGCCGCCATAGCCGGTACACATCCATCACCTCGCCCGGGATATCGATCTCGCGCTGCGGTGAGAACTCCTGCTGGATCAACTCCATCGGGAATATCGGCGCCAGGTCCTGCGGTCCCAGAGGCGCGCGCGTCTGCGGGTTGAGCGGTGGATCCATCGGCTCCGGAAGCGACGGCAGCACGTTCACCCAAGCCGAGGGAATCTGGTTTTCGCCAAGCAGATACTTAATGGTTTCGGACATGGAAGGCCTATTGTAATACCGCTCACGTGGAACGATGCCGGCCGAACTGGCGCGTCGGTGGGTCCCGCTGATGCTCTACTCCGAGGCGGTCGGGCCCCGTAATTTCGTAATGGGCACTTCTACGGTAACCCCACTTGCATTCCCTTACCGCGAACACCGCCAATCCACGACTGGGAGTAGTTAGCAGGACGAACTGTTGAATCTGGCGCAACTCTTCCAGAAGTTGCTCCGAGGAGATTCCGTTCCAGG
>Ga0335081_10014083_pt1 | contig 12938 bp, 11 predicted proteins | sample Lox_Sample_35_FD_206713 | JGI IMG/M metagenome (GOLD analysis project Ga0335081, IMG submission 206713) | Soil microbial communities from Loxahatchee National Wildlife Refuge, Florida, United States - Lox_Sample_3.5 | ecosystem: Environmental > Terrestrial > Soil > Wetlands | place: USA...
CCCTCGTCGCCACCAGGTCGGCGTCTTTTGTCGGCTGGCCCGGGCTGCCGGTCCACGCGAGCGTCGCAATCGCGCGCCTCCGGCCACCGGTCGACACGGGCCAGGACGCCGGGACGGTTGTCTTGGCATCAGGACGGCAGCGCGCGACCGTTGCGCTCGTTGCCTCGGCCGCCATCCCGGACGCTTCGTTTTCCTGGCGTCTGGCCCACCCTTGAGAGCCGAAGGGCCCCGGGGGAGGCACCACATGCATCCGTTCTGCGCTGTGCTGGGGCCGATCGCGATCGCCCACCGCGGCGGCGCCGGTGAGGCACCTGAGAACACCCTCGCGGCGTTCGAGATCGCCTGGACCCTCGGCTATCGGTTCCTCGAGACCGACGCCCACCTGACACGCGACGGCGTGCTCGTCGCATTTCACGACGCGCGTCTCGACCGCGTCTCGGATCGCTGCGGCGCAATCGCGGACCTCAGCATCGCCGAGGTCCAGACGGCCGATGCGGGGTTCGCGTACTCGGCCGACGGCGGGAGCAGCTTCCCGTTTCGTGGCTGCGGCCACCGCGTCCCGCGGTTGGAAGAGGTGCTCGCGCGCTGGCCCGACGCGCGCGTCAACATCGATCCCAAATCGGATGCGTGCGTCGAGCCGCTGGCCGCGCTTCTGGACGAGCTCGGTGCCTGGGAGCGCGTCTGCGTGGGATCTTTCTCCGACCGCCGGCTGCGCCGCATCCGCGCTCGTGGCCACGGCCACGCGTGCACCTCGATGGGGCCCCGTGCGGTTGCCCTGGCCCGCCTGATGACCCTCACCGGCTCGATACCGCCGCTCGGCGCCGACTGCATCCAGGTGCCGATCAGCCGCGGACCGGTCACGATCGTCACCAAGCGATTCGTCGAGTCGGCTCACAGGGCCGGCCTGCCCGTCCATGTCTGGACGGTCAACGACGGAGCGAGCATCGCCCAGCTTCTCGACCTCGGCGTTGACGGCATCATGAGCGACCGCCTGCCCGTGCTGCGCGACGTCTTCGCGCGCCGCGGCCTCTCGCTCGCCGGCACGCCCGCCCGACGCGCACCGTCACGTTGAGGTCGCGTGCGTCGGTATACCTTGCGAGCTCGCTTCAACTGTCGGAGGGATCATGCTCACGCGAATCGTCAAGACGTTCACCGGTGCAGCTGCTCGCGCTCAGCCGGACACCTCGCCTACGACGCCCTCCGATGCGCCGGCGACGCTCTTGGACGGGCGCACGAAGGCCGCCTCACAGCTCGTACGAGGCGACGTGATCGTGATCGAGGCGGGGGAGGTGGTCCCCTGCGACGGGACGGTGATCGACGGTATCGCCACGGTCGACGAGTCGGCGATCACGGGCGAATCGGCGCCGGTGATCCGCGAGTCCGACGGCGACCGCAGCGCCGTCATCGGCGGCACGCGCGTGCTGTCCAGCCGGATCGTCGTCGAGGTGTGACGGCTCTGCGACCCTGGAGCCAGGCGCAGTCGTTCGCGACGGGCAGCGATCCTCAGCACCGAGGTTCGAAATCAACATCCTGCCTTGCGCGCTTGCTCCCGCATGAGATCCTTGCGGCGGTTGATCTCAACTGCACGCCGGTTGATGTGAAGACAGGAAAACGTAGCGACGCTTGTCGAGCGGCCGGCGTCGATTGGTCACGACTGCCAGGCTGTGGGAGGCCGTCCGGCGCGGTGAGTTAGGGGCAGCGACGCTAGCCACATGACAGGACCCGGTCCGCGCGGGGGCGCGCGGACCGGACTTTAGGGCCCTTAGCGCCCGTTAGCGCCTTACACGAGCGCGCGACGGCGCCACTCGGCTCGCATGTCCGAATATCCGGGTGGAAGCCCTCCGTCGAGCCGTTCGACGACTTCGAGCCATCTCAGCGCCGATCGGTAGTCATTGCTGTTTGCGTCAGCCCGGGCGAAGGTCAGGGCCAGCTCGCGCGCTTCTCGGTGACCGGTCAGCATCGCACGCGGGTCGTCACTGCTCGCGGGCGGACCGCCGGCTTTCATCGCCCGGGCAACGTAAGGGCCGAGATAGCGCCCGGCGATCTTCGTCGGCGGCCACCAGAGCGGCGTCGTGGCGGGGGCTTCGTGGTTGACGGCGCCCGGAGCCAGTGCCGCGCGCAGATACGTCGGTGCGACGCCGGTAAGCAGGATTGCACGGAGCACGGGCTGGAAAGCGGATGGCTTGGGGCCCGCTCCCGCCCGCGCAGCGATCCCCTCCACCGCTACATCCGCCTGCTGAGTGGCGATACCGCCCTGCTTAATCGGGAATGCGGTCGCATCTCCGGCTGCGTAGACATCGTCGAGCCCAACGACGCGCGCGTACTCGTCGACCTCGATGAAACCCGACTGATCGACGGGGACTCCTTCGATTCCAGCTCCGGTGAGCTGCGGCAGTGCGATCACCCTGTCTGTTGGGAGAACGTCGCCGCCGGCGAGGCGCAGCTCGCCCGCCCGCGCCTCTTCGCCCATGGCGGCGACGCGAAGGCGAATGCCCCGCCGGTCCAGCACCTCTCTCATCGCGCGGCTCGCCGCCGGTCCGAAGCTCGCGAGCGGCTGCTGCTCGGGTGTCACGATCGTGAGCTCGACGCCGCAACGATCGAGCCCCGCCGCGAACGACGCCGTCAACAGCGCCAGCTCGTAGGTCGGAAGCGTCCACCCGCTGCCGGGTGGCGCGGCAAATGCCAGCCGCGCGAGCTCACCGCGCTGCAGCGCCGCGAGCAACTCGCGAAACGACGAGACGTCCTCCGCACCGCGGAAGTCGACGCCGCCGGGCAGCCACGCCCGCTGTCGCGCGCCGACCGCGATGATCAAGCTCTCGTACAGGACCGTCGCTCCGCCACTGAGCGCGATCCGGTGCCTGCCGGGCTGCACTGCCTCCAGCGACGCGACGTGCAGCTGTGCGCGGTGCTCGGCAGCGACGGTCGCCAGATCGAACCATGCCGTCTCGACGAGGCCAAACGGCTCCGCGACCGCGAGCGGCTGGTAGACGAAGCGGCGCTTCGGCGCGATCAAATCGACGTGCGGTGCCCGTCCGAGCAGCGCCCGCACGGCCAGCAGCGCCTCGATCGCCGCAACTCCGCCACCAGAGATCGCGATCCGGCCTCTTCTGGCGATCCCGCGCGGTCTGTGCCGCGAGGGCGCCGTCATTTCACGGCAGTCGGGGTGGCGGTCCCGGCGGGCTGACATCTGGCGTAAGTCATCTGAGTGAACACCCCACGTAGCTGGGCGACCGGCTCTACCTTCACACCACCCACCTCGGGGACCCCTGACGGGGCACCTCGCCTCGACCGCAGACGTAATGATAGTTTGAGCGTGCGTCGCGCTCACGGTCGGCAGTAGAGTTGCCGACGTGGCGGATTCGGTGGACCCCGCCTCGGAACCGATCGAGATCGTCCTTGCCGATGATCACGCGATGGTTCGCGGCGGCCTGCGGCGAGTGCTCGAGAGCGCAGCAGGGCTGCGCGTCGTCGCCGAGGCTGGAGATGTGCAGACAGCATTGCGCCATACACGTCGTCATCGTCCGCGGATCGTCGTACTGGACCTCCACATGCCCGGTGACCCGACCCTTCCGTCGATCGAGCACTTCGTCGAGGCATCGCCCAACAGCGCCGTGTTGGTGCTGACGATGGACGATGACCCCGCCGTCGCCCGCGAGGCGCTCGGCGCGGGCGCGCGCGGTTATGTGCTCAAGGAGGCGGCGGAGTCTGAGCTGGTGGAGGCGATCCGCGCGGTGGTGGCAGGTCGAACCTACCTCGCGCCGAGTCTCGGCGCACGGCTGGCGACAATCGGAGCCCAGTCGGTAAGTCGTCTCCCGGGACTGTCCGATCGCCAACCGCAGCTTGCGGTCGGATCGACCTTCGCCGGCCACCGCATCGATGCGTTCGTGGGCCAGGGTGGGATGGGTCTCGTCTTCCGGGCAACCGACTGCACCCTCGACCGGCAGGTCGCGCTCAAGGTGATCGCACCCGACGTGGCCGGCGATCGTGTGTTTCGCGCGCGCTTCGAGCGGGAGTGCCGACTCGCCGCAGCGATCGATCATCCCCACGTGGTTCAGATTTACCACGCAGGCGAAGCCAACGGCTTGCTTTACGTGACGATGCGCTACATCGACGGCACCGACCTGCACAAGTTGCTGCGCAAGCAGGGCCGGCTCGAGCCGCCGCGGGCGGTAGCGCTCCTCGCGCAGATAGCCGGCGCGCTCGACGAGGCCCACCGGCTAGGACTTGTCCACCGTGACGTCAAGCCGGCGAACGTGCTGATCGCCACGCGACGGGGAGCTGAGCACGGCTTCTTGACGGACTTCGGTGTCACGAAGCGCACGGTAGAGCAGTCGCTGACCCGAACCGTGCTTCCCCTCGGCACAGTCGACTACATCGCGCCCGAGCAGGCGGCGGGGGCCGAGGTCGACGCGCGCGCGGACATCTACTCGCTCGGCTGCGTGCTGTTCGAGGCGCTCACGGGAGAGGTTCTGTTCGAACGCGACAGCGACGTCGACAAGCTCTGGGCTCACGTCCACGAGCCGCCGCCGACGCTGCGCTCGGTGATCCCCGAGCTCCCGGTTGGCCTGCAGAACGTGCTGGTTCGCGCCCTCGCCAAGGACCCGGAGGAGCGCCAGCAGTCGGCCGGCGAGCTTGCCAGCAGCGCACGACGGGCGCTTGTGTTCTAGACATCGACAGCAGCGCCTCGAGCGGGTGGGGGCGCCTCGGCGGCAATGACCAGACTGGCAAACCCAGAAACCCAGGGTCCCTCGCCACCGTCGCAGGCCGTCGGAGAGAGCCGTCGCTTTATCGCATAATGAGTGGCAACTTCCGTCGGACCAGGAGGCTGGCTCCTTGAGCACGAGGTTCTTTTCGCATCGGGCGCCACCGAGATCGGAGCGCGACGATGCTCACCTGCTCGACGTCGGACAGCATCCCGGCGCCGGCGCGACGCGCGCCCTCAGCGAACCCGAGGCGCTGGACCAGGAGCAGGCGCTGCTGTTTTGCGTGTTACAGGGCGCGATGGGTGCACCCATGAGCTTCGACGAGCTTCGCGGGAAAGGGATCGAGTTCCCCGCCAGCGTCGTGTCGGAGCTCGAGCTCGCAGGCGTGGCGATCGACCGATGCATGATCGACGGCGCCGACGGTCGTCGCGTAGTCGGCGTGCGCCTGAGCCCGCCGCGTGATCGCGCACTCGCCACCGTCCCGCCGCCCGCTCCGATTCGCACGAAAACCAGCCGCAGGGCAACGGTCCCACCGCCTAGTCCCGGCCGTGCGCAAACCCGCCCCACGGCAGCCGTCCCGCCGCCCACTCCCGACCGTGCGCAAACCAGCCCCACCGCCACCGTCCCGCCGCCCACTCCCGATCGCATCGGCCGGGCTGCGGCCGCCCGCGCTACCCGTCCTCCACCCCCTGAACGTGAAGCGATCTGGGGACCCGTCAACGTGTACCGCACGTCCCCGGGCCTGGTCCTGGTGCAGGCGTTCGCGATGCGGCTCGTCCAGTTCGCCTCCTGGGGCTCGCGCCTTGGTCACGCAGCCGTTGGGCGTCGCGCGGCTGCAAGGTCGACCAGGAGGCTGCTGATGCTGGCGGCGTCGCTGGCGTGCGCTCTCGTCGTCGCCGCCTTGGTTGTCACGTTGTCAGGCCACGGGCACCGCCGGCCCGCGGCGGCTCACGCCGGCGAGACCACGCCCTCACCCAGACGCGCTGCGACCGCCCGGCGCCAAGCGAGCTCGCCGCCGCTGCGCCATGTGACTGAGCTCGCGCCGATCCTTGTCTCCACGGTACTCGCCGCCGAGCTGGAGACGCAGGGACACGACCTGCTTCTCTCCGGCCGCTCGAGCGACGCCGTGCCAGTGCTTCGGCGTGCGCTGCTCGCGACCGGCAAGCAGCTCGGCGAGTGCACCGAGCCGTCCAGCCAGGCGTGTCTCACATACGCCTACGCGCTCTATGACCTCGGCCGCGCACTGCGGCTCAGCGGCCACCCGGCTGGCGCCGTACCGATCCTCGAGCGCCGCCTGCAGATCGACAATCAGCGCCCGGTCGTGGCGCTCGAGCTCCAGCTCGCGCGCCGGCAGGCCCGCTGACCTAGCTCAGCCCTGGCCCTTCCACGACACTTTGGGGTGCCAAACTGCGACCTGCTGCGCACGAGGACCCACGCCGATGATCGAGCGTCGGGGCGATCGGCGAGACCCAAGACTCCGGCGCGCCGCCAAGTCAGCACAATACGCAGCCATGACGATCACCATCCGCACCGAACACGCAAACGAGCTGATCCTGGTTGAAGAGGTGCTCGACTCTGGGGGCAGCGCGATCGTGGCGCTCGGCCTGATCAACCAGGACGGCAGCGACACCTTCCCCGGCCGCACGCTCAGCCCCGACCAGGCGGAGGAGCTGGCGGCCAGCCTCGCGCTGTCCGCCGCCATCGCTCGCGCGCACGCGGGCCTGGCCCCGGCGCCGTCTGGAGGCGAGACGGCCCACGCCGAGACGCTCAGCTCGATCAGATCAGCGGTCCCGCTGACGGGGGCGAGATCAGTCGTCACCGACGACGCGGAGGGCGAAAGCGAGCAGAGCAGCTCACGAGCAGCGGAGGCCGATACGAGTACCGCTCCGGCGCCAGCCGGTCCAGACGCCGTCAGCCCGCCGGAAACAGCCGAGCCCGAGGAGTTTCCGATCGACGATTACGACGCTCTCAGCGCGGCCGTCATCACCAAGCAGCTTCCGGGCCTCTCTGCCCCCCAGCTCGCCCAGGTCTTCGCCCACGAGCAGAGTCATCGTAACCGCAAGACGATCTGCGAGCGGATCGTCGCGCTGCAGGCGGCGGCGGCACGCACCGCGCCCGGCGACTGACAGCAACGGCGACGGCGATTGGTCGCGCCGTCGCCGTACCCGCCGTGGGGCTACCCGCTCGGCCCAATCGAGGCGGGCTTGGTCACCTTCACCCGATTAGGATGACGCGCGTCTCTATCCCCGAGCGAAGATGAAGCTCCGGCTCAAGCATCCCACGAAGGAGTGCACCGCATGCGCCTTATGCCCATTTTCGCGTCATACACGTTCGTCGACGCGCTGCTAACGGGCCTCGAGCTCGCGCTCCTGTTTCTGTGGATCTGGATTGCGATCGGTGTCGTGTTCGACGTTTTCCGCAGCGACGATCTGTCGGGCTGGGGGAAGGCCGCGTGGTTGCTGCTGATCGTGATCCTGCCGCTGGTAGGGGTGCTGATCTACCTGATTGCGCGCGGTCACACGATGCAGGAGCACGCCGTCAGCCATGCTCGCCAGCAAGACGCGGCGTTTCGCTCCTACGTCCGCAGCGCGGCTGTGACGCCCGCGGATGACGTCGCCAAGCTGGAGGATCTGCACACTCGCGGTGTGATCTCCGACGAGGAGTTCCAGCGCGCCAAGGCGAAGGCACTCGCATAAGCGGTGCCCGCGAGCGGGCTGCGAGCCCTCTCGCTACGCTTTGGTGAGTTGGTCACCGAACCGGCGCGGGCGACACCCACGCGCCCCCGCAGACGCAAGGCATGGCGTTGGGCACCAAGAAGCGCCGTTTGACCGATCCGGGTGCCTCCGCCGCCCGGGTCCGTACGTTGATCCGGGCAATCGCAGACAACGATGAGGCGAGCATCGAGGAAGCGGTCCTCCGCCTCAGCCGGTCGCGGCGCGTGCTCGCTCCGCTTGCATTCGCGGTCGGCGCTATCGCGCTGTTGTTCACCGGACTGAGGCTGCTGCTGTCCAACTGGCGGCTGACGCTGGTCCAGATCGTGCCGGCGATGTGGATCTGGCTCGCGATGTTCGACCTCAAGCTGCACCTGCTGCACGGCAAGTCCCTCAACACGCTACGCGGACCGGTGCTGATCCCGCTCGGCGTGATGATCGTCGCGATCACGGTTGCGAGCTTCTTCCTCAACGCCGTGTTCGCGTTTGCGATCGCCGGGCCGGGACCGCCCCAGATCCGGCCCGCATCCGCTCGAGCGCGTCGTCATCTGGAGCCGATCGTCGTATCCGGCGGTGTGGTCGGGCTGCTGTTGGCGATCTCGACGATGGTGGCACCGCGCTGGCCGCGCCCGTGGTTCGCGCTCGCGCTGGGAATCGTCGTCGGCGTGATGATGGTCTCCTACATCGCGGTGCCCGCGCGTCTGATCGGAGCGAGGCCGCGCCGCTCGCGACGCGACAAGCTGTGGACGACCGCCGTCGGCGGCGTGCTCAGCACGGCCGTCTGCACGCCCCCGTACGTTCTCGGGCGAGTTGGGATTCTGATGATCGGGACCAGAGCATTGCTCGTTCCCGGCATCATCGTCACCGCTGTGGGCGTGTCGCTTCAGGCCGGCGCAACAGGAGCGGTGAGGGCGATCAAGATGAGCGCCACGCTCGCCCAGGGTGGTCAGCCGGGCAAACCGCCGCGCCACGCGTCCTGACGAGTGCTTGAATCCAGTGAAATGGTCGGGCGTCTTGTGTCCCGAGCGGTGGCCGATTGCGCGCAAGTGACGGTGATTCCCGGCAGTCCGGGCTGTCAGCCGCGCGCAGACTGGTTGATGAGCTACACGCGCCGCATCGCGCCGAGATTCGCCAACAGAAGGGCTAGCGCGGCTCCTCCGCACAGCAGCGAGACCGCGAGCCGCCAGTGCGTGACCACCAACAGAAAGAATCCCGCGACGAGCACAAGCGCCAACGCGAGCAGAATCGTGCTCGCCACGAACGACAGGAAGCGACGGCGGGCAATCGCCTCGACGCCGATGAACGCGAACACGAGGACGACGATGTCGATCGTCCACACGAGGGGCGAGGCGACCAACACGACGATGATCGAGCCCAGCACCAACGGTGTGCTGACCGCGGCCCACAGCGCGAGAAATCGCGTCCGCCGCAGTTGCTGCTGTTTGTACGGCTCGTGCGGCCTGTGCACATGGGCCTGTGGAGCGTCGGGCGCGATCGAGCCGCTGAGCGTGGCGAGATGTGCCCGGCGCTCCTCGGCCTTGCTGGTGCGCCCGGCGATCGTGCGGTTCAGCGCAGCCTCGCGCTCGGCGAGCTCGGTCTCCCTACCCTTTGCCAGCTCGCGCGCGAAGTCATAGGTTCTCAGCGAGCGCGCCTCGGCGCGCAAGGCGCGCAACTCCGCGCGCTCTGCATCGATCTCCAGACCGAGGTCGATCAGCTCCCGGTCCAGGGCGGCCACGCGCGCGCCCAGCCGCTCGGCGACGTCGTCCTCCGGCGCGACCTTCTGCAGCCCGGCCCAGCCGAGCGGGTTTGCCCACGCGGTCCGCACAGAGCCGTCGCGCTCGTAACGCGGGCCCGAAGGCGCTCTTTCGCCGCCGAACCGGTCACGAGTGTCCAGCCCCCACAGGCCTCGGTAATCCCGCACCCAGGGAGTCTCGTCGTCGATCAGGACCGCGTGCCACTGCGCGAGATGGCTGGGGCCGATCGCCGTGCCATCACCTCGCGCGTAGTCGACGAACGGGATCCCCAGGCCCGGCGAGCTGCCCGTGTAGTGACGCCAGGGCGCGAGCAGGCGCGCAAGCTTGCGCAGCAGGCTGATAAGCGGCTGGATCTTGGTGGGATTGACCAGCACGACGTAGTCCCCCGCAACGAACGCTCCGGAGTGCGAGCCCGCTCCCGCGAACACGACGACGTGATCACCCTCCCGGCGCAGCTGCGGATCATCCCAGCGCCGGCGCAGGTCGTCGCCGGTGTAGTCGTGCGACGAGAACGCGACCCACACCGGCCGCGCCGGCGCATCGCTGCGCGAAGGGAGGTAGATCGTGACCATCTCCCAATCTCCCTCGTGATCGTTGATCCCGGCGAACGTCGAGCGCCAGTCGTTCATCGCGTAGAAGAACCAGTACTGCAGGCAGACGTACCCGCCTTCGCGCACCACTCGCCCGTAGTAGGTGAACCGGTCGGCGTCGAGATGCTCGCGATAGGTGCTCTCCGCGGCCGCCGCAAGCCCCGACGGCACCGTGCCGCGCAGCAACAGCGAAGCTCGCATGCCGGCATCGATCAGCCGGCCGAACACGCCGGTCGTCGTGAAGCGGCCTGTCGCGGCGAGCCGCGCCCGCGGCTGTCTGCGCCAGCGCCGATACTCCGCGCGCCCAAACGGCCGCTGCACAAAGCGCAGAAACAGCGGCCTCCCACGGTGAGCGGCGCCGTCCCGCGACAGGCGGCCCAAAGTCAGCTTCCCGGCCGGTACGATCAGCGTCGCCTCGCCGCCGGGAGTCGTGGCCCAGAGGCTGCACTGCGCGACGTAGGGCGCCACCGCGGTCGGCAAGAACAGCTCGCCCTCCGTATAGAGGATCACCGGCTCGTAGGCGCGCAGCAGGCGCAGATCAGCGTCTTGGGCGGCGGACTCCTCGGATGAGCGGCCTCCCGGCGTCAGCTGCACTTCGAGCTGCTGGCATCCACAAAGCTGTTGACCGAGCTGACGACGCGCGCTCCGTCGCTGGCGACGGTCGCGACCTGCCCCGCCGACGGGTTGGACGGCAGCGCCTTGAGCGCGCTCGCGAAGGCGTCGACCGACGACTTGATGGCGCTGGTCTGGTTCGGGAAGTCGCTCTTGGCGGAGCTCACCAGCGCGTTCGCGTCGGTCTCGATCTTCTTGAGCTGCGCTTGCACAGCGCTCAGCCCGCTGCTGAAGCTGAGGCTGCTGAGTCCCTTGACCGAGTTCTCGAGGTTGGTCCGGTCCGAGCAGTACCCGGGCTTGCTGGCGCCACAGCCGGCGAGCGCTACCAACCCGGCGGCACCCAGACACGCCAAGCCGAGGCGCAGACGCCCACAACCACCCCACGGCCGTAAGCTCGCGCGTCCCGAAGCTATACCCCATGACGCCGTACCCATGGTGCCGTAAACGGTATGGGCCGGGCGAGCCCCCACATCACCCCAAACAGGTGATGCCCCCTGATTGAGCCGGCGGGGCATTCGACGTCCCTCACCGACTGACTAAGGGCCCGTTCAAGGATTAGTGACCGGAGTTGACGAGTGGCTGGCGTGTCCGGCGTCGCCGGCTCGGCCCGAGCAGACGCCGTCAAAACGCTCAATAATTCTTGAACGGGCCCTTAGCATTGCGCTCGGCGAGAGACGGCGAGATCGTCGTCTTGCCGAGTGCGCAGTCGCATCTTGCCGGTTCTGCTGAGCGCGTACTGCCATTCTCGATCGCACGGTTCGTAGCGCGCCCGTTCGAGTAGTCGCTCGCGAATTGCCGTTGACCACGCGGGCGTTATCGAGACGGTGTCCGTGCACAACTTCCACGCCACGAGGCTCAGACCCGCGCCGCCCAGTTCCTGCACCGTGCAGAGAACCGAGTTGACGTCCAGCCGCGATCCGGTCAGTCGGCAACCGGCCGGGTCGACGGCCTACGCCTGATGGGCGGGATCGGTGAAATCATCGGGCCGCGCGGGGGCGACGCCCGCGGGTCGCAGCGCGACTTGGTGGTCCGGATCGATCGCGTAGCCGTTGCCGCCGGAACGCTTGACCTCGTACATCGCGCGGTCGGCGCGCGCACACAGATCGGCCGGGTCGCCGGACTCGTTCACCGCGGCAATCCCAACGCTGACCGTGATTGCCGCGTGGGGACCGTTGCCGACGCTGGAGGCGATCGCGCCGATCAGTGAGATCGCGACGGCGGCCGCCTGCTCCACGCCCGCACTAGGCAGGAGCACCGCGAACTCGTCGCCCCCCAGCCGCGCGACGACGTCGCTGGCGCGCGAATGGGCGCGCAACACGCTCGCCGCCGCCGTGATCGCCTGGTCGCCGGCGAGGTGCCCGTGGGTGTCGTTAATCGCCTTGAGCCCATCGATGTCGAGCACCAGCAGCGCGCCACGCGCGCCATACCTTGCGCTCCACGCAACGTGGCGGTCGAGCTCGGAGGCGAAGCGGCGGCGGTTCAGCAGCGCCGTCAGCGGGTCGGTCTCGGCGAACCGGCGCAGCTCGTGCTCGCGCAACGGGCGATCACGCGCGTCCTCGAGGATCGCCACCGCGCACACCGGACCGCCGCCAGGCGGGCAGAAGCGACGAACGTTGAGCTCGCCCCAGACCTCGTCGCGTTGGGCGTTGACGAGCCGCACCTCCCGGCGGATCCGCTCGCTCGCGCCCGCGCTCAGCAACTCGAACTCCATCTGTATCCAACCGCGGTCGTCGACATGCACGAGCTCAGCGATGGACTGTCCAATCAGCTGGCTCGCGCTACGGTCGAGCAGCTCGGACGCCGGCTCGGTCACGTGCACCACACGTCCGTCGCAATCGAGCACGATGACACCCAAGCGCGCCGCCGTAAGCGCGCCCGCGAGCACATCGTCTGCCGCCATCCCTCTGTCCGATGCGGACGCTTCCATGTCAACCGACGACATGTCCATCGACGACGCCTCAGGCGCAAACGGATCCGGCCCGTGACTCCAGGACCCGAGGTCGTTCGTCCGGCAACCACACGTCGGCAGTCGTCATCGCGATGGCGCCAAGGCGCCCGATTGTCACTGCCATCGAACCGTGGATCCTTTCTAATCGAAGTGAGCTAACGCGGCAACCAACATCATCCGGGGCTCAAACCCGAAGCGGGGCCTCAGCGCATCCACGCGCGCGGGCCATCCCCACTCAAGGCATGGCCCCGATCAGATGTCCTGCCGTCATCGCGCCACCACCAGACTGGTCGCAGATCTTGTCTTGCCACCGCCGCTCGGCACGGCCAAGCAGGCGGCGCGGCAATCGCCCGCGACACCTCAGCCTAGTGATCCGTTCATATGATCCTGAGCAGGATCTCATGGATCGTCGTAAACGCAACGCAGAACGTTGGTTTGCAACATGCGGATTTCTCGCAAAACGAAAGCCTCATGCACGCTGGCGTACGTCCCGAGCGATCAAGATCGACGTCACGCCACACGCCCAGCACTCGCCAATTCCGCCCAGTGATTCTTGAACGGGCCCCTGGTTGAGCTGCCCTGGCAGGCGGTCGCGAGCGGACGAAGACATAACGCCATTT